>JABLTH010021927.1_pt1 | contig 19177 bp, 22 predicted proteins | sample 7875711 | NCBI WGS metagenome assembly JABLTH01 (sample SAMN14941262, study PRJNA633318) | bioreactor metagenome | isolation source: bioreactor | place: China | collected 2019-03-05 | reverse complement strand
GGACGCTGCGGCATGCGTAGCCGCTTATTTTTTGTCTTTGCCAATCTGGTTGCCAATGATGCCGCCAACGGCTGCCCCACCCACCGTACCCAGTGCACCTCCCCCTGTCAGCACTGCACCTGCCACACCGCCCACACCAGCGCCAATCGCTGTACTTTTATCTCGTGTGGTCATGCCACTGCATCCTGTTAGCAATATAAACAGTATGGCAGCCAGCAGCTTGTTGCTTTTGTGATTCATCGTATTCATGTTGAGACCTCTTGAGTCAGGGTTGAGTAAGCGTAGACAAAGAGCTTATCTCCGCATCAACACCCGGTCTGTGCGCTAGCTGTAGATGCAGTGGCTGACCATGATTCCGGTGGCTGCCCGCTAAGCGCGCTAACGCACAGACCCCGGGTGCATTCATTCCAATAATGGCAGCAATCAACACGCAGCTTGTGTTTTCAGCATGGCCGGGCAGGCGTGATGCAATCGTCACCTGGCTGCGATTAACAAATTGAGGAGCAGGGAATGAATCGTTTAGCAATCAGGCATATTTTTATCGCCGGGCTGTGTGGTCTTGCCGTGACCGCCTGCAATGACCCCAAGAACGCACAGGATGTGGGTAAGGAGATAGACCAGGCCGTCGAAAGTGCCGAGCAGCGTCTGGGCCAGGCCCAAGACCCACTGGAAAACAAGACGGATGCCGCAAAGGAAGCGCTCTCTGATACGGCTATTACCACTAAGGTTAAAGCTGCGTTTCTGGCCGAGTCCAGTATTGCCAGCATGGATATCGCGGTCAGCACCCTCAACGGGGTCGTTACTCTGAATGGGGTGGTCACTTCGCTGGCCAGCCGCGATAAGGCTGTGGAGATTGCGCAAGCGATGCCCGAGGTGAGCAAAGTCGATAATCAATTGAAGATACAGTAGTTTTTTAACAGAGACAAAACTCAGGCGCGGAGATGCGCCGGGTTCATATTGAAGATCACTCGAAACCATACAGCGGCAGAGTGCACGCTCACGCATGACCAGATTGATGCCTTGCGTTACAACATCACGCACCAATAAGCGCACTTGCTGACGCTGCCTACGGAGAAGACCATGACCATGATACAGATTTTGATCCTTGTTTTTATATTGATGCTGATTGGTGCTTTGCCGCGCTGGCCGCATAGCCAGAACTGGGGCTATCTGCCCAGCGGCGGGCTGGGGGTGATATTGCTGGTGTTGCTCATCTTGCTGTTGACCGGACGGATTTAATTGACTGACAACATGTCGCTTGGCCAGGCTTGCGCACTGGTTCATGCAACCCATTTTTACTTACTTAAGGCATCGTATGCATCCTGCTGTCATGAATGTTCCGCTTAAAACAATCACTCTAGCCACCTTGCTATCCCTGAACATCGGCATGGTACATGCCGGACAGATGTATCAGGGCGACTGGTATGTGTTACCGGGTGCCAGCAGCCTGCGCACCGATGACCAGCTGGATGCCAAACAGCATGGCGGCGGCTTTTTTATCAAGCTGGGCAAGGAGCTCTCGCCTGACTGGGATGTGCAAGGCGGTTTTACTTACAATCGCGTGGCTGAAGATACCGGCATCGCCGGCGTCGGCGGGCATTACAAACAAATCACCCTGGGTGCTGACGTGTTATATCTGTTCAGCCGTCAGGCGCTACGGCCATTTTTACTGATAGGCGGCGGCGTCGCACGTAATAATGTGGATTACAGCAATCTGCCTGGCTTGCATCATGAAATGCGCACCTCCTGGATGGGCAATGCCGGTCTGGGCGCGCAATGGATCATCAGCGATCGCTTTGGCGTACAGGTGGATTGGCGACGTCAATGGTCAAAGTCTGATGCCCATGCACCGGGTACCAGCGTGGATACCTCAGGCACCATTGCTAACGATCTGTTCAATATCGGCGGTATGTGGCGTTTTGGCGCACCGCCGCCGGCCATCCTAGCTGCAAACGACATGCCGCCACCCAATGCCCCGGTCACACGCCCCATGCCACCAGCCACACAAACTGAGCCCAGAACAACGGCGACTCTCCCGGTCGCCGCGCCGCCTCCTGATTGCAAAGCCCAGTTTGAAACAATTACGCTGTCGGCAGAAAAGCTGTTTGATTTTGATAAAGCCCAGATGCGTGAAGGCGCAAAACCATTGCTGGATGACGTGGTGAGCAAGTTAAACGCGCATCCTGAATTTGAGCTGGTGATGGTGACCGGCTACAGCGATCGCATCGGCAAGCAACAATACAATCAGCGGCTTTCTGAACAAAGAGCCAATCAGGTCAAAGACTATCTGGTGCAGGCAGGCGTAGCGTCCGGCCGACTGAAAAGTGTAGGCAAAGGCGAGGCCGATCCCAAAGTCAGCTGTCAGGGCATACATGGAGAGCCACTGATTCTATGTTTGCAACCCAATCGGCGCGTGGTCATCGAAGATCAGGCACAGCACCAGTTGCCTGACCGGCCCGGGTGCTCTTAACGCCAAGGCCTCCATGGGGCAGGGCGGGCCGCCGACGCCTACTCTTGGGTGCCCTGTTAACCTGAGCGGCAGCAGCGTCACGTTGCCAGCATCGCCACCTGAATGTGTCAGGTGCGATTCCCAAGGTCGGTTTTGTAAACCCGTTAAGACGCTAGGCGGTGCTTAATAGCTCAAATACCTTGTCGCCCTCGCAATGCGCCACGTTAAAGCGCAACCACGATGAAGGCTCCTGATACGGTCTGAACAAGTTGCCAGGGGCCAGCATGACGTTCTGTCTGGTCACCAGACTGGCGATTTCGGCCGCCTGTCTGCCATGGCCCAGGCTGGCCCAGACGAACATGCCTCCGGCCGGTTCGGTGTAAAGCGTCAGCCCGCATTGCTCCAGTGCCTGAATGACTTGCCCTCTTTTGACCGCCAGTCGGTTGCGTACTTTCTCCATATGCTTGCGATACCTGCCCTCTACCAGGATCTGGTACATCACGCGCTGGTTGATTTCAGAGCTGGTCAGCCCTGTCAGGAGCTTGAGGTCTAGCAGCCTGCGCGCCAATTCTGCCTGGCAGGCGATAAAGCCCACGCGCAGGCTGGCAGAAATGGTTTTGGAGTAACTACTGACATAGATGACGCGGTTGAGCTGGTCCAGGGCGGCGAGCCTGACCGCCGTTTGCGGGTGAAAGTCACCATAAATATCGTCTTCCACCAGATAAAAACCATATTTTTCTGCCAGCTGTAACAACTGGTGTGCCACCGCCAGGCTGGTGCTGGTGCCGGTCGGATTATGCAGCACGGTGTTGGTGAAAAACAGCTTGGGCTTGTGTATGTGCAACAGCTGCTCCAGCTGTGCGATATCGGGACCATGGAGTCCGCGCGGAACGCCAACAATCTGGGCGCCCATGGATTTGAGAAGGCCAAATAAGGTGTAATAGCCGGGATCATCCACCAGCACCACATCGCCCGCTTTGATCATGAGTCTGGCGATCAGGTCTAGCCCATGCGAAGCGCCATTGGTGATGAGCAGTTGCGAGGCCTCCGCGTGGATACCGATCTCGCCCAGGATTTTTTGGGCGAGCAACTGCCTGAGCGGTAAATAGCCGCTGACGTCGCCATAACTGGTTAAAAAACCGCCAGACTTTCTGGATAATTCATTCAGGCTTTTTTGAATGACTTTTTGATCCAGCCAATCCTTGGGTAGCCAGCCGCAGCCCGGCCGGATCGCCTCTGGCACATCCCTGAACGTGTTATGCAACAGCCACAATACATCATCTGCCCGCTCCAGATAAGACGTGTCCGTCACCGCCGTTTGCAAGGGGGTGACGGGAGCCACATAAAAGCCAGAACCGCGCCGCGACAGCAGGTAGCCCAGCGCGACCAGGCGATCATAAGCATCGACCACGGTAAAGCGGCTGACCCCATGTTGCGCGGCAAAATCACGGATAGACGGCAGGCGCGCACCGGTGCGTAGCACCCGCTGTGCGATCTGTTGCTGGATCCCGCTGACAATTTGCTCAACTAGTGGTACGGGTTCAAGCGGGTTAATGGTGATTAGCGGCTGTGTGACTGGCATGGTAGATGGGCCTGTACAGTTTTGTAGATTGATGCATAAAGTGTATATGTAGTGTACTGGTTTTGGCGATTACGATCACGCTATCTTTCATGAAGGAGCGTCATCATGTCTTTGGTTCTGAGCAGTGTGCTGGTGCTGACACTACTGGCTGCATGTGTGATCCCTGCACATCCCTTTCACCAACAAGCGCTATCCCCCAGCCAGCCGCCGGTATGCCTGCAAAACCTGACTCGTCCTTTGGGATGCGACCCTGGTAACCAAACGCGACAGGCGGCTGTGATGGTCAGGGGGCAGGTGTTGTGGGTATCGCCTGTCACCAATCAATCGCAGGTCACAAGTCAGTCACAGGCTAAGGCTCAGTCGCAGGATGAATCAAATGTATCTCCCTAAACATTTTTCTGCACCGAGTGACGAAGCCCTGCTGTCATTGATCCATCGCTATCCTTTTGCGACATTGATTGCATCGTTGCCGACCGGACTGGAGGTGAACCACCTGCCGCTGTCTTTGCAGGCCGGTCGCTTATGCGGGCATTTGGCGCGTGCCAATCCGCTTTGGCAACACTGGCAACAGAATGCGTCAGCGCAAGCCGTGATGGCGGTTTTTCATGGTCCGCATGCGTATGTTTCGCCCTCCTGGTACCCCAGCAAAACGCAGCGTGGAAAAGGGGTGCCCACCTGGAATTACGTGGTGGTCCACGTGCAAGGTCAATTACGGTTGATTGAAGAGGCGGATTGGTTGCGCGAGCATTTGCGGGCGCTGACTGCGCAGCTTGAGGCCGATTTTGAACAGCCGTGGCAGCTTGAAGATGCACCGGCTGACGATATTGAGCGGATGATGCAGGCGACCGTGGGCATCTCGATAGAAATCACGCAACTGACTGGCAAATGGAAGGTGAGCCAGAATCAGCCGCTGGAGAATCGGCAGGGTGTATGGCAGGGCTTGCAGGCAAGTGAGGCGCCGCATGCCAGGGACCTGGCTGCCATTGTGCAGGCGGTGAATGGGTTAAACGGCAAGTGGTCTTAGCGCCTGCGCCAACCGCGGCCAGTCGGCCTCAGAGGGCAATCCAAACCGCAGCGCTTGTGGCGCGGCAAAATAACGCGTCCACACACCATGTTGGGCCAAAGACTGGTGAAACTGGTGCGCGCCAGGATGTTGTACATATTGAAATAAATCCGTGCCGCCGTAAGGGGGCAGTCCATATTGCGTCAGCAGTTGCGCTAAGTTCGCCGATTGCACAGGCAACTGTGCACGCATCTGTTGCTGCCATGACCGATCCGCCAGGGCCAACTCGGCCAGGTATTGGCTTGGGCCGGCAAGGGTCCAGGGGCCAAGCAGGGCGGCCACTTGCGCCAGGGCCGTAGGCTCCCCCAGTAAAAAGCCGACCCTGAGCCCAGCCAGTCCAAAAAACTTGCCTAGTGAACGCAACACCCATAACCCTGCCTGACCGCTCTGGCTGGCGAGGCTGTGTTGTGGCGTGCTGTCCATAAACGCTTCATCCACCACCAGCCAGCCGCCCCGCCGCGCTAATGCGGCATGCCAGGCAAGCAGCGTCTCAGCGGCGTACTTCTGGCCGGTCGGGTTGTTGGGGTTGCAGACCAGTAACACCTCGCATTGTTGCAACAGGACGTCGTCTGGGGACTGTTCAAAAAAGTGCAGTTGGTGGCCGGCTTGTTGCCAGGCATGTGCGTGTTCCTGATACATGGTGCGCGGCATGGCGACGTGGCAAGGCGCGCGCAAACGCGGCAACACTTGCAGGGCCGCTTGTGAGCCCGCACAGGCGAGCACATGCGGTGCGCCGTAATAGGCTTTTGCTATGGCGTGCAAACTGTCCGCCGCAGCAGGCAGCCGATGAAACAAGGCGGCGGGCAGTGCGGGGATCGGGTAATGTTGCGGGTTGATGCCGGTCGAGAGATCCAGCCAGTCGGCCAGTGGTCTGCCGTATTGCTGTGCCGCTTGCTGCAAATTGCCGCCGTGCTCAAGCATAGGCTAACCCTCCAATCAATAGCGCCACCATCAGCCAGCTCAGCATGCCATTGCGCACCAGTTGCAATGCGCGTGGGATATCCTCTGCAGTAGGGGGCGTGTGGGTGCCCAGACGCGGGCGCTCATGCCATTCGCCATGATAGCGGGCGCGCCCGCCGAGCTGTACATTGAGTGCGCCTGCCCCAGCGGACATGACCGGGCCTGCGTTCGGGCTATCCCATAACGATGCCTGTGATCGCCAGGATTGCCAGGCAAGGCGGGTGTGTCCGAGCAGTGCATAGGTGATGGCTGTGAGGCGGGCCGGAATGTAATTCAATACATCATCCAGCCGTGCGGCGGCCCAGCCAAAATAAAAATAACGTGGCGTTTTATAGCCCCACATGGCGTCCAGCGTATTCACAAGGCGGTAAGCCAGCGCGCCGGGGCCGCCCGCGACAAAAAACCAGAACAGGGCGCCGAATACACTATCGTTGCCATTTTCCAACACGGATTCTATGGTTGCGCTGACCGGCTCTATCGCCTCCACATCGCGGCTGACCATATACGAGGTGGCAAGCTGTGCCTGCTTAAATTGCCCGGCTAGCAAGGCCTGATAAACAGCCAGCCCATGCTGGCGCAAGCTGCGCTGACCAATGGCAAAATACAGGCAATACACATGCAATGCGAGCGCGAGCCAGACGGAGACTTGCATCAGTAATACCACCGCAATCAGCACTGGTAACACCAGCAGTAGCACACCAACGATACCACTGATATATTGGCCGCGTAACGGTTGCCTAGATAAAGGATTCAACCGTTTTTCAAGCCTGGACGCTAACCAGCCAAAACCGACTAATGGGTGCCAGCGCCTGGGTTCGCCAAGCCAGAAATCGAGCAGCACCGCGCCACAGGCAAGCCCGGCGAGTGTGAGATAATCAGGGGATGGATAAGCAGGCAGTGAAAACATTAATGGTTCAAGGCACCACGTCGGATGCCGGTAAAAGTACGCTGGTGGCCGGATTGTGCCGCGTATTGTACCGCAGCGGGGTGGCGGTGGCGCCATTCAAGCCGCAAAACATGGCGCTCAATGCGGCGGTGACTGAAGACGGCGGCGAGATTGGCCGTGCGCAAGCGGTGCAGGCGATGGCCTGCGGATTGCCGCCACATACCGATATGAATCCGGTCTTGCTCAAGCCTAACTCGGATACCGGCTGCCAGGTGATCATTCATGGCCGGGTGGTGGGTAACCAGGAAGCGAGTACTTACCACGACTACAAAAAGACCGCCATGCAAGCGGTGCTGCAATCCTATGCGCGTTTGCAGCAGCAATATGCATGCATTGTGGTCGAAGGCGCGGGCAGCCCGGCTGAAATTAACCTGCGCGCTAACGATATTGCCAATATGGGCTTTGCTGAGGCAGTGGATTGCCCGGTGATTCTGGTCGCCGATATTGATAAGGGTGGCGTATTTGCCCACCTGGTTGGCACGCTGGCGTTGTTATCCGAAAGCGAACAGGCCAGAGTGGTCGGGTTTGTCATTAACAAATTCCGCGGCGATCTTGCCTTGCTGCAACCGGGGCTGGATTGGCTGGAGCAACGCACAGACAAGCCCGTGATTGGCGTGTTGCCTTATATGCATGACTTGCATCTGGAAGCAGAAGATGCGGTAGTCACGACAAGCGCACGCAAATCAGACATACAGTTGACCATCGTCGTGCCCGTATTGCCGCATATCGCCAACCATACTGATTTTGATGCCTTGCGTTTGCACCCGCAGGTCGATCTCAGGTTTGTGCGGTTGAGTGAAGAGATGCCGGCGGCTGATCTTATCATCCTGCCTGGTAGCAAAAATGTACGCGGTGACCTGGCGGCCTTGCGTGAACATGGCTGGGAGCCACGGATCGCGCGCCATTTGCGTTATGGTGGCAAAGTGCTGGGCATTTGCGGTGGCTTTCAGATGCTGGGCCAGCAATTGCATGATCCACTAGGGCTGGAGGGCGACATAGGCAGTAGTGCCGGCTTGGGCTGGCTGGAAATGGAAACCACCCTTGAGGCGCACAAACAGCTCAAGCAGGTGTCAGGTCAGTTGGCGTTTGCCAATGCCCAATTGCAAGGCTATGAAATTCATATGGGCGTCAGTACCGGACGGGCATTAGCACGCCCGGTGCATTTGGTGAGTGGCCAGGCAGAGGGTGCGTTATCCGAAGATGGACAGGTGGCAGGCAGTTATATCCATGGCCTGTTTGACCATCCGCAAGCTTGCGCTGCCTGGTTAGAATGGGCCGGTTTATCTGGGCAAGTGGCTTACGATTACACGCAATTGCGCGAGCAGAGCCTGGAAAAATTGGCAGACAGTGTGCAGCAGCACTTCAACTGGTCTGCGCTGGCGGCTTATCTGCCGCAAGACTTTAAGCCAGATTAAGCAGCCACGACCTGGATAGTCTGTTCAAACGCCTGCACCACTTGCCCGGCGCGGATTTTGGCGGTTTTTCGGCGTTCAATTTCGCCATCAACCTTGATCAATCCTTCCGCCACCATAGACTTACCCTGACCGCCACTGTCGGCCACCCCTTCGAGTTTGAGCAAGTCACAGAGCGCGATGTATTCGCCTCTCAGTTCAAAAGTCGTCGTTTGCATGGTGTTTCCCTTCAATACCTCAAAGCAGTCATTTTAAGGCTTGTTTGCCGTCTCTGGCGGTAAATTCACTTCCAGCGTCAGCGAAGCGTTCAGGCTTTCCCACAGGTGTTCATTGAGCTGGTGATGCACCGTCACAAACAGGAAGTTCAAGCCGGCTTTTTGTGGTTTGAAGGTAAACTCGCCTTGCTGATTGGCATGGAGGTTGGACGGCCTGACGTTTTCAACATCGTAAAGGTCCTCTATGCGGCGCTTGCTAAAGTGCTCGTTATCGGTAACCACGATAATGCGGGCATTAGGCACCGGCTTGCCATGTTCGAGGACTTGCAAGCTGAGTTCACCCCCTAATTGCACCCCATTGGGCGAGGCCAAGGGGATAATTTCCAGGCCTTTGTTTAAAGGCACAGGTTTGTATTTCTGTTGTCCTTTGAAAATATAAGTGTCGGCATAACTGTAATAGTTCATGGTGGTCGGCTTGCCGCTAACCCGTTTCATGTCGGCCGCAAAATACAGTTTTTTATCCGGCGTCTCTACTGCTTTATAAACAGGCCCTACACGCTGGCCGGTGCTGATGCGGTAAGTGCCTTCTTCTTTTAATTCGGGCTCCAGATACAGCGCCGCCTTGGTTTTGGCGATCGGTTTGATGGCAGTCACTTCGCCGGCAGGGGACGTGATGGTGAAGTTAGGCGAGTCCATGGCGAAGTCGGCCTGGAATGGAAACTCGGTAAACGCAGATTCAATGGTTAGCCGATGATGCGTCACATTGAACTGGTTAGGTTTTAAAAAGGGCACATGCGCCTCGGCAGCCAAAGCGGTGACTAAAGCGAGCAGGGCGAGGGACAATCTTTTCATACAGGTCTTTCTTGTTATTTAAGCGTTAATGGCAAGCCTGCGGCAATAAAACTCACGTGGTTTGCAACCGCTGCCACGTGCTGGTTGAGGCGACCTTGTTCATCCTGAAACTGGCGGTTGATTTCACCCAAGGGCACAATGCCCATGCCGACCTCGTTGCTCACTAAAAATACGTGTGCTTGCAATTGCGGCAAGGCCGCCAGTAGCGCCTGTTTTTCTGCCTGCCAGTCCAAGCGTTCCGGTTTGTCGCAGTCCGGGCAGATGCATTGCGCCAGCCACAAGGTTAAACAATCGACAATCAGGCAGGTGTCTGGTGCGTCGTTGTCTAGCAAGGTCTGCCCGAGGTTGAATGGCGCTTCGACCAATCCCCAGTAAGGCGGACGGCGGGTTTTGTGATGCTCCACGCGTTTGGCAAATTCGTCATCGTAGACTTGGGCCGTCGCGATATAGGTGACCGGGCATTCAAGTGCCGAGGCCAGCCGCTCGGCATGGGCGCTTTTGCCGCTGCGTGCCCCGCCTAAAATCAGGTGCGTAGTCATGCGTGACCCCCTTGTTGTTGCCAGCGTTGAATAATGGTTTGCAATTGCACCAGGCCTTCGCTAAACAGCGCGGGGCCTGGTTGCAAGATATCGACCGACTTGACTTCATAGAGATGCCCATGCTGGATGGCAGGAATCGCTTGCCAGCCTGGGCGGGCTTTGACTTTTTCCGGCTGGAATTTCTTGCCGCACCAGGAGCCGATGATGATATCCGGTTGTGCTGCAATCACTTGCGCTGCGGTGACCTGGCGGTCCCTGGCACTGTGAAACTGGCTCAATTCAGGGAAGCAATCTTGCCCGCCGGCAGCGGCGATCAATTCAGCCGCCCAGCGGATGCTGCACATCATGGGTTCATCCCACTCTTCAAAATAGACCTTGGGTTTGCGCGGCCAACTGGCTGTCTGCTGGCGTGCTGCCCCCAATTGTGCCTGGTAGCGTGCTACTAAATCTTCTGCTTTTTCGCTGGCCCCGACCAGATTACCGACGGTGAGTATCATCTGCAGTGTTTCATCCAGGCTGCGCTGGTTAAACACATGCACCTGGCAACCGGCTTTGATCAGTGAGGCCGCGATATCAGCCTGCAAGTTAGAGAAGCACAGCACCAGGTCAGGCTGCAGCGCCAGGATTTTTTCAATATTGGCGCTGGTAAAGGCACTGATCTTTGGCTTCTCTTTGCGGGCGATGGCCGGGCGCGTGGTAAAGCCGGAAATACCGACAATACGGTCCTGCTCACCCAGCAGGTACAGTACCTCCACCGTTTCGGTGGTCAGGCAGACGATGCGTTGTGGCCAGCGCTTCATGTTTGTGTGCTTTCGTGAGGTTGCCAGCCATTTTCCATCAGCATGTCAGCGAGCGGTTTTTCTGTCGTCCAGCCTTCTTCCACCAGCATGGGCGATTTGTAAAACGTATTCACATAGCCCAAGCATAAAATGGCGACTGGTTTGGCGCCCTCGGGCAGATTCAATAATTGCGCCAGTTGGTGCGGGTCAAACAGGCTGACCCAACCCAAGCCTATGCCTTCGGCACGCGCCGCCAGCCACAAGTTTTGAATCGCACAACTGACCGAGGCCAGGTCCATTTCTGGCAATGTGCGGCGGCCAAAAATGTGTTTTTCACGCTGGTCGCACAAGGTGGCGACCAGCACCTCGCCACAGTCCAGAATGCCTTCCACTTTGAGGCGCATAAACTCGGCCATGCGCGCCGTGTCTTCAACTTCGCCGATGGCCTGGGCCGTGAGTTTGCGTTCTTCATCGACCAGCGTGTGGATGGCTTTTCGCAATGTGACATCGCTGATGCGGATAAACCGCCATGGCTGCATCAGGCCGACACTGGGCGCGTGATGCGCGGCTTGCAGTAATTTCTGCAATAACTCGGGGGCGATAGGCGTGGGTAAAAAATGCCGCATATCGCGTCGTTCGGCAATCACTTTGTAAATCGCCGCTTTGTCGGTATCAGGGTAGGCGAAACTCATGACAGAAAAAACTGGGCCGCTAAAGCCGGATTGGACGGGAAGTAAAAGTGCAGAAAGCTGGCTGTGATGGATTGGTGCCGATAGACTGGCTCGCCTGCGCCATATTTACCTTTGCCTTGCGCAATGACCGGCAAGTCGGTGTCAAAGCGGGCATAGTGAAAAGTGTGCGCGCCTATCGTCGCCGCGTCATCGCCCGTTGCGCTGTTGTCAGCCGCTGAAAAGGTTGCATGCTGCGTCCCCAGGCCTTGCAGTTTGGGCTGAAGCGCGGCGCTGCCGGGGAGCAGGCCGAAGGCGGGTTGTCCATTTAGTGTTTCACCAAGTGCCAGCATGCCGCCACATTCAGCCAATATGGGTTTGCCTGATTCGGCGGCTGCGCGTAAGCCTTCACGCATGCTGTGGTTGTGTTGCAGTCGCTCCAGATGCAATTCCGGGTAGCCACCCGGCAGCCAGTAAGCATCCGCAGCCGGTAATTGCGTATCGTGCAAGGGTGAAAAAAATGCAATCTGTGCGCCCAGTGTCTGTAGCAGATCCAGATTGGCCTGATAGGTGAAACAGAAGGCAGCATCTTTCGCCACGGCAATGGTTTTGCCTTGCAATAATGGTGTTATCGCCTGCTGTTCGGGTGCGGCAAACTGCACGCTCGGCGGCAATGGCATGTCTTGCCCCAGGAGTTGCGCAGCGGCTTCTATGCGCTGGTCTATGTCCGTGATTTCCTGGGCAAGATGCAAGCCCAGATGGCGCTCTGGCAAGCTCAGTTCCGTGTCATATTTCATGGCACCCAGCCAGGGGATGTCCGTGGGGAGTGCTTCTTTAATCATATTGGCATGACCCTCGCTGCCGACCTGGTTGGCAATCACTCCGGCGCGCTGCAGGGCGGGCCGAAAGCCATACAAACCATAGGCAACCGCGGCACAGGTCTGTGCCATGGCTTTGGCATTGAGCACCAGTGCGACAGGGATGCTAAAGCGCTCGGCAATATCGGCGCATGAAGGCTTGCCATCATACAGCCCCATCACCCCTTCGAGCAGAATCACGTCATTGTCTTGGGCGGCCTTGTGCAGCAGCCGTTGTGCATCGGCTTCACCACACATGCCAAGGTCAAGGTTATACACTGGCTTGCCAGTCGCCACTTGCAGAATCATGCCGTCGATAAAGTCCGGCCCGCATTTGAACGCCTGCACGCGCAGGCCGCGGTTGCGGTACACGCGCGCCAATGCCGCGGTAGCCATGGTTTTGCCTTGCCCAGACGCCGGGGCCGCCATTAACATGGCCCGGCAGCTTGCCGCGGTTGCTTGCATTACAGATCTATCCCGGCCTGGGCCTTGATGCCTGCACGCCAGGCATGCTTGACATCCATCAGTTCAGACACCGTATCGGCAGCGTTTCTCAATGCCTCGGAAGCGCCGCGGCCAGTGATCACCACGTGCTGCATGGGTGGGCGGTTGGCGATGGCGTCCAACACCATTTGTTCATCGAGGTAGCCATATTTGAAGGTGTAGGTGAGCTCATCCAGCACCACCAGTTGAATGGCCGGGTCTTGCAGCATCCTAGCCACAATCTGCCAGCCACGCATGGCGGTTTCGGTGTCGCGTTGGCGGTCTTGTGTGTTCCAGGTAAAGCCTTCGCCCAGCACATGCCAGGTGACAGCCGGGTGCTGGCGAAAAAAGGCTTCTTCGCCCGTATCTGAACGGCCTTTGATGAATTGGGCGACACCAACACTCATGCCGTGGCCCAGCGAGCGGGCCACCATGCCAAAGGCAGAAGAGCTTTTGCCTTTGCCGTTGCCTGTGAGGATGAGTAGCAGGCCTTTTTCTTGGTTGGCCTGCTCGATTTTTTCGTCAATGACCGCTTTTTTTCGGATCATGCGCGCCTTGTGGCGACTGTCGCGATCATTGGTTTCCATGGTGCGTAATACTTAAGCGTTTTCGCGCACGGAGCGCTTGGCCAGGCCAAATGCCACATGTGCAATCACTGCAACCACAACCCAAAATGCAATCGCTTCGATTTGTTTCGGGAAGTATTTGACCAGACGCGCGCCAAACTCAACCAGGGTCGGTTCGGCATAGCGGCCACCAAAGAAGTAAAACCCACCGCTGGAGAACAGCTCAGCAAGCACAGATCCCAGCAATACTGCCCCTGTCAACTTGAACAGACTGCTAAATTGCCAGGTAGTGTTCGACGCAGTCCATCGGCCAGCCAGCCACATGCTGCCATAAGCCGGCAACAAAAAGCCATAAGCAGGGGTCACGCAGAAATTACTCACACCGCCCCAGGTGATGGCTGCCATGTCGAGCGCAGCACACAATGCCAGGAAGGCCACAAACACCAGCGTTGAGCGCAGGTAATAACCCGCGATAAAAAACGCTGCATAAGAAGCGCTCGGTAAAAAATCAATCGAAGCAAAATGATGACCACGCGTGATAATGACCATCAAGGCAATGAGGAAGCCAATTGCCAGAGACTGAGTTGAAAGGTTACGTGGCATGCCAACGACTCCAAAATTAAGGTTAATTATAAGACGTGGATTTTAGCCCAATTCGCACGGGCTTGGGCAAAATCCACTTTTCCTGAGTTACTTCAGGTCGTAGTTAAGGCTGATAAAAACATTTGAGCCCATGGTGTTGTAATAAGGGTTGTTGGGTCTTGAAACGGTTTTAGTTGATGCAAGCGCATAGTCTTTGTCCAAGATATTATTTGCTCTAATTTGCAGTTTCCAGTGAGGGTTTATTTGATACCCCAAAGTTGTATTCAAGAGCGCATAGCCACTTAAGCGGAATTGGTTTGCGGCATCGTCGTAACGCATTGATGAAGCTGAAACTTCGCTGTCCCAGTTCCATGGTCCTGATTTGTACTGGAGGATAAAATTGCCATAACGCTGAGCGCGCCTCGCCAAAAGATTATCAGTAGCATCACTACGCGGTGACTGCACTGTCGCATTGGCTGTGACTAGCCATTGCTCAGCAATCGGTAGACTGCCTTCCACCGTGATACCTTGCACTTCTACCTTGCCGGCATTGATTGCACAACCATTGCTGAATCCAGCTGGGCAACCTGAGTTGAGGGTTTGAATAAAGTTGCGGATATGGTTATCAAACACTGTCAGCTTGGCTTGTAATGTTTGACCTTGGTATCGAGCGCTGGCCTCAATATTGTCTGCTTTTTCAGAGGGCAAGTTGGCATTGCCAAAGCTTGGATAATATAGTTGATTAAAGGTCGGTGCTCTAAAGGATGAGCCATACTGGGCAGTTAAGCGCCATTCTGGGGATAAAGCATAGCCATAACCGATGCCGCCCGTCGTGTAATTGCCAAACTGACTGTTGTAATCTTTTCGCAGTGACAGTTGAGTACTGTGTGCTTCAAAGCTACCCACGTAGCCTAAAACAAAGGCATTATTGTTGCGACCCCTCTTCAGCAAGTTGCTGCCATTCGATTGAGTTAATACATCTTGTTCCAGCCTGTCATAAGCGAAGGTAAAAGTCCCATGAGTGAGGCTATAGTCGTGTTGCCAGGATAGTTGGCGTTGTTCAGTTTCAATATTGCTATTGAGCGTTGCGCTACTGACGCTAAATGATCGGTCAAAACCAATGTTGTACTCTAATTTGCTGTTCCAGTGCTCAGTCATCGCGTTTTTGAGTGCAACACCATAGCCCTGTTGATGACGCTCCAGATAGTTTCCGCCAGTATAATTGTTATCGTATTCATTATGTCCTTTGCTTTCCAGGTAATGTATGCCTAGGGAGTGGCCGGGTGCGAATGCCAGATCCGCGTATGTTGAACTGCTAAAGTTGTAATATCCATCTCTATCTTTATCAATCACAGAGGGGGGATGTTTCTTTGCAGAAATCCCACGCGTGTCGTAATTGCTGATTTGTGCACCGAGTTTTAGCGCTTTATAAGCAGTATCGAAGCCAGCATTCCCATTATATGAGTCATAGCTACCGGCACCCGCACTGCCGTAAAGATGGGTTTTGTTGCCTTTGCCACGTTTCGTGAAAATCTGAACAACGCCGCCGATTGCATCTGAGCCATAAAGGCTAGAAGCAGGGCTACGTAGAATTTCAATCCGCTCGATGAGTGCCAAGGGGATATTTTCAAAGGCGGTCGTACCAGTCGTCCCGGAATTGATGCGCACGCCATCAACCAATACAATCAGTTGATTGTCATTGGTACCACGTAGTGAAATGTTGCTACTTGTCCCCATGCCACCATTTGTGTAGGTTTGTACACCAGGTTGCAGTCTCAATAAATCTGCCAAAGCGCCGCCTTGCAGCCTGTTGATTTCTTCGCTGTCAATGACGGTAATATCGCCAGTGACTGTTTTGGTGGATTGTGGTGTTCTGCTGGAGGTAACTACGACTTCATCCAGGGAAGTCAGTGTGTTGTCTGCGGCATAGATGTTAAAAGAGATCGTTGTGATAATGCCTAATAATGTTCTTTTTTTCATTTGATTTTCCTTAGCAAGTGTTGGAGGGCACTCAAGAGGGGGCGTGAGTGACGCTAATCAACAATGGAATTAAAAGTCGGCTTTTAGGCCTACTCGCCAAGTACGAACAAAATCTATTGGGTAGAGAGAGTCAACTGCTGTTTGAATATTGTTTTGATGCTCAAATAAATTATTGACTGCAGCAAAAACGGTGTATTGCTGCACCTTAACATTTAACGAAAGATTGGTTGACTCATAACGACTTTGCCTTTGCGTAGCATTGTTTAAAAAATCGTTATAAACGTAAGCTTGTGAGCGCCAAACATGATTGAGATTCAGGTTGGTGTTTGTAAATATTTTCCAATTAATATTTGCAACGAGAGACTGTCTGGGGGCGCCTGGCAGATTCTTATCTTTGATGAGGGTGCCGCTTTCTTGAAGCTCCCTGTCAATAATGGCCTTGGTGTATGTATAAATCAGGCCTACATTAAGCTCATTACTCAGGTGATAAATATCTTGTAACTCAAAGCCGAGTTTATGGCTCTTGTCTAAGTTGGTATTTATACCAAGTACAGATGGGTCATAATAAATCTCGTTATCCAAATTGGCTCTGACAGCGCTTAATTTGAGGTGGTTGTTTGTAGTTGTGTGGTTTAGACCAATGTTCAGTGTTCTCACTTTTTGTGGTTTGATGAATCCATTGAAAACAACGTTGAATGACGCGTCATAACCGAAAAATCGATTAATGTCTGGAGCTTCAAAAGCGTAGTTGTAATTGCTAAATAATGAGAGGGACGGCATCAATTGGTAGTTGGCACCTAGGTCCCATGCGCTCAATTGGATGGAGCGATTGAGGGAGTCTCCTCCATTCGGGGTATAAGTGTAAGAGACCTGTTCTTTGCGTAATCCCGCAGATAGTCTAAGGTCTTTAATGGATTGCGGTTTGAATTCTGATGATATGAACAATCCGTGGTTATTCTTTTTCGTGAGATCTGAGGATGTTTTAATTGCTCCATTAAAATCTTGGAAGCCCGAAATCACTGACCATTGATCATTCGTGTACTTGTAAGTCGCTTTAGTGCCTTCATAGTCATAATGAGGCCGATAGCTCGGATAGATAGATGCTTTATCCTCACGAAAGTGAGTAATCTCTATCGATGAATCTGTATTGATCTGGTAGTCCAAGCCAATCTGCCACTGGTCTGAGTTAAGTTCCTGATGGGTATATGACGTAGCCGGGCGACCATTTTGGGATGGATTGTCCTCAAATTGTGCTTTGGACATCGGATTGGGATAACGCAGATCGTTTTTAGTGCTGGAGCCTTGTGCATAAACAGCTAGTTGCTCTGTTGGTTTGATCCTAAGTTTTACTTGTTGAGTATTTGAGTCGTATGCATCGCGGTGGCCTGTTCTATCTTTGGCGCTAAACCCGTCGTGACTATCATGCGATGCACTCGCCGATAAATCTATGTGCTCACTAGAAAACCCAGCACTAATAGCATGATTGCGTTGCCCATAATTACCAGCACTGGTCATGACAGAGGCCCCGTTTCGGCTTTTCGTGTAAATCTGTATGGCGCCTGCTGGTGCGCCATCACCGTAAAGTACTGACCCACTCCCTTTGCTGATCTCTATTCTTTCAATGTTTGCAAGAGGAATGCCAACCAATAGTTGTGGGCTCATGTCGATATTATTTAAGCGTTGACCATCAACGGTAATCACTACATTTTGATAGCCATTTTCACTCCCATAGCCGCGTAAGTTTATGCTTGGTGTGGCTTTGCTACCGAAGTTGGAGCTAATGTTCAATGAGCTCTGTTGTGCAAGATAGTCGAAGAGAGTACTGGCTCCTGATGCTGCAATTTGTTTTGCTGTATGAATTTCGCTGGCATAAGTGGTTTGTGATTCTTTGCGCTCAAAGCCCGAAGATTTAACACTCACTGAGTCTAGTTCTAAATCTTCAGCAAAGACGGGTGATGCGAATAGCGTAGCCATGACGCTATAAAAAAGCTTTTTTTTCATTTTCTTATCCCTGTATCACATGCGACCCCGCATGTGGGTTGACTTTCAATACCGGGGAATCGACAGAAAATGAATAAATGCATCGCTTGTTGGCAAGCCATGCATTCATTATGATCAGACACCGTCACCCCGCGGTATTGCAATTGGGTTGTAAGGCCGGTCTCCGGGCTGGCAAGTCTTGGTCTATCGCCTTCCCAAGTTTTTACTCAGTGGCATATGGATAGACCCGCACTTGCTTACCGTTGCGGGGGCAGCACAGGCATTGCGAACGAGGTTCGCGCACCTGTTTCCCAGTTTCACCCTTGTCTGCAAGAACGCAGACGCAGGCACCTGACAACTGTTCGGCATTCTAGTCTAAAGCAGTGACTTTGACCAGTTGCATGGTATCTTGCGAGGGGCTTCAAATTCTTAATTTACTTTGAAAAAATGCGCTTAGCTATTGACCACACTCGTTTTTTTAAAAGATAATGGGCTGATGGATGCCGATTTAAAAAGTCTTGAAGAGCGTGTGACGAAGCTGATTGCTTTGTGCAGCCAGCTGCGTGACGAAAACGTGGAGTTACGTCAGGAGGTCACGCGTTTGCATCAGGAGTCACAATCTCTAAAGCTGAACATGACGCAAGCCAGTGTACAGCTGGAGCGGTTGTTGTCGGCATTGCCTGAGGAAGGTCGTTAGTCATGGCCAAACAGCCGATTGATATCGAGATCATGGGCCGCGCGTTTAGCGTGACCTGTACCGACGAAGAGCGCGACAGTTTATTGCAGGCGGTGGGTTACCTTGATGGTAAAATGCGCGAAATTCGTGATGTGGGCAAGATGGTGAGTGTGGAGCGGATTGCGATTATGGCCGCGCTTAACATTACCCATGAGTTGTTGAATACCCGTAGCGGCGGGGTTGATGTGGGCGAGGTGAAAAAGCGCATTTCTACCATGCAGCAGCAGATCGATGATGTTTTGTCCGGCCAGCACAAATTATTGTAATCCGCTTCATTTCACAAAATTTTAACCGTCATTAGTATTAAATGACGTATCATAAAAGTGGTGTGCTAAGGCGTTGCCTGAGTCCAAAATTCCTTGAACTAGTCTTTGTTATAGGTTTCGGCTCATCAGGTGCGGTGCGATCGCACTAAGTTGGGCGGTCTTTTAAGACGCCCTTGGCGTGCGAACCTAATGTACCTTAGGCTGTTACCACCTGAACTTTTTTGGTTCAGGATTAGCGGCTCAGGTAACCCCTTAGCACATC
>JABLTH010063819.1_pt1 | contig 19194 bp, 14 predicted proteins | sample 7875711 | NCBI WGS metagenome assembly JABLTH01 (sample SAMN14941262, study PRJNA633318) | bioreactor metagenome | isolation source: bioreactor | place: China | collected 2019-03-05 | reverse complement strand
TTCCAGATCGGCAAGCGCAACGTGCTCATGCTGCGCAAGCTCCTGTGGAAAAACGGAGTGTTGATCAAGGCGGAGGACGTCGGGGGAACGTCTTCGCGCACGATGACACTCGACCTGACGACCGGTGCGGTCTCACTCAAGGTACTGGGTCAGGAGAAGACGCTTTAGCGAAGGGAGACGGCATGGCACTCCGGGTGCTTGTCGTGGACTACAGTTCGGTGATGCGCTCGATCATCGTCAAGAGCCTGCGGCTCTCGGGCATCGAGCTGGAATCGGTGCGCGAGGCGAAGAACGGCCAGGAAGGCCTCGACGCCATCGGCTCGGGGCCCGTGGACCTCGCGCTCGTCGACATCAACATGCCGGTGATGACCGGCGACGAGATGATCCGCCGGCTCAAGGAGGGTCCGCACGCGGCGACCGTCAAGGTCATCGTCGTGAGCTCGGACCACACCGAGGCGCGGCTCGAGCAGTTGCGGGCCGCCGGCGTGCCGATCATCCACAAGCCGTTCAACCCGAACCAGCTGCGCGAACTCATCATCGAGCTGACCGGAGCCACGTATGTCGACAACGCTCACGAACAGTCTTTTTGAGGCCACGATGGCCGCGTTCGAGCAGGCCGCCTTCATGGCGGTCAGCCGGACGCCGTCCGAGGCGCAGCGCGCGCAGCCGATCGAGAGCGCGGTGGCCGTCGACATCGACGGCGCGAGCCGGGGCCGGATGGTGCTCGGCCTGTCGACCAACCTCTTCCCGCAGCTCGCCGGCAACATGCTCGGCGACGACACGCCGCTGCCGGCCGAACAGCAGCGCGACGCGCTGGGCGAGATGGCGAACATCATCGCGGGCGTGCTCCTGCCCGCGCTGTCCGGACCCGACGCCGTGTTCCGGCTCTCCGCGCCGCGCCTCGTGATCCTCGACGAGGAACGGCCGCTGTGCACGACCGCGATCGAGGTGGGCATCGACGACGGGCGGGTGGAACTGCTGCTCGAACTGGAACACGCCGGAGTGGAGGTTTCGTGATCCGCGTTCTCGTGGTCGACGACTCGGCCATCGTCCGCAAGGTGCTGACCCAGGAACTCTCGCAGTTCCCCGACATCGAGGTCGTCGGCAGCGCGGTCGACCCGTACGCGGCGCGCGACAAGATCGTCGCGCTCAATCCCGACGTCGTGACGCTCGACGTCGAGATGCCGCGGATGGACGGGCTCACGTTCCTCGAGAAGCTCATGCGGTACTTCCCCAAGCCGGTGATCATGGTCAGCTCGCTGACCCCGGAGGGGAGCGAGACCGCGATCCGCGCGCTGGCGCTCGGCGCCGTCGACGTCATCCCCAAGCCGGGATCGGCGCTGACCGTGCCCGACGTCGCCGGCCGGCTCGCGCACTCGATCCGCGCCGCCGCGTCCGCACGCGTCGAGCGCCGCGAGCGCCCGGCGGCGAGCGCCGAGCTGGCCGCGCTGCCCGCGGGCGGACTGCGGACGACGGACAAGATCGTCGCGATCGGCGCCTCGACCGGCGGCACGCGCGCGATCGAGGACGTGCTCGTGCGGCTGCCCGCCGAGTGCCCCGGGATCCTGATCGTCCAGCACATGCCCGAGCACTTCACCGCGTCGCTCGCCCAGCGCCTGAACGGGCTCTGCCGGCTCGAGGTGCGCGAGGCGAAGGACAACGACGCCGTGGCGCCGGGGCTCGCGCTGATCGCGCCCGGCGGCCGCCACATGGTGCTGCGGCGCAGCGGCGCGCATTACCACGTCATGACCCACACCGAGCCGCCGGTCCACTTCCAGCGGCCCGCGGTCGACATCATGTTCGCCTCGGTCGCGACGCACGCGGGCCGCAACGCGATCGGCGTGCTCCTGACGGGCATGGGGGCCGACGGCGCGCAGGGCCTCCTGCAGATGCGGGAAAGCGGCGCGCACACGATCGCCGAGGACGAGAAGACCTGCGTCGTGTTCGGGATGCCGAAGGAAGCGATCAAGCTCGGCGCCGCGGAAGAGATCCTGCCGCTGCACGACGTCGCGCAGGGCATCCTGCGCTCGCGCATCCTCAAGGGCCAGGAAGTCTGCGTCTGACGGTCACGACCCGGGGAACAGCTTCTCCACGGCCAGGGACAGCCCGTTGTACGTCGCGTGGGTGACGATCGCGGCCACGAGCGAGCGGTGCCGCTCGTAGGCCGCGGCGCAGCCGAGGCCGATCACGAAGAACGCGATCGTCGCCCAGCCGATCCAATGCGCGATCGCGAACAGCACGGCCGCGATCCCCGACGCCACCGCGAAGCCCAGCGGTCCGCGCAGCCCGCCGAAGATGAAGCCGCGGAACAAGAGCTCCTCGCAGAGCGGCGCCACGACCACCGCCAGGATCACGAGCAGCGGCCACGGCAGGTCGAGGAGATCGGCCTGCCGGGCGGCCTCCTCGGCGAGCGCCTTCGCGGCCGCCGGGGCGACGGTCTCGAGCAGCTTGTCGTAACCCTGCGCGAGCGCGAGCAGCAGTGCGCCGATCCCGGCGCTCTCGACGATCGCGCGCGTCGTGCCGTGCACGGGCCGCATGAAGCCCAGCGTGCGCAGGCCGGCCGGCGACATGCGCGCCGCGCCGAGCGGCACGACCACGAACGAGACGGCGGCGAGGAGCAGCGCGCAGTAGCGGAACGCGACCGAATCGGTGCTGACGCCGGCGGCCTTGCAGCCGAAGACGTAGATCCCGCCGAGCGCCATCAGGACGAAGAACGTCGTCAGGATGCCGTACGCCGTGGCGCCGAGGCCCCACGGCGCGGGGCGGAAGTCGTCGCCGCCCTCGGGGTCGCCGGGCGGGAGCAGCGGCGGGATCGCGCTCACACCGCGTCCTCCGCGACGCCGACCAGGGCGGCGACCTCGTCCGCGTCGACCGGGAGATCGCGCGTGAGCGCCCGGCAGCCGTCCTCCGTCACGAGCAGGTCGTCCTCGATCCGCACGGCGAGGCCGCGGAACTCGAGCGGCGCGCTCTCGTCCCCGGGCGGGACGTAGAGGCCGGGCTCCATCGTCATGAGCATGCCCGGCACGAACGGGCGGAAGGCGCCCTTCTCGCGGTACGCGCCGACGTCGTGCACGTCCATGCCGAGCCAGTGCGACGGCCCGTGCAGCGTGTACTTCTTGTAGCTGCCGTCCTCGACGAGCTGGTCGAGCGAGCCGGCGAGGAGGCCCAGGTCGACCAGCCGCGCGGTGAGCAGGCGCGCGGCCTGCTCGCGCACCAGGCCCATCGTCGCGCCGGGACGCACGGCCTCGGTGAGCTGGTCGAGCGTCTCGCGCACGGCCTCGTAGAGCGCGCGCTGCGCGGGCGCGAAGCGGCCCGCGGCCGGCACGGTGCGGGTGACGTCGCCGTTGTAGTCGTCGACCTCCGCGCCCGCGTCGAGCAGCAGCATGTCGCCCGCGCCGATCGTCGCGCGGTTGGCCACGTAGTGCAGCACGCAGCCGTTGGCGCCCGCGGCGGCGATCGTCTCGAAGCCCGGGCCCGCCGCGCCCTCGCACGCGAACGCGTGCTCGACCGCCGCCTGCACCTGGTACTCGGTCACGCCCGGCGCGACCCGCGCGAGCCCCGCGCGGATCCCGGCCGTCGTCACCGCGGCGGCGCGCTCGAGCTTCGCGATCTCGAACGCGCTCTTCACCAGCCGCATCTCGTGCAGCACGACGGCCGGGTCGACGAACACCTGCGGCGCGCGCCGGCCGAACAGCTCCTTGGCCGCGAGGCGCCCGAGCGCGGTGCGGATCGTGACGTCGAGCGCGGCGTTCTTCCACGGCGCGTGGCACAGCCGCGCGGCCCCGTCGAGGAGGTCGGGCAGGCGCGTCTCGAGCTCGGCGAGCGGGTACGCCGCGTCCGCGCCGTACTCGGACACCGCACCCTCGGGCCCCGGACGCGGCCCGGTCCACGCTTCCTCTTCCGGCACGCGCGGCCGCACGAACAGCGTGTACGGCGCCTCCGCGCCGGGCCGCAGCACGAGCACCGCCTCCGGCTCGCGCAGCCCGGTCAGGTAGAGGAAGTCCGCGTCGGGGCGGAAGCGGGCTTCCACGTCGCGCGAGTAGATCGACGGGCGGCCCGCGGCGAGGATCAGCGCGCCGTCGCCGAGCGCGTCGAGGACGCGCGCACGACGCGACGCGCGCTCGAGGTTCGCGGGGAGCGGGGCGGCCGGCACGTTCATCGGGTGTTCACGAGCTCCGCGAGATGTCGTCCGGCAGCTCGTTGCGGTCGCCGGCCTGGTGGGGGAAGTGCTCCACGAGCGCGGCGCCCGCGGTCTCGATGCCGTGCACGAGCGCGCCCGCGACGTCGCCCGTGCGGAAGCGCGCCTCGACGTCGTGCGCGAGCCGCTGCCAGAACGCGTCCTCGACCTTCGCGTGGATGCCCTCGTCGCCGAGCACGGCGAAGCGTCGCGCCGCGACGGCCACGAAGAACAGGACGCCGTTCTTCTGCGCGGTCGCGGTCATGCCGATGCGCTCGAACGTCTCGCGCGCCTCGGCGAGCACGTCGGCGCGCGTGCCGCCGGCGAGGTGGACGCGGATCTCACCCGAGGTGCGCGCCTCGAAGGCGCGGATCGCGTCGAGCACGCGCCGTTCCTCGGCCGCGGTGAGGAACGTCGCGGGCGTGGACCGTCCCGCGGCCACGCCCCGCCGGTGCAGGACGAAGCCCGCGACCACGGTCGCGACGCCGGCGAGCATGAGCGCCCCGTCGAGCCACGGATCCCGCGGGTCCCACGTTTCGGCCGGACGCCAGTGCAGGAGCGCCGCGCGCACGATCCCGGCCAGCGCGACCAGCGTGCCGAGCACGGTCAGGGCCCGGCCGAGGCGCTCGTGGCGCGAGGCCGTCCGATCCGTCGCGCCCATCTCACCAGCCTCCCGACGCGCCGCCGCCGCCGAACGACCCGCCGCCGAACGACCCGCCCCCGCCGCCCCAGTCGCCGCCGCCCCCGCCGCCCCAACTGCCGCCGCCCCACCCGCCGCCGCGCGGACCGCGTCCGCGGCCGGAGAGCAGGAGTGCGATCAGCCACGGCACGCTCGACCCGCGGGCGCCGAGCTCGTGGCCCCGGCCGATCAGGCGCGCGAACGCCACGAACAGCATCAGGAGCCCGATCAGCACGATCGGCACGACCTGCGCGCCGATGCGCACCACGCGCTGCCCGTGCGCGAGCCGGTCGGGGCGCTCCCGGACCTCGCCGCCGGTCGCGCGGGCCGCGATCGCGTCGACGCCGGCGAGGAGGCCGCCGCCGAAATCGCCGTTCCGGAACTCGGGCGCGATGACGTTGCGGATGATGCGCCCCGCGGCCGCGTCGTTGATCCGTCCCTCGAGGCCGTAGCCGACCTCGATGCGGAGCTTCTTCTCGGCCATGAACAGCGCGAGCAGGACGCCGTTGTCCTGGCCCTTCTGCCCCGGCTTCCAGGCCTCGACGACGCGCAGCGTCACGTCCTCGAGCGCCTCGCCCCCGAGCGACGGGAACACCGCGACCGAGATCTGCACGCCCGTGCTGCGGTCGATCGCCAGGACGCGCTCCTCGAGCGCGTTCTTCGCGTCCGGCGACAGGAGCCCCGCGCCGTCGTAGACGAAACGCGGCGGGGCCGGCGGGATGTCGAACGCCAGCCCCGGCAGCGCCGCGAGCGCGAGGAGCAGGACCGCGAGGACCGCGCGCTTTCCGGTCAGAACTTCACCGTCGGCGCCTTGTCGGCGCCGGCCTGCGCCTGGAAGTACGGGCGCGCGGCGAAGTTGCTCAGCCCCGCGACGAGGCTGGCCGGGAACATGCGGATGCGCGTGTTGTACTGCTGCACGACGTCGTTGAAGCGCTTCCGCTCGACGGCGATGCGGTTCTCGGTGCCGGCGAGCTCGTCCTGCAGCTGGGTGAAGTTCGAGTTGGCCTTGAGCTCGGGGTACTTCTCGACCGTCACGAGGAGCCGCGACAGGGCCGAGGTCAGCTGGCCCTGGGCCTGCTCGAACTGCTGGAAGGCCTGCGGGTTCCGCGCCTGGTCGGCGTTGATGTTGGTCTGCCCGGCCTTGGCGCGGGCCTCGGAGACGGCGGTGTAGGTGTCCTTCTCGAAGGCGGCGACCCCCTTCACGGTCTCGACGAGGTTGGGGATCAGGTCCATCCGGCGCTGGTACTGGTTCTGGACCTGGCTCCAGGACGAGTTCACGGACTCGTCGAGCGTCACCAGGCCGTTGCGGGTCGAAATGAACCAGCCGCCGACCGCGAGCAGGCCGACGCCCAGAACGACGATCAGCACGATCAGAACGAGGAATCCTCGGCGCATGCATCCCTCCCGGAAAGCGGTGTTGCCAGAAAGTTCATTCTGACACGCCGTGCCGCCCCGTGCCCCCGGGCGGCACCCCCGGTAGAATCCCCTCCCATTCCCCACGGGAGGTCGTCATGAGCCAGGATCCGTTTGCCGGGCTGGAGCCGCGCGCGCTCTGGCAGCATTTCGCCGCGTTCACCAGGATCGCTCGCCCGTCCGGCCGCGAGCAGCAGATCTCGCGTTACGTCCAGGACTGGGCGGCCGCCAAGGGTTTCCCGGTGAAGATCGACGCCGTCGGCAACCTCGCCGTGCACGTCCCGGCGAGCCCCGGCCGCGAGAAGGCGCCCGCCGTCGTGCTGCAGGGCCATCTCGACATGGTCTGCGAGCGCAACGCCGCGAGCCCCTACGACCCGGAGAAGGGCAGCATCCACGTCGTCCGCGACGGGGACTGGCTGCGCTCCGAGGGGACGACCCTCGGCGCCGACAACGGCGTCGGCGTGGCCGCCGGGATGGCGGTCGCCGAGGACGCCACGCTGAAGCACGGGCCGCTCGACCTCCTCATGACGATCGACGAGGAGACCGGGATGACGGGCGCGCAGGGCCTCGACCCCGCGATCCTGCGCGGCCGGATCATGCTGAACCTCGACTCCGAGGAAGACGACTGGCTGTTCGTGGGCTGCGCCGGCGGCGGCGACCTCAAGGTCACGTTCGAAGCCGCGCGCGCCGCGCTGCCCGCGGGCTACACGGCGCTCACCGTGGGTGTCACGGGCCTGCAGGGCGGCCACTCGGGCATCGACATCAACCGGAACCGCATGAACGCGATCCACGCGCTCGTGCGCCTGGTCCAGGACGCCGCGGGCGAGGTCGTGCTGATCTCGATCGCCGGCGGCAGCAAGCGCAACGCGATCCCGCGCGAGGCGCACGCGGTCATCGGACTGCCCGCGGCCACCGTCGACGCGTTCAAGGCCAAGGTCGAGGACGGCAAGGCCGCGCTGCTGTACCAGTACAAGAACCTCGACGACGGCCTGGCCGTCTCGATCGAGAGCGCCGCCGCCGCGCCGGCCTTCGGCGCGGCCGACACGCGCCGCCTGTTCGACCTGCTGCGCATCGTCCCCACCGGCGTGATCGCGATGAGCCAGGACATCCCGGGGCTCGTCGAGACGTCGACCAACCTCGGCGTGATCCAGACCGACGGCGACAAGGTCGAGGTGTTCCTGCTCTCGCGCTCCTCGGTCATGCCGGCGCTGGCCGACCTGCTCGAAGCGCAGAAGGGCCTCGGCCGCCTGGCCGGCGTGAAGGTCGAGTACCTCGGCGGCTACCCGGGCTGGAAGCCCGACATGTCGTCCAAGGCGCTCGCCGCGACGAAGAAGGTCTACACCAGGCTGTTCGGGCAGGAGCCGGGCATCACGGCGATCCACGCCGGGCTCGAGTGCGGGCTCATCGGCGAGCGCGTGCCCGGGATGGACATGGTGTCGTTCGGGCCGCACCTGGTCGGCGTGCACGCGCCGGGCGAGCGCGTGAGCATCCCCTCGACCCAGAAGTTCTGGACGCTGCTCGGCGCCGTTCTCGATGACCTTTCGGCGTAACCCGGCGCTTCGGCCGGTCCTCGGCGCGGCGGCCGCACTCGCGGCCGCCGCGGCGCTGTTCGCGCTGCCGGGCTGCACGCGCACGCCGAAGATCGACTCGGTGCTCCTGATCACCATCGACACGCTGCGCGCCGACCACGTGTCCGCGTACGGCGCCTCGCCCGTGCAGACGCCCGTCCTCGACAAGCTGGCGCAGGACGGCGCGCGCGTCGAGCGCGCGTGGACGACGGTCCCGCTGACCACGCCCGCGCACGCCTCGATCCTCTCGGGGCTCTACCCGCCGACGCACGGCGTGCGCAACAACGCGCGCTTCCGCCTGCCCGACGACGTGAACACGCTGGCCGAGATCCTGCGCGCCAACGGACGCCGAACGGGCGGGTTCGTGGCCTCGTTCACGACCGCGTCGACGTTCGGCCTCGGGCAGGGCTTCGAGACGTTCGACGACGACCTCGGGCAGGACGATTCCGGCGCGCGCCGCGCGCAGCGGCCCGCGTTCGAGGTCGTGGGTCACGCGCTCAAGTGGCTCGAGAGCCACAAGGACGAGCCGTTCTTCCTGTGGGTCCACATGTACGACCCGCACATGCCGTACACGCCGCTGCCGAAGTACGCCGCGATGTACCCGGGCGACCCGTACAGCGGCGAGGTCGCGCAGTCGGACGGGCAGGTGGGGCGGCTCGTCGCGGCGCTCGCCAAGGCGCAGCTGGACACGCGTACGGTGGTGATCGCGCTCGCCGACCACGGCGAGGGCCTGTCGACGCACGGCGAGCCCGAGCACGGCGTGCTGCTGTACGAGGAGACGCTGCGCGTCCCGCTCGTGCTGCGGGCGCCGGGCCGCATCGCGCCGGGCACGGTGATCGGCGGCACGCGCTCGACGATCGACGTCGCGCCGACCGTCCTCGACCTGCTCGGCCTCCCCGTGCCGGCGGAGATGCAGGGCCGCACGCTGCTCGCGCCCGTCCCGGCCGACCGCACCGTGTACGCGGAGACGCTCTATCCCTACGAGGAGTTCGGCTGGTCCGCGCTGTACGCGCTGCGCGCGGGCGAGCACAAGCTCATCGCCGCGCCGCGTCCCGAGCTGTACGACCTCGCGCAGGACCCGAAGGAGACGAAGGACCTCGCGGCCGCGCAGGCGGCGACCGTGGGCGAACTGGGCAAGACGCTGCGCGCGGTCGCGGCGCAGGCCGTCAACAAGGGCCGCCTCGCGGCGGCCGCGGGCTTCGGCGGCGGCACCGATCCCGAGACGATCGCGCGCCTCGAGAGCCTCGGCTACGTCGCCGGGGGCGGGGGCGGGAAGGCCGGCGGCGACGACGCGCTGCCCGCGATCGCGGGCCCCAACCCGATGGAGATGACCGAGGACCTGCGGCTGTTCGAGCGCGCCGGCGCGCTCGCGGGGTCGAACCAGGCGGACGCCGCGGCCGCGATCTACGAGAAGCTCGCCGCGCGCGACCCCGGCAACCCGCAGCTCCTGCTGAAGCTCGCGGCCGCGGCCGACAAGCAGGGCAACGACCGCAAGGCCGAGGAGGCCTACCGCGCGCTGATCGCGCGGCACGCGACGTTCTACCTCGGCACGCGGAGCTTCAGCGACTTCCTCGAGAAGCGCGGCCGGGCGCGTGAATCGCGCGAGCTGTGGCTGCGGCTGCAGGGCCTCCTGCCGGGCTACGTGGGCATCGACGTGCGCATCGCGCAGGCCGAGACCGCGGCCGGCATCCCCGCCGAGGCCGCGCGGCGCATGGGCGCGTACCTCGACGCGCGCCCCGACGACGCCGACGCGTGGGCCGAACTGGGGAAGGCCCGGCTCGCGCTGGGCAAGCCGGACGAGGCGCTCGAAGCCTACCGGCGCGCGGTCGCGCTGGTCCCGACGCATCGCGCGGCGGTCGAGGCCGCGGTCTCGATCTTCCTCAAGACCGGCCGCAAGGACGAGGCGCGCGGCTTCGTCGACGCGCTGCTGAAGCGCCAGCCCGACGATCCGCTCCTGGTCATCACGCGCAAGGCGCTCTGACGTCTCGCCGCAATGCGCCGTGAATCGCGCCGCACCGGGGCGTGAATTACGTCGCATTGCGGCATCAGTTGCGAAACGCCGGGTCGTGGGATAGCATTTGACCATGATCAGCGAAAAGTCAATCACCCGGCTCAGCCGGGACCGCATCCTCGACGTGGCCCGCCGCCATTTCACGCGGTTCGGCTACCGAAAAGCGTCCCTGAGCGAGATCGCGACCGACCTCGGCGTGGTCAAGGGCGCGCTCTACTACCACGTTCCCGGCGGCAAGCGGGAACTGCTCGACGCCGTCATGTCCCGCGAAGACGAGCGGATGATCGCGGCGATGTCCGAGGCGGCGGAGGCCGCGGCCGACCCGCGCGAGGCCCTCGTCCGCGCGTTCCAGGCCAAGCTCGCCGTGCTGCGCGAACTGAAGGACCTGCTCGGCGTGCGCCGCGACGTCAGCGAGGAGATCCGCACGATCCTCGTCGAGAAGGACCGCGATTTCACGCTGCGCGAGCGCGCGCTCATCGAGAGCGTCATGGAGCGCGGCGTGCGGTCCGGAACGTTCCGCGACGTGCAGCCCCGCGCCGCGGCCGCCGCGGCGATCCAGGTCATGTGCCAGGCGCTCGAGGTGTCCGAGATGTACGAGGCGCCCGACGGGAACACGCCGAGCCGCCTCGACGCGATGTTCGACCTGGTCCTGCTGGGATTGGTGACGCGGGGTTGAATCAGCGCTGCGCGGTCTGCGCCGCCTCGTGCGGCAGCGCCGGCTGCGCAGCCGCGTTCCCGTTGACCGGCAGCGGCGTGAACAGCGCGGGCGCGGCGCCCGTGGTCTTGAGGTACACCTGCAGCTTCACGTACGGCATCAGCGGGTTGACCGCGGCGCCCGGGTTGACCTTCGGGTCGCCGAGCGACGGGTCGATGGTCAGCGCGTAGTCGAAGGCCTTCATCGCCGCCGGGTAGTTGCCGCGCTGGCTCTCCGCGATGCCGAGGTTGTAGTGCGCGAGCGCGTGGTACGGCTCGACCTTGATGGCCTTGTTGAAGGCGCTCACCCCGTTCGAGATCTTGTTGTCGCGCACGTACACCGCGCCGAGGTCGACCCACGCGTCCGGGTTGTCGGCCGCGAGCTTGGTCGCCTTCTCGAGCGCGCGCTCCGCGTCGCGGTACGCGGCGCGGTCGCCGAGCAGGCGGCCCAGCGTGCGCCACGCGACCGCGTCGTCCGGGGTCGCGTCGACCTGAGCGAGCGCGGCCGCGATCTCGGGGACCAGCGTGAGCACGCCACTCTCGAGCGTGAACGCGTGGCCGGCGTCCTTCTTGTTCGACTTGGCGAAGGCGCCCGGGAGCGCGACGGCGAGGATCAGGACGGCGACCAGTGCGAGGCTCGGACGGCGCATGGGACTCTCCGCTCGGGAATCACTCCGCAGAGGATGATCCGCGCCCCGTCGTGACCGGTTCCGCATCGCGCGAGGCCACGGGACGCACGGCGATCCTCACCATGCCATCGACCTCGTCGACCCGCAACTCCAGGTCGCGCCCGGGCGACTTCTGTCGCGCCTTGTCGAGGCGCTCGGCGAGCTTGTCGGCGAACGGCGCGTAATCCAGCTCGGACACGGCCAGCCCGCGGTTCCGCCGCGCCGTGCGATAGGCCATGTAGATGTCGCGGACCTGGCCGCCGGTCGCCTGGCCCTCGACCGCGCGCGTCGTGGCGAGCACCTGCGGCTTGTCCAGCGCCTCGCGGCGCTCGCGGCGCACGGCGGCCGCGGTCACGCCGCGGCCGATGCCCATCTCCTCCTGCTGCCGGATGCGCCGCGCCCAGCGCTCGCCGTTCATGCGGAAACGGTGGACGAGCGTGTTGAAACGGAAGCGGTCCGCGGTGCGGCGCGGGGGATGCTTGGTGTAGTGCCGGACGATCGCCTCGGTCTCCGCGAGGCGGCGCTGCGGCGGCAGGACGTTGTTCTTGCCGTCCGCGCGCGCGGCGAAGAACAGCTCGTAGTCCACCCCCAGCTGATGGATCAGCTTCTCGAGCGTGTGGAGGTCGGCCGTGACCTCGGTGGGGGTGAACAGGCTGTCGCCCACGGTCGTCCCTTTCGGGTGCAGGTGCGTCCCGGGCCGAGCAAGCTCGGCCCCTACAGAACGTGGGTTCCGCGCCGGGTGGCGGCCATGACGAGAAACGTACGCGTTTCGCCGAGCCCGATCGGTGTTCGCATTGGGCCGCGAGCGTGTGCCCGTGCCCACGCCTTCGGCCTGAGCCTCCTGTGCCTGTGCCTTCGCCTGTGCCTTCGCCTCGGCCTGCGCCTTTCCCGCCCCGATCTGGGCAACACTTGCGCCATGACCTCCGACCGCCGACGCGACCTCCCCTCCGTGGACCGGCTCCTCGCCCATCCCGGCCTCGAGCCGGTGCTCGCCGCGCTCTCGCGCCGCGCCGCGCTCGCGCTGGTCCGGCAGGAGATCGCGCGCGCCCGCGCGGCGCTGGTCCCCGGCGGGCCCGTGCCCGACGCCGACGCGCTCGCCGCCCGCTGCCGTGCGCGCTGCGAGGCGCTGGCCGCCGTGCGCCCGCGGCGCGTGATCAACGCGAGCGGCGTCGTCGTGCACACCAACCTCGGCCGCGCGCCGCTCGCCCCGGCGGCGATCGAGGCCGTCGCGGCCGCGGCCGCGGGGTACTGCGACCTCGAGTACGACGCCCCGCGCGGCGAGCGCGGCAGCCGGCAGGCCCACGTCGCGGACCTGCTCGACCTCGTCTTCCCCGGCCGCGGCGCGCTGGTCGTCAACAACAACGCGGCCGCGCTGCTGCTCGCGCTCAACACCGTCGCGCTGGGCCAGGGCGTGGTCGTCAGCCGCGGCGAGCTCGTCGAGATCGGCGGCTCGTTCCGCGTGCCCGAGATCCTCGAACGCTCGGGCGCGCGCCTGGTCGAGGTCGGGACGACCAACCGCACGCACCTCGCGGACTACCGCCGCGCGCTCCTCGGCGGCACCGCCGCGCTGCTGAAGGTCTGGCCGAGCAACTACCGCGTCATCGGGTTCACGGCCGAGGTCGCCGTCGCGGAACTCGCCGCCCTCGCCGCGGAGCGCGGCGTCCCGCTGATCGTCGACCAGGGCTGCGGCCGGCTGTTCCCCGACGCGCCAGGGCCGCGCTCCGAGCCCGCGGTCGCCGACCTCATCGAGGACGGGGCGGGGCTGGTGTGCTTCTCGGGCGACAAGCTGCTCGGCGGGCCGCAGTGCGGCCTCCTCGTCGGCGACCCGGAGCTGGTCGCGCGCTGCGCGAAGAACCCGCTCGCGCGCGCGCTGCGCCCGGGCCGGCTCACGATCGCGGCCCTCGCCGCCACGCTGCGGCTGTGGCTGGCGGCGGACCCGTCGTCGATCTCGGTCGCGGCGATGGTCGACGCGCCGGAACCCGCGCTGCGCGCGCGCGCCGAGGACCTCGCGCGGCGCCTCGCGGCCGCGGTCCCCGGCCTCGACGCGCGCGTCACGCCCGGAGTCTCGCGCGTCGGCGGCGGGGCCGCGCCCGAGGAGGACCTCCCCGGCGCGGTCGTCGTCGTGCGCGTTCCCGGTCTCGGCGAGGCCGACCTGGCCGCGCGGCTGCGCCGAGGCGAGCCGCCGGTCGTCGTGCGCACGCAGGGTGGCGCCGTGGTCGTCGATCCGCGCACGGTCGCCGACACGGAGACCGAAATCCTCGTCGGTGCCTTCACACGCGCCGCGGTCGCGCGGTAAACGCCGAAATTTCACTTCATCCGCGCGAATCCGGTCAGGTTCGCGGACTCATAAGAAATTGCAATCAAATAAAGAGATTGCATCACCCCCGGGGTCGCCGTACCCGGCCGTAAGGTAGTCGCGCGTCGTGCGCCCGCTTCCGAAAACGGCGCTGCGCGCGGCGGCATTTTCACAGGGGCTGAGGGGCTGTACCCGGCTCGCTGCGTCGCGGGGGACGCGACGGCTTCGATCCGGGAATTTGTAGAACAGATGAGAGGGGCGCGCCGCGGCGGGGTCCACCGGACCCCGTGTCGGTGCGTACGGCCCGGAGTGCGCCGGGCGTGAGCACGGGGAGAAGACAATGAAGAGCTCGCGGACGCTGGTTTGGCTGGTCGTCGTCCTGGTCGCCGCCTGTTTCGTGCCGACGGCACACGCCGCGCTGGGGGTGTGCGACACGGAGGGGCCCATCGAAGTCGAATCGACGGGCGGGACCACGACTCCCACCTTGTACACCACGCTCGGCGGGCCCAGTGGAGCGTTCGCAGCGATCAACGCCGGGACCCACACCGGGGTGATCAACATCGAGGTGTGCGGTGACTCGACCGAGACCGCGACCGCGACCCTGAACGGGAGCGGCAGCGGCTCGGCGTCCTACACGTCGCTCACGATGAAGCCGGTCGGCGGCGTGCGGACGATCTCCGGCTCGCTCGCGGCGGCCCTCGTGAGCTTCAACGGTGCGGACAACGTCACCGTCGACGGCGTGAACGACGGCCTCGTCGCGCTGACGATTTCCAACACGTCGACCGCGTCCACCTCGGGGACGTGCACGCTGCAGTTCGCGGCGGACGCGACCTCGAACACCATCACGCGGACGACCCTCCTCGGCTCGTCGACGACCGGGCTCACGTCCAACGGCGGAACGGTGTACTTCGGGGCCGGGGCCGTGAGCACCGGTAACGACAACAACACGATCTCGAACTGCAACATCGGCCCCGCGGTGGCCACGCTGCCGACGAAGGCCCTCGACTTCAACGGAACGACGACGTCGACCGCGCTCAACAACAGCGGCATCGTGATCACCGGCAACAACGTCTACGACTACTTCGCCGCGGCCGCGACCTCTGCCGGCATCTACATCAACGGCGGCACGACGGACTGCACCTTCTCGAACAACAAGTTCTATCAGACCGCGACGCGCACCCAGACCACGGGGGCGCAGCACTCCGCGGTGTGGATCTCGAACACGTCGGGGAACAACTTCCAGGTCACGGGGAACACGATCGGGTACGCCTCGAGCGCGGGCACCGGGAACTACACCTTCGCCGGAGTGGCGTCGAGCTCGTTCGTGCCGGTCTTCCTTTCGGTCGGTACGACGACGGCCACCAGTGTCCAGGGGAACACGATTACCGCGATCGCGATGTCCGGTGCGCTCAGCGGGACCACGACGGGCGCCCCGCTGCGTGCGATCTACGTCTCGGGAGGGCTGGTCAACGTCGGGACCGTGACAGGCAACACGTTCGGGAGCCTCTCCGCGACCGGCGCGATCACCTTCACCTCGTCGTCGACGAGCGCGAGTGACGTCGTCTTCTACGCGAACAACGGATCGAACGCCTCGGTGGTGAACAACAGCAGCATCGGCGGCATCACGCTGTCGAACTCGTCGACTGGCGCCGTGGGCTTCTACGGCATGTACGCCAACACGAGCAACTCGAGCACGGCGAGCTACGTCAACAACACGATCGGCGGAACCGTCGCGAACTCGATCAACAACACGGCCACGGCGACCGCTTCGTTCGTTTACGGCATCCGCAACAATTCGAGCAGTTTCGCGCCGGCCCTCACCGCGACGGGGAACATCATCCGGAACATGACGCTCGCCGCCGGCAACACCGGCACGGGGAGCACCGCGTCGGTAATCGGCATCATCCACAACCATGCCACTCCGACGCCCAACAATATCTCCCAGAACCAGATCTACGCGCTGACCAACACCCATCCAACTGCGGCGACGGCCGTGACAGGGATCTTCTATGGCGGAACCACCGGGGCGAACGTCGTGGCGCGCAACACGGTCCACTCGCTCTCGGTCGCGACCACCAGCACGTCGGCCGTGGTCACCGGCATCCAGACGAACGGCGGCACGACGGTCTATCAGAACAACATGGTCCGGCTGGGCTTCGACGCCGCGGGTATCGCACAGGTCGTCGGCCACGCGATCTACGGGATCAATGACGCGATCGGAACGAACAACTACTACTTCAACAGCGTCTACGTCGGCGGGACCGGCGTCGGCGGAGCCTCCAACACGTTTGCCTTCAACAGCACCGTCACGACGAACACCCGGTTGTTCGAGAACAACGTCTTCTTCAACGCCCGCAGCAATGGAACGGGAACCGGCAAGCACTACGCGGTGCGCGTCGGAGGAACGACCGTCAATCCCACGGGCCTGACGATCAACTACAACGTCTATTACGTCACCGGGGTGGGCGGCGTGTTCGGCCTGTTCAACGGAGCGGACGTCGCCAGTCTTTCCGCGTGGCGCACGGCCGTCGGCCAGGACGCCAGCAGCATCTACGGCGACCCGAAGTTCACGCTGGCTGACGGATCCGCCGCGACCGGCGACCTTCACATCGACCCGCTGGCGACGACTCCGGTCGAGGGTAACGGGCTGCTCATCGCGTCCGTGACCGACGACTTCGACGGACAGCTCAGGAGCGGGCTGACGCCGACCGACATGGGTGCGGACGCAGGCAACTTCCTCGGCGTCGACCTCACCCCGCCGTCGATCTCGTACTCGGCGCTCGGGAACACTACGGCCACGACGAACCGCACGCTGGCGATCACCGTGACGGATCTGACGGGCGTCCCGACAGCCGGAATCGGCCTCCCGACACTCTACTTCCGCAAGTCGACCGATCCGTGGGCCAGCAATCCGTGCTCGAACGTGAGCGGCAGCAGCTACACCTGCACCTTCGACTACGCGCTCATCGGGGGCGTCGTGCTCGGAGATACGCTGTCCTACTACGTGGCCGCGCAGGACACGGCGTCTCCGCCCAACGTCACCACCAATCCGAGCGCGGGGGCGAGTGGGTTCAACGCGAACCCGCCCGCGGCCAGCACGCCGCCCACGACGCCGAACAGCTATCGCATCGTGACCGCCTTCAGCGGCACGAAGTCCGTGTGCGCGAGCGGCTGTGACTACGTCTCTCTGACCAATGCGGGCGGCGCCTTCGAGGCGCTCAACCTCGGCGTCCTGACCGGCAACACCGCGCTCGAGATCGCGGGTGACCTTACCGCCGAAGCCGGTACCAATGCGCTGAACGCGCTGACCGAGGAGCCGGTCGGCAGCAACTTCAGCGTTCGCATCTACCCCGTCGGAGCGCCGCGGTCGGTGACGAGCACGACGGCTCCGACCGGCGGGTTCCTGCGGCTCAACGCTGCGGACCGCGTCACTCTCGACGGGTCTTTGAGCGGCACGGGTACGGACCGCAGTCTCACGGTGACCCTCGCCGCGACGGGTACGTCGACCGCGGTCGTCTGGCTCCAGAACAACGGAACCGACGGCGCCACGCTGAACACCATCAAGAACCTGAACGTGGTTGGCAACTCCAACACGACGACGCTGATCGGCATCGGGATGGGCGGCACGACGGTCGGAACGTCGAGCCTGGGCACGAACAACAATTCGAACACGATTCAGAACAACGCCATCAGCAAGGTCCAGTTCGGCATCTATTCGCAAGGCGCCAGCGCCGCGGTGAAGAACACCGGCAACGTCATCAGCCAGAACGTGATGAACGCCGCGTCTCCCGCCAACGTTGCCAAGGGCGGAATTCAGCTCGGCTTCGAAGATGGCGTGGTGGTGACGCAGAACACGATCGACGGTGTCACCCAGGGCGGGTCGCCGGACGTGTTCGGTATCGCGCTCGGCCTGACCAGCGTCACGACATCCAGCATCTCCGGGAACGAAGTGACGAACGGCACGGTGACCCGCAACTTCATCGGCAAGGTCACGAACACCGGCACGTTCTCGGCGATGGGAATCAGCGTCGCTCCGGCAACGTCCGGGACCACGACGATCGCCAACAACTCGATCTACGGCGTCGGCGCGAACGGGACCTCCGGCGACTTCGGGTCGGCGATCCTCCTCGGCGGCGGAACGGGCTCTACGACGAGGGTCTACTACAACTCTGTGTCGATCACCGGTGCGCTGACCAGCGGGTCCTACCCCAACTACGGCCTCGCGATCGCCGGGAGCGATCCGGTCGTCGACGTTCGGGACAACGTGTTCTACAACACGCTCACGAACGGAACGGGCGTCAGCTTCGCGATCGGCACGGCGTCGACCACGTTCGCCAACCTGACATCGAACTTCAATGACCACTTCGTGACCGCTGGGGGCGGCACGTTCAAGATCGGCAAGACGGGCAGCCTCTCCCAGGGCTCCGGCACCGAGTACACGCTGCTCGCGGACTGGCAGGCGGCGACGGGGAAGGACGCCAACTCGATCTCGTCCAACCCGCTGTTCAACTCCGGGACCAACCTCGAGCCGCAGAACGGTTCGCCGCTGATCGCCGCGGGGACCCCGATCGCGTCGGTGACCACGGACATCAAGAACACCGCGCGCAGCGAGACGGCCCCGTCGATCGGCGCCTACGAACAGGCGAGCGACACGAATCCGCCCGTCATCACCTACTCGCCGCTGTCCAACACGCCGAGCACCACGGACCCGACCCTGTCGGTGACCGTGACGGACGCATCCGGAGTGCCGACCTCGGGCATCGGCCTGCCGCAGGTCTACTTCCGCAAGGGCGTCAGCGGTGCCTTCGCGGCGAGCCAGTGCACGTTCGTCAGCGGGAGCGCGTACGACTGCGTCATCACGTACGCCTCCGTCGGCGGCGTCGTCGCCGGCGACGTCGTCCAGTACTACGTCGCGGCGCAGGACGCTGCGGCGATCCCGAACGTGACGGTCAACCCGCTCGCCGGTGCGGGCGCGTTCACCGCGAACCCGCCGGCCGCCGGCACCCCTCCGACGACCCCGAACAGCTACACGATCCAGGGCTACGTCAGCGGCACGAAGACCGTCTGCGACACGGGCTGCGACTTCGCCTCGCTCACCAACGCGGGCGGCGCGTTCTCGTGGGTCAACGGGAACATCGTCGCGGCCAACCTCGTGTTCGAGATCGCCGGTGACCTCACGGCGGAAACCGGAGCCGTCGCTCTGAACCAGTGGTCCGAGACGGGCGCCGGAGGCTACACGGTCAGCATCCACCCGACGGGTGCTGCGCGGATCGTGTCCGGCAACAACGCGGTTGGCCTCGTGAAGCTCAACGGTGCGGACCGCGTCACGATCGACGGCTCGCTGTCGGGCGGGACGGATCGCAGCCTCAGCTTCACGAACACGAACGCGGCGACCAGCGCCACCGTGCTCTGGATCGCGAGCGCGGCCGCGGGCAACGGCGCGAACGACGTGACGATCAAGAACTGCGTCATCTACGGCACGGGGTCGACGACGCTCATCGGCATCACGTCCGGCAGCGGGACGACACTGGGTGGCGCGGGCGAAGCGCCGAACTCGAACGTCGTGATCCACAACAACGACATCTACGCCGCGCAGAACGCGATCTACCAGAGCGGCAACTCGGCCTTCGACCAGGGCTGGCAGATCACCAACAACTCGTTCGGTTCGAGCGTGGCCGCGAACAGGCTG
>JABLTH010131599.1_pt1 | contig 19204 bp, 16 predicted proteins | sample 7875711 | NCBI WGS metagenome assembly JABLTH01 (sample SAMN14941262, study PRJNA633318) | bioreactor metagenome | isolation source: bioreactor | place: China | collected 2019-03-05 | reverse complement strand
GTCAGCGTCGTCTTCCCGTGATCCACGTGGCCGATCGTTCCCACGTTCACGTGCGGCTTGCTACGCTCGAACTTTTCCTTCGCCATCGTCGTCCTCTCTCGCGGCGTCGGACCCGATCACGCCTTGTTTCCGTGCCTCTGAAATGGAGCCCATGACCAGATTCGAACTGGTGACCTCCTCCTTACCAAGGAGGTGCTCTGCCTGCTGAGCTACATGGGCCCGCGTGCCGGTCTCGCTCTCGTGTTCCGGCGTCTTGGGCGGGACCCGGTGGTGGAGCGGGAAACGGGACTCGAACCCGCGACCCTCAGCTTGGAAGGCTGATGCTCTACCAACTGAGCTATTCCCGCCCGTGCTTTTTCGTGCCTCCTGCGAGGTCGTGGTCTTGCCTGGCTCGTCGTGCTGTTTCCGTCGTGGAGATGGTGGAGGGGGGTGGATTCGAACCACCGAAGGCATTAGCCGTCAGATTTACAGTCTGATCCCTTTGGCCACTCGGGAACCCCTCCAAAACGCGCAACTGCCGGGGGCGGGTCGTCTGCGACGCCCCACCGTCCGGGCTTGCTGGCGCACGCGGGCCCGTCAGGCGAGCCCGCATTCTCCTGCAAGGCGGCGATTCGTCCGTTCTACCGCCCCAAACGGGTCTTGGAGCTGGCGAAGGGATTTGAACCCCCGACCCGCTGATTACAAATCAGCTGCTCTACCTGGCTGAGCTACGCCAGCCCAGCAAAGCGGGGATCCTAGCAGCGGGGTCCCGGAGCGTCAAGGCGTCCGGGCCGCATTTCCGGGCGGATCACAGCCTTTTCACTCCCCGGACGTGCGCTGCCGGGTCGCCTCGGCCAGCACCACCCCCACCGCCACGGACACGTTGAGCGAGCCCACCTCCCGGGCCATGGGGATGCGGACGCGGACCGGGCAGCGCTCGAGGACCGACGGGCGGATCCCCTTCTCCTCCCCGCCGGCGACGAGGGCGATTCCGCCGCGCAGGTCGGCCTGCCACGGCGGCACCGCGCCGCGCACGTCGAGCGCCACCGGTGTCAGCCCGGCGGCCTCGAGGGTTTCGAGGAGCAGCGACACGTTGCCGGCCCGGGCGACCGGAACGAGCTCGATCGCGCCCGCCGCGGTGCGGACCGCCGCGGGCGACAGGCCCGCCGAGCGGTGCCCGGGCAGGAACACGCCGTGGACTCCGAGGGCCGCCGCCGAGCGGAGGATCGCGCCGAGGTTGCGCGGGTCCTGCACGCCGTCGAGCACCATCACGAGCGCGTCCGCGGGCAGCCGCGCGAGCAGCTCGTCCTCGGTGAGCAGCTCCGCGCCGGCGAGCTTGGCGATCACGCCCTGGTGCTGCAGGCCCGCGGCGAGGCGGTCGAGCGCCTCGCGCGGCGTCTGCTGGAACGGGACGTGGTGCTCCTCGGCGAGACGCACCAGGTGCTGCGTGCGGTGGTCGCGCTGCCCGCGCGCGAGCATCAGGCGCTCGACGCGCTTGGGCTGCGTCTCGAGCGCGGTGCGCACCGCGTGGTAGCCGAGCGCGAGCCCCTCGAGCGGATCGCGACGTTCCTCGTGCGCGGGCGCCGCGGTCGCCGACTCGAACCCGTCGCCGGCGTCGATGTCGACGAGCGGCTCGTCCCACTCGGGGCGCTCCCGTGGCGTGACGCGGGGTGGCGGCGGAACGGGCGTCCCGCGCTTGCGGGGTGCGTCGAAGCGCGCCGCGCGATCGCGACGCTCGGGCGCTGCGCCGCGTCCACCGAAACCGCTGCGCCGCGGCTTGTCGCCGGAGCGCGGCCTGTCACCGCTGCGCGGCTTGTCCCCGTAGCGCGGCTTGTCACCGCTGCGCGGCTTGTCACCGCTGCGCGGCGCGCCACCGCTGCGCGGCTTCTCGCCGTAACGCGGCTTGTCGCCGGCGCGCGGTGCGTCCTCGAAGCGCGGCTTGCCTCCGGCGCGCGGCTTGCCACCGGGGCGGGGCTTGTCACCGCTGCGCGGCTTGTCGCCGAAACGCGGCTTGTCGCCGAAGCGTGGCTTGCGCTCGCCGGGAGGGGCCTCGTCGTCACGGCGCTCCCACGCGCGCGCCACGCGCGGCGGACGGGCCTCGCGCTCGTCGCGCGTGCGGTTCGAACTGCCGCCGGGACGCGGCGCGCCCGGCTTCACCGGACGCCGCGGGCCCTGTCGATTCTTGTCACGCACGAGACGATCTCCCGGAGCGCGCCGCCTTCCTGGGCGGCGCGATCGAACAGCGGCGCGAGCCGCGACAGCGCGGGCCCCGAACCGGATCCGGTCAGGGCCAGACGCAGGGGGTGGAACAGGGCCGCGCCGCGCGTGCCGGACTCGCGTCCCACGAGCTTGCCGATCTCCGTGAACTGGTCGGCACCGCGCATGCCGTCCTGCGGCCAGCGCCCGCGCCACGAGGCGAGCACGTCGGGTGCGGCACCGGCCTCGGGCCAGCCGCCCTCCCACTGCAGGAACTCCGTCGCGTGCCCGATCGCGCCGCCCAGCGTCGCGTGCGATTCCGCGAACAGCGCGAGCGACTCGGGCCACCATCCCGGATCGAGCTGCGTGCCGAGCAGCGCCTCGCGGTCCGCGCGGCCGTACGCGCGCAGCGCGAGCTCCGCGGGCGAGAGCGCGCGCAGCCACGCCGCGGCGAGGAACTCGAGCCGGTCCTGATCGTAGACCGAAGCGGCCGCGCTGATCCGGTCGAGCGCGAAGTGCGCGACGAGCGCGTCCCACGGGTCGGTGCCCGGCGCGACCTCGGGCGGCGTCATGCCGAGGTGCGCGAGCGCCATCACGATCGCCTCCGCGGGATAGCCCGCGTCGCGCACCGTGCCGATCGACGTGTGCCCGTGACGCTTGCTGAGCGGCGTGCGGTCCGCACCGAGGATCAGCGGCAGGTGCGCGTAGACCGGCACGGGGCGGCCGCACGCACGCAGCATCTGCGCCTGCTTCCACGCGTTGGGCAGGTGGTCCTCGCCGCGCACGACGTGCGTGATCTCCTGGTCGGCGTCGTCGATCGCGCCCGCGAAGAGGAACGTCGGCCGGCCGTCCGCGCGCATGATCACGGGATCGGGCGCGGGCGCCCCGGCGAAGTCGACGCGGCCGCGCAGCGCGTCGTCGATCGCGCGGTCGTCCTCGGTGAGCGTGAAGCGCCACGCGGGGCGCGCGCCCGCGGCGAGGCGCCGCTCCACTTCCTCGGCGGGCAGCTCGGAGCACAGCGCGGGACAGCGCGTGGTCGCCTGCTCGCCCGCGGGGCAGAAGCACGCGTAGACGCGGCCCGCGGCCTTCAGGCGATCGAAGGCCGCGTACTGCGACGGGAGGCGCTCGCTCTGCCGGTACGGCCCGAACGGCCCGCCGGCGGCGGGGCTCTCGTCGGGACGGATGCCCAGCCAGCGCAGGTCGGCCTCGAGCCGCTGCTCCGCGCCGGCGACGTTGCGGTCCTGGTCGGTGTCCTCGATGCGCAGCACGAAGCGCCCGCGCTCCCTCCGCGCGAAGAGCGCGTTGACGAGCGCGGTGCGTGCGCCACCGAGGTGCAGTTCCCCGGTCGGCGAAGGGGCGAAGCGGACACGGACTGTCATGGCGGGTGACACGATATACCGTAGGGCCCCGGCCTGCCCGGCCCGAACACGACCTCGAGGGGGTGACCGATGGGCTTCAAGGACCACTTCTCCGGCCACGCCGGCGACTATGCCCGGCACCGTCCGACCTATCCCGCGGAGCTCTTCACGTGGCTCGCCGCGCTCGCGCCGCGGCACGAGCGCGCCTGGGACTGCGGGACCGGCAACGGCCAGGCCGCCCGCGGGCTCGCCGGGCACTTTGCGCAGGTGATCGCGACCGACGCCTCGGCCCAGCAGATCGCCGCGGCCGAGCCCGCCCCGCGGATCGAGTTCCGGGTCGCCCCGGCGGAAAACTCCGGCCTGCCGGACGCGTCCGTCGATCTCGTCACCGTGGGACAGGCGCTGCACTGGTTCGACCTCGACGCGTTCTACGCGGAAGCGCGCCGGGTGCTCCGGCCCGGCGGCGCGATCGCGGCCTGGGCCTACGCGCTCACGCGCGTGACGCCGGAGATCGACGCCGCGGTGCTGCGCTTCTACGAGGAGGTCGTCGGGCCGTACTGGCCGTTCGAGCGGCGCCACGTCGAGAGCGGTTACCGCACGCTGCCCTTCCCGTTCGACGAACTCGCGGACACGCCGTCGCTGTGCGTCTCCGCCGACTGGGACCGCGCCGCGTTCTGCGCATACCTGCGCACGTGGTCGGCCGCGAAGCGCTTCGAGGAAGCGTGCGGATTCGATCCGGTCGATGCGTTCGAGCAGGAACTGGCCGCGGCGTGGGGCGACCGGGGTACGGTGCGCCGCGTCTCCTGGCCCATCGCGATCCGCGCGGGACGCGCCGCCCGGAGTTGAGGCCCACCCTCGCCCCGTTCACCTGGTGCAGAATGAAGCATGGCCCGCGCCGGATGGACGCCCCTCTCGGTGCTGCTCTTCGCGGACACCGGCACCTACGCTTCGGCCTTCGTCCTCCGCCGCGCCGTCGGCGCCGGCCAGCGCGTCTCCCTGATCTATTGCGGCGACCGCATGCACGGTGCGGTATCCCACGGCGCGAAGTTCACCGCGGTCGCCCTCCCGTCCGAACGGTTGCCGGCCGGGCTGCCCGTCGTCGCCTGCGTCACCGCGAGCCCGGAGTTGCTGCGCGTCGTCGCCGATGACGGCGACGCCGTCGGGCTTGCGGGCGATGCCGATCCGGCGCCGCCGGTGCGGATCCCGCGCGCGGCCGTGGTCGCGGCCGCGGATCTGCCCGTCGCGCCGATTCCCGGTCGCATCAGGCGCTCGCTGCGCCGCGCATGGCTCGACCTCGTCGAGGCGACCACGGGAGCGCGTGCCCTTCACGGACGGCCAAGAGACACGGTGCGGGACAAATACGACGAGCAGTCCGCCACGTACGCCGCGAACGTCGACGCCGGCGCGCACGACGCCTTGCTCGGCGCGCTGCGCCATGCGGACGTGACGCACGGCCGTGTGATCGTGGCCGGCTGCGGCGCGGGGGGCGAGTGCTTCGCCCTCGCCCGTGCGGGCTACAGCGTGGTCGGCGTCGACTTCGCGCCACGCATGCTCCAGTTCGCCCGGGAACTCGCGCGCGAACGGGGCCTCGGCGTGGAGTTCGTCGAAGCCGACCTGACCGGCCACGTCGAGCCGCCGGCGTCCGTCGACGTCGTGGTGTTCACACCGGACGTCTACTCGTTCGTGCCGCGCCGCCGCGCGCGGATCGCGATGCTCCGTGCGATGCGCGGCTGGTTGCGCGACGGCGGCCTGGTGTTCCTGTCCGCCCGGCGCGACGTGGGCCGCCGCGCGGCGGGGGCGGTGCTCGCCCTCGAGTGGTTCGCGACCCCGCGCGCCCAGCGCGAGTTCGGAGCCACGCACACTCGATGGATCGCTCCCGACGGATCGATCGGCCGTTCGTTCGTGCACGTCTTCGGCGATGCCGCGCTACGCCGGGAAATCGCTGCCGCAGGGTTCACGCTCGGGGGATGGGAGGCCGGGCGCGCCGTCCTGCGCGCGCAGGGCGCGGCGGCGTCCGGGCTCACACCCGATCGAGCATCTCCCAGAACCGGCCCGACCGCGTGAAATACATGTCGTAGATCGGGATCAGCGCGCACGCCCGCGCGACGCACGCCGTCAGTCCGTCGTGCCGGATCCCGAACTCGTGGATGTACGGGACGCTCGCGGAGAAGGTCGCGACGGCGCGCGCCGCGGTGAGCGGCTCGAGACGGTCGCTGTCGGACTGGCGCAGACGGCACCCCGCGGCCACGGGGTACGCTCCGCGGGCCCGCCGGGTCGGTGCGTAGGCACCGAAGAACGGGACGGCGTGGGCGCGCACCTCGCTCCCGGAAGCGTCGACCAGCACGAGGTCATCGGAGAGTGCGGCGCGCGGTTCCGAGAACTCGGTCACCGTGCTCTTCCCGGCGCCGGATGGCCCGAAGAAGAGGAAGCAGCGCCCGTCGTGCACGATGCCGGCGCCGTGGACGAGGAACGCGCCGCGTTCGATCAGCAGCAGCTGGGAGGAGATCCGCAGGAAGTTCTCGAGCGACATCCGGAATCCGATGTAGTTCCGGGTCGTGAGCTTGAGTTCGGCGACGCCGGCCGCCGGGGTGACGGTGCCGTGCTGCCAGTGGGAGCGGATCTCGAACGAGCCCCCGTCGCGCTGCGTGAGTTCGAGAACCGTCCCTCCGCCCGCCGGCGGCAGCGGCACGATGACGTGCTCCGGTTCTTCACGGCACACGACGTGAAGGTCAGGTCGTCGCGTCGGGTCGACGGGCGTGGCGAAACCTTCGTAGTGCTCGGCGATGAACGGGTCCCACGCGACCGGCAGGCCGGTGACGCGCAGGAGGACGGGCCCGAGCGTGAAGTCGACGTCCGTCGAACCGGGCAGGATGGTCTCGCTGGCGCCGCACGAAGTCGAGAGGCGTCGCGGGTCGATCGGGCTCATGACCCCATTCTAGCGTCCACGCCGGAGAGGGTTGCAGCCGGCCGGGCGAGGCTCGCGTCCCTCGCCCAACCCGTCCTATTCCGTCTTGATGTCGAGCGGCGGGATCTCGGGATACGGCGAGGGCGGCGGGTCGGGACGTGGTTCCGGAGGGTTCGGCAGCGGAGTCGGCCCGGGCGGAATCGGCTCGGGGGGCGTCGGACCGGGCAGCGGCTCGGGCGGACCGGGGGTGCCCGGCGGCACGCCCCCGCGCGCCGCGAGCGCGGCGATCGTCGCCACCGCGTGGCAGGCGATGCCGGCGCCGCCGGCCAGCGAGCCGAGCCCCTCGGTGCGCTTCCCCTTCACCGAGACCGCGGCGACGGGAAGACCGAGCACGCGGGCGAGCTGTTCCCGCACGGCCTCGCGGTGCGGCGCGATCTTCGGCCGGTCGGTCACGACCACCGCGTCGACGTGGGCGGGGCGCCAGCCGTGATCCGCGAGCACGCCGACCGTGCGCGCCAGGAGTTCGCAGCCCGCGGCCCCCTTCCAGCGCTCGTCGGTGTCGGGGAAGTGCGAGCCGATGTCGCCGAGCGCCGCGGCGCCGAGCAGCGCGTCGCACAGCGCGTGGGCGAGCGGATCGCCGTCCGAGTGCCCGCGGGGGCCGAGTTCCGGGTCGAGGGTCACGCCGGCCAGGACGGTCGGACGTCCGGTGACCAGCGGATGGACGTCCCATCCGATTCCGGTGCGCGCGAGGTTCATGGCATCACCCCGCTCGCGGCGGCCCGCGAGCAGCGTCCCGGCACGCTCGAGGTCACGCGGCCAGGTCACCTTGATGTTATCCGCTTCCCCCTCGACCAGGGCGACCCGCTCGCCCAGGCGGCGGACCATCGTCCCGTCGTCGGGCGCATCCCACTCCGGATCGGCCGCGCGGTGCGCGCGGAGCAGGAGCTCGCGGTCGAAGCCCTGCGGCGTCTGGACGGCGTGCACGCCGGCGCGCGGGACCTCGTCGCCGGCGAACGGGCCGCCGCCGTCCGCGCGCACGAGCGTGTCGGGGACGGCGACCGCCGGGAGCGCGGCGCCGTGCGCGCGCGCGCCGTCGAGCACGCGCCGCGCGAGTCCGGTCGTGACCAGCGCGCGGGCCGCGTCGTGCACCAGGACGTGCCGCGCGCCGGCGGCGGCGAGCACGCCGATCAGCACCGAGTCGCGCCGCCGCGCGCCACCCGGCACGACGCACGCGTCGGGCACCACCTCGCGCACCGCTGCCGCGATGGCCTCGCCCTCGGGGCCTCCGGGCACGACCAGCACGAGCACGTCCGCGAGCGGCGCGAGTGCGGCCGCGGACCACGCGGCGAGCGGGCGCCCGGCGAGCGGTACGAGCGCCTTCGGCACCCCCGCGCCGAGCCGCGAGCCGGAGCCGGCGGCCAACAGGACCACGGCGACCTGGTCGGGTGTGGTCATGGACTCACCATACCAACAAAACGGGCGGGCCGAAGCCCGCCCCGTGTGTTCCGCTCGTGAAGGCTCAGAACTCCATCAGTTCCTTTTCCTTGGCCTTCGCGAGGTCGTCGATCTTCTTGACGTGGTCGTCGGTCAGCTTCTGGATCCGCTCGAGGCCGCGGTGCCCGTCGTCCTCGGAGACGTCGCCGTCCTTCTGCAGTTTCTTGACCTCGTCGTTCGCCTCGCGGCGCACGCCGCGCACGCTGTTCTTCCCGTCCTCGGCGATCTGGCCGACCTTCTTGGCCAGCTGCTTGCGGCGCTCCTCGGTGAGCGGCGGGATCGGGATGCGGATCACCTTGCCGTCGTTGCTCGGGTTCAGACCGAGGTCCGCGGCCTTGATCGCCTTCTCGACGTCCTTGATGAGCGTCGGGTCGAACGGCTGGGCCACGATCATGCCGGGGTCGGGCACGGACAGCTTGCAGCACTGCGAGATCGGGGTCGGCGAACCGTAGTAGTCGACGGACACGTTCTCGATGATGCTGGTCGAGGCGCGGCCGGTCCGGAGCGCGGTCAGCTCCTTCTTGACGGTCTCGATCGCCTGGTCCATCCGTTTCTGCGTCTTGTCGAACAGCTGGTCCAGCATGTCGTCACTCCTTGACCCGGGAGCCGATGTTCTCGCCCCGCACGAGCCCTAGGATATTCCCCGGGCGGCGCAGGTTGAAGACCACGATGGGCAGCTTGTTGTCCATGCACAGCGAAATCGCCGTGCTGTCCATGACCTTGAGCCGCTTCTCCAGGACCTGCTGGTAGTCGATGTCCGGGATCAGGACCGCGTCCGCGTTCTTGACCGGGTCGCTGTCGTAGATCCCGTCGACCTTGGTGGCCTTGAGCAGCACCTCGGCGCGCATCTCGATCGCCCGCAGCGCCGCGGCCGTGTCGGTCGTGAAGTACGGGTTGCCGGTGCCGGCCGCGAGGATGACGATCCGGCCCTTCTCCATGTGCCGGATCGCGCGGCGCCGGATGAACGGCTCGGCGACCTGGTTCATCTCGATCGCCGACAGCACGCGCGTGGGCACGCCGTTCTTCTCGAGCGCGTCCTGGAACGCGAGCGAGTTCATCACCGTCGCCAGCATGCCCATGTGGTCGCCGGTGACGCGGTCCAGGCCGCCGCGGGCGACGGCCTGGACGCCACGGAAGATGTTGCCGCCGCCGATCACGATGCCGACCTGCACGCCGAGGGCGTGCACGGCCTTCACCTCGGAGGCGATCTGCGCGACCGTCTGGGGATCGATCCCGAAGGTCTGCTCCCCCATCAGCGCCTCCCCGCTCAGCTTGAGCAGGATGCGCTGCCAGCGGAGGCCGCCCTCGGGACCGGACGCGCCCTGTGGGTCGCTCAAATCAGAGACCCTCGCCCAGCGCGAAGCGCGCGAAGCGGGTCACGGTCACCGGCGCGCCGGTGTCCTTGGCCACCTTCGCCACGAGGTCCTGCACCTTCGTGTTGGGGTCCTTGATGAACGGCTGCTCGAGCAGGCACACCTCGCCGTAGTAGCTGTTGAGCTTGCCCTCGACGATCTTCTCGATCACCTGGGCCGGCTTGCCGCTCTCCTTCAGCTGCTCGCGGTAGATGCCCTTCTCGTGCTCGACCGTGGCGCCGTCGACTTCCTCGCGGCGCACGAAACGCGCCTGCGCCGCCGCGACCTGCATCGCGAGGTCGTGCACGAGCTGGTCGAACTCCGGCTTGCCCTTCGGGCCGACGGCCTCGATCAGGACGCCGACGCGCGCGCCGGGGTGGATGTACGAGTGCACCACCGAGCCCGCGGGCGCCTTGAAGTGCGCCACGCGCGAGAGCTGCATGTTCTCGCCGAGCTTGCCGATCAGCTCGGCCAGGACGTTCTGCACCGACTTGGCGGGATCCTTGACCCACGGCTGCTCGAGCAGCTCGGCCGCGGCCCCGGGGCCCTTCGCGTCGATCATCGCGATCGCGTCCTTCACGAAGGTCGTGAAGTCCTCGGTGCGGGCGACGAAGTCGGTCTCGCAGTTCACTTCGACGAGCGAGCCGGCGCTGCCGTCGGGGCGGATGAACGCGGCGACGACGCCCTCGTTGGTCTCGCGGCCGGCCTTCTTGGCGGCCTTCGAGAGACCCTTCTTGCGCAGCATGTCGACGGCCGCGTCGAAGTCCCCGCCCGTCTCGGTCAGGGCTTCCTTGCAGTCCATCATTCCGGCGCCGGTCATGTCGCGCAGCTTCTTGACGTCCTGGGCACTCACAGCCATGGCGGAAACCTCCGGGCGGGCGAGGGCCCGCCCCCAGCGAGAAGCATATTCATCGAACGGCCCCGGGTTGCCCCGGGGCCGCGGTGTCGTCTCAGGCCTGCTCGGGGTTCGGCACCTCGGCCCCGGCTTCCGGTTCCGCCACGGAATCGGCGGCCTGGGCCGGCGCCTCGTCGCGCCCGCGTCCGCCGCGGCGCGGACCGCCCGGGGCGCGCTCGGGGCGCTCGCGTTCGCGGCGCTCGGGGCGCTGCGCGCGCCACTGGTGCCGTCCCTCGAGGATCGCGTCGGCCACGCGCGCCGTGAACAGCTCGATCGAGCGGATCGCGTCGTCGTTCGCCGGGATCGGGAAGTCGATCGTCGACGGGTCGGAGTTCGTGTCGACGAGGCCCACGACCGGGATGCCCAGCTTGTTGGCCTCGGCGATCGCGATGTGCTCGCGGCCGGTGTCGATGATGAAGATCGCGTCGGGACGGCGCGAGAGGTCCTTGATCCCCTCGAGCACCTTCTCGAGACGCGAGCGGTCCTTCGTCAGCTTGAGGCGCTCCTTCTTGGTGAGGTGCGCGAAGCGCTGATCGGTCTCGAGGTTCTCGAGGCTGCGCATCTTCTCGACGGAGCGCTTCACCGTCTGCCAGTTGGTGAGCAGCCCGCCCAGCCAGCGCTGGTGGATGTAGTGCATCTCGCAGCGCACCGCCTCGCGCACGACGATTTCCTGCGCCTGGCGCTTGGTGCCGACGAACAGGACCGTCTTGCCCTCGGCGGCGAGATCGCGCAGGAAACGCATCGCCTCGTTGAAGAGGACGACCGTCTTCTGCAGGTCGATGATGTACACACCCCCGCGGAGCCCGAAGATGTACGGCTTCATCGCGGGGTGCCAGCGGCTCTTCTGATGTCCGAAGTGCGCACCGGCTTCGAGCAGTTCGCGCAGCGAGACCTGGGTCGTGGCTTCCACGAAACCTCCGTGTCAGGCGGCTCGGCCGGGCCGGCCCACCGCCTTGAGTTGTCGCCTGAAGGGGTGAGTGCTGCTTACCGCTTCGAGAACTGGAAGCGGGCCCGTGCACCCTTCTGGCCGTATTTCTTGCGCTCCACCTCGCGCGAGTCGCGGGTCAGGAGACCCTCCACCTTGAGCTTCGAGCGCAGGGCGGTGTCGAACTCGAGCAGGGCGCGCGCAATGCCGAGACGGAAGGCGCCGGCCTGCCCGGTCAGCCCACCGCCGTTGATGTTCGCGATGACGTCGAACTTCCCGCCGTTCTCGGTCGCCTCGAGCGGACGCTGGATCATCATCCGCAGGATCGGCTGCGGGAAGTAATCCTCGAACGCGCGGTCATTGACCTTGATCGCGCCGGTGCCCGGGCGGAGAAACACGCGGGCGACGGCTTCCTTGCGACGGCCGGTTCCGTAGTACTGGGCCAGTGCCATGCGATGTCCCCTCACCCGCCGATCGGCAGCGACTGCGGCTTCTGCGCCTGGTGCGGATGCTCGGCGCCCCGGTACACCTTCAGCTTGCCGTACATCTTCCGGCCGAGGCGGTTCTTGGGGAGCATCCCCTTGATGGCGAGCTCGAGCGCGCGCTCCGGGCGCGTGTCGAGCATCACCCGCGCGGTCACTTCCTTGAGCCCGCCCGGGTAGCCGCTGTGGCGCCGATACATCTTCTGGTCGAGCTTGCGCCCGGTCAGGACGACCTTGTCGGCGTTGATCACGATCACGTGATCCCCCGTGTCGAGGAACGGGGTGAACTGCGGCTTGTGCTTGCCGCGCAGGTGCGCCGCGACGAGGGACGCGAGACGGCCCAGCGGCACGCCCGCGGCATCGGCAACCCACCAACCGCGCGGAATCTCATCCGGCGACGGAACGAACGTCCTCATGTCCAATGTCCTCGGGCGGTGTCCATGACGCTGCGGGGGGACTGACCGACGATCCCTGAACCCTGTAGCGCAAAACACCCACGGCGCACGCCCGGCTGGGCGCGCGAGCCGAGGGACGATACTCGTCCGGCCCCCGAATGTCAAACCTGTCGCGGCGGGATTCCGGAAATCCGCCCGACCCGCCGGCAGGCCCGGTTCACTGCTGGACCAGCTCGACCCGCCGGTTCTTCGCCCGGCCCTCTTCCGCGGCGTTGGAGGCCACCGGGGCCAGGGACGCGACGCCGTATGGCCTGAGCCGGGCCGCGGCCACCCCGTGGGTCCCGGTCAGGGCCTTCACGACCGCCTCGGCCCGGGCCTGGGAGAGCCTCATGTTGTCCTCGAACACGCCGACCGCGTCGGTGTGCCCGACCACGAACAGCCTGAGCCCCGGGTCGGCGCCGAGGAGCTTCGCGATCTCCTGCAGGGCCGCGGCCGACTCCGGCTTGAGCTCGGCCTTGCCGGTGTCGAAGAAGATCCCGTAGACGGCGGTGTGGCCGGTCCCCTTGAGGTCGTTCCCGAACGAGGCCGCGTCGGCCACGATGTGCTGCTCCATCACCTTCTTCTCGACGATCGCCACCTCGATGCCGTTGCCGCCCCCGCGCGGCGTCACCTGGACCCAGACCTCCCGGCCGTCCTTCACGATCGTCGCGTTCACGAACGGGTCGGGGCCGGTGGTGCGGATGTTCTGCGTCGTGCCGCCGATCTTGGCGATCGCGGCCTCGTAGTTGCGCACGATTTCGAGGCCCGACATCGTCGGCTTGCCCTGCCCGGTCGGCCAGCGGTAGTGGACGATCGTCTTGCGGCCTTCCTGCGGGATGCGCTTGCCCGGCTTGGCCGGCCAGAACTCGTAGACGTCGTACTCCTTGCTGTCGCATTCCCCGATCAGGTAGCCCGGCATGCGGGTCGGGAACAGCTCGGGATCGGTGCAGCCTTTCCTGTCGGTCTGCGGCGGCGGGCCCGCCAGGGCGGACGGCGTGACGGGCAGCAGCAGGGCCAGCGAGAGGACGAGCGCGAGTCGGACGGACACGGGAACCTCCACGCGCGCGGGCCCGGGCCGGCCCGCGCCGTGGCGACTGTACGCCGATCGACCCCGCCTTACCGGACGTCCCAGGAGTTTCGCCCGGTCAGGAGCGCCTGCAGCGACTGCTTGTTCGCGTCCTTCGCGCGTGCGACCTGCGCGACGTGCTCCGCGTCGAGCGTCGGGCAGTCGACGTCGCGGAACACGCCGAGCGGCACGGGGAAGCCCGGGCCGTCGAGGTGTGCGAGCGTGAACGCGGGTCCCGGCGACGGCGCGTGCTCGTCGTGCACGAGCAGCGCGTCGGCGGGCACCTCGGCCGCGTTCACGACCTCGGGCAGCCCCTGCGCGCCGAGGCGCAGCCCCTTCGCCCCGTCCTTGCCGAAGACCATCGGCTTGCCGTGCTCGAGGTACAGCGCGTTCTCGACCTTGTTGTCCTTCTCGGTCACGCTCGTGAAGGCGCCGTCGTTGAAGATGTTGCAGTTCTGGTAGATCTCGACCAGCGCCGCGCCCTTGTGCCGCGCGGCACGCTCGACCACCGACTGCAGGTGCGCGCCGAAGCGGTCGACGGTGCGCGCGACGAACGTCGCGCCCGCGCCCAGCGCGACCGACACCGGGCTGAACGGGCGGTCGATCGAGCCGAAGGGCGTGCTGACCGTCTTCTTGCCCTTCTCCGAGGTCGGCGAGACCTGGCCCTTCGTGAGCCCGTAGATCCGGTTGTTGAACAGGAGCACCTTGAGGTCCACGTTGCGGCGCAGCGCGTGCATGAAGTGGTTGCCGCCGATGGCGAGCGCGTCGCCGTCGCCGGTCACGACCCACACCGACAGCTCGGGGTTCGAGAGCTTGATGCCGGTCGCGATGCCCGGGGCGCGGCCGTGCACGGTGTGGAAGCCGTACGTCTCCATGTAGTACGGGAAGCGCGACGAGCAGCCGATGCCCGACACCACGACGATCTTCTCGCGCGGGATGCCGAGCTTAGCGAACACGGTCTGCACCGAGGCGAGGATCGCGTAGTCCCCGCAGCCGGGGCACCACCGCACTTCCTGGTCGGTGGCGAAGTCCTTCTTCGTGTACTGCGGCGCGGCGGCGTCGGACATGGTCACTCCCCCAGCATTTCGAGGATGCGCGCGCGGATCTCCGCGACGCGGAACGGCTGGCCCTGCACCTTGTGGAAGCCCTCGAGCGGCACGCAGAACTTCGCCTGGAGGAGCCACTGCAGCTGGCCCATGTTGAGCTCCGGCACGAGCACGCGCGGGAAGGCGCGCAGGAGGTCGCCCACACCGTGCGGCAGCGGGTTCAGGTGGCGCAGGTGCAGGCTCGCGACGCGGCGCCCCTCGGCGCGCAGCCCCTGCACCGCGGCCGTGATCGCGCCCCACGTCGAGCCCCAGCCGACGACGAGCAGGTCGTCGCCCTGCGCACCCTGCTCGAGCGCGGCGTGCGGGATGTCGTCGGCGATGCCGTCGACCTTCGCCTGGCGCAGCTGCACCATCCGCTCGTGGTTCTGCGGGTCGTACGACACGCGCCCGAGCACGTCCTTCTCGAGCCCGCCGATGCGGTGCTCGAGCCCCGCCGTGCCGGGCTTGATCCACGGCCGCGCGAGCGTCAGCGGATCGCGCACGTAGGAACCCTCGAACGCGGCGCGGTCGGCGAGGAAGTGCACCGGGATCTCGGGGATGTCGTCGAGGTTCGGGACGCGCCACGGCTCCGCGCCGTTGGCGAGGTAGCCCTCGCTGAGCACGATCACCGGGGTCATGTACTTGATCGCCAGGCGCGCGGCCTCGAGCGTCACGTGGAAGCAGTCGCCGGGTGACGCGGGCGCGAGCACCGGCAGCGGCGCCTCGCCGTGGCGGCCGAACAGCGCCGTGAGCAGGTCGGCCTGCTCGGTCTTCGTCGGCAGCCCCGTGGACGGGCCGCCGCGCTGGATGTCGACGATGACGAGCGGCAGCTCGGTCATCACGGCGAGGCCCGCGATCTCGGCCTTGAGCGCGAGACCCGGCCCGCTGGTCGTGGTCACGCCGAGGCCGCCGGCGAACGACGCGCCGAGCGCGGACCCGATCCCCGCGATCTCGTCCTCGGCCTGGAACGTCGACACGCCGAACGCCTTGTACTTGCCCGCGTTGTGCAGCACGGTCGAGGCCGGCGTGATCGGGTACGACCCGAGCAGCACGGGCAGCTTCGACTTGGCCGCGATCACCGCGAGCGCGAGCGCGACCGCCTCGTTGCCGTCGAGGTTGCGGTACGTGCCTGGCTCGAGCACCGCGGGCGGCACCTCGTACACCGACTGGAAGATGCGCACGGTCTCGGCGTAGTTGGCGCCGGTGCGCAGCGCCTTCGCGTTCGCGGCGGCGAGCGCGGGGTCCTTCGCGAACTTCTCCTCGATCCAGCGCAGCGTCGGGTCGAGCGAGCGCCCGTAGAGCCAGTACAGCATCCCGAGCGCGAAGAAGTTCTTCGAGCGCTCCACGTCGCGCGCCGAGAGCCCCGAGCCGGCCAGCGCCTCCTTGGTCAGCTTGCCGAGTTCGACGGGGTACACGCGGTAACCGTCGAGCGTGCCGTCCTCGAGCGGGTTGGACGCGAGCCCGGCCTTCTTGAAGTTCACCTCTTCGAAGGCGTCCTTGTTCACGATGAGGATGCCGCCGCGCTTGAGGTCCTTGAGGTTGACCTTGAGCGCCGCCGGGTTGAAGGCGACGAGCACGTCGGCCTGGTCGCCGGGCGTCATGATCGGGTGGCTCGAGAAGTGGATCTGGAATCCCGACACGCCGGGCAGCGTCCCGACCGGGGCGCGGATCTCCGCCGGGTAGTCCGGCAGCGTGGCGACGTCGTTGCCGGCGAGGGCCGACGTCGTCGTGAACTGCGTCCCGGTGACCTGGATGCCGTCGCCCGAATCCCCCGCCAGCCGGATCGTGACCTCGTCCAGATGTTCGCGCGCCTGGCCCGCGCCCGGCTCCGTCCTCGTCGTCATCGTCGTCGGCACCTCCGCGGCAGACCGTTGCCGCGAACTGATTGTAGTACCCGGCGCGGTAAGACGCGCCCCGGGGAGCCCCGCCCGGGGCGACTTTCAGGGGGACGGGCTCTTCCAGAACCAGGTCGACAGGCGCACGTCGCGGGTCGTGCCCAGCTCGTCGCGGACCGTGAGCGAGGCCGCCACCCGCACGCCGCCGACGAGGGCCCAGGACGTGTAGCGGACCTCCTCGTCCGGCGCGCGCCGCGCGTCGTGGCCGAGGTGCCAGACCCGCAGGCCCGCGGGGAAGCGCGTCTCGGGGTCGAGGAGGAGTAGCAGCACGGTGCCTTCCGGCAGGACTGCGCGCAGCCCGGGGACGGTGGCCGTGCCGTCCTTCGCCTCGACCTCGGCGATCGGCACGAGCCCGCGCATCGCGGCGGCCGCGAACAGTGCCGGCTCGCGCAGGACCAGGGCGGGCAGCCGGTCGGGCTCGTTGATCGGGAGCGCCGCGCCGTTGTCGGGCACGCGCGCCTCGGCGCCCTCCTCGCCGCCGCGCGCCTGCACGCGCCAGCTGCCGCGCGCGACGTCCACGAACGTGCCGTCGGGGCCGCCCTCGATGCGCAGGTCGGTCTCGGCGGGACCGAGCGGTGTCGACTCGCGCACGCGATAGCTCGCCTCGAACCCCGGCAGGTCCTCCGGCTCCTTCCCGTCCGCGAGCGTGCGGAACAGGATCGCGGCGGCCGTGCGCGCCTCTCCGGCCGCGGCGTCGTCGACGTGCGGCGTGGCGCGGCGCGGCACGTGCGGGGTCGCGGGCAGCGGCTCGAGGGTCGACCAGTCGGCGCGCGTCGCGGCGCGGAAGCTCTCGGCCTGCAGCACGTCGTCGCCGATCGAGCCGACCGCCACCGAGGCGCGCCGGCCGGGGGTCAGCACCTTCAGCGCGGCCACGCGCACCTCGGCCGCCATCAGCGGCGTGTCGCGGTCGTCGGGCGGCCACGACCACGGCTGGTTCCGCAGGAGCGCGAGCAGCGCGGCGCCGGCGTCGGTCGCCCGCGCGACGGCCTGCTCGTCGAGCCGCTGCTTGGCGCGGTACACGGCGGCGTCGCCGAGCGGGAGCGCGCGCAACGAGGCGACCAGCCCTTCGAGCACGCGCCACGCCGCGGCCGCCTGGCCACGCCCCACGCGCGCGCCGAACAGCACGACGCCGCCGCCGCCGGGCACCGGGACCACGTCGAGCAGCGCGGCGATCTTGTCCTTGGACGAAATGCCGAGACGCTGCGGCAGCGAGCCCTGTCCTTCCGCGAGGCTCTCCTCGAGCACGGAGAGCACGGGGCCCACGGCCTCGGCGTCCTCGGCGCTGACCGCGAACGCGATCATGAGTGCGGCCTGGTCCGCGAACGGTCCGGGACCCGGGCCGGGAAGGAGCGCGGACGCGGGCAGCTTCGACGCGAGCGCCGGCGCGTGCGGCTCGGCGAACTCGCCGAGCCGGTTGGTCAGCGCGGCCGCGGCGCGCGCGGCGAGCCCGACGGGACCGGCGAGACGCAGTTCGACGGGACGCCGGCGCACCGCGGCCAGCGCGGCCTCGACATCGCCGGCATCCACGCGCTCGAGGCTGCCGGGATTGCCGCCCGCATTCCACCCGCCGCGTCCGCCGGGGAACAGTACGCCGAGCGCCGCGATGCGCGCGCGCTCGAGCGGATCGGCCCACGCCTCGCCGCGCTGCTGGCGGACCTGCTGCAGCGCCGCGTCGACGGCCGGCGGCGCGAGCGGCGCCGGGTTCGCGAGGCGGGCGAGGATCCGGAACAGGCGCGGCTCGTCGTTCGACGCGAGCTCCGTGCCGAGCGCGACGAAGTCGGGACCGAACTCGACGAGCGGGCGCGCGTCCGGCTCGCCGGCGAGCGCGTTCTGCAGCACCGCGTGCGCGGCGACGGCGAGCGTGCCGCGCGGGAGCGCCTGGCCCTCGATCTCGGCGGGTGCGGGCCACAGCACGGTGCCGGCGACGCGTCCCTCGCCGAGCACGACCGCGCGCGCCGCACCCGACTCCTCGACGGGTTGCGGCGCCGGCATCGGCGCGGCGGCGCGCACGGCGCGGGGCGCGAAGAGCGCCAGCACGCACGCGACCACGCGGCACGCCGCCCGGGCGCCGCGCGTCAACGGAACTCCTCGACCAGGCGATCGAGCGCCGCGATCATGTTCGTCGCGCGCGCGAGGTGCGATTCCGCGGTGTGTCCGCCGAGGTGCGGGGTCGGCAGCACGCGCGGGTGCCCGAGCAGGCCGCCCGGCGCGGGGGGCTCGACCGGCCACACGTCGACGGCCGCGCCGGCGAGGTGCCCGGCGTCGAGCGCCGCGCGCACGGCGCCCTCGTCCATCACGGGCCCGCGCGCGGTGTTCACGAGCACCGCGCCGCGCGGCAGGAGCGCGAGCTCGCGCGCGCCGATCATGCCGCGCGTCTCCGTCGTCAGCGGGCAGTGCAGCGAGAGCGCGTCGCTCCGTGCGAGCAGCGCGTCGAGCGATTCGACCTTCTCGGCCCCGCGGCGCGCGACCTCGCCCGCGTCGACGTACGGGTCGTACGCCAGGACGTGCGTCTCGAACGCGCGCGCGCGCCGCGCCACGCGCGTGCCGATGTTGCCGATCCCCACGAGGCCGAGCGTCCGGCCGCGCAGCTCGCGGTCGACGAGGACCTCGCGGTCGGGCCAGACGCCCTGCTCGGTGCGCGCCCAGTGCGCGCGCACGTCGCGCAGGAGCGCGATCAGCGACATGAGCGTCAGCTCGGTCACGGCGGTCGCGTTGCCCGGGTCGACGCCGACGACGCGCACCCCTGCGCGCGCGGCGGCCTCCGCGTCGATGTTGTCGAGCCCGGCCGAGGCCTGGACGATCGCGCGCAGGCGTCCCGCTCCCGCCGTGAACACGGGGGCCGCGGCGCGCTGCCACGAACGGATGACCAGGAGGTCGCAGCGCGCCGCCGCGGCCGCGAGCGCGTCACCCTGCACGCCGTCCAGGACCTCGACGGAGAGGCCCGGCTTGCCGTCCTGCGATTCGCGCACGCCGGGGTCGGGTGGCGCGGCGAACGTCAACGCGAGTGCGGCGGCGGGACGAACGGAGGTGCTCATCGGCTCGTTCTCCGTGCGGCGGTTGCCGGGCAGGCATTCTACCGGGATATGCTTGGGGCGCTCGCGATCCACTCGCGCCGGCCCCGCGCCGCGCCCGGAGCTC
>JABLTH010006741.1_pt1 | contig 19233 bp, 23 predicted proteins | sample 7875711 | NCBI WGS metagenome assembly JABLTH01 (sample SAMN14941262, study PRJNA633318) | bioreactor metagenome | isolation source: bioreactor | place: China | collected 2019-03-05 | reverse complement strand
CGTTTTTGCCCGGCGCCGGCAAAAAGACCGACATGGCGAGCAGGAGAAGGTGACGGGCCGCTGCGCAGGGTAGTGCAGCAGGCCCGCAGCAGTAAACGGCAGGGGCCCGGCTATCGCACGCCCCAGAAAGGAGTTACGCATGGCACGACGCTGGACGGGCCACATGAACGGCGAGCAGTACCTCGGGAATATCAACAAGAAGGAGGTCCACGACCTCGATCGCGAAGACACCCGCGCGGACGGGTGCCAGATCGACGAAATCATCCGCGTCGGGCACGACCGGCCGTACACTTCGCTCGCGGCGGCGCACACAGCGGGGTACGACAACTGCGCCAAGTGCCTCGGCGGATCCCGCAGGTAAGCAAAGAGAACACCATGGCTAACGAGAAAGACCGACACGTTGTTCCACGCGACGGCGGGTGGGCGGTGGCCAAGCCCGGCGCCGACCGCGCAAGTTCCGTCCACGACACCCAACGGGAGGCGATCGATCAGGCGCGCCGCAAGGCCGAGCAGACCCATGGCGAGGTCGTGATCCACGGGCGGGACGGGCGAATCCGGGACAAGGACTCCTACGGCAGCGACCCCTGCCCGCCGCGGGATACGAAACACTGAACGGAGGGGCCGGACCGTCGCCGGCCCCCCAACGCACGACCATAACGGATTGGCGGACACCGCGGAGTCGGGAGGGTCGGGGTTGGTGTACCGTCTAGTATTCCGCGACACGCTGACCGAATCTGAGATCTGGAGTCCACGTCAGTTCAACGCGAGAGCGTCAATCAGCATCTGCTGGTGGTCGTTCTCGGAATTGCCTCCTTCCCATGCGAGGAACCGATATATCCCTCGACCCCCATGACTGGGACGATTCGGTTTCGGAAAGTGGGCCAGCGTCTCCGTCATGTTCGATTTCCGCCGCTCCCCCGTCGTCACAAACAGTACTTGCACTCGCGCTCCATCGCCGCGGTTGTCGATGAATCGAGGCGCCTGCAAGTACCACCAGTAGGCGGTGAACTTCTCGACAAGGCGGCGGTGCTCCTCTGTTCCGCGATCGATCTCGACGAAGAAGTAGCGCGGCTGCCCGGACTCGCGCAGCACGAAGTACGCGTCGGGGGCGACGCGCGCGGTGCGGTGGCGTTGGTTCGGGATCGTGACGCGGAACCAGGTGTCCTTGCTCTGGTCCCATGTCACGAGCTCGACGTCCGGTGTTTCGCGGAGCGCCAGCTCAAGGTTGCAGCGGAAGTCGGAGATCATCAGGTGGTGCTCGAGGAACCACTCCGTGCGGCGGGTGTAGTCCTTCTTCCACCGTACAAGTTCCGGTTCCGCGCCGGTGTTGGCGGCGATCCGCCCATGATGCGCCTGCAGGGTGCGGGCGCCCCTCAGTTCGAGGCCGTAGGCGATCAGCGGCGCGCCGGGGTCGAGTTCAACGCGCATCCGCTCGCGTCGGCCGTAGCGGCCGACGTACCGGTTGTGGAACAGGCCCTGCAGGCGACGCGTGATCTGCTGGTCGGATCCGCCGACCAAGGCGCGCACGTGGCGCGCCTCGACGTAGCGGTAGCGGTGGACGAGATCGAGGATCGCGAGGTCGCGGGCAGTCAGGGTGAAGCGCCCATACCGTTCCGCATAGCGGTCGGGTTGAGGAACGAACTTGCGGAGACCAGGGGATCTCCTCGGGTCGGCAGGCATGGGGTTCGAGTTGAAGGGTTAGTTGGTGGGCGCAGCCGCGCCCACGGCCATTCCGCGCGAATTTGTGGCGAGCGAGCGGAGCGAGCGGGCGCGGCAGCGCCGCCACCCCGCTGGTCTTGCCATGAGCACCGGCAGGGGCGGAATGGCCAAGCCCGGCGGCAGCCGGGCGCAGCCTCGGTCCCGTTCGGGCCGAGGAAGAGCAGCGGGGTGGCGGCGCGAAGCGTGCGCCACAAATTCGCGCGGATCGTTGCTGCCGTTGAGCTTCGGCTCACGGCAGACCCCTACACTGCTTGCAGTGTAGGGGTTACTGTAGGGCCTCGATGGGCCCGGAAGTGCCAGTCGGTGGCTCGTCGTAGCGGCTGCACCACTCCTCGTAGGCCGGCTCGTCGTCGCGGACGAAGCGTTCCAGAATGCGCGGGCTTGCCCACGCGAGGACCTCGTCCTCCGACCACTTGCGAAGTCGGACGAGGTAGCGAAACTCTTCGATGAAGGTCGGCAGGCGATCCTCGACGATCCGCGTTCGGTCACCCGCGGTGAGTTCTTCGACGCGCTTGGCTGCGCGATTGCGGCACCACACCTCGTAGCGTTCGCGACGTGCGCGCTCGCGAGTTCGGGCCTCGTCGGACTGCTGGCTGCGGTGTCGTTCGCGACGCATCGCCACGGCACGCTCGACGAACCCTCCGTGGAGAACCCCGCCGATGTGACCGGGAAAGCCCTTGCGATCGGTTGCCGCGGACGTTGCCGCGAGGTCGATGGCCGTGACCGCCGTGTCGATGTCCCCGCCCACGGCCTCGAGGATCTCCTGTGCACGTTCGAGTTGGAGTCGGCTGGGCCGGACCGCGGCACGACCATGACGCTTCTCGGCAAAGCGCCTCACAAGGGATGCGGCTGGTGTGGAATCGACAATCTGGGCACCGGCCGCGACGTCGGTGCGTCCTCGGATTCCGCAAGTGGTCGGGAGGCCTGCTGTTGAAGGAGCACGATCCGCCCGGCTCAGCGCCCTCCGCGGCCCGTTGAACGCCTCGAACTCGGCCCGGGCGCGCGGTCCGGGCGTGTAGTCGATGATCCAGTCCGGCAGGTCGCTGTCGGACGCCGCCGGACGGTACGCGACGGCGATCAGGTAGCCCGACGCGAGGTGCGGTCGGTGGATGGCGGCCATCTGGATCTGCATTCGGCGCCGCGTGGTCTGCCGTGTCAGGACTGCGAGCGCGCAGAGGTCCGAGTAGCGCATCCACGCGCTTGTGCGCGAGTTCGTGATCGCCGCGAAGATCTTGGGGCTGACCAGTTCGTAGAAGCGCTGCGCGCCAGGTGTGAGCTGGCGCAGGTACGCGAAATCGAGCGGACGCTTCCTGGCTCCGTTGATCAACGCGTAGTACGGGTCATTGAGGCTGATGTAGACCGTCTCGGCCATCCGGCCGCCCGGAAGGCTCTGACCGCGGAAGAAGACGTTGTAGCGGTTGAAGTAGCCCTCCAGCGATTCCGTTCCGCCAGCCTGCGTGCGGTAGGTCAGCTTGGCGCGGATGAAAGCCGACGCGTTCTGCTCGAAGGCGCGCTTGACGGCATTCGTGTCGCCGCCCTGCCCGAGTTCACGGGCGATCTCGCGCAGGTCGCCGATCCGGACCATCCGCGGGATCGGCCGCCGCAGTTTGTCGAGCCGGCGCCTGATGACCCAGGTGTCGAGGTGGTATGCCAACTGCCCGGGCCGGCCGACCCCGAGGTTCGGCTCGACCTTCCAGTACAGGCTGGCCTGCCCGCCGTTCGGGCTCCGCCGGATGATGCGGATCTCCTCCTGGCCACGCTTGGCGAGTTGGTGGACGGGCATCTCGGTGGACAGCATCTCGACCCGGATCGGGTCGATCTCGGGACTCCCCTCTTCTGGTTGTGGTTGCTGCGGATTCACGCGGGTGTGTCTTTGTCTCTTAGTTTAGTTAGGGTCCGGGACTTGGCTGAGATTCGCGGCGTTCTGCCATGAGCCGCTACGCCATCCCGTGCAACCCGCTACGCCATCCCGTGCGAGGCGCTTGGCCATCCCGTGCAGCCCTGCGCTGCGCTACGCATTCCACGGCTCGGCTTCAGTCGAGCGTTCGAACTTCGAACGGTCCCCGGCCCCGGCGGAGTGCGATCACGTGCGCGACGGCGGCGAGCGCGGCCATGAGTTCGTCGTCGGTCACCGCCTCCGGGTGCTTGCGCCAGTGGATCTCGATCGGCGGATGGCCGTCGATGAGAAACCGCTCGCGAAAGTAGACGACACGACGCCGTGCGTCGCGGTTGGTCCGCCGGCCCTTGATGTCCGCGAGCGACGATCCGGACAGGGCTTGGCTGATGAGACGGTCCTGGTCATCGCCCGGCGCGCGGCCGATCTCGACGAGGACCTGTTTCGGTAGCCGGCCCACACCGTCTCGCGCGAGTACGCGGGCCGGGATCTTCCGGATGGCGAGTAGTTCGGCGACGAAGGAGAGTGGCTTCCCGAGTCGTCGCGCTGCCTCGCGTTGGGACAGGGCGTGGCGCTCGATGTAGGTGTCGATCGCTTCGGCGGCTTCGATGGGATGGAGATCGGCGCGCTGGATGTTCTCGACGAGCTGAAGCTGGTCCACGAGTCCGCGGTCGAAGTCGGCGGGCATTTCCAGACACGGCACCGCCGACATGCCAGCGAGGATCGCGGCCCGGTATCGGCGTTCACCGGCGATGATCCGGTAGCGGGTGGGATCGTCGGGCCGGTAGACGACGAGCGGCTGGAGAAGCCCGTTCTCGCGGATCGATGCGGCAAGGTTCTTCAATTCGCCTGGGTCGAAGACCTTCCGGGGCTGCGCGGGATCCGGCTCGATGTGGTCGACGGCGATCTCGTAGGCGTCCTGGCTCAGCGGCACGGCGAACCCGTCGGGCCGTTGCTGGCCGAACAGCCCGCGGAGACGTTCTCCGGGACGCGCCTCGAGCCCGGCGTTCATGGCCTGGGCCAGGGACTCTGATGATGGGTCACTCATAGGTTTTGAAGTTCTTGGATTAGCTCGAGATAGGCGATCGCTCCGGCGCTCTCCGGTGCGAACTGGAAGATGTCCCGTCGCGCCATCTGTGCCTGGTTGAGCGGCTCGCTGATCGGGATCGTCGTCCTGAGCAGCCGCGGGCTCCATCGATCGAGCGCTGCGAGGATTGCGGCATTCGTGCGCGACTTCCGCGCGTCGAGCTTCGTCAGGACGATTCCGAACCGATCGAACGACTCGCCCTTGATGAGGTGGAGCAGCTCGAGGAGGTCGGCGATCGCGTTCGCGGCGCGGGCGTCGGCGGGCGACGGGATCAGGACGTAGTCCGCGACGGTCAGCGCGTTCTGTGTCATGGTCCCGAGCGACGGTGGCGTGTCGATCACGATCCAGTCATACGCTGGTTCCACGACCTTCAGGCCACGACGGAGCAGATCCTCTTTTTTCGGGCGACCGGACAACCCTTCGGCGATCCAGGCCAGGCGCAGATCGCATGGAGCCACGTCGAGATGCTCGCGGTCCGGTGCACGTTGAATCACGTCACCCAGCGACATGGCCGGATGGCGTTCGAAGTAGTCCTTCATCGTCGGTTCGTAGACATCGATGCCGATCCCCATGCTGGAGTGCCCTTGCGGATCGAGATCGACGAGCAGACAACGCTGGCCGGTTGAGGCCAGACCTGCGGCGATGGCGAGGGCTGTGACGGTCTTTCCGGCGCCCCCCTTGTGTGTGCTGACGGCGATAGTGCGTGCCATGGATGTATTGCTCTGTTGTTATTCTATCAGATTCTGTGGCAATCGTGAAGGGCGACAGCCCCGAGCGCGACACACACGCCCGGGTGTTCGAAGTTCGAACATCATTGCTGCGGCTCGCATGCCGACGAGGCGCACCCTCTCGCCGGCACGCTTGTAGGGGTGAAGCGGCCCGGCAGGAGCGCCGTTGACCCCTCGCGGACGTCATCCTGCTCGATCACCGTCTCGTGTGGGAGCGAGACCATCGACCTTAGACGAGACGCCTCGTCGGCACGGTCAGCATACAGAATCCACAGGTCTTGACAATCCTGCTCAGTGTGATTGGGTGCAAGTAAGGGGGGGGATTTCCATGTTCTTTGATCTTCAGCAGCCGGCACATCCACACACCCACACACAGAGGAGGACACAGCGTGGCCACGCGATGGATCGACTTCACGGAGCTGAAGCACCAGGTGCGAATTCGGGACGTACTCGCGCGCTACGGGCTGCTCGACGCGCTTCATGAAAGGAAGCCGGGCAAGCTCGTCGGCGCGTGCCCGATCCACGGCGGGAAGAACGGCACGAGCTTCAACGTCGACACGGAGAAGAACGCGTTCCACTGCTTCAGTCAATGCGGCGGCGGCAACGTGCTCGACCTGGTCATGAAGCTCGAGAGCTGCACGATTCGCGACGCCGGCGAGAAGCTGGCCGACTGGTTCGGCCTCACGTTCGAGCGCCGGAAGAGGGACGTCGTAGAGAAGGCGGTCAAGGCCGCGAGGCCAGCCGCCCGGACCGCCGCGCCTGACGCGCCCAAGACGAAGGCCGGAAAAGACACGCGGGTCAACCCACCACTCGAACGGCCGCTGCGCGATCTCAACCCGGACCACCCCTACCTCGTCTCCCGCGGTTTGACTGTCCCGACGATCAAGACGTTCGGGCTCGGCTACTGCACGCGAGGTCTCATGCGTGGGCGGATCGCGATTCCGGTCCACGATGACGACGGGGCACTCGTTGCCTACGCCGGACGCGCCGTGGACGAGACGACGCCGACGGAGGTGCGCTATCGCCTGCCGGACGGGTTCAAGAAGTCATTCGTTCTTTTCAATTTGCACCGAGCCAGGGAGCACGCCGAGGCTGGACTGATCGTCGTCGAGGGGTTCTTCGACTGCTTCAAGGTCCACCAGGCGGGGTTCCCGAACGTCGTCGCCCTCATGGGGTCGCAGGCCTCCGATGCTCAGGTCGCTCTCTTGACCGTCGCAACGGATCGCGTCGTCCTTATGTTCGATGGCGACGACGCCGGCCTGAACTGCACCCGGGACTTCTGGAAGCGCGTTCGCAGGCGACTGTTCCTCAAGGAAGTCGCCTTGGACGCGGGCCAGCAACCGGACAGCCTCGACGCGAGCGTGATCGAGACGCTGCTTGGAGGTGAACGCCGATGACGACGAGCGAGCGCGATCTGATCGAGATGCTCCGGGAGATCGTCGGCCCCGGGAAGCCCGGCTACCCGACGGTCCTGGACTATTACCACGATGTAGACGCCTGTGAGCTTCCCGAGAACTGCGGGCATTGCCGCTTGGTACGGAAGGCTCGCGAGCTGCTCAGGCGGATCGACTCTGAGAAAGACCACGGCGGCGATCGTGGACGGCCGCCCATTACGTTGACGAAGAGTGAACGCACCGACGTCGACAACGATCACGACGCAAAGCCCTACGATCCGGTCTTGCGGGCCGGGTTCTGCCTCGTCTGCCGATTACCGATCCGCATTGACGATCTAGGCCAGTGGACGCACGCCCCCGGCGCACCGTCGACACCGGTCTCGAAGTCGTAGGTCGCGCTGACCTTTTCACAACCGACCTGATCGCTTTTCACGGGACACGTGTGCCCGGTGGAGGTGCCATGAGGATACCGAACTACGTGGCGGTGGCCGACAGCTACCGACCTCGCGCCGACCGGCGGCCGGCCATATCGACGCCCGACGACGTGGCGCGGCTCTGTCGGCTGCTCGTACGTCGATCACGCGAGCATCTCATCGTTCTTTGTCTCGACAGCCACACGCGGCTGATCGTCAGCGAGACCGTCGCCGTCGGATCCCTGAACGTGGCCCGTGCCACGCCACGGGACGTCTACGCCCCGGCGATCAAGCGTGACGCTGCCGGGCTGATTCTCGTTCACAACCATCCCTCCGGGTCTGCAGAGCCCTCGGAGGACGACCTGCTCTTCACCCGAAGCGTCGTTCGCGCCGGAGGCATCCTCGGCGTCCCGTGCTGGGATCACGTGATCGTCGCGAGAGATGGTTTCGCCTCGCTACGGGCTCGTGGCGCGCTGCCGGAGGGCGGGCCGTGAGCAGCGACGCGCACGTCTACATTCCCGACGATCTCAAGGTGAAGATCCCCAAGATCTACGCCACCAAGGATGACGACGACCCGACCGTCTGGATCAAGCTCTTCACGCCGGACGCCGGCTGGACCTGGTACATCACCGAGTGGGACGGCGCGGATCTGTGCTTCGGGCTCGTCGATGGGTTCGAGGAAGAGCTGGGGTACTTCTCGCTCGGCGAGATCGCCGCCGTTCGCGGTGGGCTCGGTCTGCCCGTCGAGCGCGATCTTTACTTCACCCCGCGTCCACTCTCGCAAGTCCGCGAACAGTCCGGCTAATCAACTACACGCAACCGTTTTATGACCAACCAAGAGAAGGAGACGAGCATGTCGACCTACAACCGCGTCGTGCTGCTGGGCCACCTCGGCCACGAGCCGGAAGTCCGAAGGACGACCAAGGGCGTTGCTGTCTCGAACTTTCGTCTCGCCACCAACAAACGTTGGCGCGATCTGGTGTCCGGAGAACGCCGCGAGGCCACCGAGTGGCATCGCGTCGTCGTCTTCGGCAAGCAGGCCGAGATCTTCGGCGATCGCGCCACGAAGGGCACGCTCGTGCTGATCGAAGGATCGCTCCAGTCCCGTGACTGGACAGATCGCGACGGCGCGAAGCGCTACACGACGGAGATCATCGCGCGGCTCGTCCAGGTGCTGGGTAAGCGCGAGCTACCGATCACCGAGCCACCCGCGACCGACGAACCTCCGACTGCCCAAGAACCACAGATTCCGGAGGAGGACATTCCGTTCTAACACCGTCGTCGCCCTGACGACGAACGAGCCCAGAGCTTCACTGCCCTGGGCTCTTTTCTGTTCGCAGAACGCAGAGGCGCGATTGCATTCTGAGCGGCTCACTTGGGCGGGTCACCCTCCGCCGCGGCATCGTCGGAAGGTGCGGCCACCAACCACAGGCCGAGATCCGCGAGCAAAGGCGCGCGCTCTAAGTGAGCTTGCCTGAGTGCATCGACGCGGCCGCGGAACGCACGCTCGAACTCCTCGAGGTGGCAGTCGATCGCCCGGACCGAGGCGAGCTTGGCGCCGATCGCGGCGACGAGGTCCGGACCGTGACTAAAAGCGCGCGAACGCTGGAGTTCGTCAACCCCGGATTCGAGGCGGGTTGACGGCGACGATCGCCACACTGCTCAGGCACGGGTCAACGACCTGTTGCCGCGACGGACACGCTCTCGCAACCCTCGAATGACGCGCACTTGGTGCGCGAAACCGAGCTCGTGCGCTTCCTTTTCGATTTCGCGGAGCGCAGCCAAAATCTCGGAGGGCCTCTCCCCCATCAACCACCGCGCAGCGAGCTTGAGGCGCTGCCCGATAACCTGAGCCGGACGGACGAGTTCGCCGCTGGCAAGCGCCGCATCAACGTAGTCGAGCCCGCGAGCGGGGTCGCCGCCGTATAGCAGGGTCTCGCCATAGCGCATTCGCTTCTGTTCCCGACTCTCTTCGATCACGCGGCCTGCCTCTAGAATCGCCGAGGATGTCGGTGCCACGACGACCCCGCCGAGCCTCGCTCTTGTGATCTCTTCATAAGACGATGCCTTCCAGAACTCATGCTCCGCGTCGCGATCACGCCGGCCTAGCAACAGTTCACGGCATCGACGCAATTCGCGAAGAGTCAGTTTCGCGGGCGCAAGCGGTCCCGCCTGGTTGTACATCAACGCGGCGACGTAGTGGGCGCGAGCGCGGATCAGATCCGCGTCAGGACCGCGAAGACCCTGCTCCTTGACACTGATCCGGATGTTGATCGGCACACGAGGCCACAATCCTTCCCTCCCAATCTGCATTTCCGTCCCACTCAGCAGGAGCAGGATGTCGAACCAGAGCGGTTCTTTCCTTGACCATCGACGATCGCGGAACATGGCCGCCGCTGATTGGAGAAGGGCGAGGGAATCGGACCAGTTCCCGCGTTGGCGCTCGGCGAGCGCATCCCGGAGGAGATCCTCTGGATCGCGTCGACGATCAAGCGCGCGGGACTGTATTCGCTGGACGAATTGGAGCGCTTGCTCCGCGCTCGGCGCAACGTGAACCTCCCGTACCCTCAGCCACCACGGTCCGCCGGTCCACGAAGGTTGCCGTGCAGTTGCTGCCCGCGGATCCCAGCGCAGCACGCGGCCGGAGTTCGGGCGAAATGTCCGCTCGATGAACTTGCGAAAGGCCCACGGATTCAGACCAAGTTGATCGGCAAACCGTTCTCGCTGAGGTTCCTCTCGCCCGTTGCGGAATGCTGGCCTGAGTACCCCTAACCACTCCAGCGCGACCACGGCAACGAACGCGAGGATGCGCTCAGTGAAGCGACCTCTCTCGAGGCCGAGTGCCTCCGTGAATTCGGGAGAGATGTGCTCCCCAACAGAGAGACGATGAACCGGCGGGGCAACTTCGACGAAGCCGGGATCCTCCCCCGTTGGGACGCGTACCTTCAACGTCAACGGCTGCGTGGTTATCACGAAGTGTCACCCCTGTTAATTGTCCAAAGTGTCGCATGCCTTGCCGTCTGCGGGCTACGGTCCGGGTGCGCGCGGTTCTTGACCGGCTCCGCTGACCACGCCGAGGAGGCCGTTGGTCGCGCGTGGTCGGTCGGCAGGTCGAGCTGTTCGGCAATGGGGCCAACCGCCCGACGCGTTGCCACTTCCGCGCGAGAAAGGGGTCGACACGATGAGTAGTACACGGATCAGATCCGGCACGAAGGACCCTCCCGACGGCGGCAACGGTGCTTCCCAGATCGGCCTCGACGTTGGCGGACTTGGGCGAACGCAGTCGGGGGAAGGGGGCCGCGATCGTCGTTTGCACCGTGGCAGTTCTCATTCCGTCGACGACGCCAATCCGATTGGCACGCGGCCGGATCTGGCCCTGATTCGCCCCGAGAGATCGTCGACGGTCCAGCTGTACAGCCCCGACGAGGCCGTTCGTGACGCGGAGGTCGAGCTGGATGCCGACCACTACGGGATCGCGGCGGTCGTCCTGTACCGCGATACCGCGGACGATCGAGCGTTGTTCGCCCGGCAGCTCATCGCCGATACGGTCAGCGACATTCAGCCACTCGAAGACGACTTGGGGCACGTCGGCAGCCGGGAACAAGTCGACGCCATCTGGCGAACGGGAGCCTGCCCGGACGCTCGGTATTGGTGGCTGGCGGCGTGGTTTCTGATGCTGCTCGACTGGCTGTTCTGGTACATCGCCAACGCGCAGATCTTCGGCGAATAGGAGGACCTGGCGTGAAACAGTTCGCGTTGCTCCTCGTCGCACTGTTCTTCGCCATCATGGGCAAGTTCATCGGCCAATTCGTCGCGAAGACCCAATTCACCGACGACACGAGCGCGGTCTTGACGGTGGCGTCGCACCGAGCGGCGTTCAAGAAGATCGGCCTCATCGCCATCTGCGCCCTGGGTGTCTCGCTGATCATGCTCTTCATCGGCGGGCTGGTCGCCAAGTGGATCCAGTGGGTTGGTTGGATCCCCCTGATGGCATTGAATGCGTGTCTTGCCCTCCTCGCCGGAACGGCCGCGTCGCTCGCGTCTCTTCTCGGTCGGGCGCACCGTTACTACGAGATCCAGCGGCTGATCGATCAGAAGAAGCGGCTGATCGAGTTTCTCAAGCGGTTCCTTGTCGTCGTAGTCGTCGCCACGGTGCTGTTCACGATGCCCGCGTGGGCGGGCGGCGCAATCGCCTTCGCGGTGGACCCCACCGTCTCCGTCAACGCCGCCGACCGAGCCGAGGGGATCGCATTCCTACTGAAGTCGGCTGGCGATGCCATCGACCTGTTCAACTGTGACCAGGTCGTGACGATCACAATCGGGTGCGACGTCCGTCATGCCCGACGGACCCGGATTGACGCTCCACGCTCCGTGCCAGCGGCGGACTGCTCGAAGGCGGAGCCTGCACCGCTGACTGGCCATTCGAAACTCTGGAATCGCGTTGGCCCCGTCAGACGAGCCCGGAAGGACGAAGCAGTCCAGGCCTGCCAAGAGCAGCAGTCGCTGGAACAGCAGAAATGGCTTGTCTCCCGACAGGCGTTTCTCGAGGCGCTGAAGCGGTCCTTGATGATCGACCAGCAGCCGGAGTGCTCGCGCATCACGGCCCTCGTGGCCAACCTGCTCGAGAGTGGGCAGTACCGGCTGATCGTCATCGTCACCGACGCGCTCGACAATCCTCCGGCCAGCCCGCGCACGCTTGTTGTTCCCCCTGACGTTCAGGTCGTGTTGATCCTCGCCCGACCCAACCCGGGGTACGGTCGCGTTGAAGACGGTCTCGCCCGCGCTGCGGAGTGGGCGAGCGTCCCGGGCGTGAGCGTCCTGACGACCGCCGAGCTGCGGCCCGACGTCTGGCGGACCCTGGCGGGGAGGTCCCCACGATGACCCAGCTCGCACCGCTCGTCTTCGTCATCGTTCTCCTCCTGATCACGCTGGGCATCGCGAAACGGTACCTCGCCGGCGTGGGCGTCCCGACCGGCTGGGTGTCGATCCCCCGCATCGTCAGGACATTCGTTCGAGCAGTCTCGGCGACGGTCTCCGGCGTCTGGCGGGTCGGGCGGGGCACAACGCGGTTCCTTCTGAAGCGACGCCGGATCCGTCGCCGTCCGTCCCGAGTCTCGATCGGGAACATCAGGTAGTACACGCCGGGGCGGTCTCGATGACCGCCCCGGTGCTTTCTTGGAGGTCCCATGAAGCTGCACGAGATGATGATCGCCGAGCAATTCGACACGTTGCTCGACAACCTTGGCCTAGAGGCTGTCGGCCTCCAGCTCGCCGTCGAGAGGAAGCTCTCGGCCATCGCGGCGGAAGGCGTGACCTGGCGCATGGAATCCGGGGACACCGGCCTCCTCCGCGCCTTGTCCGGGAAGCGTCGCGATCTTCTGCGCATCGACTACGCCAAGCTGCCCGAGTATAGCGTCTTGATCTATGCCCGGCCTTTCGGGAGCGCGCTGCAGATCTGTTGGTTCCTGTTCGCAGCACCGCGACTAGTCAACGACATTCGACGCGCGCTTCGAATGGAAGCCGACGCTGGCTCGCGCTTCGAGGTGGGCGCCGAACTCGACCTCTTCGACCTCGCTGACCTCAACGCCTTCATCGGCGCGACGAAGCTCGCGTTGAGATTCGCGATTCGTCAACTCACCGATGCTGCCGACGATCTCGACGACGGGGCGAACACCGACCGCAACGAGCTCGGGTTGGAGTAGCTCATGTCGCACGCCTTGGGCTACATCGTTTGCTGCTTGTTGGTCGTCAGCTTCGCTGTCGGACTCGCTCGCGGTGTACAGCATCGCCGTGACGTAGATCGACGCGCTGCCGACCGGCGGGCATACAAGAACCGCCACGGCGCTGAGCAGCGGGAGCGCGCCCGTGCCGCCGTCGCGCAGTTGGTCGAACACTATTTCCCGTTCTTGCGCGCGCGGTTCGACGCCGACACAACCGATGACGCTGACCCGCGCGATCGGCTGAACGCCCTTCTGCGGCAGAGCGACGGCGTACAACTTGGGATGACGAGCATCGGATTCCCCGCCGTGCTGCCAACCGCTGAGCGCCGGAAGCATCTTCTGGTCCTCGGAAAGAGCGGTTTCGGGAAGACGACGATCATGCTCGCGTTGCTGCAGGCCGACCTGAAGGCTGGCCGCGGGATCTGCGTCGCTGGGGCGGAATCGGAGCTGTTCCGCGACCTCTTGGGACTCGTACCGCCCGCGCGCGCGCGCGACGTCATCTACTTCAAGCCGGCGGATCCTTCATGCACGCTCTCGTGGAACCCAGTGGAACTCGAAGAAGGCGACGACCGGGCTCTCGCCGCCGGGGAGTTGTTTTCGATCTTCAAGCGCGCGGTCGGCGAGGACTCGATCGGCGCCAGGGCCGACGCAATCCTGAGTAGCGCGTTCGCGGTCCTTATCGGCCGGCACGGCGCGACGCTCTGGAGCGTCGCTCGCCTCTTGGAGGACGAAGCCTACCGTTCGATGATCTTGGCCGACATCGACGATCCCTACCTTCAGCAGTTCTGGACCAAGACGTTTCCCGAGTACCCGGCCGGCGCCATCCTTCCGATCAGCAATCGACTGAACCAATTCCTGCGCCAGCCGACACTGAGGGCGGCCCTGTGTCACCCGCTGTCGAGCTTTTCGATCCGTGAGGCGTTGGCCAACCAGCGCGTGCTCTTCTTCGATCTGGGCGGGCTGGACCCAGACGCCAGCAAGCTCGTCGCGATGATGTTGCTCTCGAAGTTTCAGCTCGAGCTGATGCGTCGCGAGGCGATGCCTGAGTCGGAACGCAAATCTGTGTTCGTGCATCTCGACGAATTCCATACGCTGGCCTCCTCGGCCGGCGCCGAGGGAACCTGGCGCGAACTTCTCGCTCGCGGGCGCCGTTACGGGCTCGCGATGCACCTCTTCACCCAGCATCCCAATCAACTTCCCAAGAGTCTGCAGCACGAGATTTTCGGCAATACCAGCTCGATGGTCGCGTTGAACTTGAGCGCGGCCGACGCTGCGGTCGTTCGTCGAGAATTGCTGGTCCCCGTCGCCGCCGGTGGCATCAAGCCGGTCTCCGCCGAAGACTTGATCTCGTCGGCGGTCGGCGAGGGCTATGCAAGGCTTGGCAGCGGCGCCTGCGCGTTGAGCGTCAAGTTCGCGCCGCCGATCGACAAGCCGGACCCGCGCGCTGGTGAGCTGATTCGTGAGGCGTCCTGGAAGACCTACGCCGCAGCGCCGGTCCCGTTCCTTCCCGAGCCCGTTCCCGCCGCCGGTTCAGCCGACCTCGGTAGTGCCCACCTGACGCCGGTCTCGCCGCCTGAATCCCCGACACCGGGTCGCGGTGGCGGCGAGCACAAGCTGCTTCAGCGGCTCGCGGCAGAGTGGGGCGCCGAACGGGGATTCCGGGCGGCGATCGAGCAGGAGATCCTCGGCGGCGCTGGTCGGGTCGATGTCGGGCTCGACCGCGGTGACCTCCGGATTGCCGTCGAGGTCGCGGTGACGAGCACGCCGGATCAGGTGGCTGCGTCCGTGACGAAGTCGTTCGCCGCCGGGTTCGCCGACGTCGTCGTTCTCTCCAGCGACGCCGCGCTGCTCAAGCGGGTTGAAGAACACGTCCGTGAACGGGTCGCGGCTGCAGACCGGGATCATGTGTACTTCCTGGCGCCTGACGCCTTCCGCGAGTTCCTCGACGGGCAGGGGGTCGCGGCCGAGAAGGATGGTCGGGTGGCAGGCTACCGCGTCCATGTCGTCATGGAGGACGTGCCGGAAAGCACCATCGCATCCAAACGCCGCACGTTGGCGCGGCTCGTCGGGGCCGCACTGCTGCGGCAGGCGGGACCGGTATGAGCGGAACTGCACCCTTCGGCCTGCGACGAGTGGACGGTCGCCTCGTTCCCGATCCCGGGGCGCTTCCGCTCGTGCGCGAGATCGTCGAGACGTTCATCGCAACGGGCGGCCGGGTGAAGTCGACCGCTGCGGCCTTGAATCGGAAGGGCTACCGGACGCGGCAGGGTGCAACGTGGAGCGACACCGCGGTCAAGCGTGCTCTGCGCGTCGTTGATCACGAGGGCGTCGTCCCCGAAGACCTCCGGGAACGCTGTCTCGCGTTCCTGGAAGCACGGACGCGATCAGCGGGAACACCCACACGGCAGTCGGTGCATTCTCTAGGGTCGGCCGTTCGCTGCGCGTGCGGTGGACGCCTCTCTGTCGTCGGCAAGGGGTCCGCCGCCAAGTTCGTCTGCCGCGGCTGTAAGACCAAGATCCCGGTCGAAACTCTGGAGCGTTGTTTCGCGGAGAGCCTCTCTTCCATCGAGGTCACGCCGGACGAGGTGCTGGGGGCGCTCGTGGACAACCCCCGAGTCGCCGAGCTTCGTCGGCGCCTGGGCACGGAGTCGATCTCGGTCGGACTGATCTGGCCGGCGTTGACACCGGCCGAGAAGCGGTTGCTGGTCGACGTTGCCGTGTTGCGTGTCCTGGTCGAGAACGACCAGATCGTCGTCGTCTTCGGGCTGAAGTCCGGTTCGGCCGAGGATTCCGCCGGTTTCCCCCTGGAGGTGTTGCCCTCTCCCTACGGTTCCGAACCACCCGAAGACAGGGCAACGCGGGAGGGCAACGCGAACGTCTCGGTCGGCGCGGTGAGGAATCGGAAGCACGCCGGGTCGGTGGCCGACGCCGCCTCGACGGACGCACTGTTGGTCACGGTCGACGGCGCCGCCGCGCTGCTCCGGACGACGCGCAAGGCGATCTACGCCATGGTCGAGCGTGGTCAGCTCCCCGGCGCCGTCCGCGTCGGGCGCCGCCTCCTTTTCCGCCGGGACGAACTGTTAGACTCGGTGAGCGGAAGTCGTGCGCCATCGCCGAAGGAGGTTCGGCGATGAGCGTGAAAGTCAGACCTTACCGACGAGGTGGGTGGGAAGTGGACATCCTAGCGCTGTTGCCGGACGGGACGCGCATTCGAGAACGGAGACGGGCTCCGGGATCGTCGCGGTCTGCCGCGCTGCGCTGGGGTCAGGCTCGCGAGCGCGAGTTGGTCGTCCACGGCCTGCCACAACCGAAGAAGGAGGTGCCCACACTGCAGGAATTCGTCCCCAGGTTCCTCGACGGGTACGCCCGCGCCAACCGGCAGAAGCCGAGCGGGATCGCGGCGAAGGAGACGGCGTTGCGGGTCCACGTGGTGCCGGCGCTCGGCACGAAGACGCTGGACGCCATCAGCAACGAGGACGTTCAGCGTCTCAAGGCCCAGCTCGCGCACAAGGCGCCGAAGACGGTCAACAACACGCTGACGGTTCTCAACACCTTGCTGCGGGTCGCGGTCGAGTGGGGTGTGGTCGATCGGATGCCGTGCACGATCCGACTGCTCCGCACGTCGCAGGGCGAGGCCGCCTTCCACGACTTCGACGAATACGAGCGGCTGATCGAAGCGGCGAAGTTCGTGGATACGCAGGCGTACCTGGTCGTCCTGCTGGGTGGCGATGCCGGGCTCCGTTGCGGCGAGATCATGGCGCTGGAGTGGAGCGACGTTGACGTCGCAAAGCGCCAACTACGAGTGGAGCGGTCCGAGTGGAAAGGTCGCGTCACGTCGCCCAAGGGCGGAAGGACCCGGGTGGTGCCGATGACGGTGCGGTTGGCGAGCACCTTGGCGGCGCATCGACACCTGCGTGGTCCGCGAGTGCTGTGCCGGGAGGACGGTCGGCCGTTGTCGCAGAAGATCGTACGGGTTCTGGTACAGAAGGCTGCTCGTCGGGCCAAGCTGGCGCACCAGGGCGTGCACATTCTGCGGCACACGTTCTGCTCGCATCTGTCGATGCGGGGCGCGCCGGCCAGGGCGATTCAGGAACTGGCCGGGCACCAGGACTTGTCGACGACGCAGCGCTATATGCACCTCAGCCCGGCGGCGATCGACAGGGCGATCCGACTGCTCGATCGGCCGGCGCCGGGTCGCGGATCTGGAGACGGATTGGAGACGGGCTCCCCCTCGAAAGACAAGGTGAGCACGTAGAGTGAGATAGGTGGTGGAGGCGGCGGGAATCGAACCCGCCCGAAGTGCCCAAGGGGACCGTGCCGGAGCCGGACGCGGACGGTCACGGGCCGGACGGAAACGGGCGCAACCCGGACAACCGTGCGGAGTTGCCGCCGGCACCCGGTGCACAGGCCGGACAGTTCGGGACGGAAGCAGTCGCGGCAGACCCCAAGGCCGGAACACACCAGGAACACAACGCGCAGGCTGCGGGGTGGCCGCTCGACCCGGAGCTCCTCGAACTCGTGCAGCGGTGGCACCAAGTCCCGGCCGCGGTGCGGGCGGCGATTCTCGCGATCGTGCGCTCCATTCCTCGTCCGGGGAACGACTAACTGGTCCTCCTGCACATGTCAGGCCCCACGGTGGGCACACACCGCGCGCCGATGTAACACCGAGGTACACTAGTAGATGAGGGCAGCGCCCTCATCTCAACGAAAGGAGACCGTCATGGACACCAGAGTCATGTCGCACCGGATGCTCGCACGACCGGAATGCTACGAGCATCCCACCTATGCAGTGACTTGTCGTACTGAACAGTTCGTATTGCACACCCTCATTGCAGTGGCTGGCGCCGATTGTTTTCTGAGTCGACGCCTTGAGCACTGTTGAACGGCCTCGTTCATCATTCAATCATGTTTTCGATCACGCCCGGGACCAGAACGTATCGGATGAGAGTCGCCGCCACGCGCTGAACGAACTACTGATCACGCCCGGCGGCCCCTTTTTGGACTCTCACGCGCCCCTGTATAAGTCCATTCAGTCGCTCGCCGAGACTCTCGTTGCGGCCGCGCGCTTCCGCCGTGGCCTTCCGCCGGGAGTGATTGACGCGAGGGATGTCGCACACGACGCAATCATCACTTTCTGTACGCACGGCCATGCTATCCGCAAGGCACACGCGCTCCGCGGTTGGCTGTGGCCGGTGATGAGCCGGTCGATCTCCCGTTATGCCGCTCATCTGCCGGCAGTCGATGATATCGACGACCTCACACCCACCGAGGCCGCGCAACTCCAGGATCGCCATCCCTATTACAGTCCTGCGCCTCACGTGCCGGCCAAGCGCGACGAGGACGTGGCTGATGACGGCAAGGCGGAGGACGATCTACTTGCTTCGATGAGTGAGGAAGTCCGAGCTGCGCTCGACTCCTTGTCGCCCGGTCTACGAGACGTGGCGATTCTGCATGGCGGCCATGGCATGCCCTTCGACGCCGTCGCGCAGGAGCTCGAAGTCGCGGCTGGCGCGGTACGAGTTCGCTGGCACAGGGCAAAGCAGATTCTCGAGAAGAAGCTCGCTCACCTGCGGCGGAGGTGACGACCGCATGAAGCCAGACGGGCCCCTGCACAACGCCGCCAGACGGAAGGCCTGTCCCGCCGATGGGAATCCGCTGCACGGGGACTCCGGTATTATTCGCGGTAGCCCCGCTCGGCCATCACCCGTGCGGGTCCGGGATCGGCGTGCATATGGGGGGATGCGGACACCATGAACTCTCGGGCAGACGTAGCGTCGCGGGACTACTTTCAACACTACACACCGTTGCAACAGTACAAGCACGATCTCCTCCGCTACTATCTCGGCGGTTGGTACCGCAAGATCGCGCAGCTTGGGCGCGGTGTCCTGTACTGCGAAACCCACGCCGGCGCGGGCATGCATGCCGGGGGCCAGAAGGGCTCACCGCTCGTGGCGCTCGAGGCGCTCCTCGCGCACGACAAACGCGATCAGATTCTCCAGCGCGGGACGGCTCGCTTCCTGTTCATGGAGATCGATCCGGTCAACGCCGCCGAACTTCAGCAACAGCTCGGCCAGATCTCGCTGCCCTCGCGCGTGGAGGTCCTCGTCGAGACCGGTGATTTTCGTTCCGTCCTGGCGCGCGAGGTCCTGCGGGTCGGCGCGGCCGGCAAGGTCCCACCCTCGTTCACCTTCGTCGATCCCTTCGGTTACGACATTCCCGTCGATGTAATCCGGCGCCTCCACAGTGACGCGAGCTGCGAAGCGCTCGTGACCTTCATG
>JABLTH010024118.1_pt1 | contig 19251 bp, 16 predicted proteins | sample 7875711 | NCBI WGS metagenome assembly JABLTH01 (sample SAMN14941262, study PRJNA633318) | bioreactor metagenome | isolation source: bioreactor | place: China | collected 2019-03-05 | reverse complement strand
CGAGTCGAACAGCGGGTCGACCAGCGTCGCGCCGGTCGAGACCACCGCCTGGACCCGTGCCGAGGTGCCGGGGTGGTCGCTGGTGGTGCCGGCCAGCGTGTCCGGCTCGACGGCATCGACCAGGGCCAGGCCGCCGCCGGCGGAGGTGCCGACCAGGGCGACGCGCGTGGTGTCGATGTGGTAGGTCGTCGCCTGGGTCTTGAGGAAGCGCACCGCGTTCATCACGTCCTCGGCGGCCTGGACGATGGCCGTCTGGCGCAGCTCGGCGCTGTCGGTGTTGTTCGGCGTCAGGCGGTAGTTGACCGACGCGGTGACGAAGCCGCTGCGGGCGTAGCCGATCGCATCGTCGCGGCGGTCCTCCTTGCCGCCGGAGTTGTATCCGCCGCCGTGCACGAAGACCACCAGCGGCATCGGCGTCGCCGCGGTCGCGTTGGGCGGCACCCAGACATCCATCAGCAGCGTGAGCTGGTCGGTGCCCAGCTCGGCAGTGCGGCGCGCATCGGACGTGAATTGCGTGCCGCCGGCGTTGGGCCGGCGCGAGAAGGCCACGTCGGCGTGGCTGTCGAGCTGGCCGGCCGCGTAGACCGCCGATTCGAAATAGGCGGCGGCCTGCTGGCCGCCGTTGCCGCCGCCGCCGCAGGCCGCGAGGAGCGCGCTCAGCGCGAGGGCAAGGACCGGAACGAGTGTGCGCATGGTGGGCAGGGGGGGAGCCGATGGGCTCGATTGTCGCCAGCCCGGTCAACGCTGGCACCCGGCCGCGCGTGGGCCGTGGTGACCGGGTGTTACGTCAAGTTTTGTTGCCGGCCCGGCGCCCGCGGCGCGCGGCGCTCACTTGCGCATCAGCGTGCTCTTGCCGAACAGGCTCTCGATCAGGTCGACGGCGACCATCGCGGTCTTGTTGCGCACGTCCAGCGCCGGGTTCAGCTCCATCACGTCGAGGCTGGCCATGCGGCCGGTGTCGGCGATCATCTCCATGCACAGCTGGGCCTCGCGGTAGGTCGGCCCGCCCGGCACGGTGGTCCCCACGCCCGGGGCGATGTCCGGGTCGAGGAAGTCGACGTCGAAGCTGACGTGCAGGTGGGTGTTGGCGTCCATCGTCGCCAGCGCCAGCTCCATCGTGTGGCGCATGCCCATCTCGTCGATGTAGCGCATGTCGAACACCTCGAGGCCGACCTCGTGCACGAAGCGCTTCTCGCCCGCATCGACCGAGCGGATGCCGATCTGGCGCACCCACTTCGGGTTGATCGCCGGCACCTGGCCGCCGATCTCGACCAGCTGGCGCGGCCCGTGGCCGCACAGGCAGGCCACCGGCATGCCGTGGATGTTGCCGCTCGGGGTCAGCTCGTTGGTGTTGAAGTCGGCATGCGCGTCCAGCCACAGCACGCGCAGCTTCTTGCCGGTCTCGCGGCAGTGGCGCGCCACCGCGCTGATCGAGCCCAGGCCCAGGCAATGGTCGCCCCCGAGCAGGATCGGCAGCCGGCCGTCGGCGAGCTCGCGGTAGACCGCGTCGTGCACGAGCTGGTTCCAGGCGGTCACCTCGGCCAGGTGGCGGTAGCCGTCGACCGGCGGCAGCCAGGGGTTGGCGGGGCCGTTGAGGTTGCCGCGGTCCAGCACTTCCAGGCCGTGGCTTTCGAGCGTCGGGCCGATGTTGGCCACCCGCAGGGCCTCGGGGCCCATGCTGGCGCCGCGCGCGCCGGCGCCGATGTCGGTGGGCGCGCCGATGAGGGAGACTTTCTTCAGCATGATGGGCGCGATTGTGCCGGCAGCGGCGCCGTGATGTATGCGCCGGAAGGCACCGCCGACCGGATTTTCCGCGGCGGGCCCCGGCCGCGGGGCCGCTCAGATGCCCGCGCCGCCGCCGTCGGCGGCCAGGTCCTCGTCGCCGGGCGGCTCGTCGAGCCCGTAGTCCTCGGCCAGAACGTTCCAGGCCTCCTCGGCGGTCTCGACGAAGCGGAACAGCTTCTCGTCGCCGGCGCTGATCATGCCGGTCTCGATCAGCAGCTCGAAGTCGATCAGCCGGTTCCAGAACTCGCGGCCGAACATCAGGATGGGCCGGCGCCGGCACTTGCCGGTCTGCATCAGCGTCATCGCCTCGAACAGCTCGTCCAGCGTGCCGAAGCCGCCCGGGAAGCACACCAGCGCGACCGAGCGCATCAGGAAGTGCATCTTGCGCAGCGCGAAGTAGTGGAACTGGAAGCACAGCTCCGGCGTGATTTACGGGTTCGGCGCCTGCTCGTGCGGCAACACGATGTTCAGGCCGATGCTCTTGCCGCCGCTCTCTTGCGCGCCGCGGTTGCCGGCTTCCATGATGCCGGGCCCGCCGCCGGTGCAGACGACGATCGGCCGGGCCATCCGGCGCGAGCGCTCGGTGACCAGCGCGGCGAAGCGGCGCGCCTCCTCGTAGAAGCGGCTCATCGAGAGCTGGGTCTCGGCGCGGCGGATCGCGGCCGGGTCGCCGCCGGCCCGCGCGTCGGCCAGCCGGTGCTCGGCGACTTCGCGCGGCGGGATGCGCGCGCTGCCGAAGATCACCACCGTGCTGCGCACGCCGTGCGCCTGCTGGACCATCTCGGGCTTGAGCAGCTCCAGCTGCATGCGCACCGGGCGCAGCTCGGGCCGCAGCAGGAAGTCGGTGTCGGTGAAGGCCAGCCGGTAGCTGCTCTCCGGGCCGTCGTAGCGCGGCGGCGCGAGGGCGACCTGGGCCTCCTCCTCGGCGCTGGGAAAGTTGCGGGCGGTCAGGTCGACGGGCTTGTTCATCCGGCGTGCAGGCGGCTCTGGAAAGGGGCCGCAGCTTACCCCGACGGCGTGTCGGCGGGCGTGCACCAGACCCGCTCGCCGGCCGCGATGCCGAGCGCCGCCAGCGTCGGTGCCGGCAGCCACACGCGCTCGCCGCCTTCCTCCCCGCCGCCCTCGCCCTTGCCCCCGGCCTCGAGCCGGCCGGTGACGGCGTGCCACAGGTCCTGCCCGGCGCGGGCCAGCCACAGCCGGCGGCGCGGGCCCGGCGCGTCCGGCGCGGTGGAAGCCGTCGCCCAGCGCGACGCGCGCACCCGCGGCAGCGCGCCCAGCCGGGCCTCGTGCACCGGGCCGCCGTCGACGATGGTGACGTGGTCGCCCGCCGCCAGGCCCTCGTCGGCGAAGGCCTCGGCCCAGGGGGCGGCCTCGGGCGCGGCGCGGCCGATCGCCGCGCGCGCGGCGTCGGTCAGCAGCGCGGCCATCAGCGGGTGACGCGGCAGCAGCGGGGCCAGGTCGCGCGGCCAGGCGGGGCCGAAGCGGCGCTCGGCCTGCGCCGGGGTGAAGGGGGCGAAGTGCTGGCCGAGGTCCTGCCAGAAGGGCGACAGGCCCTGGCCGTCGCGCCAGCCGGGCAACTCGCCGAAGACGCGTGGCCCGCCGTCGCGCCAGCCGGGCGGGCCCGGCGGTGTGCGGGCCAGCCAGGCCAGCGCCACCTGCACCAGCGCCCGCGCCGTCGCCGCGGCCGGCCCGCGCTCGTCGAGCCGGCCGGCGGCCAGCTCGACGCCGCCGGTAAGGTCGCTGCCCAGCAGCAGCGTCTGCTGCGGCCGGTACAGGCCCAGCTCCGGTGCGACGTGCACGCTGGTGCCCAGGTGGTACCAGTGGCGCGGCACGCCGACGCCGGCCTCGCGGCGCAGCAGCAGCCGGCCCAGCGGCCGGTCGCCGGCCGGGCCGGCAAAGGCCTGCAGCAGCCACTCGGCACCCTCGGCGGCCGGCTGCACCGGCTCGATGCGAACCATCCACTCAGTCATGGGAACCTCCGATCGTGCCTGCGGCAGGCTGCGCACCGCCCGACAGCGGCGCGGCGCGCACGGTGTCGCCGGATGCCAGGCCGAGCAGCGCGACCCGGTCCGGGTGGACCGACGGCGCCCAGGCCGGCAGCGGCGCCAGGATCGCGCGGAAGTCGGCCCGCCGCGTCGAGGCCAGCAGGTGGACGGGCGCGCCGTCGCCGGTCTCGCCGCCATCGGGCCGCACCGGCAGCAGGCGCGAGCCGGCCACGCTGCGCAGGCTGGCCAGGCGGGCGTCGACGATCGGCCCGGCGTCGAAGATGTCGACGTAGGTGTCGGTGTCGAAGCCCTCGTCCTGCAGGATCGAGAACGGCAGCGCGGCCACCGGGTGCAGCTGCCCGATCGCCCACTGCGCCGCGCTGGGCAGCAGCGCGACGTAGATCGGCGCCTGGGGCAGCAGCTCGGCGATGAAGCGCTTGCTGCGGCCCATCGCCAGCCGCTCGGCGGCCGGGTAGTCCATGTCGAAGAAGCGCTGCCCGACCGCGCTCCAGAACGGGCAGTGGCCGGCGTCGTCGGCCAGCCCGGGGCTCTCGGCGGCCACCCGCTCGGCGAAGCGCTCGGCGAACTGGCGGATGAACAGCAGCCGGCCGCGCGACAGCAGCTGCGGCGCCCAGGTGGCCTCGTAGGCCGGCTCGATGTAGAACGAGGTCAGCAGCGTCACGCCGGTCAGGTCGTGGCACAGGTGCAGCGTGTGCATGCGGTTGCTGGCGCCCAGCGCCGGGCTGGCATGCACGATGGTCTCGTTGCGGTAGCAGTAGTAGGGGCCGCCATTGCCGGCGGCGGCGGTGATGCCGCTGGTGCCGACCACGCGCCCGCTGACGCGGTCCTCCAGCACGAACAGGTAGATCTCCTCGCCGCTGGCGTCGTCGTCGCTGCCGAACGAATGGGCCGAACGCACCAGCCGGTCGAGCAGCGCGCCGCGATCGGCCGGCAGCGTGGTGATGCCATGGGCGCTGGCGATGGCGAAGCGCTCGAGGGCATCGATGTCGGCGGGCGTCGCGGCGCGCAGCAGGAAGCGGCCGGGGTCGTCGGGCGCGGAGGCGGGCATGTTCATCGGGGGGCTCCTGCGGCGGGGGCCGAGGGGTCGGGAGGGGGGAGGCCATCGCCGTCGCCGGCGGGCGCCGCGCGCCAGGCGGCGGCGCGCTGGGCGCGCTCGTCGCGAGGCGTGTGGCCGAACTGGGCGCGGTAGGCGCGCGAGAAGTGCGGGCCCGAGGCGAAGCCGCACGACAGGCCGATCTGCAGGATGGACTGCGAGGTCTGCTGCAGCAGGCGCCGTGCCTGGGTCAGGCGCAGCCGCATGTACCAGCGCGCGGGCAGCTCGTCCAGGTGCTGCTTGAACAGGCGCTCCAGCTGGCGGCGCGAGACGCCGACGAGCTGGGCGATGTCCTCGGTCGCCAGCGGCTCGGCCAGGTTGGCCTCCATCAGCGCCAGCGCCTCGGTCAGCTTGCCCGAGGGCGCGGTGCCGCCGGCCCGGTTGCCGGCCTGGCGCTCGTCGCCCGGGCGCAGGCGGTCGAGGCCGAAGTGCGCCAGCAGCTCGCGCAGCAGCCGGGCGCCGTGGCGGCGGCCGAGCCAGTGCAGCGCCAGGTCCAGCGCCGCGCCGCCGCCGGCGCTGCTGATCACCGGCCCGTCGGCCTCGTAGAGGTTGGACGAGACGATCACCGCGGGGTGGCGCTCGGCCAGCTCGCCGACCTGCTCCCAGCGCACCGTGCAGCGCTGGCCGTCCAGCCGCCCGGCGGCAGCCAGCCAGCCGGCGCCGCTGCCGATGCCGGCCAGCAGCGTCAGCGCGCCGGACGCGGCGCCGATGGCCTGGCACGCCGCCGCGTCCGGCGCCTGCGGCAGGCGCGCGGCGACCACGACCAGGCCCTGCAGCGCGCCGGCCTCTGCCAGCGCGCCGTCCACCGCGAACGCGCGGCCCGCGCTGCAGCACACGGGCGCGCCGTCGAGCGAGAGCAGCCGCTCCTCGTACAGCGTCAGCGCCGACAGCGTGTTGGCCGCCATCAGCGCGTCGCGCACCGCGGCCCACTCCAGCAGGTGGAAGCCCGGCAGCAGCAGGAAGCCGATGCGCTGCGGCACGGCGCGACCGCGCTACTTCAGCCCGCTGCCGAGGAACTGCCGCAGGCGCTCGCTGCGCGGCGCGCCGAACAGCGTCGCGGGCGGTCCCTGTTCCTCGATGCGGCCCTGGTGGAGGAAGATGGTCTGCGTCGAGACCTCGCGCGCGAAGCCCATCTCGTGCGTGACCACCAGCATCGTGCGGCCCTCGGCGGCAAGGTCGCGCATGACCTGCAGCACCTCGCCGACGCGCTCGGGGTCGAGGGCCGAGGTCGGCTCGTCGAACAGCAGCACCTGCGGCTCCATCGCCAGGGCCCGCGCGATGGCCACGCGCTGCTGCTCGCCGCCGGACAGCTGGGCCGGGTAGGCGCCGGCCCGGTGCGCGAGGCCCACCCGTGCCAGCAGTGCGTCGGCCTGCTCGCGGGCCTCGGCGCGCGAGCGGCCGAGCACGTGGATGGGGGCCTCGGTGACGTTGTCCAAGATCGTGCGATGTTGCCAGAGGTTGAAGCCCTGGAAGACGAAGCCCAGCCGCGCGCGCCAGCGGCGCAGCTGCGCCGCGTCGGCCGCGTCGAGCGCGCCGTCGCGGCCGCGCCGCAAGGCCAGCCGTTCGCCGCCGAGCGCGAGCTCGCCCTCGTCCGGCCGCTCGAGCAGGTTCAGGCAGCGCAGCAGCGTGCTCTTGCCGGAACCGCTGGCGCCGATGAGGGTGATCACGTCGCCGGGGCGGGCGACCAGGCTCACGCCGCTGAGCACCTCGCGGTCGCCGAAGCGCTTGTGGATGTCGTGCACGTGCAGGCTGTGCGGCGGCAGGGGATCGGGCAGGGGGACGGGGCTCATCGTGGACGTGTGCAGGAAGGGGGTCAGGCCGACAGCAGCGGGCCGGCGCGCAGCGCCTCGGCCCCGGCGACCTTGGCCAGCAAGGTGCCGGCGCTGACGAAGCGGCGGCTCGCGCGGGCGTACAACAGGCCGTCGACCGGGCTGGACAGCACGGTGCTCGCGCCGCCGAGCGGGTCGATCAGCTCGGCCAGCGGGTCGCCGGCGCGCACCGTGGAGCCGAGCTTCTCCAGGTGGACCAGCACGCCGCCGTGCGGCGCGCGCACCGGCATCGAGCCGGCGAGCGGGCGGTCCAGCGGGCGGGCCAGCGGGGCGGCCGGCGGCCCGCCCGCGTCCCGGCCCGTCGCCGTGGGGGCATCGATGAAGCCGCGGTCGGCCAGGTAGCCGATCAGCGCCTGCGCGTCCTGCGTGGCCAGCGCATGGTCCACCTCGGCCTCGCCGCGCAGCTCGACGGTGACTGCCACGCAGCCGAGCGGCAGCGCGGCGCCTTCGGGCCCGAGCCGCGCGGCCAGGCGGGGCCAGAACATCGAGCACGCCTCGTCGAACGGGTCGTCCCCGGAGTCGGTGGCCAGCAGCGCGAGCGGCGCGCCCAGACGCCGCGCCAGCGGCTCCACCGCGGGCCACAGCGGGGTCGCGGTGTACAGGTGCAGCACCGCCTCGTTGTCGCAATGCAGGTCCAGCACCAGGTCGGCGTCGGCGGCCAGCGTCAGCAGCGTGCGGCGCAGGCTGGCGAGCTCGTCGCCGGCCGGCAGCGCGGCGCAGGCCTCGCGCACGGCGGCGCGCACCTGCGCGGCCTGGGCCGACGGATCGGGCGCCAGCCGGCCACGCAGCGCCTCGGCCACCGGGAGCGACAGGTCCGGGTAGTGGCGGTTGAAGTTCTCGCCCGAGCCGAGGTCGAAGCGGCCCTGGGGCTGGCGCAGCACCTGCTGGGCCAGGCCGATCGGGTTGGCGGCCGGCACCAGCACCACCTCGCCGCGCAGGCGGCCGGCCGCCTCCAGCTGGCACAGCGCCAGCCGCAGGTGGTGGGCGACCAGCATCGCCGGCACTTCGTCGGCGTGCAGCGAGGCCTGCAGGTAGGCCTTGCGGCCATGATCGGGCGCGCCGTAGTGCAGGCTGACCAGCTCGCGCGTGGTGCCGGGGGTGGAGGACTGGAGCCGGTGGTGGCGGATCTGCATGGGCCAGGTCGGTGTCAGCGCGCCAGCATCGGCCGCAGCCAGCGCTGCTCGGCGGCGCGCAGCAGCGCCACCAGCACCAGCGTCAGGGCCAGGTACAGCAGCGCTGCGGTGATGAAGGATTCGAACGGCAGGTAGTGGCGCGCGTTGAGCTCGCGCGCCGCGCCGGTCAGGTCGAGCAGCGTGACGACGCTGGCCAGCGAGGTGCCGTGCAGCATCATCACGACCTCGTTGGCGTAGCCCGGCAGCGCGCGCCGCATCGCCGAGGGCAGCACGATGCGGCGCAGCATCACCGCGCGCGACATGCCCAGCGCCCGCGCCGCCTCCAGCTCGCCGGCCGGCAGCGCGCGGATGGCGCCGGCCAGCAGCTCGGTGGTGTAGGCGCAGGTGTTGATCGCCAGCGCGGCGATGGCGCAGAACCAGGCCGAGCTCAGCCAGGGCCACAGCACGCTGCCGCGCACGACCGCGAACTGCGCCAGGCCGTAGTACAGCAGGAACAGCTGCACCAGCATCGGCGTGCCCCGGACGACGTAGGTGAAGGCCCAGACCGGCCGGTTGCAGGCCGGATGCGGCAGGCTGCGCAACACGGCCAGCGGCACCGCGGCCAGGCCCCCGATGGCCAGCGCCGCCAGCAGCAGGCGCAGCGTGGTCCACAGCCCTTCGAGCCACTGGGGCCAGGCGGCGAGGATGGGCTCGAGCGTCACAGGGTCGCCTTTCGGGTGCCGATCGACAGCCGGCGCTGCAGCGCGGCGAAGCCGAGCTCGGACAGCGAGGTGAAGCCGAGGTAGATCAGCGCCACCGCCGCGTAGAACAGGAAGGGCTCGCGCGTGGCGCCGGCGGCCAGGCCGGCGCGCTGCATCAGGTCGGTCAGCCCGATGACCGAGACGATGGCGGTGCTCTTGAGCAGCACCAGCCAGTTGTTGGCCAGCGCCGGCAGCGCGTGGCGCAGCATCTGCGGCCCGACGATGCGTGCGAAGCATTGCCAGCCGCTCATGCCGCAGGCTAGCGCGGCCTCGCGCTGGCCCGGCGGCACGGCCAGGAACGCGCCGCGGAAGGTCTCGCTCAGGTAGGCGCCGAAGACGAAGCCGATCGTGCCGACGCCGGCGACGAAGGGGTCGACGTCGACGAAGTCGCCCGAGCCGAGGGCGGCCATCGCCTGGTTGACCAGCATCTGGCCGCCATAGAACACCAGCAGCATCAGCACCAGGTCGGGCACCGCGCGGATCAGCGTGGTGTAGGCCAGCGCCAGCGCGTTGAGCAGCCGCGAGCGCGCCAGCCGGGCCAGCGCGCCGGCCAGGCCGAGCACCGCGGCGATGGCCAGCGAGGCCAGCGCCACCGCGAGCGTGATGCCGGCGCCCTCGGCGAGGGCGCCGCCGTAACCGTGCAGCATGGCGGGGCTCTTCAGCGGGCCGGCGCGTCGCCGTAGATGTCGAAGTCGAAGTACTTGTCCTGGATGGACTTGTAGACGCCGTTGGCGCGGATGGCCGCGATCGCCTCGTTCAGGCTCCGGAGCAGCGCCGTGTCGGACTTGCGCACGGCGACGCCGACGCCCGAGCCGAAGTACGCCGGGTCGACATAGGCCGGGCCGGCGAAGGCGAAGCCCTTGCCCTCGGGCCGCTTGAGGAAGCCGGTGTCGGCGGCCACCGCGTCGACCAGCGTCGCGTCGAGCCGGCCGGCGGCCAGGTCGAGGTAGATCTCGTCCTGCTTGGCGTAGCGGACGATCTCGGACTGGCGGAACTGCTCGGTGACGAAGCGGTCGTTGATGGTGGCGCGCTGCACGCCGATGCGCTTGCCCTTCAGGCCCTCCGGGCTCACCGTCAGGCCGGCGCCGGCGCGCACGATCATCCGGTTCGGGGTCTTGTAGTACTTGTCGCTGAAGGCGACCGACTTCTTGCGCTCCTCGGTGATCGACAGCGACGCGACGATGGCGTCGAACTTGCGCGCATTGAGCGCCGGGATCATGCCGTCGAAATCCTGCTGCACCAGTGTGCACTGGGCCTTCATCTGGGCGCACAGGGCGCGTGCGATGTCGATGTCGAAGCCCTTGAGCTGGCCGTCGGGGCCCACCTCCGAGAACGGCGGGTAGGCGCCTTCGACGCCGATGCGCAGCTTGGTGCCGGGGGGCGTCTGGGCCTGCGCGGCGAGGGCGGGCAGGGCGGCGAGCGCGAACAGCGCGAGGCGGCGGGGCAGTCTCATGCGAAGGTCTCCGGGGGCGGGTGGGGGGGCGGACCGGGCCGGCGCGCTCAGCGCGGCCAGGCGGTGTAGAGCGGCTGGGCGACGCGCACCGGCTGCACGTCGAGGTAGAGGTGGGCGACGGAGTAGTCCTCGCCGCCGAGGCTGCCGGTGAACCAGCCCAGGCTGTCGGCGCCCTTGTAGAGGCGGAACTCGAAGCCGAGCTGCGGCGCGGGGTCGCCGGCCACCGGCAGCGCGCGGTGGGCCAGCCCGCGCACCTCGCGCGGCGGGTTGTCGATCAGGTGCGCCATCGCGTTGGCGATGGTGTTGTCGCCCAGGATGTCGAGGTGGAACGGGCGGTCGTCGAAGTACGGGTGGTAGTCGGCGGCGTTGGGGTCGATGCGCAGCTCGGCCTGCTTGGCGGCCGAGGCCGTGAAGCGGCGCTGCGCCAGGTCGTAGCGGTCGCCGCGGTCGAGGTAGGACAGGCGCGCGCCGCGGATGTTGAACGCGCCGGCCTGCGGGTCGTGGGTCGCGCCGGCCAGGTCGACCAGCAGCGCGCCGCGCGCGCCGATGACCTCGACCTGGTCGCCGCGCACGATGGCTGCGCTGTTCTCCTCGACGCCCAGGCCCAGCGTGTAGCCCCGGGCCAGCATCAGCGGCAGCATGCGGCCGATGCGCCCGCGGCGCAGGAAGTGCTGGTCGACGAACAGGCCGTCGCCGACGAAGCCCAGGCCGCGGTCGATCTCGTGGCCCTCGCGCAGCGGGCCCTTCATCACGCTCATCACGTCCTGCGCGTCGCGGAACATCGTGCGGCTCATGATGGCGGCCCCGGCCGAGGTGCCGGCGACGACGCCGCCGCGCCGGAACACCGCCCACACCGCCTCCAGCAGCGGCGTGGCCTGGCCGCCGGGCTGCAGCGTGTCGACGATGCGCTCCTGCGCGCCGCCGGCGAAGAACACGCCCTGGCAGTCGCGCACCTTGGCGATCCAGCGCTCGTCGCGCACCGCCGCCGCGAGGTCCAGCCCGGCGATCTTCGGTGCGACGGCGATGTGCTCAGCCCGGGCGCCATGGCGGCCGAGCGCCCGGCCGATCAGTGCGGCCGAGCGTTCGGGCTGTCCGGCCGCGGTGGCGAAGACGGCGAAGCGCGCGCCCGGGCCGCCGGCCAGCGCGACCAGGCGTGACCAGACCTCGTCGTTGTCGTAGCGCAGCGCGCCGCCGATTGGCACCGCGATGCCGCCGGCGCCGGCCGCCGCGGCATCAGCGGCGAGGGTGGCGGGTGCGGCGGCACCGGCGGCGCCGGCAGTGAGCGCGGCCAGGAAGCGGCGACGGGGCAGGGAACTCATCGTGGTGCGGGGCTTCGGGGTCGGGCACCGGGGCGGTGCGGCGTCGAATGGGGCGCGATGTTGTCACCGCGGGCCGGCGCCTGTCTCGCGCCGGCGGCGTCGACGGCGGATTCAGGCAAGCCGGTGTCGCAAGCCAGCAAACCGGCCCATCGGTGGCGGGCCGCGGCTTGTCGTTTTGCGACACCGTCTTGCCGCGCCGCGCCGTCTGGGTGGCGACCCCGTTCCGCTTGCCGGCGCCGGTTCGTAGAGTGCGCCGCCATCGCACCCCCATCGGTGCGTGGTCGCCCCACACAGGAGTTCCGCATGCCCCTTCGTTCCCGCCCCCCGATGTTCATTCCCCGCCCGGCCGCGCTGGCGGCGGCGCTGCTCGCCGCGGGCGTGGCGGCACAGGCGCAGGATGCCCCGGCGCAGCGCGTCGAGATCACCGGCTCCAGCATCAAGCGCATCGAGGGCGAGACCGCGCTGCCGGTGCAGGTGCTCAAGCGCGAGGACATCGAGAAGACCGGCGCCACCACCGCGTCGGAGCTGGTCAAGACGCTGAGCGCGAACACCGCGCCGCTGTCCGACGGCGCCTCGATCACCGACAGCACCTCGGGCCAGCGCGGCTTCAACGGCGCCAACATGCGCGGCATCGGCGTGTCGAGCACGCTGGTGCTGCTCAATGGCCGGCGCCTGGCCAACTTCGCCTCGCCGGGTGACAACGCCGGCGTCGACCTGAACAACATCCCGGCCGGTGCCATCGAGCGCGTCGAGGTGCTCAAGGACGGCGCGTCCGCGATCTACGGCACCGACGCGATCGGCGGCGTGATCAACTTCATCACCCGCAAGGACTACCGCGGCGCCGACCTGGCGCTGTACGCCGCCGGGACGCAGGAAGGCGGCGCGGGCAAGCGCACCGCGTCGGTCTCGGCCGGCATCGGCAGCCTGGACGCGGACCGCTTCAACCTGTTCGGCGTGCTCGACCTGCAGCAGCTCGACAGCCTGCGCTCGACCCAGCGCCAGTTCATCGAGGAGCGGCCGCTGGCGACGCTGCTGCCGGCGCTGATGTCGAGCAACACCTACCCCGCCAACATCGACTTCTACGGCTACCAGCGCGACCTGCTGGTCGACGCCGGCGTGCTGCCGGCCGGCAGCGGCACCCGCGTCAACCCGTCGGCGCCGGACTGCAACCCGCCCGGCACGGTCTATGCGCCCGACGGCCCCGGCGGCGCGCAGGGCTGCAGCTTCGACTACATGCGCGACACCGAGATCTACCCGGAGTCCAACCGCATCGGCTTCGTCGGCCGCGGCACCTTCCAGCTCGCGCCGGACCACCAGCTCTTCGCCGAGGCGGTGCTGTCGCAGGCCCGGACCCGCTACGTGCTGAGCCCGAACCCGCAGCGCATCCGCTACCTGCCGATCAGCGTGCTGCCCGAGCCCTACCGCTCGGCCCTGGCCGACGCGGGCGAGGTCGACTTCAGCGGCATCCGGCTGCGCATTCAGGAAGCCGGCAACCGCACCAACGAGGTCACCAGCACCGGCCAGCGCGTGGTCGCCGGCCTGACCGGCACGATCGGCGCGTGGGACTACGACCTGGCGGTCAGCCGCGCCGAGAACCGGGCGGTCGACAAGTACGTCGACGGCTACGTGCTGTACGACAAGTTCGTCGAGGGCGTGACCAACGGCACCATCAACCCCTTCGGCCCGTCGAGCGACGCCGGGCGCGCCTACATCGAGTCGATCAAGGTCAACGACGAGGCGCGCAAGTCCACCGGCACCACGACCGGCATCGACGCCAAGCTGACGACCGCGCTGACCCGGCTCGAGGGCGGCGACCTGGGCCTGGCGCTGGGCGGCGAGTTCCGCCGCGAGGAGGCACGCTTCACGCCGTCGGCGCTGCTGGTCAGCAACAACATCGCCGGCGACCGCGACGCCTCCGGGCTGGCGACCGACCTGGCCGCGACCCGCGACAGCCGCAAGGTCGCCTCGGTCTACGGCGAGCTGAACGCGCCCTTCACCAAGCAGCTCGAAGGCCAGTTCGCGCTGCGCTACGACAAGTACAGCGAGGTCGGCGACACGGTCAACCCCAAGCTCGGCCTGCGCTGGCAGCCCAGCCGGCAATGGCTGGTGCGCGGCTCGGCCGGCACGGGCTTCCGCGCGCCGTCGCTCAACGACCTGCACCGGCCGACCACCTACGGCGTCACCTCCAGCCTGATCACCGACCCGTACTGCGTCGCGCAGGAGGGCACGATCGACGGCTGCACCGACCAGTGGCCCGTCGAGCGGCAGAGCAACCCGAACCTGAAGCCCGAGAAGTCGCGCCAGCTGTCGCTGGGCACGGTGTTCGAGCCGAGCCGCCAGTGGAGCTTCAGCATCGACTACTGGAACATCCGCGTGCGCGACGTCATCAGCACGCTGGGCGAGCAGGTCATCATCGAGAACCCGGACAAGTACAACGGCACCTACATCCAGCGCGACGAGGACGGCTTCATCAGCAACGTCATCCTGCGCAAGGAGAACCAGGGCCAGCTGCGCACCTCGGGCATCGACCTGGGCGTGGACTGGCGCGGCGAGAAGTCGGACTGGGGCCGCTTCAGCGCCGCGCTGACCGGCACGCTGGTGCTGGCCTACGACCGCCAGTTCGGCCCGCTGGAGCCGTACCGCAGCAACCTGGGCGTGTTCCTGAACGACCAGGTGATCCAGCGCTGGCGCCACCGCCTGTCCTTCGGCTGGGATGTCGGACCGTTCGGCCTGACGCTGGCCAACAGCTACTCCTCGGGCTACCGCGACCAGAACACCACCTACGACCCGGTCAGCGACACGCCGCTGCCGTCTCGCCGCGTGCAGGCCTATTCGCTGTGGGACCTGACGGGCAGCTGGGCGGTCAACCCGGCGCTGAAGCTGCGCGCCGGCGTGCTCAACCTCGCCAACACGGCGCCGCCGTTCTCCAACCAGGCCTACTACTTCCTGGCCGGCTACGACCCGACCTACGCCGACCCGCGCGGCCGCACCTTCTACGCCGCGCTGGCCTACAAGTTCAACTGAGGCGCTCGGCGCCGGGTGGCGTCCGCCGCCCGGCGCACACCGGGCAGCCGGGCTGCCGGGCCAGGCGGATCTCGTCCCAGTGCATGCTGCGGGCGTCGAGCATCAGCAGCCGGCCGGCGAGCGACTCGCCGACGCCGGCCAGCAGCTTCAGGGCCTCGGCCGCCTGCGTGGTGCCGATGATGCCCACCAGCGGCGCGAACACGCCCATCAGGGCGCAATGCGCCTCCTCGGTGGTCGCCTCCGGCGGGAAGATGCAGGCGTAGCACGGGGCGTCGGGCTGGCGCGTGTCGTAGACCGAGACCTGGCCGTCGAAGCGGATCGCCGCGCCGGCGACCAGCGGCCGCGCATGCCGGACGCAGGCGGCATTGACCGCCTGGCGGGTGGCGAAGTTGTCGCTGCAGTCGAGCACCACGTCGGCCTCGGCCACCAGCGTGTCGAGCATCGCCGCGTCGGCGCGCGCGCGGATCGGGCGCACGTCCAGCGTCGGGTTGATCGCCAGCATCGCGGTGCGGGCCGACTCCGCCTTGGGCATGCCGACCCGCGCGAGGTTGTGGGCGATCTGGCGCTGCAGGTTCGTCAGGTCGACGTCGTCGTGGTCGACCAGCGTGATGCGGCCGACGCCGGCGGTGCCCAGGTACAGCGCCACCGGCGAGCCCAGGCCGCCGGCGCCGATGACCAGCGCATGCGCGGCCAGCAGGCGGGCCTGGCCCTCGACGCCGATGTCGTCGAGCAGGATGTGGCGCGAGTAGCGCAGCAGGTCGTCGTCGTTCATGGGCGATGAAAGAAAGACGCCGCGGGCGCGGGCGGGCCGGCGGCGTCTTCGCACAGGGGGCCGGCGGTGCCGGCCGCGTTCAGTGCTCGGTGTCGGTCTCGGTCGGCCGCTCGGTCATGGTCTTGCTGACCATCACCGGGCGGTTCTTCAGGCGGTTCAGCGCCTGGGCGAGCTGGAAATCCTCGGGGCTGCCGAACTCGGGCAGCGGCTTGAGGGTGCCGTCCTTGATCTTCTCGGCCTGCTCCTCGAGCTTCTTGCGGGCTTCCTCGCGGGCCTTCTCGCGCGCCTCGTTCTTCTCGTCGCCGTTCATCAGGTGCTTGTCGAGATCGGCCTCGCGCATGCGCAGCGCGGCGAACACGTTGCCCTCGGCGGTCTCGTCGAGCCAGACGTCCGGCACGATGCCCTTGGCCTGGATCGAGCGGCCGGCGGGCGTGTAGTAGCGCGCGGTCGTGATCTTCAGCGCGGTCTCGGCCGACAGCGGCCGGATCGTCTGCACCGAGCCCTTGCCGAAGGTCTGCGCACCCATGATGACGGCGCGATGATGGTCCTGCAGCGCGCCGGCGACGATCTCGCTGGCCGAGGCCGAGCCCTCGTTGACCAGCACCACCAGCGGCACCGTCTTGATCGCGGCGGGCAGCTTCTTCAGCGGGTCGACGCCGCCGCGGCGCATGTAGTTGTCGGGCGAGGCGTGGTAGGTGAACTTGGAGTCGGGGATCTGGCCGTTGGTGCTGACGACGACCACGTCCGGCGGCAGGAAGGCCGCGGCCAGCGCCACCGCACCCTCGAGCAGGCCGCCCGGGTCGTTGCGCAGGTCGAGCACCAGGCCCTTGAGGTTGGGCTCCTGCTTGTAGATCTCTTCCAGCTTGCGGCTGAAGTCCTCGATCGTGCGCTCCTGGAACTGGCTCACGCGCAGCCAGGCGTAGCCGGGCTCGACGAGCTTGGCGCGCACGCTCTGCACCCGGATCTCCTCGCGCACGATGGTGACCGGGAAGCTGCGGTTCTCGGCCTTGCGGAAGACGGTGAGCACGACCTTGGTGTTGGGCTCGCCGCGCATGCGCTTGACAGCCTGGTCCATGCCCAGCCCCTTGACCGGGGTGTCGTCGATCTTGGTGATCAGGTCGCCCGACTTCAGGCCGGCACGGAACGCCGGCGAGCCCTCGATCGGCGAGACGACCTTGACCACGCCGTCCTCCATGCCGATCTCGATGCCGACGCCGATGAACTTGCCCGAGGTCGACTCGCGGAATTCCTTGAAGCTCTTCTTGTCGAAGTACTGCGAGTGCGGGTCGAGGCCGGAGACCATGCCGGCCAGCGCGTCGTTGATCAGCTTCTTCTCGTCGACCGGCTCGACGTAGTCGCTCTTGAGGATGTCGAAGGCCCGCGCGAGCTGCTGCATCTCCTCCAGCGGGATCGGCGCGTAGGTGCTGCGCGCGATGGCGGTGAGCTGCATCGTCGTCAACGCGCCGGCCACGGCGCCCAGGGTCAGCAGACCCGCCACTTTCAGTTTCGCACCCATCTCGTCCCGCCTTCTGCCGCGCGGCCGGCCCTTACCGGCGCATGCTTGGCAAGTATAGGTCGACGGTCTCGCGGCAAGTTCCCGCCGGCGCACAAAAATTGACGGCGCCACGTGCCAGAAGTCGTGAGCGTGCGCTCACAACACCAGGCCGTTCTCAGGGGCTTTCCCGAGGGAAGGTCACGACGTGCTCGACTTCCGGCCGGATGCCGATCCACTCGCCCACCTGGTGGTCGTGGTGCGAGGGCACATGGGCCAGCACCTGCTCGCCGCTGGCCAGGCGCAGCGTGTAGAGGAACTCCGAACCGCGGAACGCCTTGCGCTCGATGCAGGCCTTCACCGGCGAGCGGTCGTCGTGGACGATGTCGTCGGCGCGCAGCAGCACGTCGCAGGCGCCGTCGGGGTAGGCCTCGGGCAGCGGGCATTCGCCGGTGTCGGCCAGGTCGCCGAGCGGCGTGCGCACGCGCGGGCCGCCCTCGCCGGCGACGATGCGGCCCGGGGTGAAGACGCCATGGCCGATGAAGCGGGCGACGAAGCGGCTGGCCGGCCGGTGGTACAGCGCGTAGGCGTCGTCCCACTGCTCGAGCCGGCCGTGCTGCATCACGCCGATCAGGTCGCCGATCGCGAAGGCCTCGAGCTGGTCGTGGGTGACGAACAGCGCGGTGGCGTCGATCTGCTTCAGGATGGCCCGCACGTCCTGCGCCAGACGCTCGCGCAGGTCCACATCGAGGCTGGAGAAGGGCTCGTCCAGCAGCAGCAGGCGGGGCCGCCGGGCCAGCGCACGCGCCAGCGCGATGCGCTGCTGCTGGCCGCCCGAGAGCTGGTGCGGCGCGCGCCGGGCGGCGTGGGCCAGCCCGACGAGGTCCAGCATCTCGCCGACCCGGGCCGCGCGCTCGGCGCGGGGCAGGTGGGCGAGGCCGAAACCGATGTTGTCGGCCACGCTCAGGTGCGGGAACAGCGCGTAGTCCTGGAACACCATGCCGATGCCGCGCTCCTCCGGCGGGCGGTGCAGGCCGGCGGCGGCGTCGCCCAGCGTCTCGCCATCCAGCCGGACACGGCCGCCGGCCAGCGGCTCCAGGCCCGCGACGGCCCGCAGCAGCGAGGTCTTGCCGCAGCCCGAGGGCCCGATCAGCACGCCGATCTGGCCGCGCCCGAGCGACAGCGAGGCCGACTCGACGGCCGGCTTGGCCTGGCGGCGCGGACCGTAGGCCACGCTGACACGGTCGAGTTGCAGGAACATGCCCCTATGATAGCGAGGCAATGAAAATGAGCATTGTTCGTATTTGCCCCGTGTGGCGCGAGCCGGCCGGGCCGGGCCGTTCGTGACGGCGCTGCTGACCGGCCTGGCGCTGGCCCTGGCGCTGCCGGTGCTCGGCGTGCTGGGCGCCTGGTTCGGGCTGGGGGCGCAGTCCCTCGCCACGCTGCGGCAGCTGGCCGACACCGTGCTGCCCGGCTATGCGGGCCAGTCGCTGCTGCTGGTGACGGCGGTCGCGGTGGGGGTCGCGCTGGTCGGCGGGGCCACGGCCGCCGCGGTCACGCTGTTCGAATTCCCGGGCCGCCGGGTGGCCGAGTGGGCGCTGCTGCTGCCGCTGGCCATGCCGGCCTACGTGCTGGCCTACGCCTACACCGATGCGCTGCAGTACAGCGGCCCGCTGCAGGTCGGCCTGCGCGCGCTGACCGGCGCACGCGGCGCGCTGTGGCCCGACGTGCGCAGCCTCGGCGGCGCGGTGCTGCTGTTCGTGGCCTGCCTGTACCCCTACGTCTACCTGCTGGCGCGCACCGCGCTGGCCGAGCAGGCCGCACCGATGATGGAGGCCGCCCGGCTGCTGGGGGCGCCGCTGCGCCGCCGCGTGCTCGAGGTGGCGCTGCCGATGGCCCGGCCGGCGCTGGCCGCCGGCGTGGCGCTGGCGCTGATGGAGACGCTGGCCGACTACGGTGTCGGCGCCTATTTCGGCCTGACCACCTTCACCACCGGCATCTACAAGGCCTGGCTGGTGCTGGACGACCACCTCGCGGCCGCGCAGCTGGCCAGCCTGTTGCTGGCGGTGGTGGCGCTGCTGCTGTGGGCCGAGCAGCGCGCGCAGGCGCGGCTGCGCTTCGCCACCAGCCGGCCGCAGGCGCAGGCCGGCAGCCTCGCGGCGCGGCCGCAGGCCCTGCGCGGCGCGGGCCGCGTCGTCGCCTGGCTGGTCTGCGGCCTGCCGGTGCTGCTGGGCTTCGTGCTGCCGGTGGCCTGGCTGACCCGGCTGCTCTGGCGCGAGACCGGCGGCGGCGACGATGGCGCGCCGTCCTCGCCGGTGCTGTCGGCAGGCTACCTGCTGCGCTTCGGCGAATGGGCGCTGGCCAGCTTCCGCCTGGCCGCGCTGGCCGCGGTGGCGGCGGTGCTGTTCGCGCTGCTGCTGGCCTTCGCGCGCCGCCGCGCGCAGGGCGCGGCCGGGCGCTGGCTGCGCGCGGCCGCGCACGTCGTCTCGCTGGGCTACGCGGTGCCGGGCGCGGTGGTGGCGGTCGGCATCCTGTTGTGGACCGGCGCGCTGCAGTCCTGGCAACCGTCATGGGGCGCGGCCGGGCTGGTCACCGGCACCTTGTT
>JABLTH010075534.1_pt1 | contig 19257 bp, 13 predicted proteins | sample 7875711 | NCBI WGS metagenome assembly JABLTH01 (sample SAMN14941262, study PRJNA633318) | bioreactor metagenome | isolation source: bioreactor | place: China | collected 2019-03-05 | reverse complement strand
CCGTCGCGGCGTCTGCGGCCGCATTCCGCGGCGGTGGGCAGGAAGCCGCCGTCCCCGGCGAGCGCGCCGCGGGCGCGGACGTGGTTGGCGAGGCGCTCGAGCTCGACCGCGACCCCGCGCAGCGCCGCGCCGCGCGGCGCCGCCGGGGTTCCGGCGAGCGCCTCGAGCGCCTCGCAGTACGCGGTCGCGTGACCGATCGTCGTGTCGCCGGCGAGCGTCTCGGCGTAGTGCAGCGAGCGGCGGCCGGGGCCGCCCACCAGCGCGCGCTCGATCCCGCGGTGCTGGTAGCCGAGCGCGATCTCGAGGTGGAACACGGTCTCGCCGTGGCACTGGAAGCGGAAGTGCCCGGGCTCGATCACGCCCGCGTGCACGGGGCCGACGCCCACCTCGTGCACCTCGGCGCCCGCGACGCGATAGAAGTCCGTCACCGCCGGCGCGACGCCGCCGGTGTAGCGCACCGGCTTCATCCACGGGTGGCCCGCCGGCGCGACGCCCCACTGCTCGGCGATCTCGCGCTCGAACAGCTGGACCTGCGGACACGCCGCGGCGACCGAGGGGAACGACGGGCCGTCGACGACGCTCGTCCCGATGGCGAGTTCCGAGCGCGCGTCGTCGGCGAGGACGAGCACGAGCCGCAGCGCGTCGCCGTACGCGGCGCCGTCCGGGACGCCGAAGTACGAGACGACCCGCAGGCCGCGCTCGACGCCCGCGACGAGCGCGTCGGCGAGTTCGCGCGGCGCGAGCTCCGGCAGCGCGCGCCGCGGCCAGGCCGTCCCCGCGCGTCCACGCAGGAGGCGCCCGCTCACGGCCGGACCTCGAGCGCCGCCGCCGCGTCCGCGACCAGCGCACGCACCGGGGCGGGCAGCCACAGCCCGAACAGGAGGACGACGCCGAGCAGCAGCACCGCGGGCGCGACCGTGGCGAAGCGCTCGCGGTACACGGCGTCGTGCGCGGCGCGCGACGGCTTGCCCTGCAGCGCCGCGAGCGTGGTCATCCCCATGCCGGCGAAGACGAGGAACAGGGAGGCGAGGAACAGCGCGCCCACGACCCAGCGTCCGCCGGCGGCGATCGACTGCAGGAGCATGAGCTCGCTCGCGAACGGGCCGAAGGGCGGCGAGCCGGTCACGGCGAAGAACGCGAGGAGGAACAGCGTGCCGGAAACCGGCAGCTTCGTGAGCGCGCCCTGCACCTCGTCCGTGGTCTTGCCGCCGTACGCGCGGTGCACGTTACCCACCGCGAGGAACAGCGCGCCCTTGGCGAGCGCGTTGTTCGTCATGTGGAGCAGCGTCGCGAACCCGGCGCCCGCGCCGAGTCCCGCGCCCAGGGCGAGGATCCCCATCTGCTCGACGCTCGAGTAGGCGAGCATCCGTTTGAGGTCGCGCTGGCCGAGCAGGAGCGCGCCCGCGGTGCCCATCGAGACGATCCCGATCAGAACGAGCAGCCGGTTCGCGTACAGGGCCTCGCCGGCCGCGGACGTGATCTGCGCGAGACGCGCCAGCGCGAGGAACGCGCAGCTCGTCATGCCGCCGGCCAGCACCGCGCCGACGACGCCGGGCGCCTCGCCGTACGCGTCGGGCTTCCACGTGTGCATCGGGGCGAGCCCCAGCTTCGTGCCGTACCCGACGAGCAGGAGCGTGAACCCGGCGCGCAGCCACGGCTTCGAGAGCGTTCCCGCCCCCGCGACCAGGTCCCGGAACAGGAGCGAGGCCGCGCCGCCGCCCGAGAGCGCGGCGTAGCCGAGGAAGAACGAGCCGAAGAGCGCGAGCGCGATCCCGACCGAGGACAGCACGAGGTATTTCCACGTCGCCTCGATCGAGCGCGCGGTCCGGTTGAAGTAGATCAGGGGCGCGGTCGCGAGCGTGGTCGCCTCCATCGCGACCCACAGGAGCCCGAGGTGCTGCGCGTGCGCGACGAGGCTCATCGATCCGAGCGCGACGAGCAGGCAGGTGCAGAAGCGCCGGTTGGCCCGCTCGACGCGGTACCGCAGGTAGCCGACCGAGTACACCGCGCAGCACGCGAACAGGAGGCTCACGATCCCGAGCAGGAGCCGTCCCGGCGCGTCGAGACCGAGCCAGTCGGTCGCCCCGGCCTGCGGCGGCCGGGCGAGGATGCCGACCGTGACCGCGAGGTGCGCAAGGGCCGTCGCGGCGAGGAGCCGCGGCCGCCACACCTTCGACGGCGTGAAGTACACGACGGCCGCCATGAGCAGCGGGAGCAGGACCGGCAGGAGCGCCATCCTTCAGTCCTTGAGCAGCGACAGCCGTCGCGTGTCGAGCGAGGCGAATTCGCGGTTGATGTGGTGCACGATGATCGACAGCACGAAGATGCCGACGAACACGTCGAGGAGCACGCCCGCCTCGACGAGGAACGGCGTGGCCTGCACGAGCAGCAGGCCGAAGATGAAGATCCCGTTCTCGATCACGACGAAGCCGAGGACCTGGCTGATCGCCTTGCGGCGCGTCGTGATCAGGATGAAGCCGGTGGCCACCGTCGCGAACGACGCCGGCACGAGGAGCGGCGCGAAGTGCGCTTCCGCGAGCGGGAGCGCGCCGGCCGCGATCACGGCCGCGCCGGTCGCGGCGGCGCCGAGCAGCAGCGACGGCAGGAATCCGAGCGACGGCTCGACCTCGCGCTTGATCGCCACCCGGTCCAGCGCGCGGAACAGGATCTTCGGAATCAGCCAGCCCTTGAGCACCGCGCTCCCGGCCGCGAGGACCAGGACGCGCGTGCTCGCCTCGCCGTGGGTCGCGACGGTCAGCACCCCGAGCAGAACGCCCTGCACGGCGCTCGCGCGGACCACGGTCCCGATGCGGCTCGAGCCGAGCGACACGAGGTTGACCAGCAGCAGCGCGGCGACCAGCGAGCTCAGGAGGGAGTCCATCGCATCACCCCTGGAGCAGCAGGAACGCGAAGCCGCCGGACAGCACGGCCGCGATCAGGAGGGTCGGCACGTGGAGCAGGCGCAGGCGCGCCATCGACGACTCGATCACGCCGATGACGACCGCCACGCCGGCGATGCCGCACAGGAACACCACGAACCCGGGCCAGCCGACGATCGCGGCCGTCGGCGCGACGACGTGCAGGAGCAGCGCCGAGAGCACGAACAGCTTGAGCGACGCCGCGTACTCGACGAGCCCGAGCAAGGGGCCGCTGTGGTCGAGGACCATCACCTCGTGGACCATCGTGAGCTCGAGGTGCGTGTTCGGGTCGTCGATCGGGATGCGGCTGCACTCGGCGAGCAGGACGATCAGGAGGCCGGCGGCGGTCAGCACGAGCGGCGCGGTGCGCCGCAGCCACGCGCCGTCCTCGGTCGCGTGGAGCATCTGGTCGAAGCTGAACGAGCCCGACAGGCGCGAGAGGACCAGAAACGCGAAGAAGAGCGCCGGTTCCGTGAGCCATGCGAAGCCCACCTCGCGCGCGGCCCCCATGCCCTCGAACGGCGACCCGGTGTCGAGCGCCGCGGCGGCGGTGAAGAACCGGCCCAGCGCGAACAGGTAGGCGAAGAGGACGAAGTCGCCGGCGAACGACACCGGCGCGTCGAACGAGCCCAGCGGCACCATCAGCCCCGCGAGCAGCGTCGTCACCACGGCCACGACGGGGCCGGCCACGAAGACCCACGACGTGACCTCGCTCAGCACCAGTTCCTTCCGCGCGAGCTTGCGGAGGTCGTGGTACGGCTGCAGCAGGGGCGGCCCGCGGCGCCCCGCGGCGATCGCCTTGGTGCGATGGATGATCCCCGGCAGCAGCGGGGACAGGCCCAGGAGCGCGACGGCCTGCAGCGCGGACTCGATCATCGCGCACCCCACATCGCCCACACGAGGAGCGGCAGCAGCGCCGCGAGCACGTACACGATGTAGCGCTGCAGCTGCCCGCGCGGCAGCGCGCGGAACCACGCGGCGGCCGCGACCGCGGCCCCCGTCCCCGGCCGCAGGAACCGGTCGAGGACGGTGTCCTCGACGTGCGTCGCGAAGTGCGCCGGCGCGGGGAAGTGCCCGCGGATCCGCGCGCGTTCCACCTCCGGCCGCAGCGCCCAGCCGAAGCGCGAGGTCACGAACTCGGCGAACGACGAGCCCGTGTACTGCAGCCGCGGCGATGCCGCGGCGTAGCCGCAGTCCCACGTGGGCACGCCCGGCCGCCCGGCGCGCGCGCGGCGCCACGCCGGCCGCAGCCCGAGCAGCAGCAGGACGATGCCCGCGACGAGCGCCGCGGCCAGCCCGCCGAGCCACGCGAACGGCACGAGCGCCGCGAGGGGCGGCGCCTCGACGGGGCCGCCCGACCACGCGCGCGTCGCACGCTCGAGCGCCGGGGCGGCGAGCACCGGCAGCAGGCCGAGCAGGCCGCACGCCGCGGCCAGGACCGCCATCGGCGCGAGCATGACGGCCGGCGACTCGTGCGCCGCCGCCACCCGCGGCGTGCGCGGCGTTCCGGAGAACACCACGCCCACGACCTTGACGAAGCAGGCCACGGCGAGCGCTCCCGTCGCCGCGAGGACCGGCGCCGCGAGCGCGACCCACGCCGTGCCGTGCGCCGTCGCGGCGCGCACCAGCCCGAGGTACACGAACAGCTCGCTCACGAAGCCGTTGCCGGGCGGCAGCCCGCAGATCGCGACCGCGCCCGCGAGGAACAGCGCCGCGGTCCACGGCATGCGCCGCGCGAGCCCGCCGAGCGCCTCGACCTCCCGCGTCCCCGTCGCGTGCACGACCGACCCCGCCCCGAGGAACAGGAGCGACTTGAACAGCGCGTGGTTCCAGACGTGGAACAGGCAGCCCGCGAGTCCCAGGACGACCCACTCCCCCTGCCCCGTCGCGCGGCCCACCAGCGCGAGGCCGAGCCCGAGCAGCATGATCCCGATGTTCTCGATGCTGTGGAACGCGAGCAGCCGCTTGAGGTCGTGCTGGCTCAGCGCGAAGAGCACGCCGAAGAACGCGGAGACGGCGCCGAGCGCCAGCACCGCGACCCCGAAGCCGAGGGGCGGGCGGAGGGCGGCCCCGGTCACGCGCAGGAGGCCGTAGATCCCGAGCTTGATCACGACGCCGGACATGACGGCCGAGACGTGGCTGGGGGCCGAGGCGTGCGCGGCCGGCAGCCAGGAGTGCAGCGGCATCATCCCGGCCTTCACGCCGAACGCGACCAGCGCGAGCACGAACAGCGCGGTGCCGAACGGCGACGCGAGGGCCGCGGGGAGGTCGGCCAGCCGCGTGCTCCCCGCCGCCTGCCGCTCCAGCGTGAAGAACGCGAACAGCGCGAGGATCGTGACGTGGCTGTACAGGAGGTAGAGCCAGCCCGCGCGGCGCACGGCCGGCAGGCGCTCCTCGGTGCTCACGACCACGAAGTTGGTCAGCGCCATCACTTCCCACGCCACCAGGAACGAGACCGCATCGCGCGCGAGGAGGATGAAGACCATGCTGCCGAGGAGCGCGCCGAAGCAGGCGCGCAGCCGCCGCACGTTGCGCGGCCGTCGCGGCGCGGGCCAGTAGCCGAGCGCGTACGTCGCCGCGAGTCCGCCGACCACGAACACCGGGACCGCGAACCACGCCGTGAGCGCGTCGACCCCGAGTTCCGCGGAGCACCCGAGCACGGTCGCCCCGAGCGCGGCCCCCGCCGCGTCGCCGGCGGCGAGCACCGCGACGGCGGCCACGAGACCGGTCACCGACGCGAGGACGATCACCGCGGCCGCGATGCGATCGGCGAGCGCCGAGCGGCGCGGGAGGACCACGCCGGGCAGGCCGCTCGCCGCGAGCCCGCTCCCTGCGAGCACGAGTCCCGTCAACGCGCCGGAGGTGGTCATCATGGACACGTCGGACCATGCCCCCGCGAGTCCGCGCTGTCAACGGCGCGCGGCGCGCGGCCGCGAGACGTGACGCGTTCGCGGGTTAGGGTTTGCCGACCTTGTTGATCTGGTAGCGGTACTTCCCCGCCGCGGTGCGCGGGATGTGGTCGACCCACTCGAAATCGAGCCGCATGTCGGCCCCGAAGTAGTCGGTGAGACGCTGGCGCACCGGGCCGATCGCGTCGGGCACGGGGACGCCGGTCTCGGACACCAGCTTGACCGTGAGGTGGTCGCGCGCGTCCTGGATCAGCTGCGCCTCGAGCACGTGCTCGATCTTCTTCATCACGATGTCGAGCCGGCCGAGGGCGCGCCCGTCGGGCGCGTAGAGGATGTCGTCGATGCGCCCGACGATCTGCTCCACCGCCGCCGTGTGCCAGCCGCAGGCGCAGCGCGGCCACTCCCGCGAGAGCACGACCGAGTCGCCGAGGCGGTAGCGCACGAGCACCTGCACCGTGTTGACGAACCCGGTGCCGACCGCGTCGCCCGGCTCGTCCCACACCGGCGTCGCGCCCACGCACGCCTCCATGACGCCGAACTCCATCGACTGGTGGTACGTGCCGTGCGCGCACTGCCCGACCCAGAACGGCACCTCCGCGGCGCCGTACTGGTCGGCCACGCGGCACTGGAACGCCTCCTCGATCGTGCGGCGCTGGTCGGTGTAGAGCGTCTCGGCGCAGGTCACGACCGCGGCCGGACGGATCGAGGTGATCCCGCGGCGCAGCGCGTGCGCGGCCACGAGGTAGACGCCCGAGGGGTAGGCGTTGATCTCCTCGGGGTCGATCGCGGCGATCTGGCCGACGTAGGCGTCGAGCGTCTTCTCGGAGATGTGGAAGTTCGAGAACAGCCAGTTGTCCTCGGTCCAGTCGTGGCGCCAGAACGGCGGGCGCGTCTCCTCCATCGGCACGACGGGACGGACCCCGATCGACACGCGCGGGCGCTTGCCCGTGATGCCGTTGTTGCGGCGCTGCCGCTCCTGGAACGCCCACACGCGCTGGTAGCAGGCCGCGTCCTTGAACGTCACGATCGGCTTGCCGGTCGTCCCCGACGTGTTGCCCGAGAAGAGCTTGCCGCCCCGCGCCTCCTCCGACACGAAGGCCTCCGGGTTGGCGCGGACGTCTTCCTTCTCGGTCACGGGCAGCTGGGCGAGGTCCTCGACGCGCCGCACGTCGCGCGGGTCGAAGCCGATCCGGGCCCACTGCTCGCGGTAGTACGGCACCGAGCGCGCCGCGAGGGCCAGCGTCTCCTGCAGCTTCTGGAGCTGGTACGCCTCGAGCCGCTCGCGGTCCCAGCGCTGCGACTCGAGCAGGAACTCGAGCATGCGGTGCTGTTCGGGCCCGTAGCGCCGGCGGTGCAGGACCCAGCCGTAGCCGGACACCATCGCGTTCTGCAGCGCGACCGGCAGGCGGCGGTAGATCCCGTAGAGCGTGTCGACGGCGCTCACGCGGGGTCCTCGAGCGCGCGGCGCGACGTGACGATGGCGCCGGCCGCGTGGCGCGCCTGCGCCGCGGCCCGCTGCGCGAGCACGGTCTCGCGCTGGACGATGCCGATCATGATCCAGAAGAACGCGAACAGCTTCTGCGGTTCGAAGCGTGCCCCGCTTCCCATGCATACCGCCATGGCGACCGTGCCCCCCAGGACCGCAACGCCGAGCCAGCGGTGGAACGGATCGGCCGTCAGCCGGGCCCCCTGGAACCCGGCCCACGCCATCCCGCCGAGCACGACGAGCAGCATGCCGAGCCCGATGGCGCCGCCTTCCGTGCCCAGCTGGCAGTATGACGAATGTGCCCCCTTGGCGCGCCGCAGCGTGCCCAGTTTCTCGAAAACCTGGGGGAAGGACTTGTAGCCCCAGCCGAGGATCGGCCGCGGGGCCATCATCGCGGGGAGCGACCGGTACTGCTGGATCCGCATCTCGGTCGAGTTGTCGGCCATCTGGTCGTCGAGCCCGATGCGGTCCGATCCGGCGTCGTTGTCGGTCGTGAGCTCCACGCGGTCGATCGCCGCCTGGGGCACCCACACCTGGTAGCTCGCGCCGAGGAGCACCAGCAGCACGAGCAGCTTGCGCTCGCGGAACAGCGCGATGACCGCGAGGCCGATCGCCGCCCCCATCCAGCCGCCGCGCGAGAGCGTCAGCAGCAGGCAGAAGCCCGCGGTCGCCGCGCCGGCGAGGAACCACAGCTGCGTGAGGCGGTTGCTCACCTTGTTGAGCGAGAAGACCACCAGCAGGGGCAGGTACATCGAGATCGCCGCGGCGAACGCGTTGGGCTGGATCGCGAGGATCGCCATCGCGCGGTGCCGCTCGAGGCTGCCCGCGAGGAACGCGTGCCACGAGCCGTGGATGCCCTGGACGTGGTTCAGCAGAAGCGAGAGCGAGATCGCCCCGACGAGCAGCCACTGGTCGCGCTTTTCGCGCAGCGTGTGGAACGCGACCGGCAGGAAGACCATGTAGGTGAGGTGGTTCTTCGCCGAGGCCAGGAGGTCGACGAGCGACGAGCGCCACGTGATGTACGAGACGAAGCACGAGACCAGGATCAGGACCGCGTAGGTGAGGACGATCCGGCCCAGCGGCGGCCCGAAGCCGTCCTTGCCGTACAGCGCCGAGGCCCGCGACCAGATGAACAGGCACAGCCCGAGGACGATCGTCTCGGCGTTGAGGGCGCGGATGCCCGGCACGCTGAACGCCACGAGGTCGACCGCCGGGACGACGAAGGCCAGCATCGCGAGGCCGATCGCGGGGCGGCGCGAGGTCTGCACCAGCATGACCACGCCCAGGAACACCATGAGCCCGTACTTCACCGACTTGAACGGGAACGCCTGGGCGACCGCGACCGCCGCGACGAGCAGGACGAGCAGCGAGATCTCGGTCGCCGCGAGCCGGGCCTTGCGGGCGTCGACCGATACGTCTCGCATGACGGGCCGCGGCACGGGCTCGCTGGCGGCGGGCTGGGACAAATGCGGGGCCTTTCGTCCGGGTCCGGAAAGTGGCGTGCGGCCAACGGGATCCGGCCAGGGCCGGTTCCCGGCACCAAAGATAAGCCAAGCGCGGTCCCGGCGGCCAGATCGGAACGGACCGTCCGGACCCCGCGCCCGGTAGCGGAATCCGGGGCAAGTCCTTAAATTGGACCCGGTTCCGCGACGGAGGCTCCCCGCGCATGTGCGGCATTGCCGGCTTCGCCGGCTTCGACGACCCCGGCTTGCTGCGGCGGATGACGCGGGTGATCGCGTACCGCGGCCCCGACGACGACGGCTACCACGAGGAGTCCGGGGTCGGCCTCGGCCACCGGCGGCTCTCGATCATCGACCTGTCGACCGGCCACCAGCCGCTGTGGTCCGACGACGGCACCAAGGTGATCGTCTACAACGGCGAGGTCTACAACTTCCCCGAACTGCGCGAGGACCTCGTCAAGCGCGGGGTCCGGTTCGCGACCCAGAGCGACACCGAGGTCGTCGTCAACCTGTACCAGCTCGACGGCCCGGCGTGCGTGGCGCGGCTCAACGGGATCTTCGCCTTCGCGATCTGGGACCGGTCGCGCCGCGAGCTGTTCCTGGCCCGCGACCAGCTCGGCGTGAAGCCGCTCGTGTACCTCGAGCACGACGGCGTCCTCCTGTTCGGAAGCGAGGCCAAGTGCCTGCTCGAGTGGCCGCACTACCGGCCGGAGGTCAACCCGGAGGCCGTGCGCCAGAACCTCGTGTGGAGCTACGTCCCGGGCGACGAGACGCTCTTCGCGGGGATCCGCAAGCTGCCCCCCGGGCACACGCTCACGTTCCGCGACGGCCGCGCGAAGATCGCGCCGTACTGGACCGTCGACCCCGACGGCCTCGGGGGCATGGACCGCGCCGCGGGCCGCGCCGAAGACCGCGGCGAGGACTACTACCGCAAGGGCCTGCTCGACCTCCTGGCCGACTCCGTGCGCGGCCAGATGATCAGCGACGTGCCGCTCGGCGCGACGCTGTCCGGCGGGCTCGACTCGAGCACGATCGTCGCGCTGATGAGCCGCGCGCTCGACCGCCCGCCGGTCACCTTCACGGTCGGCTTCGGCGGGCCGAAGGACGAGCTGGACCACGCGCGCCGCGTCGCCGAGCACTGCCGCACCGAGCACCACGAGTTCATCGTCGACCCCTCGCGCTTCACCGAGACGCTGCCGCGGGTGCTGTGGCACCTCGAGGAGCCGGTCCTCAGCTCGATCATGCCCACGTGGTACCTCGGCGAGGCGGCGCGGAAGCTCGTCACGGTGATCCTGATCGGCGAGGGCGCGGACGAGGTCTTCGCCGGCTACCGGCGCCTGTGGCCCGTCGCGGACCGCTTCCGGTCGTTCGTGCCGCCGCAGCTCAAGGAGTGGTTCTACTTCTGGCACTTCAGCGCGATGGGCGCGAGCGCGGACGACCCGCTCTACGCGCCGTCGTTCGCCCGCCGCTTCGACGCGGTCGACCCGGTCGAGCGCTGGTACCGCCCCGCGATGCGCGCGCGCCGCGACCAGCTGAACGGGCTCCTGCTGCACGAGCAGCGCTACGAGCTGGCGGATTTCCAGCTCGCCCGCATCGACAAGCTGATGATGGCGCACTCGGTCGAGGCGCGCGTGCCGTTCCTCGACCCGCGCGTGGTGCACTTCGCGAACCGAATGCCGTCGCACTACAAGCTGCGCGGCAACTGCGAGAAGTACATCCTGCGCCGCGCGGCGCAGGAGCTCCTCCCGGCCTCGATCCTCGAGCGCCGCAAGCAGGGGCTCGGGACGCCCCTGATCCCGTGGTTCCGCTCGGGGCTGTACGACTACGCCCGCGACCTGCTCTCGCCCGCCAACGTGCGGGCCCGCGGGATGTTCGACCCCGCGGCGGTCGACCGGCTGTTCGACACCAGCCGCGACCACCGCTGGCACCGCGAGGACCTGGGGAAGCTCTTCAAGCTCCTGATGTTCGAGATGTGGGCGCGGCTCTTCATCGACCGCTCGCTCGCCCCCGGGCCGGCACCGATCCCACCCCGCGTCGCCGCCCCGGCCCCTGCGTCCCCCGCCCCGTCCCCGTCCCCGGCCTGATGCGGCTCGTCTTCCTCAGCAACGCCAACAGCCTGCACCTGCGGGAGTGGGCCGAGTACTTCAAGCACGAGCTCGGCCACGACGTGACCGTGCTCACGATCCCGCCGCTCGAGAAGCCGTACCGCGGCGTCGAGGTCGTGAAGCTCGGGCGCGGGCTCACCGAGCGGAAGCCGTTCTGGCCGCTGCTCGTCCCGCGCATCCGGCGCGAGGTGCGCGCGCGGCAGGCCGACCTGTTCATCGCCTACCGCGTCGTGAGCTACGGCTTCCTCGCCTCGCTCACGCGCCTACGCCCGCTCGTGCTCGCCGCGCAGGGCGGCGACATGGTCTGGCCGCCCGACGACAAGGTCGGCCAGTTCTGCGTGCGCTACGCGGTCAGGCGCGCCGACCGCCTGAACGCCTGGTCGGACAACATCCGCGACGAGATGCGGCGCTTCGGCGCCGACCCGGCGAAGATCGTCGTGCTCTCGCGCGGCATCGACCTCACGCAGTTCCCGCGCGTGGCCGACAAGCCCGCCGCCCCGCCGACGATCGCGATGACGCGCTCGCTGCTCCCGTCGTACAACGTGACGCAGCTCGTCGCGGCCATGCCGCACGTGCTCGCGCGCGTGCCCGACGCGGTGTGCGAGATCGCCGGCGACGGGCCCCTGCGCCCGGCGCTCGAGGCCCAGGCCGTTGCGACGGGCTGCGCGGCGAGCGTGCGCTTCCTCGGCCGCGTCTCGCGCGAGGAGATCGTGCGGCTGGTCGAGCGCGCGCACGTGTACGCCTCGACGACGATCACCGACGGGCTGCCGCTCTCGCACTTCGAGGCGATGGCCGCGGGCGCCGTCCCCGTCTGCACCGACATCGGCGCCAACCGCCTGTGGATCCGTGACGGCGAGAACGGCTTCCTCGCCCCCGTCGGCGACCCCGCCACCCTCGGCGAGTAGCTCGCGCGCGCCCTCTCCGACGCCGCCTTCCGCGCCCGCGCCTCCGCCGCCAACCGCGCGATGGTCGAGCGCGACCACGACCGCCGCGTCAACCTGCAGCGCATGTCCGACGACTGGGAAGCGCTCGTACGCCCGTAGGGGTGCGTCGATGTAGGGGCGGGTTTAGCGAGCGAAGCGAGCGTAACCCGCCCTAGCCGCGCAACGCGCGGAACATCTTCACCGGCACCTCGCGCGCGAACACCATCACGGCGGCGAGATACACCGCGCACGTCACGAACCCGGCGAGCCCGATGCGGACCAGCTGCGGCACGGTCCCGTGCCCGAACTCGGGCAGCGTGGCGAGCGCGCCCCACGTCGCCGCCCCGGCGATCGCGCCCGACGCGATCAGGCCCGCCGCGGTGCGCCCGAGGAGGTCCCAGCCGGGCCGGATCTCGCGCGGCAGGCGCCACCACAGCTGCAGCGTGCGGAACAGGTTCGCGAGTGACGACGAGGCCGCGAGCCCGTACAGCCCGAGGAACGGCAATAGCGCGACCGACGTCACGGCCTTGAAGCCGATCCGCCAGAAGCCGACCTTCATCGGCGTCTTCGTGTCGCCGCGCGCGATGTGGATCTGCGCGAGGATCTGCCCGACCCCCATCAGCGGATCGCCGCAGGCGAGGATCGCGAGCACCGCCGCCGTGACGAGCGCGTCCTCCGGCGAGAAGCGGCCGCGGCGGTAAACGACCTCGATCACCTCGCGCGCGCCGACCACCAGGAACACCGCGACCGGGATCATGCAGAACAGGTAGCCGCTGACGGTCTGCGCGGCACGGCGCTTCAGCTCCTCGATCCGCCCCGCCACGGTCAGCTGCGCGAAGTGCGGGAGCAGCACCGCGACCACCACGGTGACGAGCAGTTCGGTCGCGACGCCCGACACCGACCGCGCGTAGCTCAGTACCGCGAGGCTGCCGACCGGGAGGAAGCGCAGCGTCAGCAGCCACTCGATCTGCGTGTCGAGGAACGGGCTCAGCGTCGCGATGAACAGCGGCAGCGCGAGGAGGCCGACCTCGCGGATCTCCGGCGCCCGCGGCGCGACGACCGGCCGGTACAGGTGGCGGTTGCGCACGAGGACGTCGGTCTGCGACGCCCCGTACAGCACGCCGGCGAGCAGGAACGCCCACGCGTACCCGAGCACGCCGTAGCGCGGCCCCAGGAACAGCACGCCCAGCAGCACGACCGCGCCGTTGATCACGCGGCCGATCGCCGGCACGAACTGCCGCCCGTAGACGTTGGAGATGCTGCCAAGCACGACCGCGCTCACCGAGAACGCGACCGAGACGACGGTGATCTGCGCGAGGCGCAGCCCCGCGAGCCAGTTCGGCACCTCGGCCGCGCCGGCCCCGAACAGGTACCAGATCGCGCCGAAGATCAGCGCGAGCACGCCGACCAGCGCGAGGAGCGCGAGCGCGAGGCTGTTGACGAGGTTGCTCGCGACGCGCCACGCGCCCGCCTCGCCCTCCTCGTGCAGCTTGCGCGTGAACAGCGGGACGAAGGCCGACCGGACGGGCGTCTCGGTCCACGACGCGAGCATGTCGGCGATGCTCTTGGCGAAGACGAACGCGTCCATCGCCGCGCCCGCGCCGAAGATGCTGGCCGCGGCCGCGTCGCGGAAGATGCCGAGCACCTTCGGCACGAAGCTGAGCGCCGAGACGAGCACGCTCGCGCGCACGAGCGTGCGCCCCTCGGCCGGAGCGCGGCCGGCGGGGCGCTCAGGGGCCTTCGTTGCCCCCTCCATCGTCAGCGGCCTTCGCTCCCGCCCTCGGCGAGCAGGTTCTCGGGGTCGTAGATCGAGTCGAAGTCTTGCGCGCGCACGGCTTCTCCGGCGCGGCGCAGTTCCTCGGCGAGCCGTTGCAGCTCCATGAGTTTGAGGATGCGCTCTTCGGGCGTGAGCTTGAGGTTTTCCCGCAGCAGGGTGCGGTCGATTCCGGCCCGATAGGCCTCGATCACCGGGTCGGGACGGCGGCGCTCTCTTTCGTTCACGGGGTCAAGACTAGCACCACGGGCGACGGTCAGACGGCCGCAGGGGCCCCCTCGAGAACCCAGCGGTCCACGACCGCGAGCAGTTCCTCCCGACGGAACGGCTTGGTGATGTAGTCGTCCATGCCCGCGTCGAGGCAGCGCTCCCTGTCGCCCTTCATCGCGTGGGCCGTCATCGCGACGATCGGGATGTGCCGCCCGGTGCTGCGCTCGTCCGTCCTGATCCTGCGCGTGGCCTCGAAGCCGTCCATGTCCGGCATCTGGATGTCCATGAGGACGATGTCGAACGGCTCCCGCGCGAGGCACTCGAGCGCGATCGCGCCGTTGTCCGCCACCTCGACCGAGTGCCCGGCCTTCTCGAGCACGTGGCGCGCGATCTTCTGGTTGATCGGGTTGTCCTCGGCGAGGAGCACGCGCGCGGGGCGCCAGTCGGCGCCGCCGGTCGCGCCGCCGCGGGCGTGGGCGCCCGTGACGTGCTCCTGCGGCGTGTACGGCCCGAGCGGGACCGTGAAGAAGAAGCGGCTGCCCTTCCCCGCTTCGCTGTCGACCTCGAGCCGTCCGCCGAACAGGTGGACGAGGCGGCGCGAGATCGCGAGCCCGAGTCCCGTCCCGCCGTAGTTGCGCGAAATCGAGCCGTCGGCCTGCGTGAACGGCTCGAAGATCGCGGCGATCTTCGCCGGCGCGATGCCGATGCCGGTGTCCTGGACCGCGAAGCGCACGCACGCCGCCGCGGTCCAGTCGTCCGTGGCCGGCACGTTCTCGACGTCGAGCGCGACGTAGCCCGTGGTCGTGAACTTGATCGCGTTGCCGAGCAGGTTGATGAGCACCTGCCCGAGGCGGCCCGCGTCGCCGACCACGTGCTCGGGAACGTCGTCCGCGACGTAGCAGAGCAGCGTGAGGCTCTTCGCCCGCGCGCCCGGCGTGAGCAGGCGGATGACGCCCTCGACGAGCTTGCGCGGCTCGAACGGCCGCGGGTCGAGCTGCAGCTTCCCGGCCTCGATCTTCGAGAAGTCGAGGATGTCGTTGATGATCGCGAGCAGCGACTCGGCCGAGGAGATCGCGAGCTCGAGGTGTCCGCGCTGCTCGGCGTCGTGCGCGAGGTCGAGCGCGAGCTGCGTCATGCCGATGATGCCGTTCATCGGCGTGCGGATCTCGTGGCTCATGTTGGCGAGGAACTCGCCCTTGGCGCTGCTGGCCTGGTCGGCCTGCACCGCGAGGGAGAGGGCGCGCGCGGTCGTCGCCTGCAGCTCGCGCGTGCGCTCGTCGACCTCGTGGGCCATGCGGGTGAACGCGTCGGCCAGTTCCGAGACCTCGGCCGGGCCGTCGGCCTCGATCGTGCGGCCGAAGCGCCCCTCCGCCACCTCGTGGGCCGCGGAGACGAGCTCCTTGAGCGGGGCGGTGATGCGCCGGCTCACCCAGCGGCTGATCGCGACCGCGAGCAGCGTGAGCAGCAGCATGAGGCCGCCGATCGAGAGCAGGAACACGCGCGCCTGGCGCCGTGCGGGCGCGGGGGTGAGCGTGAGCTCGACGTTGCCGAGGGCCTCGCCGGCGTGCGCGTCGGGGCTGCCGGTGACGAGGTCGTCGAACTTCGACCCGCCGCCGCGGACCGGCGCGGTGAAGGTCACGTCGCCCTCACCGCCGCGCCGCGCGCCGGCGTCGGACTCTGCGATGACGTGTCCGCCGCGATTGGTGATGCGCACGCGCACGACGTACTCGTCGAGGGTGGCGCTGCGGATCAGCTGCTCGAGCGCGGCCCGGTCCTCGGCGTAGACCCCGTACTCGGAGTTCTCCGCCAGCATCGCCGCCATCGTGCGGCCGTGGGCCGCGAGCTGCGCGTCGGCCGCGCGGCGCTGGGCGATCGCGACGATGCACGCGATCCCGACCGCGGTCCCGATGACCAGGGCCGCGGTCAGGAGGTTCAGCTTCTCGGCCAGCCCGCGCCGGCCCCGGCTCCCCGTGCTCACGGGGACACCTCGCGGCCGCGGCTCACTCGAACACCTCGCGCGCGCCGCGCAGGAGCGCGTCCGGCAGGCCGAGCTTCATGTAGCGGAACGTCTTCGCGTTGACGACGTACGTCGCCTTGCGCGGTGCGGCGAAACCCGCCGGCCCGGCCGCGGTGCCGCGCGCGAGCGGCCCGGCCAGCTCGGCGCATTGCCGCCCGAGGTCCTCGAAGTCCCAGTCGAGCGCGTAGAGCGCGCCGGCCTTGACCCACGCCGCGGACAGGCCGACGACGGGGATCCGGTTGCGGAACGAGAAGAGCAGGATCTGCCGCGCGGTCTGCGGCGTGAGCACGGTGTCGTCGGGGATGCTCCACAGCGCGTCGACGCCGCCGACGCTCTCGAGCGCCGCGGGCAGGTCCGTCGGCCCGGGCACCGGGACCGCGCGCAGCGTGAGGCCGCTCTTGCCCGCGAGGCGCGTGGCCGACTCGATCACCGCGGCGTTGCGCGCGGGGTTGTAGAGCACGCCGACCGACTTCGCCGCCGGGATCATGCGGTGGATCCACTCGAGCTGCAGTTCGAGCGGGAACTCGAGGTGCACGCCGGCGGTGTGCGGCGCGTCCTCGGGCAGGTCGCGCCGGAGCACGAGGCCCTCGACGAGCGGCACCTCGGGCAGCTCGTGCCGCACGGCCTTGGCCGCGACCGCGCCGACCGCGAACACGAGGGCCGGGCCGCCGTGCGCGTCGAGGGCCAGCTTCGCCGGCTTCGCGTCGCCCTCGGGCAGGACCTGTACGTCGACGGTCCAGCCCGCGTCGCCGCGCGTGAACTGCTCGCGGAAGCCCTTGATGACCTGGTCGTAGGGGTCGCCCGCACGGCTGCTCACGACGAGGAGGCGGCGCGAGTCCGCCGCGGCGGCCGGCCCGTGCACGACCCCGAGCAGCGCCGCGGCGAGCGCGGCGAGCAGCGGGAGCGGCGCGGGACGGCGGCGCACGATCAGAACTCGAACTCGGCGCCGAGCCGGTACGTGCGGCCGTCCTGGTGGATGACGTCCTGCAGGTGTTCGCGCGAGCCGGGGTCGGCGTAGTCCCTGTCGAAGAGGTTGTACACGCCGAGCGCGAGCGAAAGTCCCTTCACGACGTGGGCCTTGCTGAGCGTCAGGTTGACGACCGCGAAGCCGGCCGCCTTGCCGCCCTTGGGCGTCGTGCGCGCGCTCGTGGCCTGCAGCTCGGCGGCGACGAGCACGCCCGTGCCGCCGACCGGCACGGCGCCGCGGAACTTCAGCACCTGCGACGGCGCGTTGGACATGCGGACGCCGGTGTCGTCGTCGACGCAGCGCTGCAGCGCGAAGCTCACCCGTGCTTCGGAGCCGCCGGCCCAGTGCGCCCCGCCCTCGACCTCGAGCCCGGTCGCACTCGCACGCCCGTGGTTGCGGTAGACGAGGAGCCCGGTGTCCTCGTCGGTGGAGAGGTCGATCAGGTTGCGGACCTTGCTGCGGTAGGCCGACGCGGACCACGACGCGTTCGGTCCGGCGTACTGCTCGAACACCAGCTCGAGCGTTTCGATCGTCTCGGCGTCGAGCCGTGGGTTCGCCTCGTTCGTGCGGTCGAGCGCGTAGAAGCGCTCGTAGGCCGACGGGGCGCGGTACGCGCGGCCATAGAGCAGCTTCGCGGTCGAGCTCGGGCCGAGTTCGGCGAGCAGCGCGAGCCGCGGGTTCACGGTGCCGCCGGTCGCGTCCTCGTGGTCGTAGCGCAGGCCCGCGTTCAGCCACACGCCGCGCCCGAGCGACAGTTCGTCCTGCGCGTACACGCCCAAGGCGGACGACGAGCGCCGGTCATGGAGGTAGACGGCGGCGGTCGCGACGTCGTAGTTGGTCTGGTCCTGGCGGGCGTTGCGCCGGTACTCGGTGCCGACGGTCCAGCGGTGTCCACGGCCGCTGCCGCCCGCCACGCGGAACTCGCCGGTCCACCACAGCCCTTCGGCGACGTCCACGTTGACGAGGCTGTCGTAGACGAGGTCGCCCTCGTAGCGGTAGCGGTCCACGGCGGCGTGCCCGGCGAGCGTGATGCCCGCGTCGAGCGTGCGGGTCCAGGTCGCGTCGGCGTACGTCCACGTGTCGATCGTGCGGTTGCGCGGATCGTTGAAATCGGTGCCGAAGGAGCCGGTTGGTACGTTCTTCGTACGCTCGTAGTGACCGGCCTGCACGCGCCAGGAGCCCGACTCGACGCGCGCGAACAGGCTCGTCGCCGCGTCGCCGTCGCGCATGTCGGCGACGCCGTGGTTCGTGTCCGGCGTGTCGAACTCCGGGAAGTACAGCGAGCGCCCGCGCGTCTTCATGCGGGACGCCGAGAGGAGGACGTCGGCGCCCCCCGGCGCGTGGCGGCCGAACGTGAGGCGGCCGCGGTTCGCGCCGCCGCTGCCGGCGTCGAGCGTCGCGCGCAGCCCGGGGAGGTCGCGCCCGTGCCGCGTGACCACGTTGACGATGCCGAAGAACGCGCTGCTGCCGTACACGGACGAGCTCGGGCCGCGCACGATCTCGACGTGCTCGATCAGGTCCACGTCGATCGCGGCCTCGGTGCCGAGCATCGAGAGGTCGAACACGGCGTCCTGCAGGCGATGACCGTCGACGAGGAGCAGCACGCGCGTGTTGTAGTCGCCGGGCCGGCCGAAGCCGCGCACGTTGGCGTACGAGTAGTTGCGGTCGTACGTGACGACGAGTCCGCGCACCGCGCGCAGGATGTCGGCCAGCGTGCGCCAGCCGTACCGGTGGATGTCCTCGGCGGTAATCATCGTCACCGAGGCGGGCGCTTCGGTGAGCTTCTCCTCGTACTTCGAGGCCCCGACCACCGTCGGGATGTCCTGGAGCATCGACTGCTCGTCGATGTCTCCCGAGTCCGCGAGCGCCGCCGCGGCCGTCCCGGCGACGAGCGCCAGGAGGACGGCGAGAGAACGCCCCCCCATGTCCATGTGCATGTCCTCCCCACCGGGCGGAGGGGAACCTGCGACCCGCCCCGGAGCGGACCGCGCCTACCCCGTTCTCATCGGACGCGTGCCGAACGCCTTGATCGGCCGGGAGTTCGCGCGGAGTCGCCCGCGCCGCCCCGGCACGCCTGCGCGGTACACTGCGGACGTGCTGCGAGCCCTCCTCACCCGCTGGCGCCGCCGGCGCCTGTACTCGCGCTGCGCCTCGGGACGGGCGCTCGTGCTGCGCTTCCACTCCGTCGGCGAACCGTCCGAGGTGCGGGAGTACCTCGACCCCGGTCTCTCGCTGACGCCGGACTCGTTCCGGCGCTGGGTCCGCTTCGTCGCGCAGCGGTTCGACGTCGTCCGCGCCGATCGCCTGCCCGCGCTGTGCGCCGGCCCGCGGCGCGCGCGGCCCGCGGCCGCGCTGACGTTCGACGACGGCTACCGGGACAACCACGACGTCGCGTTGCCGATCCTGCGCGAGGAGGGTGTCCCGGCGGCCTTCTTCGTGACGACGGGACCGCTGTCCTCGGGGCGCGGGCTGTGGATCTCGGAGCTCT
>JABLTH010073250.1_pt1 | contig 19289 bp, 17 predicted proteins | sample 7875711 | NCBI WGS metagenome assembly JABLTH01 (sample SAMN14941262, study PRJNA633318) | bioreactor metagenome | isolation source: bioreactor | place: China | collected 2019-03-05 | reverse complement strand
TATCTGCACGCCTTGAATTACTGCATGGTGTTGCCCGGCCCGGAAGCCCAGCAATTGGCGACTTACATCGGCTGGCTGCTGCACAAAGTCCCGGGCGCGTTGATTGCCGGCGGCCTGTTTTTTCTGCCGGCGCTGTTGATTTTGATCGGCCTGGGCTGGGTGTATATGCTTTTCGGCGATCTGCCCTCGGTGGCCGGCCTGCTCTACGGCATCAAACCCGCCGTCACCGCGATCGTGTTGTTTGCCGCCTATCGGATCGGTTCGCGGGCTTTGAAAAACCGCTGGCTGTGGGCCATGGCCGCCGCAGCCTTTATCGCCATTTTTGCGTTGCAGCTGCCGTTTCCGTTGATCGTCATTGCGGCCGGCTTGATCGGCGCCGCCGGCGGTAAATGGGCGCCGCAGTATTTTGCGCTCGGTGGCGGCCATGGCAACGCCAAGGCTCGTTTCGGCCCGGCGGTTATCGACGACGACACGCCGACGCCAGCGCACGCCCTATTCAGCTGGGGCAAATTCTACCGTTTGCTGGCGGTCGGTTTGGCGTTATGGGCCGGCGCCATCGGTTGGCTGTGCGCCCAATACGGGTGGCAAGGCGGCTTGACGCAGATGGGCTGGTTCTTTACCAAGGCCGCCTGGCTGACCTTCGGCGGGGCTTATGCGGTATTGCCTTACGTCTACCAGGGCGCCGTCGAGCACTACCACTGGCTGACGCCGCAGCAAATGATCGACGCCTTGGCGCTGGGCGAAACCACGCCGGGCCCGTTGATCATGGTCAACACGTTCGTCGGCTTTGTCGCCGGCTGGGGCCAAGCCTGGTTTGGTGCCGATTCACCGTTTTTGGCGGGCAGCGTGGCGGCTGTCGTCGTGACTTACTTTACCTACCTGCCCAGCTTTCTGTTCATTCTGGCCGGCGGCCCGCTGGTGGAAACCACCCACGGCAATCTGAAATTCACGGCGCCGCTAACCGGCGTCACCGCCGCCGTGGTCGGCGTCATCGTCAATCTGGCCGTATTTTTTGCCTACCACGTATTCTGGCCGCAAGGCTGGGACGGGCCGTTCGACAGCTTTTCCGTCGTGTTGAGTCTGGCGGCGCTGCTGGCGCTGTTTCGGTTCAAACTCGGCATTATTCCGGTCATTGCCGCTTCCGCGTTCGGCGGCTGGCTGTGGCTGTTTCTACAACCTTGGTTCAACTAAAGGAGTGTTGCCATGGATACCGCTACCACCCGCCGCGATTTTTTAAGCCTGGCCGCCGCCGGCGCCGCCTTGTCGATCGTGACACCGGGCGCCGCCCGCGCCGCCGAAACCGATGCGCCAACCATAGCCTTACCCAATGCCTTTGCCGCCGACCACGCGCCAAAGCCGTTGAGTTTCGATCCGGCCAAATTGACCGGCTTGTCGGAAAAACTGATCCGTTCGCATTGGGAAAACAACTACGGCGGCTCGGTCAAGGCGCTGAACGCGATCAAGCAAAAACTGTCGGTATTTCTGGAAGACGGCAACCTGCCGGCCTACATCTACAACGACTTGAAACGCGAACACCTGCTACGCACCGGTTCGGTGGTGTTGCACGAGCTATATTTCGGCAATCTGGGCGGCACGGCTGGGCCGGAGCCGGCATTGAAAAATCTGATTGCGTCGGCATTCGGTTCGTTCGAGACTTGGGAAAAGGAGTTTCGCCGCATCGGCGCAGGGCTGGGCGGCGGTTCCGGCTGGGTAACCTTGGGTTTGAACCTGCATAGCGGATCGTTGGAAAACTATTGGCATTGGGACCACCAATACGCCCCGGCCGCCAGCCTGCCGATTCTGGTGCTGGACATGTACGAGCATTCGTACCAAATGGACTACGGTGCCGCCGCGCCGGCGTATCTGGAAGCTTTCTTCAAGAACATCCATTGGGAGACGGTGGCGACTCGGCTGGACAAAGCCTTGAAAATATTGGCCGTCGCCAGACAAACCGCCTGAATATCGAGCACCCGCCCAACCGGTTCAGGGTTGGGCGGGTGCCCTACCCGAACAAGCTTGTGCATCCGGCAAAACTCCCTGCCCGCTCCGCCAAGCCGTTTTCTTGATTTTCGAAATAGATATCGATTCTTGCCGTTTGTCGGGCCATCCGGCGTCCAGTAAGCTGTTGCCGACTTAAATACCGCTACTGCCAAATCGGCAGTCAACACCTTACCAGCCCAACAGACATGACTTTTCCCGTTTCAAGACGCATCGAAAACCTGCGCCCTTCCGATATTCGCCTGATGACCAAAGCCTGCGAACGGGTCGGCGGCATTAACCTGGGCCAGGGCCTGGGCGATTTACCCGCGCCGGCACTGGTTCGCGACGCGGCGATCCAGGCCATTCAGAACGGCCAAAACACCTACACGGCATCGGAGGGGATCCCGCCGTTGCGGCAAGCCATCGCCCGCAAGTTACAACGCGACAACGGTCTGGATGTCGACCCGGACAGCCAAATCGTGATCAGCGCCGGCACGACCGGCGCGTTTGCCGCCACGTTGACCGCGTTGTTCAATCCCGGCGACGGCATCTTGCTGCTGGAACCCTACTACGGCTACCACCTCAACACCATCCTGTTGCAAGGCTTGGAAGCGCAATTTCTAACGTTGGCAGCGCCGACCTTCAGTCTGGAAGAAAGTGCATTGGCCGCCGCCGTCAAACCCAATACCCGCGCCGTGGTGATCTGCACGCCGTCGAATCCCAGCGGCAAGTTGTTCAGCGCTGAGGAATTGGCGATCGTCGAGCGCGTCGCCCGTCAGCACAATCTGCTGGTCATTTCCGACGAGATTTACGAATACATTACCTACGACGGCCGCCGGCATATTTCGCCGGCTAGCATCGGTGGACTGGCCGAGCGCACGGTCAGTATCATGGGCTTTTCCAAGACGTTCAGCATTACCGGCTGGCGTTTGGGCTACGCGGTTGCCAAACCCGAATTGGCCAAAGCCATCAACCTGGTCAACGACCTGCTCTACGTTTGCGCGCCGTCGCCGTTGCAGCACGGCGTCGCCGCCGGCTTGAGCGCGCCGCCGGAATACTTCGAAAAACTCCGCAGCCAATACCAGCGCAAGCGCGACATCATCTGCGACGGTTTGGCCGCCGCCGGTCTGACGCCGCTGGTGCCGCAAGGCGCCTATTATGTGCTGGCCGACATTGCGCATTTTGCTTACCCGGATGCCAAGACCGCCGCGCTGGCTTTATTGGAGCAAACCGGAGTCGCCGGCGTGCCGGGCTCGTCGTTTTACCAAGGCACGGAAGGCGAAGGCTTGATTCGGTTTTGCTTTGCCAAGGACGACGAAACCTTATACGACGCCGTTCAACGCCTATCTACTTTTGGGCGCTGATGCGGGTAAACCGCAACTTGCAGCGAGTCAGGGCCGACGCCGCTGCATTACCAGCAGCAAGCTGCACCAATACCAACAGCAAGCCAACACATCCTGAACAGATAACAACAATTTGCCATAGCCGGTCTCGCCGAGAGCGCATTTCGATAGCAATCCGAGATTGGCATGTAATTTGATTTCCTAAACCGAATATCGCTCAGCGGCAACGCATTCGGCGCAATGCATTTGTTGCCGTCATTCAGCGTTAGCGCTGCCAATAGCACACCTGGTGCCAACCGGGTACTAGCAACCAATAACCCAAACATGTCCAAACCAGGCGTTACCCAGATCATCAGCACCCGAATTCCGACCGTGTACGGCGAATTTCGGCTGTGTTATTACAACAACACCCTCGACAGAAAAGAGCACTTGGCTTTTGTGACCGGCCAAGTCTCCGGAGCCGAGGACGTTTTAGTTCGCATCCAGTCCGAATGCTTCACCGGCGACGTACTCGGGTCGCGGCGCTGCGACTGCGGCGAGCAACTGGACCGCTCGCTGCAATTGCTGGCCCGGGAAGGCCGCGGCGTGTTGATTTATCTGCGCCAGGAAGGCCGGGGCATCGGCTTATTGCAAAAATTACGGGCGTACAACCTGCAAGACCAGGGTTACGACACCGTGGATGCCAACCTGCTGCTGGGGCACGGCGCCGACGAACGCGATTATTCGTGGGCCGCGCGAATTCTGGAAGACCTGGGCGTCCAGTCGGTACGTTTGCTAACCAACAATCCGGCCAAGATCGACGCCCTGCGCCGTGAAGGCATCCGGGTTAGCGACCGTCAGCCACTGGAGGTAACGGCCAACGCCGACAACCACGGTTATCTACAAACCAAATGCAGCGGATGGAGCACCTGTTGCAACTTCAGCCCATCTCAACTACCACGCCTGGCCGGCCGATCCATGAGCTTGAACCGACAGATTGAACAATGGCTGACCGGCCAGCAACGGTTGCATGCGTCGGGCAACCGGCCGTTCGTGACCTTGAGCTATGCGCAAAGCTGGGACGGCAGCATCACCACCCGTTCCGGCGAAACCCTGGGTTTAAGCGGCGCCGAATCCCTGCGCCTGACTCACCAGTTGCGCAGCCTGCACGACGGTATTTTGGTCGGTATCGGCACGGTATTGACCGACGATCCGCAATTGACGGTTCGGGAATGGTCCGGCAAAAATCCGCAGCCCATCGTGCTGGATAGTCGGTTACGCACGCCGCCGTCGGCGCGCTTGTGCCAACGCACCGACAAACGTTGCTGGCTGCTAACCCAGGCCACATCGGAAGCCGAGTTCGCCGGCCAAGCCGACATCATCCAGTTGCCCGGCGACCGCCACGGCCGGGTCGATTTGCCCACCGCCTTACAGCACTTGCGGCGTAAAGGCATCAAAAATTTGATGGTGGAAGGCGGCGCCGAAGTGATTACCGCATTTTTTAAAGCCCGTCTGGCCGATGCGCTGATATTGACCATCGCCCCAACCCTGGTCGGTGGCTTGAAGGGCGTCGGCCATCTGGATCAGGCATGCACCAGCGAACTGCCGCAAATAAGGCCCATGCATTCGCAACGGCTGGGCGACGATTTGATCCTGTGGGGCAGCCTGCAGTATCGCGAAAAAGCCATCGCGTGCTAGCCGATCAGCTTTGGTTCACCGCGCCGCAGCGGGTCGAGCTGCGGCGGCAAATGTTGCCCGAACCACGGGGCACGCAGCTGCTGGTCAAAACTCAATATTCGGCGATCAGCGCCGGCAGCGAATTACTGGCCTACCGTGGCCAATTGCCCGGCGACATCAGCCTGGACGCCAATCTGGCCGCGCTCCGGCAAACAACCGCCTATCCTCTGCCCTACGGCTACGCCTGCGTCGGCCGGGTGGCACAATTAGGGGAAAACGTCGATGCCGCCTGGCTGGGGAAACAGGTGTTTTCGTTTCAACCGCATGCCAGCCATTTTATTGCCACCCCCGAGCAATTGCTGCCGGTGCCCGACGACATCCCGGCCGAGGCTGCGGTGTTTTTGGCCAATGCCGAGACGGCGGTCAACTTGGCTCACGACGGCGCGCCGTTGCTGGGTGAACGGATCATTGTATTGGGACAAGGTATCGTCGGCCTGTTGCTGACCGGTCTTCTGGCAGCCGTGCCGCTCGCCCAATTGCAAGCCGCTGATACGATTGCCCGGCGTCGCGAACTGGCACTGGCCTTGGGCGCCGGCACGGCTTTCGATCCGAATTGCGACAAGGCGCTGACGGCGATCAAGCAAGGCTTGCGGCTACCGGTCGATCTGGCCGCGCCAGCTCGGAACGGGGCCGATGTATTGTTCGAACTCAGCGGCCGGCCGGAAGCGTTGAACCTCGCTATCGATCTGTGCGGCTATGGCGGACGCATCGTCATCGGCAGTTGGTACGGCAGCAAATCCGCGCCCATCGCCTTGGGCGGCGCTGCCCATCGCAACCGCATCCAATTCATCATCAGCCAGGTCAGCACGATTGCCCCGGCCTTGAGCGGACGCTGGGACAAAGCCCGCCGCTTCGAAACCGCTTGGCAAACCATCCGCCGCTTGCAGCCGCAGCACTGGATAACCCATCGCTTTGACTTGCCCGCGGCCGGCGAGCTTTACCGCTTGCTGGACCAGGCGCCCGAGTCGGTGGTGCAGGCGGTATTTGTGTACTAAGCCAATTTTTCAGCAACTTACACCAGGAAAAACCATGTACAGCGTCGCCGTAAGCCGCGATTTCATCGCCCACCACTTTTTGATCGGCGGCGATTGGGGCAGCGAAAACCAACCCCACTCCCATCATTATGTCGCCGAAATTCGTATCGACGGCACCACGCTGGACCGGCATGGTTATCTGGTCGACATCGTGGCGATTGAAACCGCTCTCGATGCGGTGATCGCCGAATTTCGCGACCAAATGCTCAACGATAAGACCGAGTTTGCCGGCCTGAATCCCAGTATCGAGCACTTCAGCCGCATCATCTGCGAGAAAGTCCTGGACGCGATTCAACCTCCGGGTGAAGGAGCTTTGCGGGTCAAGCTGTGGGAAAACCAGCACTGCTGGGCGGCGTTTCGCCAGAGTTTCTGAGCGCTGTGCGTGCGCATTGGGCTGCTGATCGTCGGCGACTTGAATAGCCTGAGCGGCGGCTATCTGTACAACCGCAAGCTGGTGGCTTATCTGCAACGCCACGGCGAGCACGTTGAAATCATCAGTTTGCCGCCCCGGCCTTATTGGCGAGAACTGGCCGATAATTTTTCCCGGCCGCTGCAGGAGCAAATCGCCGCTGCCAGACTGGATATTCTGATCCAGGACGAAATGGCACATCCGGCGCTGTTTTACTTAAATCGGCGGCTGGGGGTACCGGTTGTGACGCTGATTCACCTGCTGACCAGCTTTGACCGCCAACCCTGGTATAGCGGCTGGCTTTACCGCTGGCTGGAAACCCGTTATCTGCGCTCGGTACGCGGCCTGATCGCCAACAGCCGGACCACGCTGGAGCAAACCCGGACTTTGCTTGCCAACCGGCTGCCGCCTTATTGTGTGGCCGTACCGGCCGGCGACCGCTTTGCCGAGGAAAGGCCTGCGGACGCCGACATTATCCAGCGCGTTCTGCGCCAACCGGGGCCGCTCAAGATTGCGCTGGTGGGCAATGTGATTCGCCGCAAGGGTCTGCATGTCTTGCTGCGGGCGTTGGCGGAACTGCCGACTGAGGATTTTCAAGTGACAGTCGCCGGCCGGCTCGATATGGAACCCCGCTATGTGCGGGAAGTTCAGTCACTGATCGATGCCCTGCAACTACAAGACCGGGTACGCCTGCTCGGGCCGCAATCGGAGCCGCAGCTTGCCGCACTGTACCGGAGCCACCAGGTCATGGCCTTGCCGTCGGCCTATGAAAGTTACGGTATCGTCTACGTCGAAGCCCAAAAATTCGGCCTGCCGGTCATCGGCACGACGGCCGGTGCCGCCAAGGAAATCATCCGGCCCGGTTGGAATGGTTTTTTAATCGATCCCGAAGACAGCAAGCGCTTGGCCGAGTTACTGCAAATTCTGCATCGGAACCGGCCGCTATTGCTGGAATTAAGCCGCAATGCATTAACGGCCTTTGCCGGCCATCCCGGCTGGGATGACAGTTGCCGAACCATTCGCGAATATTTGTATGCCAGAGTCGAGCAGACGTCGCCAGCAGCCCGATGATAAATATCGGTAAAGCTGAGTTTTTTCGCGTGACCCGGATTCAGCGGTCGGTTAATTTTCGGCTACGCCGGTTTGCCGGCCCGAGCTTGATCTTGTTGAGGATGAAATCGTGCAGCGCGATTTGGGCGTTGGCCTGCGAGGTAAACGGGCCTCGGCGCCCCTCCCTGGTCAAGAAATACCAGACTCTCAAGCCGGTCCCCCGATCGACGATGGACTGTAGTCTTTCTGTGCGAAACATTTCCTTTGCTCCTTAAAAACACGCTAACGGCGCGCGGACTGAACGCCATACCATGCGTTCAGTACCAATAAGTAGATAGCCTAGAGGTACTGTGCCCCTCCCCTAGGCCTTTGCCAGCTTGAAGCCGCGCCAACGTAGCGAATGTGCTGAGGCTTGGCGATGACCGTTTAACCGCCATCGCCGTCAATACCAATACCAATGCCGATTAATCGGCCGCAAAGCAATAAAAATAGCCGGCGCCACCGGTACTAACCAGATTCTCCTGGCTGCAACCGCGGCTGTCTTGAGTCGAGTTCCAAGACACGTTACCACCGGTTCTACCTCCCTTGGTACGGTCGAAATGGCCAACACGGACGGTCCCCTCACCGCTGCTGGTGTAATTCTTACAGGTGTGGTCGGCGGCATCGGTATAGGCGGTACCGTCAGGTTTCGACCCGGTGATGATGTCATGCTCGTTAGGCGAGTCGCCGACGCCTTTCAGTTGTTCACCCTTTTCGGTAAACGCGGTTTTTTTATGAACATTGTTGCCGAGTTGGGCCAATTCCAGTGTATCGCCGTGCAAATGCGCGACATCGTTGGCAACAATGACGCCGGCGGCATTCGCCTACGGCCCTTTACCGATGCGGTCTCGGGCATTCTCGGCCGGCTGGCCGCCCAATGCCTGAGTGCTGAGATAAGCCCGCCAGGTCCGGTTACCGGCACCCACCGCACCGGCCAGTTTCTGGCAATGTGCGTCGGCGCCCGCCACTCCGCCGAGGTCCACGCCCTTACCGACACCCACGCTGGTCACGAAAAAACCCAACGGCGGTGTCGGTGCCTCGGCGGGTGGGGTTTGGGCGTGGACGGCATTGGCGCTCACCAGCAGCAGGCCGGCAGCAAAGCATGTGCGTTTCATTATTGATTTCTCGCTGTTTCGTTTGGAATAAGTGGTAACGCCAGATGAACCTGGCGTAATCAATGTCCGGCATGAATCGTGCCAGGCGCAGTGGTCAGGCAATATCGGGAATTAGCTTAGGTCGGGCGGGTATGTTGTTGGCCGAGAGCCAAGAAGTGTTGACTGACTGTTGACTGGGGTGCAGTGGCAATAGATTGGATAGAGGGCTTGACGGACCATATCCATCTTCTGCCGGCAAATAAGCTTTTAGTTTACGGAGACGAAGCAATAGCACGAATTAGTGCCCACGCGGAATTATCAGCCAGCGGTGGGCAAAATTTGCCCACCCTCTGTCGACACAATGATTCAGCCAATCGTGATCAAACCAACGCGTTAAAACTTCCTCGACCAACCCAACTGCAACGAAAACTGCGTCATCGACAAATCGATTTGTTGGTTGGTGTCTAACGGATTGGCGCCGGTGATGGTTTTTTGCGGGGAATACATGAAGGCAAACGACAACTCGTCTTCCTTGGTCAGCGCATGGCTGAAACCGCCGGTTAAATGCCATTCCTGAACGCCGGGGGCCAGGATGTTGAACAAGACTTCCGAGCCTTCTATGGGTTGCTGGCCATAACTAACGCCGCCTCTCCAAATCCAATCCGGATTTTGTTGCCATCGCACGCCGAATTTGTAGATGGTCATATCGTTCCAACCGAAGCCCGGACCGTTACCGGCACCCAGCTTGGCACCGCTTAACAAGGGACTTAACGGTGTGCCGACCGATTTGATTTCGCTGTAGCGGATATGTTCGACATCGAAGTTCGCCGTAAGGCTACTGGTTGCGTCCCAGGATAAGCCGACGTTAAAACTATCCGGAATATCGAAGCCGCCTTGCTGAGCGAACAACCCCTTGTAGCGCTCGAACTCAGACATATAAATCCGGCTTTTATACGATGCGCCCAGCCTCAAGCCGGGAATAAGCTCAGCCAATCCGCCGACCCGAAATCCGGCGCCGAAGGAGTAGTCGCGGCCTTGATCGGATAAATGATTCGGGTCGCTGGAATAGCCCTGTGCGCCGAAAATACCCAAGCCGCGCGCTTTAAAGGTTTGTGCGGCAAAGATTGGCGAAATCCCGATCGAATAACGACCGTTGGCAAATGAATGGGCATAGGTGCCGACGATGAAGGCTTGCGCCATATCAACCCCGGCTCGTCCGCCGCAAAATACGCCGGCTTGGCCGGAGCAATACGGAAAGCTATTATTGACTTGGCGCCAGTCGGTATTCATGCCGCCGTTACCGTACATCGCCAAACCGACCGATTGTTGGCTATCCAGTTGGTAACTCCAACCCAAGCTGCCGACCGGGAAAAAATTGCTCTCGCTTTCCTGGGTGCCGGGATTCAACGGAAAATGCAGACCGTCCAGCGTACCCGGTCCGCTGACCGTGTATTCGCGAAATGGCGCGAACAGTTCCAGTTCGCCGTCGAAACGGCTGCCGACGTTGACCAGGCCTGCCGGATTGATCGCCGCGGCGGCTATCGCATCCTGCGGTTGCCCGGTTCCGGAACCTGCCATGGCTGTGCTTCTGGCGCCGTAGCCGTGGGCGAAATAGCCGTTGGTGGCGTGGGCGAACTCGGTATTCGCCGCCAATAAAAATAAAACTCCGATGCGTAAACCGTATTTTGGCATTTAAACCATCCTTTCAAAGTAACTTGGCAAGTAAATTACCACTCCTTCGAAACAATCCTTAATGGTTTAATTTGAATTAAGTATCTAAAATAACGATATCAACAGAATGACTAACAAACAGGTGGCGCTGGAATATCTATAGCCATCGCCAGTCTAACGATAGAATCAATAACTATATTGCACAACAACTGAATTTATTGGTTTTCCGCCGAAAACGATCACCCAGCAAATTTAATTTTGCATAAGCGTAATCGTTTGATGAATCGTTCGCTGATATGCTATTTGACAAACCGAACCTGGCCGAATCAAACCACTTGGTATTACTTAACCAAGCCCCTTGATACTCCACCCCCCGCGATTCGTTTATGATGACGGTTTTTTGCAGATCGGCATCCATAAAAACCATTCTGTTATTGTCTCCTATTTTTTCGGCAACATAAGACTGAAAGTTTCTATTGTGCAATATCCTAGGATTGTCCACCAATAACGGACTCAGTAAATCATTGGCCATATGCCAACTGTCGGATCTGCCCGGCACCCGGCAATTGATTTCCAAGGTGCCGTTATGCGCCATATAAATCGAGTTTGTTAATTTAAACGGATGGGTATTGGTATTATTGACGTGGCCACGGGTTCGCAGTCGAAGATGGATGACGCACTCGTATTTCGCAAAATGCGAATAGGCACGACGCAGGTCATCGAAGCGGGTGTACTGGCTACGAATTATATTGATTTTTTGCGGCCCGGTAAACGCCATTAAACCGAAACCGTGCGGGTTATGTTCGCTGGCGGAATGCAATAAATCCACATTAATTTTAGCTTGTTTGGGTTTATGAATAATCAGACACATACAACTTCTCCAGCGCATATTCCCTTATATTTTGTTTCGACAGCGCAATCCATGGCTGCTAAAAGGCATGATTACCGGCTTTTTATGAAGTCCCGAATAAAATTTATTTGTTTATCGATCCCAAAATCAGCGTTGCTAAGCGCCTGTTTCTCTAAATAGGCTTCGTACAACTTATCGGCATCGTAGCTATTGATATAGGCATAAGTGCCGTAACCGGTGAGAAATAAAAACTCTTGGTGTAGCTGCTCAAAAAATCGAATACGCCGATCGGACAATTCCGCGTTAAACATAACAATCCTACTAAGTTAATTTTTACGATCCAGGCGCAGCGCCGGTAGATACCAAGAATCGTGTTCGCGGTATGCGGTTGGGATCGGATACGCACTTATTAATAAATTCATTGAGTTTTTGCCGCGCCTGAAATTCGGTATAAAAAGGGCCTTGTTTGCCTTCTCTAGCCAAGAAATACCAAACCGCCGCACCGGTCGCCTTATCCGTGACACGAAATATCCGTTCGGTTTTCAACATCGGGTTTGGCTGGGCGATTTTCAGTAATTGACAATAAGTCCAAGCATTTTGTATGCCTATGTATTTGAATATACCGAAAGATTTGGCGGTCTTGCGAATAAGCCTGGCAGCAAAGGATTATTCCGGTTAGCAATGGTTTGGCGATGTATTGAACCGCCATCGGCTAATTGCTGCTATATCAACAGCGAGGCAACAGTAACTGTTTTGGAAACAACTGACCGGGATTACGATTGATCAAGATTGACGTGCCGGTTCGATCCCATCGCGAGCAAGCATCCGCCACCAAACACCAACAACACCACATCCCGTAACCGCATCAGTAGAATCAGACTCACTGCGGTTTCCGGAGCTGCGTGCATATGATCAAACGCCCAAAATAGCGCCGCTTCCAGCGAGCCGATACCGCCGGGCAACGGCAACAAAAACGCCAGCCTGATCGCGACAAACACCAGCAAGAAGGCCGATAAGCCTGGCGGACCGCCGATAAAATCCAGCAACAACCACAGTTCCGCCAACAAAGCGCCCCACCCCAGCAACGACAGGCTCAACGCTCGGGTAAACGCCTTGGGCCCGGCCGATCGAATCCGGCCAAAATCGGCTGCCAAGCCTTGGCATAGCCGAATCAGCGTTTGCAGCAAACGGTGTCGGCGCCAATCCTCTAACCTTCCGGACAGGTGCTGCGGATTCCGCCACAGTACTAAGCCGGCCATCGCCACCAGTAACGGCACTGAAGCCAAACTTATGATAGCCCTCGGCCATTTAACGCTATCGACTAGCGGCGACCAAGCCAACAAGGCCACGCCAAAGACCAATACCGAAAAGTTGACCGCCAACTCGTAGCAACGGTCCAGACCCAAAGACAGCAAGGCGGCCGACACAGGTGCGCCTTGGTTGCGAAGCCAATAGATTTGCAGAGGTTCGCCGCCCAATTGCGGACCGGGGGTAACGATGCTGACGGTTTGCCCGGCTTGGCGAATCTTGAGTAGCGCCCCAAACCCGACCGGCAGATGCAGCAAGCGGGTAAACACCCGCCAGCGCAGAACGGCTACCACGATAACCAGCAGATTTGCCGTAAACCACGCCAACCATTGGCCAAGCGTCAAAGCTCCGACCGCCTGGCGGAGAGAACCGACAGGCAACTGGCTAATTACCCAAGCGGCCAAGCCGAGGGCTACCGGCCATAACCAAACCGACAACGATCGGCCGAATCGGCCTTGGTTCCAACAGCCTTCAATGCGCGCTGCGGAGGAATTCGCTGTGTGGCGGCGTCTGCGGAATAACGAATTAATTAACCTAGCCATCAGGCGCCATCATAACGTTGCAGCCAAGCGTCGCCGCAATGCCAGAGGCTGGCGCGACCGGTTCCCAGTAACAGCAAAGCGCTGGCCGCAAACAGCCAAAGCGTGCCGGGCAACGAATCGGCTATAGGAATGTTTTCGGCGCCCAGCCAAAGCAGCATACCCAAGGCCGCCAAGCGCCCGGCGAGACCGAACAACACCATTACCGCGAGCACTCCGCCAATCCCAATTTGCAGAGTTGTATCCGCCAACTGGGGTAACCCTGCTGCAGCCACTAGCGCTACTACCAGCCGCAAGCCGGGCAGAATGTAATGTTCGGCGACGGCGGCTAGATGATCATAATTATCCCGGGACAAAACGCCGCATACGACCAGCCAATCGGCGATAAATCCGAACAGTACCGGCCACATAAAGGCAATCCCGGCCGTACGGGTGAAATCGGCGGACAAAACAGGCCACAGCACCGCGGCGATAAAACCCATTTGAAACCCGGCCAACGTCCGCTTTAGCGGATTGTCGGGCGGCGAAAAATGGGTTAAGCCGCGCCGCTGCCGGCGTTGCAAACCCCAGCGATAGCCGTAGAACGCCATGCTCAACAGCAAATACGCCGGATGCAACCGGCCTTCGGCTATCGCAAGCAGCGGTGCGATGACCAGCCCCAACGCATCGCAACGAATGTCCAATTCGCTGCCCAGCAAACTCTCGTGCTGGCCGCGGCGGGCAAGAAAGCCGTCGCAGCGGTCGAGCACGGCCGCCAGCGAATAACAGAACGCCGCCGCCCAAACGTTAAAGTCGGCGGCAAGATCGGTCGCTAAAAAACCGCCGGCCCGCGCGATCAGGCCGCCGCGGCCCAAGGTGACTCTGTTGCCCCAGCCCAAGGACGGATACAGCGCGGTTTGCGGCTGAGGCCGGTTCAAGCTCAGTAACAGCCTGGCGGTACGCCATACATAAGCCCAGAGCATGGCGGCTGCAAACAGCCACAGCCAGGCGTGGCGCCAGTCGGCAAGCCAACCTACGCCGCAAAATCCCGCTAACAAGACTAACCCGCCAATGGCGGCACTCGCTCGCAGTTCGTTGCGCAACGCCTCAATGTCGTCAAAACCGTTGTTGAACCCCGTCATCGCCACGCATTAGCCAAAGTTAAAGATTCCAAATACAGCAAAACTCGCGCCAAATTCCGTCGATTTAATCGGGCACCAATATTGCTGTCGCTTTTGACCCTTAAATGACACCAAGCCTTTGCCCGCATGCCAAACCTTCACCAGCCGCCCTTACGAACCCAGAACCTCGCCAAAACCTGTACCGCCCTTGCGCTGGTTTGGCTTGCATTGCTGTTGCCCAACCGGGCCAGCGAAATCAGCGCGGCCAATTTTGCTTGCTTGCCGCTCGAGGCATTGCTGTTAGCCGGCCTCCTCCTGCTCCCCGGCAGTTGGGGTTGGCTAGTGCGATTGGCCGCTGCCGGCATATTAGGCTTTGGCATCGTTTTCAAATTGGTCGATTTGGGCGTCGATCAAGCCTTCGGCCGGCCCTTCAATCCGGTGCTGGACAGCCGGTTTCCGGCCGACGGCATGCAATGGCTGAGCGGCAGCCTCGGCACTCCGGGAGCCTGGCTAGCTGTCGCATTGATCGCCAGCCTGTTGATTGGGTTGATTTTGTTGGTCGGTATCGCGCTGGGCCAACTCCAAGCCATCCTCAGCTCGCCGCGGATCCCAGCCAAGCAAGCGCTGACGGCCATGTTTCTGTTCTGGCTGGGTTTACAACTCTCGGGCAATCCAATCGCCGGCACGCCTTTCATCGATTGGGCGGCCGCGCACTGGCATTCGGCCCGAGATAGCTTCGCCGATTTGGAAGGCTTTCAGCGCAGCGTCGAGCACGATCCCTACGCCCAGACCCAGGACCAAGCGCTGCTCAGCAAGTTACGAGGCAAGGACGTACTGCTGGTGTTCGTCGAATCCTACGGCCGCACCGTGTTCGACAAGCCCGACTATGCCGCCCACATCTTGCCGTTATTGGAAAAAAGCGGCGCCGAGCTGCAAGACAGCGGCATAGGTCTACGCAGCGCGTTTTTGACCTCGCCCACGTATGGCGGCATCAGTTGGCTGGCGCACGGCACACTGCTTTCCGGCTTGTGGATCGACAGCCAAAGCCGCTACGACCGGCTGGTGATGAGCCAACGACCAACCTTGAACCATTTGTTCCAGCGCGCCGGCTGGCGGACGATCGCGGTGCAGCCGGCGCACACGCTGCCGTGGCCGCAAGGCAAATATTTCGGCTACGACCGGATCTATGCCGCCCAGGATTTGGCCTATCGGGGAAACGCGTTTAACTGGATCACGATGCCGGACCAATACACCCTGTCCGCCATCCAACGCTTGGAACGGCCTGCCGGCCCCCGCCAGCCGGTCATGGCGGAAATCGCCCTGATTTCGTCGCACGCCCCCTGGACGCCGTTGCCTCGCTTGTTGGATTGGCAACAGGTCGGCGACGGCTCGATCTTCAGCCAGGCCAGAGACGGCGATGCGCCGGCAGCCGTCTGGCAAAGTACCGAGCGGATTCGCCAGCAATACCGTAAATCGATTGCCTATGTTTTGGAAACACTGGTGTCTTATGCCAAGACCTACGGTGACGACAAACTGGTCATGCTGGTGCTGGGCGACCACCAACCGGCATCCTTCGTCACCGGCGACTCTGCCAGCCACGACGTACCGGTACACGTGATCGCCCGCGACCCGGAGGTCATTCGAGCCATCGAGTCCTGGCATTGGACACCCGGCTTGATTCCCGGCCCGCAGGCACCGGTCTGGGGAATGGATGTACTCAGAGGAAAGTGGGTTGAGGTCTTTTCCGCCGAATAAGGCAGCTAAGGATATGGTTACAAATAACTTCCCCGTTTCTGGTTACAAGGATTTTCCCGTTCGTCCTGAGCTTGTCGAAGGATGGACGGAAAAATCCGGGTCTCAGCCGCGCCAAACCGTTCATGCTTAGACAAGCTCAGCACGAACGGTTTGGCGACGATTATTTCGGGAAGTTATTTAGAACCAGATCCTAAAGGCCTCCCCCAAACGAATTCTCTCGCTCCGTTTTAGCGAGATATTATCGGCGGGTAAACCTTTCCAGGCTATGCTCGACAAAACACCAAAACGGTTTCCGGTTTAAAAAACCGTGGTTGGGCAACACGTTCTTATCGGTTTGCACGAACCATAACGGCCCAGCCTCGAATTGGTCGGCTACACGGCGCACGCGCAGATCGGGTTCGGCTGACCACGATATTTGGCTGTTGCCGGCTGCCGCCACTATCTGTGGATATTGTGCAGGATGCGCATTACCATCGACTACGGCCGGACATGTCGCAGATTCCGGCCGATCCTCCGCCGCAGCTTCCAGACGATGGGTCTGAAACGGTTGGTAGTGGCCGATGGCGGTAGTACTCAATTCCCACGCCGTGGCTCCCGGCAACTCTAACAGGTTGTTGAAAAAAGAAAATTGGTGGAAAAATTTTCCTAAAATTAGCCAATTTGCCGTAAACAGCCATTTGGGCGCAACGAACAATCAATGGCTTACATTATTTTGTTTTGCGAGAAATGCATTTTTGAGCCCAAAAGTGGAGCGGATTTTTAAATTTCAACAGCCTGCTAAGGCGTTGAAGGGATGGGGCCCCGGCTCGAACAGCGCCGGTAGCGCTCTGCTCCAAGTAAACGCCGAACCGGTCATATTGTCGGCTTCGGAACCGATCACCATCATCGACGGGTACGCAGGTTCGTTAAATTCCGCCGGTAATTTCAATTCGCCCAGCGCTTGGCGCAACTCGACGAAACGGCGGGCTTCGATCGCGGGGTTGACCAACAATAACAAATCGCCGAATCCGGGTAGCTGCCGGCGTACCCGGTCCAGCCATTCCGTCCGGAGTGCGTTGTAAACGACCAACGCTCCCAGGCTATGGCCTATCGTCAATAAGCGGTTTTCCGGGCTGGCTTTGACGACGCGTTCGATCTGAAACAGGAAATCCTTGAACTGGCCGCGGCCCAGGCGTTCGCTGACGCCGCGGCGATTCCAGAAAGTCAGCATCCGCAAATAAGGGGTTTCCAGCGTTTCGCCGCGCCAGCCCAAATACAAGCCGACCACGCGGTAATCGGGATGGCGCTGCTTGATAGCTTTCAGGCTGTCTTTGAAGCGGCGGACGTTGAAATCGATATCGCTGGCGTTGTGGTGCCAGCCGTGGGTGTACAACACCACGTACTGCGGCCGGTCGCTGGATTGCAACCATTGCAGCACGGCTTCAGCCTGGCGCCCGTCGTAGAAACGGCCGTCGTCGTCGAACTCGACGAAACCCAGCGAATATCCGTAGTCGGCGTCGGCCAGCAAACTCGCCGCGCCGCAATCTTGCCCGCCGCTACTGATGCAAGGGTTGGCGTCGATTTGGGTGCGGAAGTAGTCGCGCGGGCCGCAGCCGGCCAGCAACACCAACAGAAGCAATGTTATTTTACGCATGCTTAAACAAGCAAGCAGGAGGTGCCGGCTTCGGCGCCTGGCCAACGATGTCTTAACTGCCGTATTTCACCGTGCAACCGTAGGGTTTGGTGGCGGCTTTGCTGATCGGCTTACCGGCCGCCAGTTCTTTCAAAGCCGAATCGACGTAGTTTTCGGCGCTGGCAATGTCGTCCTTATCCGCCGAGGCGATGCTATCGATGCCGCCTTTGTACAACAGCACGCCTTTCGGATCGATGATGAACAATTGCGGCGTGTTGGTGGCGGCGTAGAGCTTGCCGATGGCACCGCTGGGATCGAGAATCGTGTTGGCCGGCGTAGCGCCGCGTTCCTGGTTCAATTTTTTCGCGGTTACGGCATCAACGAAGCCTTGCTTACCCGCCCCGGACGAAATCACCTGCAACCAGACGATGCCTTGGCTGGCAGCTTGCTTTTGCAATTTCGGGATGTTGCCGGATTCGTAATGTTTCTGTACGAACGGGCATTCGTGGTTGGTCCATTCCAAAATCACGGTCTTGCCGCGCAAATCGGCTAGATTCAGGCTGCCGCCCTCGACAGCCGTACCGGTAAATGTCGGCGCCGGCTGGCCGACGACAGGTTCCGCTCCGGCGTTTGCCGAGGCTAACAAACCCAGACTGAAAGCGAACAATCCAATTAAACGATGCAATGACATAAATACTCCTGTGGGTGGGTTAAAGACCGATGGCTTGCACGACGCCGGCGACCAGGTCCGGTGTCAGCAATTGCGGTAACACCTCGGCGTTGCCCGCGCCGGGTGCAAAATACAGATACAAAGGCACGCCGCTACGGCCGTAGTCGGCCAGTACCTGGGCAATATGTGCGTCGCGCTGGGTCCAATCGCCTTTCAAGTAAACGACGCCGCGTTCGCGAAAGGCGCTCTGAACCCGGTCGCTGCTGAGCGCAACCTTTTCATTGACCAGACAGGTAATGCACCAATCGGCGGTGAAATTGACGAAAACCGGCTTGCCTTCGGCGCGTAATCGGTTCAGCAGCTCCGCACTGTAAGCTTGCCAATCGCCGGACTTCGCCCTAACCGCCGCCGGGGCCGGACCGGCGCCGTCGACGCCGACATAACCGCCGGCAAGTGCCAGCGCCAGCATGCCGCCGGCGCTGGCGTTGGCCAGCCGGCGTTTGAAATCTCCGGCGTTACGGCTGATTTGGTATAGCCACGCCGCCAACCCGATCAATACGCAGCCGGCCAAGGCCGCCGCGACCGCGCTCGGTCCGGCCTGGCGGGACAAGACCCAGACCAGCCAGGCCGCGGTGGCGTACATCGGAAACGCCAGCCCCTGTTTCAAGGTTTCCATCCAGACGCCAGGCTTAGGCAGCCAGCGTTGTAAGGCTGGCCAATGGCAGAGCAGCCAATAAGGCAACGCCAGACCGGCGCCCAGGCTCAAAAATACCGCCAGCAACTCCGGCGCCGGCCGGGTCACGGCAAAGCCGATCGCAGCTCCCATGAAAGGTGCGGTACAAGGCGTGGCAACCACGGCGGCCAACACGCCGGTAAAAAAACTGCCGGCATAGCCGCCGCGCGCCGCCAAACCGGAACCGAGCCCGGCTATCGAGGCGCCGATGGTAAATACTCCGGACAAGCTCAAGCCCACGGCAAACAACAGATAAGCCACGGCCAATACAAACAGCGGCGATTGGAATTGAAAGCCCCAACCGATGCTGGCGCCGCCGGCTTTCAAGCCAATCAACAGCGCCGCCAGGCCGGCAAAACTTGCCAGAATGCCGGCCGCATAACACC
>JABLTH010047531.1_pt1 | contig 19321 bp, 15 predicted proteins | sample 7875711 | NCBI WGS metagenome assembly JABLTH01 (sample SAMN14941262, study PRJNA633318) | bioreactor metagenome | isolation source: bioreactor | place: China | collected 2019-03-05 | reverse complement strand
GGATCGACTGGGTCATCGCATCGTGCAGTACGCCCATCACCGCTTCGTGGTCGGGCGCGCCCGCCTCGGGCAGGCCCACCGCCAGCCACGCCATGCCACGCTCCACCCGGCGTACGTCGAAGCCGGCACCGTGCAGGATGTCGGTGGCCTTGCTCGACCAGGGCGAGATGGTGCCCAGCCGCGGCACCACCCACAGCGTGGCCTCCTCCGGCTCGGCATCCTTGGCTTCCAGCACCTCGAGCAGGCGCTTGCGCGCCTCACCCTCGGGCACACGGTCGGCGTCGAGGAAATAGACGAACCAGGACGCCTGCACGCGGGCGCCGCGGTGCAGGGCATCGAGGCGGGCATTGAGACGGTCGAGGCGGAACGGCGATAGGGCGTTTTGCCCGTCGAAAGCGATCATGCGAGGGGGAATGGCGCTGTACGGGAAAACCGCCATTCTACCTGATGCTGCACCACCGCATCGCCCTGCCCCCGGCAGCCCTGCCCGTTCAGCCGCCCGGCAGGGGGTGTCTGGCGAGGTCGTCCAGCACCTGCTGCGCCGTCACATAGCCGCCCAGCTCGCGGCCGTCCGGGGTGAAGATCGCCGGCGTGCCGTTGACTCCCAGGCGCTGGCCCAGCTCGTACTGGGCCTTGACCGGGTTGTCGCAGGTGGCCGGCTTGGGCGCATGCCCTTCCTTGGCCGCGGTGAACGCCTGCCTGCGGTCGGCGGCGCACCATACCGAGACCATCTCGGTGTAGGTCGGCGTCGGGCGCCCCGCCGTGGTGGTCACGCCCTCGCGCGGCCAGGCCAGGTACTCGATCGCGATGCCTGCCTTCATGAAGTCGTCGATGTGTTCGTGCAATTGCCGGCAGAAGCCGCAGTTGACGTCGGTGAACACGGTGAGCGTGGTCTTCGGGTGCGGAGGCGCGAAGACGATGCGCTGCGCAACCGGCGCCGTCGCCAGCTGTGCCTTGCGGAAGGTGGCCCAGGCCGCGTCGCCCATGCTCTTGTGGCCGTCGACCTGCACCAGGTCACCGTTGAGCATGTACTTGCCGTCGGCGCTGACGTAGACCATCTGGCCGGCGGCGATCACGCGGTAAAAGCCGGGTACTTCGGCAGGCGCGATACGTTCGATCCGCACGCCCGGCCCGAAGCTGGCGATCGCCGCGCGAACCGCCCGGTCCACCGCCGGCGGCACACCGCCTTCGGTGCCGGCATCGGCGGCCCCGGCCAGCACCGGGACCGCCGCCAGACACAGTGCCAGGACCAACTGCTTCCACATCGCGCCTACCTCGTCATGCACAGGGCGCCGGGACGCGCCGCCTAGGGAGGCGGGATTTTCGCATAGCCGCCTGAACCGTCCCGGCGGCTGCGTCACGCGGCGAGGCTCAGCCGCGCGGGTGGTGCTGCGCGTGCAGGCGCTTGAGCCCCTCCTTCGCCACCAGGGTATAGATCTGCGTGGTGCTGAGCGCGCTGTGGCCCAGCAGCATCTGCAGCGCGCGCAGGTCGGCGCCATGGTTGAGCAGATGGGTGGCGAAGGAATGCCTGAGCACATGCGGCGAGATGCGCTTGGCGGTGATGCCAACCTGCGCGGCGTAGCGCTTGACCAGGGTCCAGAACATCTGCCGGGTCATGCCCTCGCCGCGCCGGCTGAGGAACAGCGCCGCCGGCTGACGCCCGCGCGCGAGCGCCGGCCGCGCCTCGCGCAGGTACGCCTCGATGCGCTCCAGTGCCAGCTCGCCGACCGGCACCAAGCGGTCCTTGCCGCCCTTGCCGGTGACGCGCAACACGCCCTGGCGCAGGTTCAGCCCGGTCAGCGGCAGTTCGACCAGTTCGGACACGCGCAGGCCGGAGGCATACATCAGCTCCAGCATCGCCTTGTCGCGCAGACCGAGGGTGGTCGTCGTATCCGGCGCGTCCAGCAGTGCTTCGATCTCCCGTTCGGCCAGCGCCTTGGGCAGGCTGCGCGGCGTCTTCGGCCGCTCGATCAATCGGGTCGGGTCCTCGAAGCCGGGCTCGTGCCGGGCAAGGTGGCCGTAGAAGCGGCGGAACGCCGATTGCCGCCGCGCCAGCGAGCGCACCGCCACCGGCTGCGCACCGTGGTAGGCGGACAGATCCTCGCGCCGCGCATGGCGCAAGCTGCGCCCGCGCGTGGCGAGCCAGCGTGCCAGCCCCTCGAGGTCGCGCCGGTAGGCATCGAGCGTGCGATCGGACAGGCCGTCCTCCGACCACACCCCTTCGAGGAAGGCGGCAATGCTGCGCTGGTCGGCTTCGGCGATACTGACGGGCGATTCCTGATCTCTCATGCGTGCCATGCTCGACGTGGCGCGCACATCACGCAAGCTGCCGATGACCGATACCGCCAACACCCTGCCCGCTCCGCTCTGGCTCCGTCTCGTCGCCCTGGTCTACGACCTGCTGATCGTGGTGGCGATCATGCTGGTGGCGAACATGATCGGCCTGGCGCTGACCGGCGGGCACCTGCTCGACGAACACCAGCACCTGCGGGCATGGTGGTTCCCGTTCTTCGAGGCGGCCTGCGTGGGCGGGTACTTCGTGGCGTCCTGGCGGCGCGGCGGACAGACCGTGGGCATGCGCCCTTGGCGGTTGTGCGTGGTGTCCGCCGCCGGCGACGCGGCACCGACCGGCCGCCTGCTGCTGCGCCTGGCCGTCGCCGCGCTGCCGCTACTGGCGCTGGGGCTGTCGCCGGCGATCGGCCTGCGGGATGCCGCGCTGGCGATGCTGGCGACCTGGGCGGTCTGGTTCGCCGTCGCGCTGGTCGATCCGCGCCGCCGCGCCCTGCACGACCTCGTCGCCGGCACCGAGGTCCGCCGCAGCGGCTGAACGTCCACGTCGGCATGTCCGTGCAAGTTCTTGCGGCACCGCAACACAATTCAGCTTGAAAGGAACTAAGATCAGGACTTTAGAGTTCGACGGTCTTGCCCATGCTTTACCAGATTCACGAGTGGCAGCGCGCCTTCCTCGGCCCGCTGAGCCATTTCGCCGACGCCAACGCCAAGATGCTCAACGACCCCTCCAGCCCGCTCGCGCAGTGGCCGGGCATCGAGCGCTGGGCGGCGGGGTTCGAGTTGATGCACCGCATCGGCAAGGATTACGAGAAGCCGGAATTCGACATCCACCAGGCGATCGCGCACGACCATGAGATCGCCATCGTCGAGCGCGTGGCGCTGGACAAGCCGTTCTGCCAACTCAAGCGCTTCAAGCGCTTCAGCGACGACCCGGGCACCATCGAAAAGATGAAGAACGACCCGGTGGTGCTGGTGGTGGCGCCGCTGTCGGGCCATCACTCGACCCTGCTGCGCGACACCGTGCGCACCCTGTTGCGCGACCACAAGGTGTACATCACCGACTGGGTGGACGCGCGGATGGTGCCGGCTGGCGCGGGATCGTTCGGGCTGGACGACTACGTCGCCTACGTGCAGGAGTTCATCCGCCACATCGGCGCCGAGACGCTGCACGTGATCTCGGTGTGCCAGCCGACCGTGCCGGTGCTGGCGGCGATCTAGCTGATGGCCTCGCGCGGCGAGACCACGCCGCGCTCGATGACCATGATGGGCGGCCCGATCGACCCGCGGCGTAGCCCGACCAGCGTGAACAACCTGGCCACGCGCCAGCCGCTGTCGTGGTTCAAGGGCAACGTGATCCACACCGTGCCGCCGAACTACCCCGGCTCCGGTCGTGAGGTGTACCCCGGCTTCCTGCAGCACGCCGGCTTCATCGCGATGAACCCGAGCCGCCACCTCAACTCGCACTGGGACTTCTACCAGGACCTGGTGCGCGGCGACCTCGACGACGCCGAAGCCCACCGCAAGTTCTACGACGAGTACAACGCGGTGCTGGACATGCCGGCCGAGTTCTACCTGGACACCATCGCCAAGGTGTTCCAGCAGTTCCTGCTGCCGCGCGGCCTGTGGGACGTGGCCGGCGAGCGCGTGGATCCATCGGCGATCAAGCGCAGCGCCCTGCTCACCATCGAGGGCGAGCTGGACGACATCTCCGGGCTGGGCCAGACCGAGGCGGCGCACGACCTGTGCAGCGGCATCCCGGCGAAGTCGCGGCTGCACCGGGTGATCGAGGGGGCCGGCCACTACGGCATCTTCAGCGGCCGACGCTGGCGCGAGACGGTCTACCCGCAGGTGCGCGACTTCATCCGCCGCTTCGACCGCTGATCGCGGTCATCGGCGCCGGCACGCCACGCCGGCACAGGTGAGCGTGTTGAAGTCGTACAGCGTGGAATGCCCGAGCGTGCCGCGCGGCCGCGGCACGCCCTTGGGCACGAAGAACGTGGCGCTGTGCGCACCGTACAGGCCGGCCGGCAAGGTGAACGGCTTCAGCACCACATAGGCGTGGAAGATGCCGATCGGCCGGGGCTGGGTGCCGCCGTAGACCGGCGGCTCGTCGCCCGGCCCGCGGGCCGCCGCGGCCGCCACCTGCCAGGCACGGGCATCGGCCGGCCGGGCCTCGCGCAGGTAGCCTTGCCGCACCGCTTCTTCCAGTCCCGCCTCGCCCGCCAGTGGTGCCCCGGCGAGCTGGAACGACTCGACCGGCCGCGCGCCGGCATCGGTCACCCACTGGCCGCCTTCGGCGCCGCTCTCGCTGATCAGCACCCTGCCGTTCCGGGCCGGAAAAACCATATCGACGCCGCGCCCGAAGACCTGCCGGGCAACCGGGTTGAGCGAGTTCAGACGGTCGCCCCAGGGCGAGAACGAGGGACAGGCTCCCGCAGCATCGTGGCTGACGACGATGCGCGGCACGCTCGCCGGCAGGCCATTGATCACCTGCCGGTGGTAGCCGCTGAGCAGCACCGCGAGGATCCGCGTGCCCGGCGACCAGCCCACGTTCCAGACGGTCGGTTCGTAGCTGCCGAGCATCAGCACCACCGGCGACGAGGCGTGGTTTACCGCCACGTCCATGCGGGTGGCCTGGTGACCGCTCTGGTCGATCTGGAACGGCTGCGGCGCACCGCCGTAGGCACCGGCCGCATAGACCCTGGTGTCGGGCGTCAACCTCAAGCCATCGAAGCGGCAGACCGCCGGATCGAAATTCCCGGACGATCCGGCAAAGTCGAACGGCTTGACCGCGTCCGGGCCACCGGCCTGGCGGATCGTCGGCGGTGCCGGTAATCGCGCATCGGCAGCGCCCGGTGCCGATGCTGGTACCGCGGCGATCACATGGGTGGTTGCCGCGGGCGGCGGCCCGCCCGCCCGACCATCCGCCGGCGGGTCGGCCGGCGCCCGGCACGCCGCCAGCAGCAAGGTCGCGCCAAGGGCCAGATGGCCGGACTGTCGCATAGGGAAACTCCTTTTCCACGCATCCAGGCGATCAGCCTAACCGCTGCACCGCAGCGCCGCAGCGCCCCAAGGCTAGCCGGCGAAAAACGCCTCGAATGCCGCCACCACGCGGGCCACGCCTTCGTCGTCCACGTCCAGGTGGGTGACCAGGCGCAGCGTCGGCGTGTAGCCGATGCCGATGCGGATCTCGTGGGCACGCAGGTGGACGTCCAGATCGCGCAGGCGCTCGGCCGGCACGTCGACGTAGACCATGTTGGTGTGCTGGCCGAGCAGCTTCACGTTGGGGACCGCCCCGAGCCCATCGGCCAACCGCGCGGCACGGGCATGGTCGTCGGCGAGGCGTTCGACGTGATGGTCCAGCGCATGCTGGCAGGCGGCGGCCAGCAGTCCCGCCTGGCGCCAGCCGCCGCCGGCGACCTTGCGCCAGCGCCGCGCCTTCTCGACCAGTGCCGCGGAGCCGACCAGCACCGAGCCGACCGGGGCGCCCAGCCCCTTGGACAGGCATACCGAGACGCTGTCGAAATGCCGGGCGATCTCCCGTGCCGGTACGCCGCAGGCAACCGCGGCGTTGAACAACCGGGCGCCATCCAGATGCAGCGCCAGCCCCCGTTCGCGGGTGAGCGCGCGCGCGGCGGCCAGATAGTCCAGCGGCAGCGCGCGCCCCCACCAGGTGTTCTCCAGCGCGAGGATCTTCGTACGCGGGAAATGCGGATCGATCGGCTTGATCGCCGCCGCCACCTTGTCCAGCGGCAGCGTGCCGTCGACGTCCTGCGGGATCGGCTGCGGCTGGATCGAGCCGAGTACCGCCGCACCGCCGCCCTCCCAGCGGTAGGTGTGCGCATCGGCGCCGACAATGTACTCGTCGCCGCGCTCGCAATGCGCCATCAGTCCGACCAGGTTGGACTGCGTCCCGGTCGGCACGAACAGGCCCGCCTCGAAGCCGAGGTCGGCGGCCAGCCGCGCCTGCAGCGCGTTGACCGTCGGGTCCTCGCCATAGACGTCGTCGCCGACGGCAGCAGCGGCCATCGCCGCGCGCATCGCCGCGGTCGGTTGCGTCACGGTGTCGCTGCGCAGGTCCACCCAAGCCATCGCGTGCTCTCGTCAGTTCCGTGGAAACGGCGAGCATGCCGCGCGCTCCGTCGCGCCACAAGCATGCGCGGGAAGCCATCGCTTCGACAGTGGATCGACGTACGGCACGGCACCCTTCGCCCCACCTGTGCAGGAGGAGGCACATGTCCCGCCGTACCGGCCATTCCGACGCATCCACCATGGTGGTTATCGCCGCGCTCGCCGGCAATTTCGCCATCGCCGTCGCCAAGTTCGTCGCCGCCGCCCTGTCCGGCAGCTCGGCGATGCTCAGCGAAGGGGTGCATTCGCTGGTCGACACGACGAACGAGCTGCTGTTGCTGTATGGCCTGCATCGCTCGCGCCAGCCGGCGGACGACGAGCATCCCTTCGGTCACGGGCGCGAGCTCTACTTCTGGAGCTTCATCGTTTCGCTGCTGATCCTGGCCATGGGTGCGGGCGTGTCGTTCTACCAGGGCGTGGTGCACCTGCGATCACCCGAGCCCACCGAACACCTCGTGACCAGCCTCGTGGTGCTCGGTGTCTCGGCGCTGTTCGAGGGCTCGACCTGGATCGTCGCGCTACGCGAGTTCCGTCGCCGCAAGGGAACGCAGGGATATCTGGAGGCGGTCCGTCAAAGCAAAGACCCCAGTATCTTCACGGTACTGCTCGAAGACACCGCCGCCTTGAGCGGGCTGGCCGCCGCCCTGGCTGGGGTGGGCCTGTCCCACTGGCTGGAAATGCCGGCGCTTGACGGCATCGCATCGCTGGCAATCGGTGCGATCCTCGCGTCGTCGGCGTTCGTGCTCGCGCGCGAAACCAAGGGGCTGCTGATTGGCGAGGCCGCCCGCCCGGCGGTCGCCCGCTCGCTGATGGAGATCGCTTCGACGGACCCGGGCGTGCGCAGCGCCAACGGCGTCTTCACCGTGCAGATGGGGCCGGATCGGGTGGTGGCCGCCTTGAGCGCGGAGTTCGAGGACCGACTTGCCACGCCGGATATCGAGGCCTGCATCGGGCGCATCGAGCGACGGGCCAAGACCAACCATCCGGAACTGGCGGCGCTGTTCGTAAAGCCGCAGACGCCCGAGACGTGGCAGCGGCGGCGCGACGTCCTGGGCACGCAGGACACCCTGACGCACTAGCCGGGCTCCGGCACCGTCACCGTTGTGCGCGTCGACCTGGAACCGATCGGGCGAACAAGGCGACGGTCAGCTCAGGTGGCGCGAGTCGATCGCGTCGCGGTACGGCAGCTTCAGGTGACCGTAGCGCACCACCACGACCGCCACCGCCAGCAGCAGGATCGCCACCGCAGTGCCAAGCAGGTCCAGCGCCGGCAACTGCTGGTCGACCAGCATGTGCCGCGCCAGCGCCACCATCGCGATGTACAGCGGCATGCGCACCGGCAGCTTGCCAGCCGTCCAGTACACCTCGACCATCGAGACCAGCTCGAGGTACATGAACAGCAGCAGCAGGTCGCTGACGCCGGCGTGGCCGGCCCCGACCATCTGCCGGACCTCGCTGAAGCCGGCGAACAGCGTCGCCAGCAGGATGGCCAGCAGGCCGACCTTTTCGATGAGGGAGAACGAGCGACCGATCAGCGGCGTCTGCATGGCGTGTCCTCGACATCGGCGGAAAGCCGCGCGAGGCCATCATGGCCACGGCTGCGACCCCGCCGCAAGACGCCCCGGCGCGGCGGGACGACGCAGACCTCAGCGATGCCGGCGGAAATAGAACCAGGCGATCGACGCCAGCACCATCGCCGGCAGCAGGTTGGCCAGCATCGGCGGCACGCCGTAGACGGTGCCGAAATTGATCAGCGCCTGCTGCAGGAAGTACCAGGCGATCGCCATCAGGATGCCGATGAAGATCCGCTTGCCCAGGCCGCCGGAACGCAGGCTGCCGAAGGCGAACGGCATCGCGCACAGCACCAGCACCAGCACGTTCAGCGGATACAGCGCACGCGTCCAGAACGCCACCGCATAAACGCCCGGGCTCTGCCCGTTGCTCTCCAGGTAGCGCATGTTGCGCCGCAGGTCGCGCATCGGCAGGTACTGCGGCTGCACCAGCGACTGCTCCAGCACGCGCGGATTGAGCTTCACCTGCCACGGCTCGCTGGCCACGGTGGTGGTGTGCGTGCCGGAGTCGTCCAGCGTAGTGCTGCGCACCTGCGACAACGTCCATTGACGACCGTCGTGCGTCGCGCTCCTGGCCCAGTCGAAGCGGGTGAGCTGGCCGTCCGGGGTGAAGGTGAACACCCGCACGTCGGCCAGTTCCACCTGATTGTGGCCGTTCACGTCCTTGAGCAGGCTCGACTTCGCATTGATCACGCGGTCGCCGTCGCGCGCCCACAGGCCGGTGGAGCCGGCCATGCCGATGCCACTTGCGCGCTGGGCCAACTGCATGGCCTGCGCCTTCTGGTCGCCCCACGGCGCGGCCGTCTCGCCCAGGATCACCACCCCGACGATCAGCACCGCCACCACGCCGGCTGCCGAAGCGGCGATGCGCAGTTGCGACATGCCCGCGGCGCGCAACGCGGTGAGCTCGCCGCTGCCGGCCAGGCTGCCCAGGCCGAGCAGGCCGCCGATCACCGTGGCATAGCCGAAATTCTCGTACAGGCGGCGCGGGAAGGTGACCAGCACGTACAGCGCCGCGTCGGCCACGGTGAAGCCGTTCTTGCCGACATGGCCGAGCTGGCGCAGGAACTGCAACAGTGCATCCAGTCCGGAAATCAGTATCCACACGGTCAGCAGCGAGCCGAGCACGGTGGTGCCGATCAGCCAGTCGACCCGGCGCAGGCGTAGCGCCCTCATGCGGTAGCTTCCGTCGTGGCGCTGCGCACGCGACGAGGCTGATACTGGTTGCGGAACATCCACGCCCCAATGCCGAAAGCAACCAGGCTGACCAGCCACATCGGACCGGAACCGTGCCAGTGACCCTTGCTGATCTGGCCGTTACACAGCGCCAGCAGGTTGTAGTAGAGGAAGAACGTCAGCACCGCCAGCAGCAGCCGGCCGTAACGCGCCTCGCGCGGGTTCTGCTTCGCCAGCGGCAGCGACAGCATCATCAGCACCAGCGCCATCACCGGCGAGCCCACACGCCAGGCCAGTTCCGCCCGGGCCTCGTTGGAGTCGGTGCGGCTCAACGCCAGGGTGGCCAGGTTGTGGACCGGGTTGTTGTCCTCGCCGTCGTCCTGCACGTTGCTCAACGAGGCGTCGTTGCCCTGGTAGCGGATGCGCCGCCAGTTGTCGCCGCCCAGCGGCACGTCGTACTGCCAGCCGTCGCGCAAGCCGAGGAAGCGTCCCTCGCCGTCGCTCTCCTGGAACAGCTGGCCGTGCTTGCCGGTGACCAGGCGCAGATGCACGGTGCCGTCGCTGGATTTGCGCTCGGTGGCGATGAACGTGCGCCCCAACTGGCTGCCGTCGCGGCTGAGCGAATCGACGAAGATCACCCCGTCCTTGCCCGGCAGCTCGGTGAAACGCCCTGCGTCCAGGCCCGCAGCGATCACCGAGCGGTTGGCCGCGTCGATCAGCGCTGCCGAAGTCCGCGAGGCCCAGGGACCCAGCCACAGCGACACCACGCCCACCGCCAGCGCGATACCGACGGCGAGCATCGCCACCGGCCGGAACAGGCCGCGCGCGTCCATCCCGGAGGAGGCCAGCACGTGCATCTCGCTTTCGCGGTACATCCGGCCCATCGCCCACAGCCCGCCGACGTAGCCGGACAGCGGCAGCAGGTTGGACAGGCCGTCGAGCATGTTCAGGCCGAGCACCTGGAACATCACGCTGGCCGGATAGCTGCCGTTGGCCACCTGCTGCAGCACGTGGGCGAAGGTGCTGCCGGCCAGCACCGTGACCAGCACGATCGCGGTGGCCGCCATGGTCTGGCCAAGCTCGCGCAGGAAGTAACGGTCGAGGATGCTCAGCATGCGATAGAATCAGGGGCTTGCGCCGGGGTCCTTCGGGGCGTCGGCAAACCGCAAGTCTAGCCTGTCCGGCCATGCCGGCGCCTACTGCAGGACCCTTACATGACGCTCCAGTTCAGCCTTGCCTCCGTCTCCCCCGAAGCCGTCGAAACCGCCTGCGTGGTGGTCGGCGTTTACGAGGGTGGCGTGCTCACCAGTGCCGCAGCGCGCATCGACAGCGCGGCCGAGGGGGCGATCAAGCGGCAGGTGGAGAGCGGCGACATCACCGGCAAGGGTGGCAGTGCGGCCGTGCTGTTCGCGCCGGCCGGGGTCACGGCACGGCGCGTGCTGGTGGTGGGGCTGGGCCAGCAGAAGGCCTTCGACGCCGCCCGCTTCCAGCGGGTCAATGCCGACGCCGCGCGCGCACTGGGCAAGTTGCCGGTGGACAGCGCGGTGTCCTACCTGAGCGAGATCGACGTGCCGGGCCGCGACGCGACCTGGCGCCTGCGCACCGCGGTGCTGGCCGCCGACCATGCCGCCTACCGCTACACCGCAACGTTCAAGCCGCGCGAAAAGGGGCCGCAGCCGGAGCTGGCCAGCTTGGCGTTCGCCGGCGCTGCCGACGCACAGGCCGGACTGGACCAGGGCGTGGCGATCGCCGCGGGCGTGCGCTTTGCCCGTGAACTGGCCAACCTGCCGCCGAACATCTGCAATCCGGCCTACATCGCCGGGCAGGCGCAGGCCTTCGCCGCCGAACACGCCGACACGGTGGACTGCCGCGTGCTCGACCACGAGGAGATGGAGCAGCTCGGCTTCGGTTCGCTGCTGGCGGTCGGCCGCGGCTCGACCAACCGGCCCAAGCTGGTGGCGCTGGAGTACGCCGGCGGCGCCGAGGGCGACAAGCCGTACGCGTTCGTCGGCAAGGGCATCACCTTCGATTCCGGCGGCATCAGCCTCAAGCCCGGCGCCGGCATGGAGGAGATGAAGTTCGACATGGGCGGCGCCGCCGGCGTGCTCGGCGGCTTCGTCGCGGCAGTGAAGATGGGCCTGAAGCTCAATCTGGTCTGCGTGGTGCCGGCGGCGGAGAACATGCCCGACGGCGACAGCTACCGCCCCAGCGACGTGCTGACCAGCCTGTCCGGCCTCACCATCGAAGTGCTCAACACCGACGCCGAGGGCCGCCTGATCCTCTGCGACGCGCTGACCTGGACGGCCCGGACCTATCAGCCCCAGGCGATCGTCGACGCGGCCACGCTCACCGGCGCCTGCGTGATCGCGCTGGGCAAGCACGCCTCCGGCCTGATGAGCAAGCACGACGATCTCGCCGCCGAGCTGCTCGCCGCCGGCGAGGCCACGCTCGATCGCGCCTGGCGCCTGCCGCTGTGGGACGACTACCAGACCCAGCTCGAATCCGGCTTCGCCGATGTCGCCAATATCGGCGGCAAGAGTGCCGGCGCGATCACCGCCGGCTGCTTCCTGTCGCGCTTCACCGAAGGCCAGCGCTGGGCCCACCTGGACATCGCCGGCACCGCCTGGGACGAGGGTCGCAAGGGCCTGGCCACCGGTCGCCCGGTGCCGCTGCTGGCGCAGTGGCTGATCGATCGAAGCGCGTCGAGCGAGAAGTGAGGGAGGAGGAGTGAGAAGTGAGAGAAAGCGTCGGGCCTGTCGCCACACGACCTTCCCTGTCACTCCCCACCCCCTGGATACCCGCAAGTAGCGCGCGACCGGAACAAAGCCGTAAAAGGCGGCGACCAACCGGCAGCCTTTGCGCCAGCCACCTCAACCTCTCCGCCCTTCTCTCACTTCTCACTCCTCTCCACTCGCTCCTAGCTTCCATGCCCCGCGCCGACTTCTACCTGATCGACAAGCCGCGCTTCCGCGAGCAGCCCCTGCTGCTGGCCTGCGAGCTGGCCAAGCGCGCCTACGCCGCGCAGCAGCCGACGCTGGTGCTGTGCCGCGACTTCGAACAGGCCGAGGCGCTTGACGAGCTGCTGTGGGATTTCGACGAGGACGCGTTCATCCCGCACCAGCTCGCCGGCGATGACGACGATGCGCAGACCGCCGTGCTGCTGGTGCCGCCAGGCATCGAGACGCCGGACCGCCCGCTGTTGATCAACCTGCGCGAGCAACGACCGGAAGGTCACTACGAGCGTGTGCTGGAAGTGGTGGCCGCCGATCCGGCCGAACGCGAGGGATCGCGCCGCCGGTGGCGCGAGTACGCTGCGCTCGGCTTCGCGGTGAACAAGTTCGACATGTAGCGTTCCGGCCGCCTCAAGCGGTCGGCTGGTCGGCACGACCGGCGCGCAGCGCCACCGCCGCCAGGGTCTCCTCGATGGTGCGCCCCAGCTGGACGCCGGATACCGGCTTGCGTACGAATCCATCCATCCCCGCGGCGCGGGCGCGCGCCTCGTCACCGGCAGCCGAACGTGCGGTGATCGCCACGATCGGCAGGTGGCTGCCGGCCGGTTCGCGCTGGCGCACCAGCCGGGCTACCTGAAAGCCGTCCACACCAGGCAGGTCCAGGTCGAGCAGCATCAGGTCGAAACTGGCCGTGCTCAGTTCGGCCAGGGCAGCAAGCCCGTGCGCCACGCCGGTGATGCGGTGACCCTGCGCTTCGAGCAGGCCGCGGATGACCGATGCGACGATCGCATCATCCTCCACCAGCAGCACCCGGCAGGACGGCAACGTCCCGGTTTCGACGACCGGGAGCACCGATTCCGGCAGCTCTTCCTCGGGCAACGGCAACGGCAAGCGCACGCTGAATACGCTGCCGATGGTCAGCCGCGACTCGAAGTCGATCGCGCCGCCCATCAGGGTCACCAGTTCCCGGCAGATCGCCAGCCCGAGGCCGCTGCCGGCACGCCGCAGCGGCCCCTCGGCCTGCTCGAAGCGCTGGAACAGGCGCGACTGGCTCGCTTCGGGAATACCCGGCCCGGTATCGCGCACGCTGAACTCCACGCCACCAGGCAGGGGCCGCGCGGCCAGCGTGACGCGGCCGCGCTCGGTGAACTTCACCGCGTTGCCGGTGAGGTTGAGCAGGATCTGCTTGATCCGCATCGCATCGCCCACCAGCCGCTCCGGCAACCCCGCAGCCGCTTCCAGGGTGAAACCGATGCCCTTGCCGCGTGCCTGCGCGGCGGTCATCCGCGCGACGTCCTGCAGCAGTTCGTAGGGATCGAACGGGGCCAGTTCCAGCTCCAGTCGCCCGGCTTCGATGCGCGCCAGATCCAGCGCATCGTTGAGCAGTTTCAGCAGCATTGCGCCGGAGCGCTGCATCGCCTGGGCGTATTCGCTCTGCTCCGGTCGCAGTGGCGTGGACAGCAGCAGTTCGGCCATGCCCATCACGCCGGTCATCGGGGTACGGATCTCGTGGCTGAGCGTGGCAAGGAAGCGTGTCTTGGCCGCACTGGCCTGCTCGGCCAACTGGCGCTGCTGCTCGGACAGGTCCAGCCGGTGACGCTGGTCCACGCGGCGCTGCCACAGCCGCAACACCAGCATGGCCAGCAGCAACAGGCCGATCGCATAGCCGAACCATGCCCACCAGCGCTCCCACGGCGGGGCGTCGACCACGATGTTCAGCGGGGCGGACAGCTCGGTCCAGCGGCCATTGGCCCCTGCGCCCATCACGTCGAGCGTGTAATTGCCCGGCTCCAGCGCGGCGAATTCGCGCTCGCCGCGATTGCCGACGTCCACCCAGCCGCTGTCCAGCCCGGACAGGCGAAAGCGGTAGTGGTTGGCCGCCGGGTCGATATAGGAGTACAGCCGCACGACCACGCCCAGTTCGCGGTCCTGCCAGCCCACGTGCAACGTTCCCGCCACCGGCAACTCGCGCAGCCGGCCCGCCCTGCGCACGTGGACGCCGGTGATCTGCAGCGGCGCGGCGCCATCCTGTTCGGTGATGCGGTCGGGGTTGAAGCCGACGACGCCGCCGAAAGTCGGTGCATAGATGGTGCCGTCGGCCATCCGGCTGTAGCCGCGGAAGAACTCGCCGTTGGCGAGCCCGTCCTGCAGGCCCATCTGGCGGAATCGCCCGGTGTCGGGATTGAAACGCCACAGCCCGTCGCTGCCGAAAATCCACACCCGGCGGTGCGCATCGATGCGCAGGTCCACCACGTTGATCGAGGGCCAGCCCTGGTCGGCCAGCACGCGGCGATCCAGTTGCAGGCCATCACGGGCCAGGCGGTAGTGCTCCAGTCCATCCGGACGCGCCAGCCAGAAACCGTCCGGCGAGGCATCGAACGCATTCACCGCCTGGCGGTTGTCGACCCCCGGCACCGGCTCGAAGTGGTCATGGCCGGCGTCCAGACGGTACAGCCCGCCGTCGCCGGCGTACCAGAAGATCCCGAAACGAAGCGTCATCTGGCTGCCCCAGCGCGCACGCTCGTCGCCGCCGGCGATCGCCACCGGAGTCACCGCCAACGTCCGCGGATCGATGCGGAACAGGCCCTGGTTGAAGGTACGCACGTACAGGCGCCGGTCCGGCCCCGCCTCCACCTCCAGCGGCAGGTGCAGCACGCGCCGCTCCGGATCGACCTGCTCGATGCGGCCGTCCCGGTAGCGGTACAGCGAGCCCTTGGTGGCGATCCACAGGTTGTGGTCGGCGTCCTCGGTCATGCCGACCACGTCGCCGTGCAGGCCGGAGATCACGTGCTGCACGCGCCCGGTGGACGGATCGAGCTTGTCCACGCGACCACCGCGCTCGCCCACCCAGATCTGCTCGTCGCTGGCATGCGCCATGGCAGTGGCCATCGAGTCGCGCAGGCTGTCCGGATCGTCCGGGATGTGCGTGTAGCGGCTCATGCCGGACCAGCCCGGCGCGAGATAGCCTACGCCGCCGTCGTACAGCGCGAACCACAACCCGCCCTCGCGGTCCGGCAGGATCTTCCACACCCAGCTGCCGGGCAGGTTGCCGTACATCACCGGGCGATCGATCACCGGGATCAACGGCTGGTGCGGCGCCGGCTGCAGGAACAGGCCTTTCTGGGTACCGATCCACAGCCGGCCTGCGCGGTCGCGCGCACTGGTCATGATGTTGGTGTCTGGCAGGCCCGGCACGTCCAGCGGGCGCGCCACGTCGTCGTCGCCGACGAAGAACAGCCCATGGCTGGCGGCGATGCGGATCTCGTCGTCGTCCGGATCGCCCTCGATCGCCCAGGCGTCGATCAGCAGCTTGGGATCCACCCCGTGGATGGCGCGGATGCGGCCGTCCGGATCGCGCCGGAAGACACCGTTCGCACTGCCGATCCACAACCGGTCGTGGCGATCGACATAGAGTGCGGCCACCGCGCCGAACTGCCCCGGGCGACCGTCGGCACCCGGCGGTGCGATATGGTCGAAGTGGCGTCCGTCCGGACGCATCCGGTCCAGCCCGGCCTCGGTGCCGACCCAGATGGTGCCGCCGCTGCATTCGGCGATCGTCCACACCTTGTCGATCGACAGGCTGGCCGGATCGGCCGGATCGTGCCGCCAGTGCACGAAGCCACCGGTGGCCGGGTCGTAGCGGTTGAGCCCGGCCTCCAGCCCGCTGGACCAGAGCCGGCCGGCATGGTCCACCAGCAGCCCGCCGACGGTGTTGTCGGACAGCGAGGTCGGATCGCCGGCAACGTGGTGGAACACCCGAAAGCCGACACCGTCGTATTTCGCCAGCCCCCCCTTGGTGCCGAACCACATCGCGCCGTCGTGGTCCTGCACGACCGCGTACACGCTGCTGCTGGGCAGCCCCTCGGCGGTACCGAAACGGCGGAACTGCGGCGTCGGCAGGGCGCTTCCCGTGTCGACCGATGCCGCCGGCACGGGCTCACGCACGGGCGTGACGCCCCCGCCGCCAAACAGGCCGATCGACATCAGCAACGACAAGAACATGCGATCCCCTCGCGCCCACAACGACCGGGCGCACCCGCGATCATGCCAAATTGCGCGTCCCTGCACCCACCCCCACGGTCAGGCCGGTACCGCCGGTGCCGCGATCGCCGATTCCATCGCCCGCACCAGTTGGCCACCGGACAGCGGTTTGCGCAGGAAGCCGTCCATCCCGGCCCGCCGCGCACGCTGCTCCTCGTCGCCACCGGAGCGGGCGGTGATCGCCACGATCGGCAGGTGCCCGGCATCGCCTTCGCGCTGGCGAATCAGCCGCGCCAGCTGGAAGCCGTCCACGCCCGGCAGGTCCAGGTCCAGCAACAGCACGTCGTGCCGCCCGCGCTCGAGCTCGGCCAGCGCGGCCAGCCCGTTGGCCACGTGCACGACCCGATGCCCCTGCTGCTGGAGCAGACCCCGGATCACTGCGGCCACCGTGGTGTCGTCTTCCACCAGCAGCACCTGCCTGGACTGCAGCGGCAGCGGGGCGGCGAGTGCCGGCGCCTCGTCCCCCGCCAGCTCGGCCAGCGGCAGGCGCACGCGGAAGCTGCTGCCCTGGCCAAGCCGCGACTCCAGCTCGATCGAGCCGCCCATCAGGGTTACCAGCTCGCGGCAGATCGCCAGGCCCAGCCCACTGCCCGCGCGCCGCTGCGGCCCCTCGGCCTGCTCGAAGCGACCGAACAGGCGCGACTGGCTGGCCTCGGGGATGCCCGGGCCGGTGTCGCTGACGCTGAACATCACACCCCCGGCGATGCGCTGCCCGCGCAGGGTGATGCTGCCGTGCTCGGTGAATTTCACCGCGTTGGTCGACAGGTTCAGCAGGATCTGCTCGACGCGCAGCGCGTCGCCCATCACCGACACCGGCAGGTCGGCGGCGATCTCCAGCCGGAAATCGATGCCCTTGGCGCACGCCTGCCCCTCGACCAGCCGCGCCACGTCGTCCAGCAACTGGCGGGGCGCGAATGGTGCTGGTTCCAGCACGAAGCGGCCAGCCTCGATGCGGGCCAGGTCCAGCGCGTCGTTGAGCAGCTTGAGCAGCATCGTGCCGGAGCGCTGCATCGCTTGCGCGTACTCGCGCTGACCGGGCTGCAGCGGCGTGGCCAGCAATAGTTCGGCCATGCCGATCACACCGGTCATCGGAGTGCGGATCTCGTGGCTCAGCGTGGCCAGGAACTGCGTCTTGGCCGCGTTCGCCTGTTCGGCCAGCAGCCGCTGCTGCTCGGCCAGTTGCACGCGATGGCGCTGCGCCTCGCGGCGCCGCCAGGCCAGCGCGAGCCCCACCGCCGAGCCGACCGCGGCAACCGCGTAGGCCATCCACGCCCACCAGCGATCCCAGGGAGGCGCCTGCACGTGGATTGCCAGCGGCGTGGCAAGCCGGCCCCATGGCCCGTCCGGCCCGGCCGCCATCGCCTGCAGCATGTAGTTGCCAGGACCCAAGCCGGCGAACTCGAGTTAGCCATGCGCACCGCCTTCGACCCAATCACGGTCCAGCCCGGCCAGGCGGAAGCGATAGCGGTTGCCCGCCGGATTCACGAACGAGCCGACCCGCGCCTGCACGCGCAGATCGCGATCGCGCCAGCCCAGGTCGATCTGCCGCAAGCCGGCACCGGCCAGCACGCGGGCATGACGTCCTCGCACGGTGACCGCCGCCAGCGATACCGGCGGCGCCTCCGTCGGCGCGCTGCGGGTGTCCAGTTGCTCCGGATCGAAGCCGATCACGCCACCGTGCGTCGGTGCGTACAGCGGTCCGCCCGCCGTCGGCTGCGCCACGCCACCGAGGAATTCGCCATTCATCAGGCCGTCCTGCGCACCGATGCGATGCAGCCGGGTCGTGCCAGGTTCGATCCGCCACAGGCCGGTCTCTGTGAACACCCACAGCGCGCCCCGGGCATCCTCGTACAGGTCGCGCACCACCGGCGCGCGCCAGCCGTTCGACGCATCGACCACCCGGTCGCGCCTGGCGCGGCGATCATGCCAACGGTAATGCTCGAGCCGGTCCTGCCGGATCACCCAGAACCCCGCGGCATCTAACGCCAGTCCCAGCGCATCCTCGCCGCGCGGCACGCCGGGGACGAACGCCATCCGGCCGAGCGCGGCATCCCAGCGCATCACACCCTCGTGATTGGCATACCAGAGCGCGCCATCGGCCAGGCCGAGCGCCGCCGGACGCAGATCCGGCTGGTCGGCGTCCGGCGGCATCGGCACCGGTACGATCGCCTGCGTGCGCGTATCGATACGCACGATCGCCGCACCGGACACCGTGGCGTACAGCACGCCCGGCCCGCCGCCGGCGAGGATCTCCGGCCGCTTCAGCCAGTGCCGCCGGGGATCGACCAACGCCGAACGGCCATCGGCATAGCGCTTGAGCACGCCGCGCAGGGTGAACCACAGCGCGCCATCCTGGTCGACCATCGCGATCGGATCGGTCTTCAGGCCGGAGAGCACGTGATGGACCTCGCCGGTGACCGGATCGAGCCGGTCGATGCGCCCGGGTTCACCGATCCACAACGTGCCGTCGGCGGCCGGGGCCACCCCAGAGGCCATGCTGTCGCTGAGGCTGTCCGGATCGTCCGGGACATGGGTGAAGCGCGCGAAGTTCTGCCAGTTCGGCGGCAGGTAAGCCACGCCGCCGTCGTAGAAGGTCAGCCACACGCCGCCCTCGCGATCGGCCAGCACGCGCCAGGTCCACTCGCCGGGCAGGCCACCGACCAGCAGCGGCTGACGATGGAACGTGTGCAGCCCGCTGCGCGGATCGTCCAGCACCACGCCGTGCAGGGTGGCCATCCACAGGCGGCCGGCGCGGTCGCGCGCGCTGGCGAATACGTAGCTGGGCGCCATCTGCGCCGCGGTGTAGGCCGGCTGCGCCGCGCAGTCGACGATCCGGTACAGGCCGAACTTGGTACCGATGCGCAGGTCGGCGCCGCTGCCCTCGATGCGCCAGATCTGGTTCGGCTTGTCGCTGGCGTTGTGCACCGGCACGCGCACGATCCGTCCGTCCGGCGAGCGCTTCAGCAGCACGCCGGACCAGGTGCCGATCCACAGCGTGCCATCGGCCTGCGCATGCAGGGCGCCGACTACCGTGTCGCGGGTGCCGGGCTTGCCATCGAACACCGGCAGGTAAGGCACATGCTCCAACGTGCGGCCGTCGGCGGCCAGGTGGTCCAGCCCCGCCGCGGTGCCGATCCACAGGCTGCGGTTCGGCGCCAG
>JABLTH010009274.1_pt1 | contig 19328 bp, 19 predicted proteins | sample 7875711 | NCBI WGS metagenome assembly JABLTH01 (sample SAMN14941262, study PRJNA633318) | bioreactor metagenome | isolation source: bioreactor | place: China | collected 2019-03-05 | reverse complement strand
GGGTCGATGCGCTGGTCGCGGCGGTGGGCGCCCGGTCCTTCGCCGACCGCCCGGCAGGCACCCTCTCCGGCGGCGAGCAGCAGCGGCTGCGCGTGGGGCAGGCTCTCGCCGACGACCCCCGGCTGCTGCTCTGCGACGAGCCGCTGACGAGCCTCGATCTGGCCAACCAGCAGGCCGTCGTGGAGCTGATCGACCGGCATCGCCGCACCGGCGCCGGCGTGCTGCTCGTCACCCACGACATCAACCCCGTGCTCGACATCGTCGACCGGATCCTGTACCTCGCGAACGGCCGCTTCACGCTCGGCACCCCGCGGGAGGTGCTGACCACCCGCGTGCTCTCCGACCTCTACGGGGTTCCGGTGTTCGTGTCCGAGGTCGGCGGCCGCCTCGTCGTCGTCGGCGCGCCGGATGCGGAGAGCGCCGCGCACCACCACGACGGACCGGACGAGGAGCTGCACGCATGAACCTCCCGGACATCGTCCAGGCCATGTTCGGCGGCCTGTCGCAGTACGGCGAGATCCTCGCCCTGGTCTCGAACTCGGTCTGGGCGGGAGCCGTGCTCGGCCTCGTCGGCGGCCTCATCGGCGTGTTCGTGATGCAGCGCGACATGGCCTTCGCCGTGCACGGCATCAGCGAGCTCTCCTTCGCCGGCGCCGCGGTCGCGCTGCTGGTGGGCGTCGATGTCGTCACCGGCTCGATCGTCGGATCCCTCATCGCCGCGGCGATCATCGGCTGGCTGGGCGCCCGCGCGCGCGACCGCAACTCGATCATCGGCGTGCTCATGCCGTTCGGGCTGGGTGTCGGGATCCTCGCCCTATCGCTCTACAACGGGCGTGCGGCAGGCCGGTTCAGCCTGCTGACCGGGCAGATCGTGTCGGTGCAGTCGGAGCAGCTGGGCTGGCTGACCGGGATCTGCGCGCTCGTGCTGCTGGGCCTGCTGATCATCTGGCGCCCGCTGCGCTTCGACTCCCTCGATCCGCAGTCCGCGGCCGCCCGCGGCGTTCCCACGGTCGGCGTCTCGTTCGCCTTCATGCTGCTGCTCGGCCTCGTGGTCGCGGTCGCCGTGCACATCATCGGCGCGCTGCTGGTGATGGCGCTCGTGGTGACCCCGGCCGCCGCGGCGATGCGGGTGCGCTCAGGCCCTCTGGCCGTGCCGGTGCTGGCGGCCGTCTTCGGCGTGGTCTCCGCGGTCGGCGGCATCCTCCTGGCGGTGATGGGCACGCTGCCGGTGAGCCCGTACATCACGACGGTCTCGTTCGCGATCTACCTCGTCTGCCGCGCGATCGGATCCCGGCGGGATCGTGTCGTGCGCGCGGCCCCGGCCCCGGCGCGCACCGAATGAGCGCACACGGGCACGGGCATGACTCCGCGGCGCTCCGGCACGTCGAGGTGGCTCGGACGCCGAAGCGCATCCTGCTCACGGCGCTGATCGTCGTCGGCGTCGCGACGATCGTCGGCCTGCTGCTGCTCTGGCCGTCCGCGGAGCGTCCCGGAGGGACCCCGACGTCCGGCTCCTCGGTCGCGAAGACCACGTACCCGACCGGCGAGATCCTGCGGATGTCCGACTGCGCGGCACCCGGGCCGCCGGCACCCTCGGGCGGCGGGACGGGCTCCGGCGCGACCGGCGGATCCGGTGCGGGAGGAGCATCTCCCGCCGCCTGCGCGATCGCGCAGGTCAGGATCGAGGACGGCGCCCGTGCGGGCGAGACGGTCAGGATCATGCTGAACGGTCCGTTCGCCCGTGCCGGCCTGCACCCCGGCGACCGGCTCGAGCTGATGGTGATCGCCCTGCCCACGCATTCGAGCATCGTGCAGCCGGGCGGCGTGGATCCGGGGATCTCGGCGTTCGGCGTGGTCAGGACCGTCCCGCTGGCCGTGTGGGCCGGGCTGTTCGCCCTGGTCGTGATCGTCGTCGGGCTCCTGCGCGGACTGCTCGCCCTCGTCGGGCTGGTGTTCAGCGGCGCGATGATCGTGATGTTCCTGCTGCCAGCCCTGCTGCACGCGGAGCCCGCCATGGCGGTCGCCCTCGTCGGCGCGTCCGCGATCCTCTACGTCGTGCTCTATCTCGCGCACGGGCTGTCCCTGCGCACCAGCGCGGCTCTCGCGGGCACGCTCGCGGGAGTCGCGATCACCGCGATCCTGGCGCAGCTGGCGGTCGGCACCACCCGGCTCAGCGGCATCGACGAGAGCGCCGGCTTCCTGGCCCCGATGGTGCCGCAGGTCGACTTCCAGGGCCTGCTCACGTGCGCGATCATCATCGCGGGCCTGGGCGTGCTCAACGACGTGACCATCACGCAGAGCTCGGCCGTGTGGGAGCTGCGCGCCGTCGCCCCGGAGCTCTCCCGGCGGCAGCTGTTCGGCCGCGCGATGCGCATCGGACGCGATCACATCGCCTCCACGATCTACACGATCGTGTTCGCCTACGTCGGGGCGTCGCTGAGCGTCGTGCTGCTCCTCTACGTCTACGACCAGCCGATGATGAACATGCTCGGGCTCGAGGACATCGCGACGGAGATCGTCCGCACCCTCTGCAGCGGCATCGGGCTCGTGCTCGCGGTGCCTCTCACCACGGCCATCGCGGTCGCGCTCCTGCCTCCCCGCTCGGCCGTGACGGGGGAGTCCCTCCCCGCGCCGCTCGGCGAGGACGACGCCGACACCGTGGAGTGGCTGCGCACGCTGCGCACCGTCGAGGCGCCGACGATCGTGGCGCCGGATCCGCGTACGGGCGGCTAGGCGACCGGCTCTCCGTAGAGCGCCGCGACGTCCTGCGAGCTGACCCAGCGCGAGTACGTCGGATCCTGCGGCCAGCCGTCCGGCACGTCCTGCCACTCCTCCTGGCGGCCGTAGGGCAGCACGTCGGAGATCGCGAACGCGACGCTGAAGCGCTCGGCGCCGCGGCCGTCGGTGTGCCACGTGCGGTAGACGTCGTCCCCGTCGCGCAGGAACACGTTGAAGCCGAAGCCCTCTCCCGGGCCCGCGTCCACGTCGGCGCCGAAGGACGACTCCGCCGACGAGTACCAGGTCATCCGGTTCCCGACGCGCTTCTTGTAGGCGAGGATCTCGTCCATCGGTCCGTTCGTGACGATCACGAAGCGGGCGTCCTGCGCCTCGATGTGCCCCGTGCGGGTCCACTGGGAGGTGAGGCCGGTGCAGCCCTGGCACTGCCAGGTCGCGCCGTCCGTCCACATGTGGTGGTAGGTGACCAGCTGGCTCTTGCCCTCGAACACGTCGGCCAGGCTCACCCGGCTGCCGTCCTCGGCGATGAGCGTGTAGGGCGGGAGCTTGACGGCGGGCAGGCGCCGACGGGCGGCCGCGATCGCGTCCTGCTCCCGGGTCGCGGCCTTCTCGCGGATCCGCAGCTGCGCGAGCTCTTCGCGCCAGGTCTGCTCGTCGACGACAGGGGGCAGAGCGGTCATGACATCCTCCGATGGTCGGTTCCGGTCGCTCGGGCGCCGATGTTCACGGCGTCCACATCTGCTATGTTCACACCGTACACATCGCCCGGCGACGACTCAAGAGGGGGAGGGGATCCGATGGCCTACCATCACGGGGATCTCGCCACCGCCCTCGTCGAGGCGGCCGTCGCGCTTGGCCGCGAAGGCGGGCCGGCGGCGATCACGATCCGCGAGGCCACGCGGCGCACCGGGGTCTCGCCGAACGCCGCGTACCGGCACTTCCCGAACCGGGCGGCCCTCCTGGACGCGGCCGCGACGGCGATCCAGCAGGGGCTCGCCGCGGCGATGACCGACGCCCCCGAGCGATCGCCCGCCGAGCGCCTGCACCGGATCGGCGCCGCCTACATCGAGTTCGCCCTCGACGAGCCGGGCTGGTTCGGCGTGGTCTTCTTCGGGATCCGCCCGCCGGAGCCGGCGACCACGGCGCAGGCGCCGGCGTTCCGGGCGCTGACGGCGGCCCTCGACGATCTGGTCGCCGACGGTGCGCTGCCCGAGGCGCAGCGCGACGACGCGGCCTGGGCATGCTGGGCCACGGTGCACGGGTTCGCCGAGCTGTGCCTGCGCGGCCCCCTGGCGGGGCTGGACCGCGCGGAGCAGAGCCGGCGCGGCGATGCCGCGATCCGCGCGGTGATCGCGGGGATCCAGGTCGGCGCCGGGTGACGGGGCGCTGCAGGGCTCGTCTCCCGCATGCGCATCGCCGGACATCCGCCGATCGTTCCGCGCCCGCGTCGCGCCGGCCCTGTCGACACAAGGGAAGCCCGGGTTAGGATCGTCAGGACTCGCGCGGACCACGGCCCTGCACCCAAGGACGCCGGACGACGCGAATCCCCCTCCGCATCCATCCTCCCCGGCACTCCCCCTGCCAGGGCGTGGGAGGGGTGAGCAGAAAGGCGCTGCCCGTGGCCGAGGCGACCGAGAACCGTGCATCCCAGGAGCAGCCGCCGCAGGGCGACTTCTTCGATCAGCTCCTCGATTCGCCGTCGAGCCAGCAGGCCTTCACGATCGGCTTCCGCGGATACGACAAGGCGGAGGTCGACGCGCACCTCACCGCCCTCAAGGAGGAGCTGCGCCGCGCGACCGACTCGAGCGCCCAGACCGACGCCCACCTGCGCGGTGAGCTGGACAAGGCGTCCGAGAAGCACCGCCGCGAGCTCGAGAAGGCCACCGCCGCCCATGAGGAGCGGGCCGCGAAGCTCGAGGCCGATCTGGCTGCCGCGAACGCGAAGATCGCCGAGTCCGCCCAGCAGATCCAGTCGCTGAGCACGGCGCTCGCCGGATCCCAGGAGGATATCGACGAGGCCACGTCGCGGTCGCAGTTCGAGACCGTGCTGCGCGTCGCCGAGGAGCAGGCCAGCGTGCTCATCCAGAACGCCGCGGTGCAGGCGGAGCGCCTGCTCGAGGCCGCGCGGGACGAGGCGGCCGCCAAGCGCGCCGAGCTCGACGCCGATGTCGCGCGCATCACGGCGCAGGCCGAGCGCGACGCCGACCAGGTGCGCCTCAAGATGGAGACCGAGTTCACCGCGCACACCGCACAGGTCGAGCGCGAGGCCGCGCACGCGGCGGAGAAGGTGAACCACGCCGAGCAGGAGGCGCACTCGATCCGCACCGAGGCCGAGAAGGGCGCCGCGGCCCTGCGGGCGATGGTCACCCGCGAGACCACGGACCTGCGCGTCGCCGCCGAGCGCGAGGTGCGGGAGATGAACGCGCGCGTGCTGGAGATGGAGGAGTCGCTCACCCGCCGCCAGGACGACGCGCAGCAGGAGTTCCTCGTGCTGCACAACCAGGCCGTCGCGCACGCGGAGCGCATCACCGTCGACGCGAACGAGCAGGTCGCCGCGGCCCTGGCCCACGCCGAGCGGATCTCGGCGAAGGCCGACGACTACGAGCGGCTGATGCGCTCGCAGGCCCAGGCGATCGAGGCCGAGGCGCAGGTGCGCGCTCGCGAGACGCTCGACCGTGCCCGCACCAAGTCGCAGAAGATCGTCGACATGGTCACCGCGCACACCGCGAACGTCGTGCGCGATGCAGACGACCGGGCCCGCCAGCTGCGCTGGCAGCAGCAGCAGCTCACGAGCTTCATGGCCGAGGTGCGCGAGCTGATCCGCCCCGACGGCGCGCTCGGCAGCGAGGCATCCGGATCCGCCCCCGCGGCCGAGGACGACAAGGCGTCCGAGGCGCCCGAGGCGTCCGAGGCCGAGTCGCCCGCGGAGGACGCCGAGGCCTGATCCGGGCGCGAGCGCGCCGGGATGGAAAACGCCGCTGCCGGGTGCCCCGGGGCGGCGTTTTCCATCTTGTGGCGCGGTTCCGGATCCCGGCGAGATGGTTTTCGCAGGTTCCGCGAGGCTGGCGGCGGGGTTTTCCATTCCGTGACGACGAAGCTCGGGGCGGATCCGGCACGCGGCCTCCCGGGCAGCATCGCTCCCCGGGCGCTCGGAGGTTGCGGATATCCCGCTCCCAGCCGCACGCCAGCGGGCCGCTCTAGACTCGAGGCATGGCCCAGCGGAACACGTGGCAGCGCGAACGCGTGCGCGAGGAGCTCTCGGACGCCCCCGGCTTCGTGAGCGCTCAGACGCTGCACGCGACCCTGCGCGAGGCCAACACCGGCATCGGCCTCGCCACCGTGTACCGCGCTCTCGCGGGCCTGGCCGCGTCCGGCGAGGCGGACTCGCTGCAGAGCCCCGAGGGGGAGGCGCTGTACCGCGCGTGCCGCAGCGCGGGGCACCACCATCATCTGATCTGCCGATCCTGCGGCCGGACGGTCGAGATCGAGGCCACCGACGTCGAGCAGTGGGCGCAGCGCACCGCCGCCCAGCACGGCTTCCGCGACGCGGAGCACGTGGTCGACATCTTCGGACTGTGCGCGAGCTGCGCCGACGCCGCTCAGGAGTGATCCCCGCGTGACCCTGACCACCCCCGGCCGCCGTGCGACCGCCGCGCGAGACGGGGCGGCGACGCCGCACGCCCTGCGCACACCGCCGCCGCGGCTGACGGGGCGCACGGCCCTCATCGGCGCCGTGATCGGCGTCGTCGTGGTCGGCGCTCTGATCGCGATCGACGCCCTGGCGCCGCACCTCTTCTCCGCCCGCCTGCCCAACCGCCTGCAGGACGGCCTGACGCTGTCGCTCAGCGTGCTGTTCGAGGCGCTGCCGTTCGTGATCCTCGGCGTGGTGCTCTCGATCGCCGTGCAGGTGTGGCTGCCCGCCGGCGTCATCGAGCGCGTGCTGCCGAAGCGCGGATGGGCTCGCCGCGCGGTGCTGTCGCTGCTGGGCATGCTCATCCCTGTCTGCGAGTGCGGCAACGTGCCGTTCGCGCGTGGACTCATGATGCGCGGCCTCGGGCCCGCCGAGGCGCTGACGTTCCTCATCGCGGCGCCGATCGTGAACCCGATCGTCATCCTCACCACCCACGCGGCGTTCGGCTTCGACGGCGGCATCCTCGTCGCGCGCCTCGTCGGCGGCTACCTCGTCGCGAACCTCATCGGCTGGGTGTACAGCCGGCACCCGGATCCGGACGCGCTGCTGACCGCGCGGTTCCGCGACACGTGCGACGTCGTCGTGCACGAGCAGGGATCGGGCATCCGGCGCAGTCTCGCGCAGTTCCTCATCGAGCTGCGCGCGGTGATGCCGGCCCTGATCGTCGGATCCGCGCTCGCCGGCGCCGTGCAGGTGCTGGTGCCGCGCGACGTGCTGCTCGCGATCGGATCCAATCCGCTGCTGTCGGTGGTCGCGATGATCGCCCTCGCGATCTCGGTCGCGATCTGCTCGAACGTCGACTCGTTCTTCGCGCTGTCGTTCGCGTCGACGTTCTCGCCGGGCGCGATCGTCGCCTTCCTCCTGGTCGGCCCGCTCGTGGACATCAAGATGATGGCGCTGCTGCGCACCACGTTCACCGCGCGCACGCTCGCCGGGATCGTCGGCATCGTGATCCTGTTCGGCTTCGCCCTGGGGATCGGGGTGAACGTCTTTGCGTGACACGACCGTCCGACCCGCCTCCGAGACGCACGAGGGGCAGGAGCCGTCGCGCCTGCAGGCCCTCGGCGCCCGCTGGCTGGGCGCCGGGCTCGCGGCGGCGCTGGCCGTGGCCACGCTCGCGCTCGCGGCGACCGGACGGCTCACCCTCTACATCAGCCCCGAGACGGTGTGGTTCGCCGTGGCCGCGGCGATCGCCACGCTCATCGGCGTCGTGTGGTCGTGCGCGCTGCCCCTCGGCGCCGAGCAGGAGCACGGCCACGACCACGGCGACGCGGGCGCCGGCCACGATCACGCGGATGAGCACGCGCACCCCCGCCCGGCGCGTCGCGTCGTCGGCGTGGTCGCCGGCGCCACCGGCGGGGTGATCGCCACCGGGGTGGTCGCCGGGGCGCTGCTGCTGCCGCCGGCCTCGCTGTCCGTGGACATGGCGATGCAGCGCGCGCCGATGGGCAATGTGCTCTTCGCGGGCGCCGACAACGTGGCCCTCGGCGCCAACACCGACACCAGCACCTTCGGGATCGGCGGCTGGGCCAGCGTGTTCGCCACCGGATCCCGGCCGGAGAAGTACGACGGATCGTCGGTCACGCTCACCGGCTTCCTCACGCCCAGCGGCTCCGCGAAGGATCAGGCGCACCTGACGCGCATGGTGATCTCGCACTGCGTGCTCGACGCGCAGCCCGCGTCGGTGCCGGTGCAGATCACCGGCTGGCAGGGCCAGTACGCTGTGGGCGACTGGATCCAGGTGAAGGGGACCGTCCGCGCGAGTGCGGACGGCAAGCTCTCGATCGTGCCGGCCAGTGTGTCGAAGATCCCGGAGCCGAAGGACCCCTATGAGCACTGACGACGCGGATCGTCCCCTCACCCGCGCCGAACTGCGCGCTCGTCGTGCCGCCGAGGAGGAGGCCGCGGCGCCCTCGGGTGAGCCGGCCGGCTCGACCGCCCCGGAAGCGCCCGAGCTGCCCGCCTCGCTCGAACCGGTGCCCGCGGCCTCGGTCACCCCGGACGACGCGCCGGTCATCGACCCGCGCGACCTGCCCGCCTCGCCGGCGCCTGCCCCTGAGCCTGAGCCTGCCCCGGAGGTGCCGCCCGTTCCCGTGCCTCCCGCCCCGGTCGACGTCTCCGCCGGTCCCGGTCCGCGACGCTCGGCATCCGGCGCCGCAGACGGGGCCGGATCCGATCCGCGCCTCGTGCCGCCGGCATGGGAGCCGCACCCCACCCCCGAGCCGGTCAGGACCCGCCGCCGGTTCCCGCTGATCCTCGGCGCCGTGCTCGGCATCCTCGTGCTCGTGGTCGCGGGGTTCGGGGTGATCACGCTGCTGCAGGGGCCGCGGATCAGCAGCGTGAAGGTCGACGCCCAGGCCGCGATCGACGCGTCGGGCACGCGCATGATCATCACCGCCAGCCAGGCGCTGGCGAAGGTGGAGCCGTCTCAGGTGTCGGTGAGTCCCGCGACGCCGTTCACGGTCGACACGTCGGGGCGCAACCTCGGCGTGCGTTTCACCGTTCCGCTCGACGACGATACGAACTACACGGTGACCGTGAAGGATGTGACGGGCACCGACAAGCAGCGGCGCAGCACCCTCCAGGCGACGTTCCAGACGCCGAAGTCGTCGATGTTCCTGCTGCAGCGCAACGCCGATGGCGACGACACGATCTTCCACACCGACCTCGGCGGGAAGAACGCCGTCCCGATCGTGCAGCACGAGAAGATCGACGACTTCCGCGCGACGGCCGACCACCTGGTCGTGGCCACCGAGAAGGACGGTGTCTCTGCGCTGCTCGTGATGGACCGCGAAGGCAAGAACGAGCGCACGCTGAAGCTCCCGGGGCCGGGGTTCCTCTCGTCGCTGCAGGTGTCGGAGCGCGGCAACCTCGTCGGCTACACGTTCACCGACAAGGGGGTCAGCGCGACCAGCGGGCGCGCGAGCGTCCTCGTGACGCAGTCGCTCACGGGCGACGGCGACCCGCAGATCGTGTCGCTGGCCGGCAAACAGCCGAGCGTGGGGCAGTGGGCGTTCGTGCCCGACTCGTCCTCCGCGCTCTTCATCGACTTCACCGGGGCGCTGTACGTCGAGGACCGCACCGACGCCAAGGCGAAGCCGACCGCCCTCGGCGCGGCCCAGACCATCGAGGGGATCACGCGCGGCACCTACACCGCGATCGTCAGCCGCGGGCCCGACCTCATCGAGCTGAACCTCGCCGACGGATCGGAGAAGCCGCTCGCGGCCTCGACGCCCGACTTCGGAGTGCCGGGCACGATCGCGCCCTTCCCCGGAGGAACGCTGCGACAGGTCGCCACCCGCGACGCCACCGGGCTGCCGACCGGCCAGATCGTCACGCGGGTCGCCGACGACGGCAAGGCCGTGAAGCTGTTCAGCGTGACCGGATCCGACGCGATCATGCAGGCCTGCCCGTCACCGAGCGGGCAGTACAGCGCGATCGTGGTGGCGCCCAAGCTCGTCAACAACCCGTACGACCAGTCGCTCCTGCCGCTGCCGACCACGATGCAGACCCACATCCTCGACACCAAGAGCGGCAAGGAGCTCGTCGTGCTCGCGGGATTCGATCCGTCGTGGTGCGCGCAGGCGCCGCACCGGTGATGCGCGGGGCGGGGAGCTGATGGGCGCGCGCGCAGACGGGGAGCTCCGGCGGGTCCGTCGCGAGGATCTGCTGCCGCTCCCGCTCGAGGTCGCGCCCCGGCTGCTCGGCGCCCGGCTGCGCACGATCGTCGACGGGGCGGAGGTGGTCCTGCGGATCACCGAGGTCGAGGCCTATCACGGGAAGGGCGTGGGCGATCGGCACGATCCCGGGTCGCACGCGCGCATGGGCCGCACCGCCCGGAACGCGACGATGTGGGGCGAGCCGGGCCACCTGTACGTCTACCTCAGCCACGGCATCCACTCCTGCGTGAACGTCGTGTGCGGGCCGGACGGGGTCGCCGGCGGAATCCTGCTGCGCGCCGGAGAGGTCGTCTCCGGCATCGACGTGGCTGCCGTACGCCGCGCCGCCGGGACACAACGCAGGATTATCCCGGATCCGGTCCGCGGATCCGGCCTTGCCGCCGCAGATTCTCCTGCGTCCTGGTCTGGAGCCGGGCGAGACCTGGCCCGCGGGCCGGGACGTTTCGGCCAGGCGTCCGGGCTGCGGCACCCGCAGCACGACGGCATCGACGCCGTCACGGGCACCGAGCACGCCGGAGCGCGCGCCGAGCTGTGGCTGGGCGAGCCGCTCGCCGAGTACGCGTCGGGTCCGCGCGTGGGGGTGGCCGGTCATGCCGGCACCGATGCGTTCCCGTGGCGGTTCTGGATCCCGGGGGATCCGTCCGTCTCGGCGTTCCGCTGGGGGAGGGGCGCGGCCGAGGCCGCCGCCCTCGACACGCCCGGGATCGGATCCGTGCTAGAGTAGCTCTTTGTCTGCGCACACTCCTGTGCGCAGTTCGTATGCCTCCTCCTCTTTGGTCCCCTGAGCTCGTCGAAGGGCGGCGAGGGGAGAGGCGTGCAGACAAGGGATCTTGGGTGGGGCCGTCCGGCCTCACGGTAGAGAAGGAGTCATCATGGCAGCAGTGTGCCAGGTGACCGGAGCAGTTCCCGGTTTCGGTCACAACATCTCGCACTCGCACCGTCGGACGAAGCGCCGCTTCGACCCGAACGTGCAGAAGAAGACGTATTTCGTTCCGTCGCTCGGTCGCAAGATCACGCTGAACGTGTCCGCCAAGGGCATCAAGGTGATCGACGCCCGTGGCATCGAGCGGGTCGTCGCTGACCTCCAGGCGAAGGGTGTGAAGCTCTAATGGCCAAGAAGGCACAGGACATCCGTCCGATCATCAAGCTGCGCTCGACGGCGGGCACGGGGTACACCTACGTGACCAAGAAGAACCGTCGCAACACCCCCGACCGCCTCGTGCTGAAGAAGTACGACCCGGTGGTTCGCAAGCACGTCGAATTCCGAGAGGAGCGTTGATCCATGGCTAAGAAGAGCAAGATCGCGCGCAACGAGCAGCGCAAGGTCGTCGTCGAGCGTTACGCCGAGCGTCGTGCCGAGCTGAAGAAGACCCTGGTCGACCCGAACGCGACCGACGAGGCCCGCGAGGCCGCCCGCGTCGGCCTGCAGAAGCTGCCGCGCAACGCGTCGCCCGCGCGCGTGCGTTCGCGCGACGCCATCGACGGCCGCCCCCGCGGTGTCCTCACGAAGTTCGGCATCTCGCGTGTCCGCTTCCGTGACATGGCGCACCGCGGCGAGCTGCCGGGCGTGACCAAGTCGAGCTGGTAAGTCTCACCGGTCCCTGAGTTCATCGAGGGGACGCAAGGGGCGGGGATCTTCGGATCCCCGCCCCTTCTGCATGTCCGCGGGCCCTGGTCACGCTGCGGCGGGCTCCGGGATCTGATGCGCGGTCGCCCACTCCAGGGTCTCGTCCGCGATCTGCTCCCAGCCATCCTGGCTCACCAGCCGGTGCGTGCGGCCGGGGTACTCCCGGTACTCGACGACGGCAGGGCTGCCGCTGGAGCGGTACTTCTTGACGATCGCCCGCCCGATCGCCGGCGGCACGACGTGGTCGATCTCGCCGGTGACGACCAGGAGGGGCGCACGGTCGGTGCGGCCGTAGTCGACGTGCGTGACGCCGCCCTTCTCATCGAGCACGGACGAGACGCCTTCGAAGAACACGCGGTTGTACGAGTTGACCGCGTACTCCTGCCACAGCCGGTCGGACTCGGCGCGGGGCAGGTCGTTGCCGAAGGTGAAGTGGAAGTGGCTCTTGGACAGGGGCTTCGCGCCGTTGCGTCCGAAGGGGGTGGAGAGGATGGGGAACCCCGTCCACAGCGTCGACAGCGGGAGGGCGGTGACCCCGGCGGTCTGCCCGGGAGCGACGCCGACGTAGGCGGCGCCGAGGCCGCGGTCGGCGAGCATCTGCGTGATGACGCCGCCGAACGAGTGGCCGATGATGATCGGCTTCACGGGGAGCGTGCGGATGATCCGCTCGTAGTGATCGGCGATCTGCTTCAGACCGACGCCCTTGAGCGCCTCGGGGTTGCGGCGGATGTCCTCGACGGTGCGGTCGTCGATGCCGGGCCATCCGGGGACGATGACGTCGTGCCCCGCGTCGCGGAAGCGCTGCGCCCAGGTGTCCCAGCTCTTGGGCGTCATCCACAGTCCGTGGATGAGCACGATCGGGGTCTTGGTCGAGGTGGTCATGTCGTGCTCCTTGGAGGGTTCGGTGTTCGAGTGGTCTGCGGGATCCGCGGCTGCTGCTTCGCTGCTCATGGTAGACTGAACGTTCTATCTACACAAGAGTATTCCCGTGTGGCACGATGGAAGAGGAAGGGGAATCCATGACGACGACCACACCGGCGGTGCGCCCCGGCTCCGCACGGCAGCGACTGCTCGACGCGGCGACCGACCTCTTCTACCGCGAGGGGATCCACTCGGTCGGCGTCGACCGGATCATCGAGACCGCCGGCGTCACGCGCGCCACGATGTACAAGCAGTTCGCGGGCAAGGAGGGACTGGTCCTCGCGTATCTGCACGGGGAGGACGAAGGGCTGCGGGGACTGTTCGCGCAGGCGACGCAGGCGTCCGATGACCCCGCCGTGCTGCTCGATCTCGTCGTGGACGGCATCGCGCACGACATCCGCGACCGTCACACGCGCGGCTGCCCGTTCATCAACGCCGCGGCCGAGTACCCCGACCAGGGTCCGGTGCGCGACCTGATCGCCACCCACCGCGAGTGGTTCCGCGAGACGCTGCGGCAGCTGGCCGAGGCGGCGCGACTCCGCGACCCCGACGCCGTGGCCGCCTCCCTCGTGCTGCTGCGCGACGCGGCGCTCGTCGGCGGGTATCTCGACGGGCAGGACCGGGTCGCCCCCGCGTTCGCCCGCACCGCCCGCGACCTCATCGCCGCACACCGCGCCTGACCGTCGCCCCTTCCCGCGTGCCGGTGACGGCGGTGTCGCGAGCACAACGCAGGAGATTCGGGGCATCCGTCGGCGATCGGTGCCGAACCCTGCGGGATATCCTGCGTTGTGTTCAGAGGAGGGGGCGAGCGTGGTCGAGAGGGGCCGCGGCTGTGACGGGAGTGGCTGGTGAGGCGCGACACGCCGCCGCAAAACGTCAAAACCCGCGAAATGACGCGGAAAGCCGGGGTTTGGTTGATACATTCAAGGCGGTCGTTCGACCAACGGGGGGCATCCGCCCATCCGGAACTCTGATACGAAGCGACGGGATCCCCGTCGCTGGAGGATGAAATGGCTGACAAGTCCATCACCAAGACCGAGCTCGTCGCGAGCATCGCCAGCGCCACCGGCCAGAGCCAGGCTGCTGTCTCCGGCGTTCTCGACGCCCTGTTCGCCACGGTCTCGGACGCTGTTGCCAAGGGCAGCAAGGTCTCGATCCCGGGCTGGATCTCGTTCGAGCAGGTCGCGACCGCCGCTCGCACGGGCCGCAACCCGCAGACCGGCGCCGAGATCAAGATCCCGGCCGGCAAGCGCGTCAAGGTGACCGCCGGCTCCAAGCTCAAGGCTGCCGTCAAGTAATCCGGCTCCGCCTCGCAAGGCCGTCCCTCCGGGGGCGGCCTTCTGCGTGTCCGGGCGTCATTCCGGAGCGGTCACGCCGGTGGAATGGCCGGCGGGGCGGGACGCAGCGGGCGCGGCCCGTGGAGGCGATGCGCGGAGGTCGAGGGGCCCACACAGGAGACGCGCCTAGGCTGGAGGGGTGAATCGCCCCTCCTCCGGGGTCCGTCCCCAGCCCGGGACGGGCTCCGACCGCACGGCCCTGCCCAGCGGATCCTCGACCCTGCGCATCGCCGGGCCCGTGATCCTCGTGGGTGCGGCGGTCCTCGCCGTCGTGGCCGGCCTCGCCTTCGGCGGCGGAGCGGCCCCGAACCTGCTGCTCGACCCCGGTCCCGTGGTGCGCTGGGGGCTGCCGGTCGTGAAGACCCTCAGCAACCTCGGCGCGGCCGCGATGCTGGGCTCGCTCGTGCTCGCCCTCTTCGCTCTGCGCAGCGGCGCGCGGTCGTTCGAGATCGCGCTCGACACCGCCTCGATCGGTGCGGCGGTCTTCACCGTGGCCAGCGCCGTGGCGGGACTGTTCACCTTCCTGCAGACGCTCGGCGTGAAGCTCAGTGCGGGCCCGGAGTTCGGTGCGCAGCTGGGACGCTTCCTGCTCGAGCTGCCGCTCGGACAGGCGTGGCTGATGACCGTGCTCGCCGGCGCCGTGATCACCATCGCCGCCTTCGCGTTCCGCGGCTGGACGGCGACGCTGCTCACCGCGATCCTCGCCGCCGTCTCGTTCATCCCCCTCGCCACGCAGGGGCACGCGGGCGACCTCAGCGGTCACGACGCCGCCGTGAACTCGCTGCTGCTGCACACGATCGGCGCCGCCGTGTGGATCGGCGGGCTCCTGCTGCTGATCGTGCTGCGCGGATCCCGCAGCGAGCTGAGCGGAGCGCCGAAGGACGGGAAGAGCGAGGCGGACCGCGGCAGCGCCTCCGCCGAGCGCTCGCCCAAGACCGCGAAGGGCGCGAAGGGCCGGGCCTCCGCTCCCCGGGGCGGCGTCACGTTCGCGGCCGTCGTGCGCCGCTACTCGTCGCTGGCGCTCGTGGCGTACGTCGTGGTGGCGGTGTCGGGCGTCGCCCGCTCGATCGTCGCGGTGGGCGACTGGGCCGGTATGCTCACCCCCTACGGCGGCCTCATCGTGGCGAAGGCTGTCGTTCTGATCCTGCTCGGCGCGCTCGGCGCCCGGTACCGCACACGACTCATCCCGAAGCTCGAGACGAGCGGATCCGGTCCGTTCTGGACGCTGGTGCTGCTCGAGCTCGCCCTCATGGGCATCGCCTCCGGACTCGCGGCCGCCCTGTCGCGCACTCCTCCTCCGGCCGGCCTCGAAGCCCCTGCGGTGCGCACCCCGGCCGAGATCCTCACCGGATCCGCGCTGCCGCCCGAGCTCACGCCGATCCGCTGGCTGACGATGTGGAACCTGGATCTCATCTGGGCGGTCGCGGCCGTGCTCGGCGTGGTGCTGTACCTCCTCGGCGTGCGCCGCCTGCGTGCGCGCGGCGACTCCTGGCCGATCCACCGCACCGTGTTCTGGATCCTCGGCATGGCCGCCCTGGTCTGGGTCACCGGCGGCGCGATCAACGCATATCAGGAGTACCTGTTCAGCGTGCACATGCTCGGGCACATGATGCTGTCGATGGCGATCCCGCTGCTGCTCGTCTCCGGCTCCCCGGTCACCCTCGCCCTGCGCGCGATCGACAAGCGCGGCGACGGCACCCGCGGCGGCAGGGAGTGGATCCTGTGGGCCGTGCACTCGCCGTTCTCCCGCGTCGTCACGAACCCGTTCGTGGCCGCGGCGATCTTCGTGCTGTCGCTCTGGGCGTTCTACTTCACCGATCTCGTGCGCTGGGCGATGACCGACCACATCGGGCACGAGTGGATGACGATGCACTTCCTCATCTCGGGGTACCTGTTCGTGCTCAGCCTGATCGGCGCGGATCCGGTGCCGCGGCGGCTGCCGTACGCCGGACGCCTGATCACGCTCATCGCGGTGATGGCCACGCATGCGTTCTTCGGCATGGCGATCATGATGCAGTCCGGGCTGATGGTGGCGGAGTGGTTCGGCGCGATGGGGCGCACCTGGGGGGCGACCCCGCTGCAGGACCAGTACGTGGGCGGCGGTGTCGCCTGGTCGGTGGGGGAGATCCCCACCCTGATCCTGGCGATCACCGTGGCGATCCAGTGGAGCCGCAGCGACGCCAAGGTGCAGAAGCGGGCGGACCGCGCCGCGGACCGCAGCGGAGACGCCGAGCTCGAGGAGTACAACGCCCGGCTCGCCGAGCTCGCCGAGAAGGATCGCCGCGCGGCCGCGCGCGGGCACTGACGCTTCGGGGTGTGTGGGGTCCTGGGGCCCTGAGCGAGCCGCTCCCTCGCGAACGGGGGGCGGGTCAGCCCTCGGAACCTGCCGGGGGGCCGGACTGCTCGGGCGACGTGATGCTGATGGAGGCGGATCCGTCCGGGAGGAACCGGATCGTGCCGTCCACCTGGAACGGCACATCCTGGTCGACGTGCGAGAGCGTGCCGTCGTAGAGCAGCTTCACGTCCAGCGTCACGTGGGCGGTGGCGGAGGCCGGCGGGATCTTCCACCCCTCGTCGTCGGGTTCCAGCGTGATCTCGGGACCCTTGACCATGCTCCAGGTGGGGCCGTCCACGACGCGGTTCGGCACCGCATAGCCGAACGGGCACCCGGTCGGCTGCAGCACGCTCTGCGTCGTGCACTGCTGGAGGAACTCGTCGACCCGCTGCTGCACGACCTTGACGAACGCGGCGGTGGGCTTGGCCTGCACGTCGAGCGGCACGTCGGCGAGCGGCTTGTCGGCCAGCACCCCCATGCCGTCGGCGGTGGCCGTGGACGTCTTCACCGACACGGAGTACAGCCCGGGGGAGAACACCAGCATCGGCACCGGCTGGAGGGCCGACGAATCCGCGCCCTGCGCCGCGACCTGGCGGCGGTCGAGTTCGAAGCCGTTGACGGAGAAGCGGTCGGATCCGCGCACCGTGAGCGAGATGACGGCGAGCGGGCTCTGCGCGAACTGCCAGGACGGGGCGACGCCGATCCATCCGTCCTGGGCGACCAGGAACGTGCTGGTGCCTGCGTGTCCGCCGGCCTTGTAGTGCACCGTCACCGCGGTCGCGTCGCCCTGCGGGCGTTCGCCGGTCACCGTGATGTCGGTGAGCGAGCTCAGCGCGGCCTGGCGCAGCAAGGCGTCCGACGCGGAGCGGAAGGTGCTCTTGTCGAGGTCGCCGTGCCCGATGGCGACGCCGGGCAGACGCAGCGCATCGGCCGCGCGGCCCTCGGAGAGCAGGGTCAGGTACCGGGTGACGAACGCGGAGGGACTGTAGAACTCGCGGTAGACGGTGACCCCTCCGGCGGCGAGCGCGGCCACGAGCACGAGTCCGATGGCGGCGAGCAGGGTGAGGTCGGCCCAGAGCGGGGCGCGGCGTCGCGCCGTCCGCGCCCGACGCGTCCGCACGCCTGGCGCCAGCACCCCCGCCGACTGCACCATGTGCGTCAGTCTACGAAAGGCCGCCTGCGGGACCACCGAGTGCGCGGGCTCGTCGTCACACGATGTCCGCGAGGGCGCGGTGAGCCGGAGCGCGGTGGCGGCCGCGCCGGCCCGCTCCCCGGGTAGAATCCGAAGACCGTGAGCACGCCGACCCTCTCCGCCGAACAGGAAGCGCTGTTCCGGCTGATCGAGGACACCCGCGAGCACGTGTTCATCACCGGCCGCGCCGGCACCGGCAAGTCCACGCTGCTGCAGCACTTCGCGTACAACACGCAGAAGCAGATCGCCGTCTGCGCCCCGACGGGCGTCGCCGCGCTGAACGTCGAGGGCCAGACGATCCACTCGCTGTTCCGGCTGCCGATCGGCCTCATCGCCGACAGCGAGATCGACCAGTCCGACGCGACCCGTAAGATCCTGAACGCGATCGACACGCTCGTCATCGACGAGGTCTCGATGGTCAACGCGGATCTGATGGATGCGATCGACCGGTCGCTGCGGCAGGCGCGGGGACGCCGGGGCGAGGCGTTCGGCGGAGTGCAGGTGGTGATGTTCGGCGACCCGTACCAGCTCGCACCCGTGCCGCCGCGAGGCGATGAGCTGCGCTACATCCAGGATCACTACCGCTCGTTCTGGTTCTTCGACGCGAAGGTGTGGACCGGGGGGCAGGCGACCGACGGCCTGCTCGACGTCGGGTCCTATGGCGCGCAGCTGCACGTGCGCGAGCTCGTGCACATCCACCGCCAGTCCGACGCGGGGTTCAAGGCGATGCTGAACGCGGTGCGCTACGGGCGGGTGACGGCCGAGATCGCGCAGGCGCTCAACGACGCGGGCGCGCGCACCCCGCCGGATCCGGCTCCGGGCGAGATCCCGATCATCACTCTGGCCACGCGCAACGACATCGTCAACGGCATCAACTCGCGGCACCTCGCGGCCCTGCCCGGCAAGGTGCAGAAGGCGAAGGCCGACATCTCGGGTGATTTCGGCCGGGGCGAGGCGAACTACCCCGCCGACCAGGAGCTGCAGCTCAAGGAGGGCGCGCAGGTGATGTTCCTGCGCAACGACGTCTCGGCCGCGCCGGAGCCGCCGCGCTGGGTGAACGGCACGATCGGCACGGTCGTGCGCATCCTCGGCGACACGGTGCGCGTGGAGATCGACGGCGAGGAGGTCGACGTCGAGCCCGCGGTGTGGGAGCGCTATCGCTACATCTACAACCCGGGCACGAAGACGCTCTCGCGCGAGGTCGTGGCCGAGTTCACCCAGTTCCCGCTCCGTCTGGCCTGGGCGGTCACGATCCACAAGTCGCAGGGCAAGACCTACGACCGGGCGATCGTGGATCTCGGATCCGGCGCCTTCGCCCCCGGTCAGACCTATGTGGCCCTGTCGCGGCTCACCTCTCTGGACGGTCTGTACCTCACCCGCCCGCTGCGCCCCCGCGACATCCGTGTCGACGAGGACGTGCGCCGCTTCATGCGCGCCGCCTGGGAGGCGCGGCAGGGCGACTCCACGCCGCAGGTCGGGTCGTAGCGGAGGGAGCCGGTCGTGACGGAGCGTCGTGGCGCGCGGGGTCGAGCTGCCGCAGGGATCGTGATCCTGATCGGGGCGCTCATCGCGGTGCTGCTCGTGTGGCCTCAGGCGCTCGGCGCGCAACGAGTTCTCGGGATGGCGCAGGTCATCGCGTTCCGGGCGCCGGTCGCGCTCGCGCTGGCCGCGCTCGCTCCGGTCGGCGGGGCCGTGGCGGTGCTGCTGCGCCGGCGGGCGCCGGGGCTGCGGCGCGCGCTGATCGCCGTCACGCTGGTCGCGGCGCTCGCCGCGGCGGGGAACCTGGCGGTGCTCCTCGCCCGGGGAACG
>JABLTH010028847.1_pt1 | contig 19346 bp, 18 predicted proteins | sample 7875711 | NCBI WGS metagenome assembly JABLTH01 (sample SAMN14941262, study PRJNA633318) | bioreactor metagenome | isolation source: bioreactor | place: China | collected 2019-03-05 | reverse complement strand
GCGACCGGTGCGCCGATCTGGGTCGACCTGCACGACTACGACGGATCCTCCGCGTTCCACAGGCCGTTCCTCGAGGCCGCCGACACCGTGTTCTGCAGCGCGGATCGTCTCGACGATCCGGAGGACTTCCTGCGCGGCTGCATCGCGGCGGGAGCCGTGCTCGCGGTCTGCACGCTCGGCGCCGAAGGCGCGATCGCCGTGGATCGCGACGGCGTGCTGCATCGCGTGGCCGCCGTGCCGGTCGACGTCGTCGACACGAACGGCGCGGGGGACGCCTTCTTCGCCGGGGTGCTCGATGCGACGCTGTCGGGGCTCACGCTCGACGCCGCCCTCGCCGCAGGCGCCGCGACGGCGGCGATCGTGCTGCGCACCCGACACCTGCACCCGGTGCTCGACGATGTCCTCCGCTGAGCCTCCCGTCCCGGCCGACGATGCGGCGGGGGCGGCTGCGCGCCGTCCCAGCGCCTGGCCGCCGCTCCTGCTCGCGATCGTGCTGGAGGTCAGCGCGACGCTGAGCCTGCGCGCGGTGTCGACCGGCGGATCCTGGTGGTGGCTCTGCGTGGTCGTGATCGGCTACGGCGGCTCGTTCTGGCTGCTCGGAGTGGTGCTCACGCGCGGCATGCCGGTGGGCGTGGCGTACGGGATCTGGTCGGCGATCGGAGTGGCGCTCACCGCCCTCGCCGCAGCGGCGCTCTTCGCCGAGGCGCTGAGCCCGCTCTCGCTCGCCGGCCTCGGCGTGATCATCGCGGGCGTGCTGCTGGCCGAGCTCGGCACCCGGCACGGCCGGGGCGAGCAGGGGAGTGCCGGATGACCGTGCTGCTGCTCCTGGGCGCGATCGCCGCGGAGGTCACGGCGACCCTGAGCCTGCGCGCGTCGGAGGGCTTCCGGCGACGGCGCCACATCCCCGCGATCGTCATCGGATACCTCGTGTCGTACGTCCTGCTGGGGGCGACGCTCGCGCTCGGCATGCCCGTGGGCATCGCGTACGCGGTCTGGGCGGCGCTCGGCGTCGCCGCCACCGCGGTGCTCGGGCGCGTGCTCTTCCACGACCGGATCTCGGTCATGACCGCGATCGGCCTGGCCGTCATCGTCGGCGGCGTGATCCTCGTCGAAGCAGGATCGCACTGACCGTCGGCGCGGGAGCGCGGGGGCACGGGCGCCTTCCGCTGCGGCGTCTCCCCTGACGCCGGGACGCCCGCCGGCCGACCGACGAGCGCGGCCCGATCAGTCGGCGCGCACGACGCCCGGATGCGTCCGCAGGTACTCCTCGAACGCCTCCGACGAGGTCAGCCGGGGCACGTAGCCGAACTCCTCCTTGAGGCGGTCGTTGCGCAGCACGGGGCGGTAGCGCAGGAAGCGGATCTTCTCCGGCCCGTGCTCCGTCAGCCGCAGGGCGCTCCCGATCGCGAGGGCGATCGCGAGCAGCGGCGCCGGGACCGTGAGGAGCGGCTTGCGCAGCCGTCGCGCGATCTCGGGCACGGTCAGCGCGCCGTCCCCCGCGACGTTGTAGATGCCCGCCGGACCGTCGCCCACGGCGGCGCGCACCATGGCGGCGGCGACATCGTCGACCCAGACGAACACGAACGGGGATTCGGATCCGGCGATGTGCAGGATGCGCTTCGCGTCCCAGAGCGCCGTGATCTGGTTGCGCACGGTGGGACCGAGGATGGTGCCGATCCGGAAGATCACCTGCTCGAGGGCGGGGTGCGTGCTCCGCGCCGCGGCGAGCAGCTCCTCGATCATGCGCTTGTGCCGCGAGTAGGGGAACTGGTCGTTGCCGCGCAGGGCGTCGTCCTCGCCGATCCACGGCGGGTTGTCCGGATGGTAGCCGTAGGCGGCTCCGGAGCTCGACACCACGAGCCGGCGCACACCGGCGTCGACGCATGCGGCGAGCACGTTCGACGAGCCCTGCACGTCGACCCGGAACTCGCCCTGCACATCGCGCCCTGGGTTGACGATCGCGGCCAAGTGCACGACCGAGTCGATGCGGTGCAGCCGCAGCAGATCGGGCAGCGCAAGCGGATCCGTCACGTCGACGTGCACCGACACCACTCCCGGCACGTCGGACTCGCGGAGGTCGCCGCACAGGACGACGTCGACGTCGGGATGGTCCGCGAGCAGGGCGGTGACCCTGCTGCCCAGGAATCCGGCGCCACCGGTGACCAGCACCCGGCGGCCCGCGGCACCGAGGTTCATGACGCCTCCCGGACGGGAGCGGCGAGCTCCGCCTTCTCGCGGCGCACGGCGTTCCGGTACGCGTCCTTGTTCACGTAGTAGGACATCCGGGCGAGGCCGAGGTAGCGGTAGCCGCCGGTGAGGTCCGGCCAGGCCCGGGCGCCGACCCGCGCGCGGAACCGTGCGGCGCGCGCCGGATCCTGCTCCACCGCGGCCAGATAGGCGGCGATCAGCTCGGCCTGCTCGTACCGTCCTTGCCAGCCGATGCCGCTGGCCTCGATCATCCCGCAGACGAAGAGGCCGTTGAACGAGGGCGGGAACACGTTGAGGAACAGTCGCGGCGAGGCGCCCGTCCAGTTCAGGTGCTCGCGGTCGACGAACGGATAGTCCAGCGTGTACCCGGTGGCCAGCAGCACGAGGTCGTAGTCGCCGCTCGTGCCGTCGCGGAAGCGGACGGTCGAACCGTCGAAGCGCTCGACGTCGGCGCGGATGCGCAGATCGCCCTGCCCCAGATGGTTCAGCACCAGGGTGTTCACGATCGGATGCGATTCGTAGATCCGGTAGTCGGGCTTCGGGAATCCGAACCGCACCGGATCTCCGGTGAACGCCCGGAGCACCCGGGAGTCGACCGCCTGCTTGAGACGCGCCGGGAGCGGCCGTCCCTGGTTGAGGGTGTCGCTGGGGCGGCCGAACAGGTAGCGGGGCACGAAGTAGTAGCCGCGGCGCACGCTCATCTCCACGCTCGCGGCGTGGTGCACGGCGTCGACGGCGATGTCGCAGCCCGAGTTCCCGGCTCCGATGATCAGCACGCGGCGCCCGGTGAGCGGGGACGGATCCTTGTATGCGCTGGTGTGCATGAGCTCGCCCGAGAACGCACCCGCGAAGGCGGGGACGTTCGGCTCCGCGAGCGTGCCGTTCGCGAGGACGACGCCGTCGTAGCGCTCCTCGACGGCCGTCTCGACCCCCTCCGCATCGCGGGCGGTGGCGCGCAGGATCCAGCCCTCTCCGTCCCGCTCCAGGCGGTCCACGCGGGTGTCGAAGCGGAACCGGTCGCGCAGCCCGAACGCGTCCGCGTAGTCGTCGAAGTAGCGCTTGAGCACGCGGTGGCCCGGATAGTCCACGTCGCTGTCCATCGGGAATTCGGCGAACTCCGTCGTGGTGCGGGAGGAGATGAGGTGCGCGGAGGCGTACATCGTGCTGCGCGGGTTCGTGATGTCCCACAGGCCGCCGACGTCGTGCGAGGCCTCGAAGCCCGTCGCCTCGATGCCCGCCTTCTGAAGGGCGCGCATGACCGCGAGGCCGGAGGGCCCGGCGCCGATCACGGCATATGACCTCGTCATGCTCTCCTCGTCGGCGCGGACCCGGGTCGCCGCGCGCAGTGCCCCGATCCTATCGGGGTGCTGAGAACGACGGGAGAAGTCCTCAGCGACGCCGGTCGAGCCGGGCGTCCAGGCCGTTGCGGACCGCGGGCCACTCGTGCGGGAGGATCGAGTAGACCACGGTGTCGCGCAGGGCTCCGTCGGCGCCGACCCGGTGGTTGCGCAGGATCCCGTCGAGCTTCGCGCCGAGCCGCTCGATCGCCGCGCGCGACTGGCGGTTGTGGAAGTGGGTGCAGAACTGAACGCGGTTCGCGCCGCACGTCTCGAAGGCGTGGGCGAGCAGCAGGCGCTTGGCCGAAGGGTTCACCGCCGTGCCGTGCACCTCCGGCGACAGCCACGTGTAGCCGATCTCGACCGTGCGGTTGGGCTGGTCGATGTCGCAGTACGTGGTCATCCCGACGGCGCGCCCGGTGTCCGTGCGGATGATCGCGAACGGGTTCATCGAACCCTCCGCGTTCATCCCTCGGCGCCGCTCGATCTCGGCCGGCACACCCGCCGCGGAGGGCACCGACGTGTACCACCGGTCCTCGAGACCCGCCGTCGCCGCGGCGAGGTCTGCGGCGTGCGTGTCGGCGAGCGGCTCCAGCCGCACGAAGTCGTTCTCGAGGGTCACGGGTGCGGCGAAGTCCATGCTCCGAGCGTATCCGGCGGCGGGATCCGTCCCGGACCGCGCAGGCGCTGCTACCGGTCCTGGTGACGGGCGACCTCGTCGCGCACCGCGGCGAACAGCGGATGCGCGGCGTCGAGGCCGGTCACCTCGGCGGTGAAGGCGTCGGCGTCCAGGGTGTGCAGCAGCTCCTGCAGCCGCACGGCCTCCTCGTCCTCCGGCGCGTCGAAGGAGAGGGCGGCGCCGACGGCGGCGACGAGCGCCGTCGTGCCGAGGCCGCGCTCCGCCGCCTGCGCCGCCGGGCCGATGAACCGCTCGTGCCGCGAGAGCTTGCGCAGCGGCTGGCGCCCGACCCGCCGCACCGTGTCGGGGAGGAGGGGGTTGCGGAACCGGTCCAGGATCTTCGCACGGTACGCGGCGAGCTCCGCCGGATCCAGGCCGTGCACGGCGGAGAGGACGTTCGAGGTCTCCTCGAGCGCGGCTTCGACGGCCGCGGCGGTCGCCGGATCCTGCAGCGCCTCTGCGATCGTGATCGCGCCGGCGCGCTCGCCGAAGTAGGCGGTCGCGGCGTGCCCCGTGTTGACGGTGAACAGCTTGCGCTCGATGTAGGGCGCGAGATCCGCGACGAAGTGCGCGCCGGGGATGTGCGGCGGGTCGTCGCCGAACGGCCCGCGCTCGATCGCCCATTCGAAGTAGGGCTCGACGGTGACGTCCACGCCCTGACCGGGGGCCTGGGCCGGAACGATCCGGTCGACGGCGGTGTTCGCGAAGACCGCGCGGGCGAGGAGCGCGGGCGCGTCCTCGCCCGCCGCGCCCGCGATCTCGGCGCGCAGCAGGTCGGTCGCGCCGATGGCGTTCTCGCACGCCATGATCTGCAGCGGCCGACGATCCGCGTCGCGCAGCCGCAGGCCCGCGACGATCGTCGGCGCCACGAACCGCAGCACGGTCGGGCCGACCGCGGTCGTGACGACGTCGGCCGTGGCGACCGCCTCCGCCGCTGCGGCGGGGTCGGTGCGGCTGTCCACGGCGCGATAGCCGGTGACCACGCGGTCGACGCCGCCGGGGCCCGCCTCGTGCACGGTGTACTCCGGCGCGGCGTTGATCGCGTTCACGAGATCGGCGGCCACGTCCGAGAACACCAGCTCGTAGCCGCCCTCGTGCAGCAGCAGGCCGACGAAGCCGCGGCCGATGTTGCCCGCGCCGAAGTGCACCGCGACGGGCATCAGCCGTTCACCTCCGCCAGCATGGCGAACAGGTCCTCCTCGGATCCTGCGGCGGCGAGACGGGCGACGTCATCCTCCTCGGAGAACAGGATCGCGATCTGCGACAGGATCTCCAGGTGCTCGTCGCCGCGGCCGGCGATGCCGATCACGAAGGTGACCGGATCCCCTGCCCAGTCCACGCCGCCGTCGTAGCGGATCACGCACAGCGCGGAGGAGAGGATCTCGTCCTTCGCCTCGTTCGTGCCGTGCGGGATGGCGAGTCCGTTGCCCATGAACGTCGAGACGGTCTGCTCGCGCTGCCGCATGGCGTCGAGGTAGGCAGGGGTCACCGCGCCCGCGCCGACCAGGAGTGCCGCTGCTTCCTGCAGGGCCTCCTCCTGGGTGGCGGAGCCCGGATGGATCCGGACGCGGTCGGGGGTGAGGATGCTCATGTCGTGTTCCTTCCTTCGGTTCTCGCGGGCGCGATCAGGCGTCGCCGTCGTGCTGCTTGCGGACGATCTCGACGACCTCGTCGTAGCGGGGCGAGTTCATGAAGTTGTCCACGGAGACGTGCATCGCCTCGCCGTTGCGCGCCCGGGCGCGGTCGGTCAGCTGCTGCTGGGTGACGATGAGGTCCTCCGTGCCGTCCAGGTTCGCGATGGCCTTGTTGGTGACGTCGACGCCGTCGATGCCGGCCTTCTTGAACTTGTTGCGCAGCACGCTGGCGCCCATCGCCGACGAGCCCATGCCGGCGTCGCATGCGAACACGATGGTGGAGATCCGCCGCTCGGTCGCGGTCGGGGCGGGCGCCTCGGCGTTCGTGGTCGCTCCCGCTCCGGCAGCCGCGCCCGCGGTCGTCGAGGCGCGCAGAGCGTCCATCGCGGCGGAGGACTTGCCCTTGTTCGCCTCGGTCTGCGCGATCGCGGCGCCGAACGTGTCCTCGGCGGCCAGGTCGCGCTTGCGGGAGGCCCGCAGGATGACGCCCGAGATCAGGAACGTGACCGTCGCCGCGAGCAGCACCGACAGGTACACGATGAACAGGTTGCCGACGCCTCCCGCGGCCGGGCTCAGCGCCGCGGCCGTGACCGCGATGATGCTGCCCGGCGCCGACGGGAACGCGAGACCGCCGCCGAGGATCATGTTGGTCGTGACGCCCGTGGCGCCGCCCGCGATCAGCGCGAGGACCGTCATCGGCTTGCTCAGCGCGTACGGGAAGTAGATCTCGTGGATGCCTCCGAAGAACTGGATGATGATCGCGCCGGGTGCCGACGCCTTGGCCTGGCCCAGGCCGAAGAAGGTGAAGGCGAGGAGCAGGCCGAGCCCGGGGCCGGGGTTGGCCTCGATCAGGAACAGGATCGACTTGCCCGCGTTGGTGGCCTGCTCGATGCCGAGCGGGGTGAAGACGCCGTGGTTGATCGCGTTGTTCAGGAAGAGCACCTTGGCGGGCTCGACGATGATCGACACGATCGGCAGGAGGTGGATCGACACCAGCCAGGCGACCACGGTGCCGAGCACGGCGCTGATGCCCAGCATCACGGGGCCGAACCCGAAGAAGCCGACGATGGCGAGCAGCATGCCGAGGATGCCGGCGGAGAAGTTGTTCACGAGCATCTCGAAGCCGGGGCGGATCTTGCCGTCCCAGATCCGGTCCATCCACTTCGTGATCAGACCCGCCAGCGGGCCCATGATCATCGCGCCGAGGAACATCGGGATGTCCGTGCCCACGATGACGCCCATCGTCGCGATGCTCGCCACCACGCCGCCGCGCTCGCCGTAGACCATGCGGCCGCCGGTGTTGGCGATGAGCAGGGGGAGCAGGTACGTGACCATCGGGCCGACCAGGCCCACGTACTGCGGGAAGGTGGTGCCGTCCTTCGCGGCGGCGAGCGCGGTGAGCGCTCCCTTCCAGCCGACCGCGTCGGCGTTGCCGAAGCCGCCGAGCAGATCCGCGACCGGGTACCAGTGGCCGAGCCAGCCCACCGAGATGAAGAGCATCGTGATGAAGCCCCAGGCGATGAAAGCGGCGATGTTGGGCATGATCATGCCTGAGAGGAACGTGCCGAAGCGCTGGACCCCGACGCGGGCCCGGTTCGCTCCGGAGATGGGTGCTGACGTCGTCGTCATGATGTGACTTTCTGTGTGTGGGGGATTGCGGTGGGAAGCGGGATTCAGCCGGCCGCCTGAGCGGCTGCACGGGCGGAGGCCGCGTCATCGGCGGCCAGGGCGGCCTCGGCGATGCGCCGGGCCTGGTCGAGCGTGTGCAGCGAGAGGGTGCGGCGCACGTCCGAGAGCGCCGCGGGGGCCATGGAGAGCGAGCCGACGCCGAGGCCGACGAGCACGACGGCCAGCAGCGGATCGGCAGCGGCCTCGCCGCAGACGCCCACCGGCTTGCCGAGGGCGGCGCCGGCGCGGCCGACCTCGGCGACCAGCCGCAGCACGGCGGGATGCCAGGGGTCCTGGAACGAGGCGACCGACCCGAGCAGCCGGTCGGCGGCCATCGTGTACTGGGTGAGGTCGTTCGTTCCGATCGAGGCGAAGTCCGCGGGGGCGAGCAGCCGGTCGGCGAGGAGCGCGGACGACGGGACCTCGACCATGATCCCCGCCGTGCGGAGGCCGTACTCCCGGGCGAGCGCCGTGAAGTACGCGGTCTCCTCGACCGTGGCGACCATCGGCGCCATGACCCAGAGGTCGGCCTCGGTCTCGGCGTCCGCCTCGGCGAGCGCGGTGAGCTGCTCGCGGAGGATGTCCTCGCTGGCGCGGAGGGCGCGCAGGCCCCGCAGGCCGAGGGCCGGGTTCTCCTCGTGCGCGTCGTTGAGGAACGGCAGCGGCTTGTCGGCACCGGCGTCGAGCACGCGCACGACCACCTTGCGGCCGGGGAACGCGGAGAGGAGCTCGCGATAGGCGTCGCGCTGCGCGGTCACCGTGGGCGCCTGGCTCGCGGACAGGAACAGGAACTCCGTGCGGAACAGACCGACGCCCTCGGCGCCGCGCGCGACGGCGTCCACGGCGTCGCCCGGCTTGCCGAGGTTCGCGAGCAGGGCGATCGGGGTGCCGTCGGCGAGGGCGCCCGGTGTCGGCGGCGCCGTGTCGGCCGCTCGTCGATCCGCGGCGCGGGCGGCGGCGCGCGCGATCTCTTCCGGCGCGGGCTCGGTGGTGACGGTGCCGGAGGCCGCGTCCACGATCACGGTCCCGCCGTCCGGCACCCCGGCCGCCTCTGCGGCGCCGACGACGGCGACGATGCCCTTCTCGCGGGCGAGGATCGCGGTGTGCGAGGTCGGCCCGCCGTCGGTGGTGACCAGTGCGAGGACCTTGTCCAGGTCGAGCAGGGCCGTGTCGGCAGGAGCCAGGTCGCGGGCGACGAGCACGAACGGGTGATCCGGATCGGGGACCCCGGGCGCGGCGACCCCGCGGAGCCGGGCGATCACGCGCTGGGCGATGTCGTCCAGATCCGCCGCGCGCTCGCCGAGGTAGCCGCCGACCGCCTCGAGCGAGGCCCGGAAGCCGGCGAACGCGTCGTGCACCGCCCACTCCGCGGTCGATCCGGCGGAGATCCGCTCCTCGACCTCGTCGGCCAGGGTCGGATCCTCTGCGATCATCGCCTGCGCCTCGAGCACGTCCCGGGCGGCGCCGCCCGCGGCTTCTGCGCGACGGTTCAGCTCGGCGGTGACTGCCGCGATCGCCTCCTGCACGCGGGTGCGCTCGGCGTCGGCGCCGACGGTGCTCGGCACGTCCTCGGGGGCGGGGGCCGCCTCCGCCATGTGCAGCACGGGGCCCGTCGCGACCCCCTGGCCGATGCCCACTCCTCGCAGCACGGCCATCAGGCGACGCCCTCGTCGTGGTCGGTGGCCAGCAGCTCGGTGAGCCGATCGAGCGCGGACTCGGCCGACTCGCCGTCGGCGGTGAGGGTCGCGTAGTCGCCCTGCTCGAGACCGAGCGCGATGACGCCGAGGATGCTCGCGGCGTTCACCGCCTTTCCGGAGTCCTTGGCGATGGTGACGGGGATCCCGGTCTCCTTCGCGGCCTGGGCGAAGATCTTCGCCGGACGGGCGTGGAGTCCGTGCGACGAGCCGATGCGGACGGTGCGGGTCAGGGCGGTCATGGCGTTCCTTTCGGTGCGGAGTCGGCGGCGACCACGAACGCGTGGATGCGCCTGCCGTCCAGGTCGGTGAAGGCGTCCTCGGGAAGCACGGCGACCCGGGCGCGGGGCGCCTGGCGGCCGATCTCCTCACGGAGCGCGGCGATGTGCGGACCCAGCAGGATGACGTCGGCGAACGGATCCACGTCGTCGGCCGGCGCGGCGGCGACCTCCCAGTCGGAGCCCGCGGCGAGTGCGGCGCGGCGGAGTCGTGCCGCGACGAAGGTGCTGGAAGCACCCGCGCCGCAGATGACCTGGATCCTCATCGATTCGTTCCTCCTTCCGTCATTGTTCGACGGAGGGCGCGGCCTCGGCCACCAGGAACGCTTCCGCCCGGGCGGAACGCGCGTTCCGGAGCCCGGTGCCCCCGATGCTGGCCTCATGAGGGTGACCGTGCGGTGCGCGGGGACGGGTGAAGGGACGACGGGGTGTCTACTCGACGGCAGGATCGGCTGCTGAGCGTGCTGCTGCGCGAGGACGCGTGGATGACCGGTCCCCGCCTCGCCGACCTCCTGGGCGTCACGCCCCGCAGCGTCCGGGCCTACGTCACCGCCCTCAACGCGCGCGTGCCCGACGGCGACGCCGTCGTCTCGGGCGCGGCGGGATACCGCGCCGGCCCCGCGGCCCGGGCCGCGCTCGCCGCCAGGGCGGGTGCCGGATCGACGCCGCGCGCGCGGCTGCACGGGCTGGTCCGCGCGCTGCTCGACGACGAGGCGGGCATCGACGTCTTCGACACGGCAGAGCGGCTGCACGTCAGCGAGGCGACCCTCGAGGCCGACCTCGTCCGGATCCGCTCGCTGCTGGAGGGGACGCGCCTGACGCTCGAGCGTGACAGGGACGTCGTGCGGCTGCGCGGCGCGGAGCGCGATCAGCGCCGGCTGCTCAGCCGGCTCGCGCACGACGAGATGGACGCGGCGGACTTCCCCGTGGACCCGTTCCGCTTCGCGCTCGCCGGGGGCGCGATCCCCCCGGAGGCGGTGTCGCCGTTCAAGGACGCGCTGGTGGCGGCCCTCGGCGGACTCGGCTACTACGTGAACGAGCTCGCGATCGCCGACGTGCTTCTGCACATCGCCATCGCCGCGGACCGGGTCGCCTCGGGACGCGAGCTGGAGGGCGCCGACCGCCCCGGCGACGACTCCGCCCCGGGGGCGGATCCGGTGGCGGAGGCCATCGGCCGGCTGGCCCGCGAGCAGCTCGGCGTCGAGCTGGGCGCCGGCGATCTCGCACATCTCGCCCGCCTCGTCCTCACCCGGATCGTGACGCCCGGAGGCGCGGATCCGGCCGATCTCGCCCGTGCGGGCCTCGACGCCGAGGTGGAGGCGGCGGTGCGCGCGGAGGTGGTGCAGGCGTCATCGGACTATCAGGTGGATCTCGTCGACGAGGCCTTCATCCTGCGCCTGGCCCTGCACGTGCAGAACCTGCTCCGCCGCGCGCAGGAGGAGTCGCGCGCGCGGAACCCGCTGACGCGCTCGCTGAAGGCGGCCTATCCGATGATCTTCGAGGTGGCCGTCTCGGTGGTCAGCGGGCTGCAGGAGCGACTCGGCCTGCGCGCCGACGACGACGAGATCGCGTACGTGGCGATGCACATCGGCGGCCGGCTGGAGCGCAGCCGCCGGGCGGAGTCCCTGCTGACGGCGACGATCGTCTGCCCCGGCTACTACGAGCTGCACGAGGTCCTGCGCTCGCGCGTCGACCACTCGCTCGGGCAGGGCATCGAGGTGGTGCGGGTGATCACCGCGATGGATCCGCGCGAATCCGAGATCGACAGCGATCTGGTGCTCAGCACGGTCCCGCTTCCGGCGGCGGCCGAGCGCGTGGTGCTGATCCAGCCGTTCCTCACCGAGGCCGACGTCGAGCGCGTGCAGCAGGCCGCCGCCCGGCTGCGGCGTGCGCGCCGACTGGCCCGGCTGCGCGAGGAGCTGTCCCGCTACCTCTCGGAGGACGCGTACGTGCATCCGCTGTCCGACATCGGGGAGGAGGCGATCATCCGGCTGCTGGGCGGTCGGCTCGTCGAGGCGGGCCTCATCGGCGAGGACTACATCGAGAACACGATCCAGCGGGAGCGGCTCTCGTCCACCGCGTTCAGCGACGCCCTCGCCGTGCCCCACGCCCTGCAGATGACGGCGCAGCGCACCGCGATCGCGGTGGGCGTCGCCGCGGGCTCGGTCGCGTGGGGGAGCGGGCGCGTGCAGGTCGTGGCGCTCGCCGCGTTCAGCGAGCAGGACCGGGACGCGTTCCAGACCGTGTTCGAGCAGCTGGTGGAGGTGTTCGGAGAGGGCGAGAGCGTCCAGCGCATCGTGCGGCGCGGGGCCGCCTTCGCGGGCTTCCTGGACGAGCTCGTCGCGGTGATCGACGGCTGAACCGGCGCTCAGCCGTCGAGCACGTGCGCCATCGCCGCCAGGAGCCGTTCGGCGCCCGGCCCGTCCGCGCTGAGCACGACCTCGTCCCCGGGGGCGAGGGCGAGATCCATCACCGCCAGGACGCTGCCGAGATCGACGGTCCGCCCCTCGGCGGTCGTGAGCGCGACGGCTCCCTCGTGCGCCAGCGCCAGGCGCACCAGCTCCGCGACGGGGCGCGCGTGCGCCCCGCCCTCGGCGCGGATGACGACGGATCGGGCCGGCACGGTCAGCCCCGTCGCGCCAGCAGCTCGCGGATCGCGGCGTCGAGGCCGGCGACCGCGGCGCGGGCGGCGTCGGCCGAGTCCGCCCTGGCGTCGATGTACACCTTGAGCTTGGGCTCGGTGCCGCTGGGGCGCACGATCACCCGGGACCCGTCGGCGAGGCGGTAGCGCAGCACGTCGCCCGCGGGCGCGTCGCCGCCGGCGACGAGGAGGTCCTCCGTCGCCGAGATCGCCGTCGCGCCGAAGGCGGCGGGCGGATCCTGGCGCAGCGCCGCCATGATGCGGCCGATCACCGAGACGTCCTCGACGCGGATCGAGACCTGCCCGCTGGCGAAGTGGCCCACCTCGGCGGCGACCTCCTCGAGCAGGTCGGCGAGCGTCGCCTCGCGGCTGCGGGCCTCCGCGGCCAGGCCGAGCAGCGCCACCGCGGCGGAGATGCCGTCCTTGTCGCGCACCGTGTCGGGATTCACCAGGTAGCCCAGCGCCTCCTCGTAGCCGAACGCGATGCCGGGGGCGCGGGAGATCCACTTGAACCCGGTCAGGGTCTCGTGGAAGTCCAGCCCGTAGTGCCGGGCCACCGCGCCGAGCGCGGGGGAGGAGACCAGCGAGCACGCCAGCGACGTGCCCGGGGCTGCGGGGCCGTCCGCGGTGGCTGCGCGCGCCGCGCGCCAGCCCAGGAGCAGTCCGACCTCGTTGCCGGTCAGCCGGCGCCAGCCGCCCTCGACGCTCTCGTCGGGGATGCCGACGGCGAGCCGGTCGGCGTCCGGGTCGTTCGCGATCACGAGCTCGGCGCCCAGGGTGCGCGCCTTCGCGAAGGCCAGATCCATCGCCCCCGGCTCCTCCGGGTTGGGGAAGGAGACGGTGCGGAAGGTGGGATCCGGGTCGCGCTGCTCGCCGACCGTCCACGGGGCGGGGTACCCGGCCTCGCCGATGATGCGGGAGAAGGTCTCCCAGCCCACGCCGTGCATGGCCGTGTAGACCCAGCGGAGGCCTGCGGTGCCCACCGGCGCCGGAGCGACCGCCGCGGTCGCGGCGACGTAGGCGTCGACGACGTCCTCGCCGGCCGTCTCGTACGCGTCGGAGCGCGGGATCGACCCGGCGTCGCCGCGGTCGGCCACGCGCTGGATGTGCGCGGCGATCTCCGCGTCGGCGGGGGAGACGATCTGCGAGCCCTGATCGGCACCGCCGAGGTACACCTTGTAGCCGTTGTCGTTCGGCGGGTTGTGACTCGCGGTCACCATGACCCCCGCGTCGGCGCCCAGGTGCCGCACGGCGAAGGCGAGCACCGGCGTCGGAAGCAGGCGCGGCAGGAGGACCGCGCGGAGCCCCGCGCCGGCGAAGATCTCCGCGGAGTCCTTCGCGAAGACGCGCGAGTTCTTGCGGCCGTCGTAGCCGATCACCACGGTCGGCACCGTGCCGGGGGCGGCCTTCTCCGAGAGGTATGCGGCGAACCCGGCGGCGGCCTGAGCCACGAGCACCCGGTTCATGCGGTTCGATCCCGCGGCGAGCTCCCCGCGGAGGCCGGCGGTGCCGAACGCGAGGCGGGTGCGGAAGCGGTCGGCGAGGTCGGTGAGCGCCGCCTCGTCGCCCGATCCGGCGCGCGTGATGAGACCGGCGAGCTCGTCGCGGGTCTCCGGATCCGGATCCTGCCGCAGCCAGGCGCGCGCCTGCGTGAGCAGGGCCGCCTCCTGGCCGCTCACAGCGCCCCGATCACGCGGGCCAGCAGGCCCGAGATCACCGGCTCGGCCTCCCTGCCCGCCTCGATGACCTCGGCGTGGCTGAGGGGGGTCTTCTGGATCCCCGCGGCCAGGTTCGTGATGAGCGAGAACCCGAGCACCTCCATGCCGGCCTCCCGGGCCGCGATCGCCTCGAGCGCGGTCGACATGCCGACGATGTGGCCGCCGATGGCCTTCGCCATCTGCACTTCGGCCGGGGTCTCGTAGTGCGGCCCCCGGAACTGCGTGTAGACGCCCTCGTCGAGCGTCGGGTCGATCGTGCGGGCGAGCTCGCGCAGCCGCGTGCTGTACAGGTCGGTGAGATCGATGAAGGTCGCGCCCTCGAGCGGGGAGTCCGCGGTGAGGTTGATGTGGTCGCTGATCAGCACGGGCTGCCCCGGCTTCCAGGTCTCGCGGATCCCGCCGGCGCCGTTGGTGAGCACCATGGTCCTGGCGCCCGTCGCCGCCGCGGTGCGCACGCTGTGCACGACCCGGCGCACGCCGTGGCCCTCGTAGTAGTGCGTGCGCGCGCCGATCACGAGCACGTTCTTCCCGCCGGGGGTGACGATGCTGCGCAGCGTGCCCACGTGGCCCTCGAGCGCGGGCTTCGAGAATCCGGTGACCTCCGTGGCGGGGATGGTCGCGATCGTCTCGCCGATGAGCTCGGCGGCCTTGCTCCAGCCCGAGCCGAGGGTGACCGCGATGTCGTGGTGGTCGACGTCGGTCAGCCGGTGGATGTCGGCGGCCGCCTCCGCGGCGATCGCGAAGGGGTCGGCGCCCGGGTCGTCGAGGGGGTGGATCTGATCAGCCATGAGATCGAGGATACGGCCCCGCGCTCGCCGCCGGGGAGGCGGGCTCGGAAGAGCAGCGAGGGCGCGGATCGTCGACCTCGCGCGGATGCGGAAGAATGGATCCCATGACCTTGATGTTCGAGCGCTCTCAGCGTGTCGCCGTGCTCGGCGGCGGCCCCGGCGGATACGAGGCGGCGCTCGCCGCAGCCCAGCTGGGTGCGGAGGTGACGCTCGTCGAGAGGGTGGGGGTCGGCGGCTCCGCCGTGCTCACCGACGTGGTTCCCTCCAAGAGCCTCATCGCCACGGCCGACGCCGCGGTGGCGATCAGCGAGGCCACCGACCTCGGCGTGCAGTTCTACGCGAAGGGCGCGGAGGGCAAGCCGCTCAAGCCGCAGATCGCGATCAACCTCGCCGCGGTGAACAAGCGGCTGATGGCCCTCGCCGGCCAGCAGTCGGAGGACATGCGCACCACGCTGCTCGACGCCGGGGTCACGATCCTCTCCGGTCACGGCCGCCTGGACGGTCCCAACGCGATCGTCGTGTCGACTTCGGAGGACGGCACCGACTTCGACCGCGTCGAGGCCGACACCCTCATCGTCGCCGTGGGCGCGTCCCCGCGCGAGCTCGACTCCGCCAAGCCCGACGGCGAGCGGATCCTCACCTGGACCCAGCTCTACGACATGAAGACGCTGCCGGAGCACCTCATCGTGGTCGGCTCGGGCGTCACCGGTGCCGAGTTCGCCTCCGCGTACATGAACCTCGGCGCCAAGGTCACCCTGATCTCCAGCCGCGACCAGGTGCTCCCGGGCGAGGACCAGGACGCCGCGCACGTGCTGGAGAAGGTCTTCAAGCGCGGCGGCATGACGGTGCTCTCCAAGTCCCGCGCCGACAAGGTCGAGCGCACCGCGGACGGCGTCACCGTGACGCTGTCGGACGGGCGCACGGTCGAGGGCAGCCACTGCCTGATGGCGGTCGGATCCATCCCCAACACCGCGGGCATCGGCCTGGAGGACGTGGGGGTCGAGCTCACCGACTCCGGCCACGTGCGCGTCAACCGGGTCGCGCGCACCTCGGTCTCGAACATCTACGCGGTCGGCGACTGCACGAACTTCTTCCCGCTCGCCTCCGTCGCCTCGATGCAGGGCCGCACGGCCGTGTTCCACGCCCTCGGCGACATCGTGATCCCGCTCGAGAAGCTCAAGATCACCGCGAACATCTTCACCGCCCCCGAGATCGCCACGATCGGCTTCTCGGAGAAGGACATCGAGGACGGCGTGGCCGACGGCATCGCCTACAAGCTGCCGCTCGCCGCCAACCCGCGCGCCAAGATGCAGGGGATCCGCGACGGCTTCGTGAAGATCCTCGCGCGCAAGGGATCCGGCACGGTGATCGGCGCCGTCATCGTGGCCCCGCGCGCCTCGGAGCTGATCTACCCCCTCGCGATCGCCGTCGAGCGCCGGCTGAACGTCGACCAGGTGTCGCGCGTGTTCGCGGCCTACCCGTCGATCACGAGCAGCATCACCGACGCCACCCGCGCGATGCACCAGGTCTACATCGCGGGCTGACCGCACCGCGGACGACGAAGCGGCGCCTCCCTCGGGCGTGCGCCGCTTCGTCGTCCACGCGGCCTTCGCGGGCCGCGGGGAGTCAGCTGATGGTGAGCAGCTGATGACCGGCGGACACGGTCGCACCGGCGTCCGCGTTGATGTTGCCGATCACGCCGTCCTTGTGCGCCTGCAGGGGCTGCTCCATCTTCATCGCCTCGAGGACGACGACCAGATCGCCCTTGACGACCTGCTGTCCCTCCTCGACGGCGACCTTGACGACGGTGGCCTGCATCGGCGACTTCACGGCGTCGCCGGACGCGCCGGCGTTCACGGTCTTCGCGTGGCTGCGCCGGGACGGCGGCACCGCGGCGGGACGTCCGCCGGTGCCGACGACGGAGGCGGCGACCCGATCGGGCAGGCTCACCTCGAGACGCTTGCCGGCGACCTCGACGACGACCGTGTGCCGGCCCTTCGGCTCGGCGGCCGGCTCGAGCTCGCCGTCCCAGGCCGGGATGTCGTTGACGAACTCGGTCTCGATCCAGCGCGTGTAGACGCCGAAGCGGCCGTCCTCCGCGGTGAAGGCGGGGTCGTTCACGACCTTGCGGTGGAACGGCAGCACGGTCGGCAGGCCGGAGACCTCGAACTCGTCCAGGGCACGGCGCGAGCGCTCCAGCGCCTCGGCGCGGTCCTTGCCGGTCACGATGATCTTCGCGAGCAGCGAGTCGAAAGCCCCGGAGACGACGTCGCCCGCCGTGACGCCGGAGTCAAGGCGCAGGCCGGGGCCGCCGAAGGTCTTGAACACGTGGATCGGTCCCGGCTGGGGCAGGAAGCCACGACCCGGGTCCTCGCCGTTGATGCGGAACTCGATCGAGTGGCCCTGCGGAGCGGGGTCGTCGTAGTCGATGGTGCCGCCGGCCGCGATGCGGAACTGCTCGCGGACGAGGTCGATCCCGGTGACCTCCTCGGAGACCGGGTGCTCGACCTGCAGGCGGGTGTTCACCTCGAGGAACGAGATGGTGCCGTCGGCGCCGATGAGGAACTCGCAGGTTCCCGCGCCGACGTAGCCGACCTCCTTGAGGATCGCCTTGGACGCCTCGTAGAGCACACGGTTCTGCTCCTCGGTGAGGAACGGCGCGGGGGCCTCCTCGACGAGCTTCTGGTGGCGGCGCTGCAGGGAGCAGTCGCGCGTCGAGATGACGACGACGTTGCCCTCGGCGTCGGCCAGGCACTGCGTCTCGACGTGGCGCGGCTTGTCGAGGTACTTCTCCACGAAGCACTCTCCGCGGCCGAAGGCGGTGATCGCCTCACGGGTCGCGGACTCGAACTGCTCCGCCACCTCGTCGAGCTCGCGGGCGACCTTGAGGCCGCGTCCGCCGCCGCCGTAGGCGGCCTTGATCGCGATGGGCAGGCCCACCTTCTCGGCGAAGGCGATGACCTCCTCCGCCGTCTCGACCGGACCGGGGGTGCCGGGAGCGAGCGGAGCGCCGACCTTCTCCGCCACGTGACGGGCGGTGACCTTGTCGCCGAGCGCCTCGATGGCCGCGGGGGAGGGGCCGATCCACACGAGCCCTGCGTCGATGACGGCGCGGGCGAAGTCGGCGTTCTCGGCGAGGAAGCCGTAGCCGGGGTGGACGGCGTCGGCACCGGCGCGGCGGGCCACCGACAGGATCTTGTCGATCTGCAGGTAGGTCTCGGCGCTGGTGGAGCCGTCGAGGGCGTACGCCTCGTCGGCGAGCCGGGTGTGCAGGGCGTCCCGGTCCTGATCCGCGTACACGGCGACGGAGGAGAGACCGGAGTCGCGCGCGGCGCGGATGATGCGGACGGCGATCTCGCCGCGGTTGGCGACGAGCACCTTGGCGATGGCAGGCATGGATGTCAGCCTATCGACAGCCGAGCCGATATTTTTGACGACCCTCCACAAGAATCCGGTCGGATCGCTTCCTGGATCCTACGAAGCGGAGAGGAGGTCGCGGGTCGATCCCGGCCGGAGTCGGGCTCAGGAGGCGTCCGGCAGGGCGTTCCAGAGATCGGTCCAGCGGATCCCGAGGCGTCCGACGAGGTGCCGCAGCGTGGACAGCGACATGCCGACGACGGTCGACGGGTCGCCCTCCACCCGCTCGATGAACGCGCCGCCCAGGCTGTCGACGGTGAAGGCGCCCGCGACGAGGAGCGGCTCGCCGGTGGCGACGTACGCCTCGATCTCGGCGTCGTCGATGTCGCCGGCGAACGTGACGGCGGCCTCGGCGACGGCGTGGACCTCGCGGGACGGCTCGCCGGGCCGCACCAGGAAGACGCTGTGCCCGGAGTGCAGCACGCCGGTCCGCCCGCGCATCGCATGCCAGCGGGCGATCGCACGCTCGGGTTCGTACGGCTTGCCGTGCACCGCGCCGTCGAGCTCGAACATGGAGTCTCCGCCGATCACGATCCCCTCGAAATCGGGATGCGCCTCGTGGATGCGCGCCGCGACCTCGGCCGCCTTCGCGCGCCCGAGCAGCAGCACGACCTCCTGCGGCGTGAGCACGCGGCCCAGGCGCTCCGCCTCGGCGGCGGCGACCGCGTCCTCGTCGACGTCGGGGCTCAGGCAGAGGGGCTCGATCCCGCTCTGACGCAGCAGGGCGAGCCGGGCGGGCGAGGTGGAGGCGAGGCACACGCGCATGGGCTCCACGCTATCGGGTCGGATCCGCGGACGGCCGTGGTCTGGGATGATCGAGAGGTGACCGATTCCGACGCGTCCGAGGGCGCTCTTCTCGACCTCGACGTGACCGCGATCGCGCACGGCGGCGTCTTCGTCGCCCGGCATGAGGGACGCGTCGTGTTCGTCTCCGACGCGATCCCCGGGGAGCGTGTGCGGGCGCGGCTGGACCGGCCGTCCGCCGACGCCGACACCCGGTCGTTCTGGCGTGCCGAGACCGTCGAGGTGCTGGACGCTTCGCCCCACCGTCGCGCGCATGTGTGGGCGGAGGCCGACGTCAGCCGTGCCCCCGGGCAGCGCCCGGGCGGCGCCGACCTCGGCCACATCGAGATCGGCCACCAGCGGGTGCTGAAGCGCCGGGTGCTCCAGGAGGCGCTGGACCGCTTCGCCGGCGGGGGCATCGAGGCCCCGGAGGTCGAGGCGACGGGCGTGGACGAGCACTGGCGGACCAGAGTCACCCTCCACGTCGACGACGAAGGGCGG
>JABLTH010039951.1_pt1 | contig 19355 bp, 14 predicted proteins | sample 7875711 | NCBI WGS metagenome assembly JABLTH01 (sample SAMN14941262, study PRJNA633318) | bioreactor metagenome | isolation source: bioreactor | place: China | collected 2019-03-05 | reverse complement strand
CGCGGCTTCAACAAGACGCAGGGCGAACTGCTCGTGCTCGACGATGCGAACCTGTCGCTGCGCGAAGGCGAGATCGTCGGCCTGCTCGGCCGTTCCGGCTCGGGCAAGTCGACACTGCTGCGCATCATCGCCGGGCTGATCGAGCCGACCGGCGGCGAGGTGACCTACCTCGGCAAGCCGCTGCGCGGCCCGGCCGAAGGCGTCGCGATGGTGTTCCAGACCTTCGCGCTGTTCCCGTGGCTCACCGTGCTGCAGAACGTGGAAGCCGGGCTGGAGGCGCTCGGCGTCGGCGCGCGCGAGCGGCGCGAGCGTGCGCTCGCCGCGATCGACCTGATCGGCCTCGACGGCTTCGAGAACGCGTACCCGCGCGAGCTGTCGGGCGGCATGCGCCAGCGTGTGGGCTTTGCGCGCGCGCTCGTCGTCGATCCGACGATCCTGCTGATGGACGAGCCGTTCTCCGCGCTCGACGTGCTGACCGCCGAGACGCTGCGTACCGACCTGCTCGACCTGTGGACGCAGGGCCGCATGCCGATCAAGTCGGTGCTGATCGTCACGCACAACATCGAGGAAGCGGTGTTCATGTGCGACCGGATCCTGGTGCTGTCGTCGAACCCGGGCCGTGTGATCGCCGAGATCAAGGTGCCGTTCAAGCATCCGCGCAACCGGCTCGACACGGATTTCCGCAAGCTCGTCGACGACATCTACGCGAAGATGACCGCCCGCCAGACCGGCGAGGCGACGAAGAAGGGGCTGGAGCTCGGCAGCTGGATGCCGCGCGTGTCGACCAACCTGATGGCCGGCCTGATCGAAACGTTGGCGATGGCGCCGTACCATGGCCGCGCGGACATGCCGGAAATCGCGCGCACGCTGCACCTCGAGGTCGACGAACTGTTTCCGATCGCCGAAGTACTGCAATACCTCGGCTTCGCGGACGTGCGGGAAGGGGACGTGTTCCTGACGCCGCCGGCGCGTGTGTTCGCGGAATTCGGCACGCAGGAGCGCAAGCTGATGTTCGCGGATCACCTGCTGAAGCACGTGCCGCTGGCTGCACGGATCAGGAAGGTGCTGAACGAGCGTCCGGGCCATCGCGCGCCGCGCGTGCGCTTCGAGCAGGAGCTGGAGGATTTCCTGTCCGATGAAGCCGCGGAGGAAACGCTCGACGCGGTGATCGACTGGGGGCGTTACGGCGAGATCTTCTCGTACAACGACAAGACGGAAGTGTTCAGTCTCGAGGATGTCGAGAGCTGAAGTCCGTGCCCGAATGGCGAGCGATCGTCATTCGGGCAAATCGCGACTGTTGGCGTGCTGCTCGATTCCGCCGGTATTGAGCGATTCGATCCTCTCCATCCGCTGCCTTGCCAGCTCGGGCAACCGGTTCGTCACGCCGATCACGAGCGCTTCGGCGAGCGCGAGCGCCGGCACGTTGGTCTGCAGCATCGCGAACGGCTGCCCCTGGATCCGCAGCACGATCTCCGCACATTCCCCGATCGGCGAATGCCATTCGTCGGTGACCAGCAGCACGCGCGTGCCGAGCTGGTGTGCAGCTTGCGCGAACCGGATGCTGTCGCGCTGGTCCTGACGCGGTATCCCGCGCCTTCAGGCCGCCTCGGCGGGGCGGGCCGCGTCGATGCACGCGGCCAGCACCATCGCGGCGGCGTTGCCCGGCGTCGAGCCGAGCAATTGCGGCGCGTAGACGCTGTCGCCGATCTCGATCGGCTGGCCCGACAGCGCGCACACGCCGCGCTTGCGCGTGGTGAACAGCCGCCACTTCTGATAACCGTAGTGCCCGGTGCATGCGTCGCGCCATGAAATCATCACGGTGTCGGCCGTGGGCCGCTCGAGTACGCTGATGGCCGGCTTGCTCGTCGCGTCCCACGTCGGCAGCCGGTCGCGCGTGACGCTGCGCCGCCGCGGCGTGCCCCACGAGACGGACGGCATGTCGAAGCTGCCGATCGCGGCGACGGTCATGAGCCAGGGGGCGATACGGTTGTTCATGTCAGTTTTCCTCGAAACGTTACGCGGCACCGCGACGCGCGGCATCACGACAGGCGGATGCGCGGCCGCGCGCAGCCGTTGATCCGTTCGGCGATCCACAGCAGGCTCGCCTTGGAGAAGCCGTGCAGCGCCTGCTGGTGCCGCCGGTAGAGCATCAGGTGGCTGAACTGCGCGAGACGCCCCTGGATGAAGCCGCCACGAAAGAACCCGAACTGCCCGAGCGTGCCGAACGCGTCGTACTCGCTGATCGACACGAGCGCGCCGAAATCGTGGAACGCGAACGGCGGCATCGGCTTGCCGTCGAGCCACGCGGGCAGGTGCTTCGCGAGATGCTCGGCCTGCTGCGTCGCGACCTGCGCGGTGGGCGGCAGCGGTCGTTCCTGGCCGTCGGGCAACAGGCTCGCGCAATCGCCGATCGCGAACACGTGTTCGTCGCCCGTTGCCTGCAGCGTCGGGCCGACGACAATCTGGTTCGCGCGATTCGTGTCGAGGCCGCCGAGCGCCTGCATGAAATCGGGCGCTTTCACGCCGGCTGCCCACACCATCAGGTCGGCTTCCGCAAACGAACCGTCGCCGTAGTGAAAGCCGTTCGCGTCGGCCGACGTGACGCGGGTCGACGTCAGCACGTGAAAGCCGATCTGTTCGAGCCGTTGCTGTGCCGATGCGGAAATCTTCGGCGGAAATGCGGCAAGGATGCGCGGGCCGCTTTCAAGCAGCGTGAGCTGCAGCCGGTCGCGTACCGTTTCGTCGCCATAGGCTTGTGCCACTTCCAGCAGGCGGCTCAGCTCCGCGGCAAGCTCGACGCCGGTCGCGCCGGCACCGACGATCGCGACGCGGAACGGCTCGTCGCGCGCGATGCTGCGAAATACGCGCATCCGCAACGCTTCGTTGAAGGTCTCGGCCTGCGGCTGGCTGTCGATGAAATAGCAGTGCTCGCGTACGCCCGGCGTGCCGAAATCGTTGGCCTGGCTGCCGAGCGCGAGGATCAGCACGTCGTATTCGAGTTCACGGGCGTCGAGCACGAGTTCGCCGTCCTGCGAGCGGATCTCGCCGAGCTGCACGCGGCGTCGCGTGCGATCGAGCCCCTTCAGTTCGCCGGGCTGGTACGTGTAGCCGTGATCGCGGGCATGGGCGAGGAAGATCACCTGTTGCTGCTGCACGTCGCGCGTACCGGCCGCGATCGTGTGCAGCATCGGTTTCCAGATGTGGGTCGGGCTGCGGTCGACGACGGTGACCTGTGCGCGCCCGGACCGGCCGAGACGCTCGCCCAGACGCGTGGCGAGCTGCAGTCCGGCGATCCCGCCGCCGACGATGACGATACGTGTAGGGGTTGCCATGGATAAATCATCACGTGATGAATAAGGTATGATCCTAGCGCTTCCCGGCTTCGCGTGTCAACGGAGCGGGGCAAATCACGCGGTTTCGGCGGTGCTGAAGCGGGGCCGGAACAGGCGCATTCGAATCGTTCAAGGAGAGCAGGAAAACGTGGCTGAAGTCACTGAGCGCGCGCCGGGCAAGCGGCGTATGCGAGGGCGGCCGCTGGCCGGGGCGTCCGTCGGACCGGACGTGATATTGCGGGCCGCGCGCCGTACGTTCGCGAAGCGGGGCTACGACGCGACGAGCGTGCGCGAGGTCGCGCGCGAGCTGGGCATCGACGCGGCGCTGATCGCCCATCATTTCGGTACGAAGGAAACGTTGTGGCTGGCTGTCGTCGAGCAGATCGTCGAGATCGCCGAGCCGATGTTCGATGCGCTGCGTGCGTTGCGCACGTCGCCGCTGTCGCATCGCGAACGCGTGCGGCGCGCGCTCGAGCTGTGCGTCGACCATGAGTTCGACGAACCCGACATGGGCATGTTCTTCTCGACGGCGGCGACCGAAGTGGGCGGGCGGCTCGACCGGCTGCAGGAGCGGCTCGTCCGTCCGTATTACGACGTGATGTTCCCGCTGCTGGCGGACGCCGTGCAGGCCGGCGCGATTCGCGCGGTCGATCCGAACGTGCTGTTCTTCATGATCGCGACCGCGATCGGCAACACGGTGTCGTACAGCCACATCATGCTGGAGTTCACGTCGCTGCCCACGCAGCCGGACGCGTTTCGGCGTGCCGTGACCGACGCCGCGTTCAACCTCGTCGGCGACTGAGCGCCGCGCGCCACGCGCACACTCACGTCGCGGCAACCAGCCCCAGTTCGCGCACCGCGTTCCGCGCGGTCTCGCGCAGCGCATCGACGAGCGGCGATGGCGTCCGGTACGCGATCGCCAGCTCGTACGCGAGCGGGCTGCCCGCACCCTTCAGTTCGCAGAACGTAATGCCTTTCGGTTGCATCGGCACGAACAGGCGCGGCATCAGCGCGACGCCGATACCGCCCGCGACGAGCCCGGCCGTCGTCTGCATCTGGCGCGGCTGCTGGACGACGCGCGGCGCGAAGCCGGCCTGCGCGCACGCGGTCACGAGCAGCGCATGCATGCCGGGACCATGGTGCGCGGCGAACATGACCCACGGGTCGTCCGCGAGGTCGGCGAGCGCGATGTGCCGGCGGCGTGCGAGCCGGTGACCGTCGGGCAGCGCCGCGACCATCCGGTCGCGCAGCAGCGGCTCGACGCGCACGTCGCCCGCGTCGGCCACCGGCAGCACGACGAGGCCGACGTCCGTGCGGTCGTGGCGCAGCGCGAGCACCTGCTCGGCGGTCGTGCCTTCCTCGAGCTGGAAATCGACGCCTGGATGGCGTTCCTGGAACGCCCGCAAGATCAGCGGCAATAGCGCGTTGACGGTGCTGTCGACGAAGCGCAGCCGCAGCGTGCCGCCGAGGCCCGCGCCCGCGCGGCGGGCCGCGGCCACCGCGCGCTCGGCCTGTTCGAGCGCGCGCCGCGCTTCGAGCAGGAACGCCTCGCCGGCCGGCGTGAGCGTCGAGCCGCGGTTGTCGCGCGCGAGCAGCGAGACGCCCAGCTCGTCCTCGAGCTTGCGGATCGCCGCGCTGAGCGGCGGCTGCGCCATGTGCAGCCGCTCGGCCGCACGCCGGAAGCTGAGCGTCTCGGCAACCGCGATGAATTGCCTGAACTGGCGCAGATCGATCATGCGATACCTCGCGTGTATCAATGGATCATCGAATTCGTATTTTACCTATCACGTCACCACGCCCAGACTTGCACTGTCGCCAATCGTCAACATTCGGGAGGGCAGGACATGACGGACAGTGAACGGCAACGGACAGCGATCGTCACGGGCGGGTCGAGCGGGATCGGCTTCGCGATCGCACGGCGGTTGGTGGAGGACGGGTATCGCGTCGCGATCGTCGGGCGCGACACGGCGCGGCTGGACGCGGCCGTCGCGCGTCTCGGCGCCGCGGCGATCGGGCAGGCCGCCGATTTGAGCGTGCGGCGCGAGGCCGAGGCGGCGGTCGCCGCGATCGTCGCGCAGTGGCCTTGCGTGGACGTGCTGGTCAACAACGCGGGGCTGACCGGCCGCGTGAGCGCGGACACGGAGGCGGGCGAGGCCGAGACCGTGTGGGATGCCGTGCTCGACGCGAACCTGAAAAGCCTGTTCGTGACGACCCTCGCCGTGCTGCCGCACCTGGCCGGGCGCGACGCGCGGATCGTCAACCTCGGCTCGATCGCGGCGCGCGCCGGCAGCCTGCTGCCGGGCGGCCTCGCATACGCGGCGGCGAAGGCCGGCGTCGAAGGGTTCACCGTCGCGCTCGCGCGCGAACTCGGGCCGCGCGGCACGACGGTCAATACGGTCGCGCCAGGCTATATCGCCGACACACGCTTCTTCGGCGACGGCGGTGTCGCGCCGGCCATCGCGGCGACGATTCGCGAGCAGACGCCGGCCGGCCGCGCCGGGCATCCGGACGACATCGCGGATGCGGTCGCGTGGCTCGCCGGGCCGCGCGCATCGTTCGTCACCGGCGCGACGATCGCGGTGAACGGCGGCTGGCGCGTCGGGTGACGCTATCCGTACCGCCGGCCGGGCACGGCGTCGCGCGCCTCGCCCGGCCGCCGGTCATTCGAGGTCCGTGGGCGGCGCATCGCCGAGCCAGCGCCGCGCGCCGGGCCCGTTGCGGCCCGCGCGGTCTTCCGGGTTCGTCAGCTTGCAGCGCTTCAGCGACAGGCAGCCGCAGCCGATGCATTCGTCGAGGTTGATGTAGAGCCGCTGCAGCTCCTCGATCCGGCTCGCGACGCGTTGTTTCCAGCCGCGCGACAGCCGCTGCCAATCCTTGTTGCTCGGCGCGGTGTCCTCGGGCAGGCTGACGAGCTGCTCGGCGATCTCGTCGAGCGAATAGCCGATCTTCTGCGCGAACACGATGAACGCGATCAGCCGCAGCACCGCGCGCGAATAGTGGCGATGGCTCGAGCCGTTGCGGTGCGACTTGATGAGCCCGCGCGTCTCGTAGAACCGCAATGTCGACGCCGGCACGCCGCTGCGCGCGGCCACTTCGCGAATCGACATCAGCGGCCATTGCGGGATTTCCTGGATACCCATGACACCCCTCCGGGAAAGCTTGACTTAAAGTTAACTTCAACTTTTATGCTACGCGCCAGTTTAACCCGTCGCGAGGCATCATGCTCTCCTTATCCCTACGCAGGACGTCGCCTTTGGGCGCGGCCTGTGCACTGCTGCTGGCGTTGTCGGGCTGTCACGACGGCAAAGGCGCATCGTCGGCCCCGGCCCTTCCCGAAGTCGGCGTTGCCACCATCGCGCCGCGTACGATCCGCCTTGCGGACGAATTCAACGGACGCGTCGAAGCGGTCGACGCAGTCGAACTGCGGCCGCGCGTGAGCGGCTATCTGCAGCGCGTCGCCTACAAGGAGGGCGACCTGGTCGCGCAGGGCGCGCTGCTGTTCGAGATCGACCCGCGCCCGTACCGGATCGCACTCGATCGTGCGAACGCGCAGCTGCAGCGGGCCCGCGCGGCCGCGAGCCTCGCGAACGTGCAGCTCAAGCGCGTGCAGACGCTGATCGATGCGCATGCGACGTCGCAGGAAGAACTCGACAACGCGCGCGCCACGGCCGAGCAGGCACGGGCGGACCTGCAGGCGGCCGATGCGGCCGTCGCCGATGCGAAGCTCAATCTCGGTTTCACCGAGGTGCGTGCGCCGATCGCGGGCCGCGTCGGCCGCGCGGTCGCCACCGTCGGCAATCTGGCGCGCGCGGACGACACGCTGCTGACGACCGTCGTGTCGCAGAACCCCGTCTACGTGTATTTCGACTGCGACGAACAGAGCTACCTGCGCTACAACGCACGGCGTGCCGACCCGACGCATCGCGCGATCGGCGCCGATCCGGTTCGCGTGGGCCTCGCGAACGAGACGGGCTTCCCGCACGCGGGTACCGTCGATTTCCTCGACAACCGTCTCGACCCGCAGACGGGCACGATCCGCGCGCGCGTGCGGCTGCCGAATGCGGACCATGCGTTTACGCCCGGCCTGTATGCGCGCGTGCAGCTCGTCAGCGGCCGCGACCAGGATGCGCTGCTCGTCGACGACAAGGCGGTGCTCACCGACCAGGACCGTAAGTATGTCTATGTGATCGGCCCCGGCGACAAGGCGCTGCGCCGTGACGTGACGATCGGCCGCGGGATGGACGGCGAGCGGATCATCGAGAAGGGGATCCAGGCGGGCGACCGCGTGGTCGTCGACGGCATGCAGCGGATCTACTATCCGGGCGCGCAGGTGAAACCGAAGGCACTGCCCGCCCGCGCCGATGCCGGTGCCGGTGATGGCACGGGCAACGAGCCGGGCAACGGATCGGGCAACGGCACGCAGGCCGTCGCCGATGCCGGCGCGCCGGCCGCGCAGTGACGGGAGCGATACGATGGATTTCTCCCGATTCTTCATCGACCGGCCGATCTTCGCGGTCGTGCTGTCGATCGTCATCTTCGCGATCGGCCTGATCTCGATTCCGATGCTGCCCGCCGGCGAATACCCGGAAGTCGTGCCGCCGAGCGTCGTCGTGCGGGCGACGTACCCGGGCGCGAACCCGAAGGAAATCGCCGAATCGGTCGCCGAACCGCTGGAAGAGGCGATCAACGGTGTCGAAGGCATCATGTACATGAAGTCGGTCGCCGGGTCGGACGGCAGCCTGCAGGTCGTCGTCACGTTCCTGCAGGGCGTCGATCCCGACACGGCCGCCGTGCGCGTGCAGAACCGCGTGAGCCAGGCGCTGTCGAGCCTGCCCGACGAGGTGCGCCAGTACGGCGTGACCACGCAGAAGCAGTCGCCGACGCCGCTGATGTACGTGAGCCTCTATTCGCCGGACAACAGCCGCGATTCGCTGTACCTGCGCAACTACCTGACGCTGCACGTGAAGGACGAGCTGTCGAGGCTGACCGGTGTCGGCGACGTCGGCTTGTCCGGCTCCGGCGACTACGCGATGCGGCTGTGGCTCGACCCGAACCGGCTCGCGTCGCGCGGGCTGACCGCGAGCGACGTGATCGCCGCCGTGCGCGAGCAGAACGTGCAGGTGTCGGCCGGCCAGCTCGGCGCGGAGCCGACGCCGAAGAAAAACGACTTCCTCCTGTCGATCAACGTGCGCGGCCGGCTGCGCACGGCGCAGGAGTTCGGCGACATCGTGCTGCGCAACGGCGACGACGGCCAGGTCGTGAAGCTGTCCGACGTCGCGCGCGTCGAGCTCGGCGCGGGCGACTACACGCTGCGCTCGTACTTCAACGACAAACAATCGGCCGTGGTCGGCATCTTCCTGTCGCCGGGGGCGAACGCGCTCGAAGTCGCGAAGGCCGTGTATGCGAAGTTCGACGAACTGTCGAAGCGCTTCCCGCCCGGCGTCGCGTACCGTCCCGTGTGGGATCCGACGGTATTCGTGCGCGATTCGATCCGCGCGGTGCAGCACACGCTGATCGAGGCCGTCGTGCTGGTCGTGCTCGTCGTGATCCTGTTCCTGCAGACGTGGCGTGCGTCGATCATTCCGCTCGTCGCGGTGCCCGTCTCGGTGGTCGGCACGTTCGCGTGGCTCTATCTGCTCGGCTATTCGATCAACACGCTGACGCTGTTCGGGCTCGTGCTCGCGATCGGGATCGTGGTCGACGATGCGATCGTGGTCGTCGAGAACGTCGAGCGCAACATCGCGCAGGGCTTGACCCCGCGCGACGCCGCGCACCAGGCGATGCGCGAGGTGTCGGGGCCGATCGTCGCGATCGCGCTCGTGCTGTGCGCGGTGTTCGTGCCGATGGCGTTCATGTCGGGCGTCACGGGGCAGTTCTACCGGCAGTTCGCGGTGACGATCGCGATCTCGACGGTGATCTCCGCGATCAACTCGCTGACGCTGTCGCCCGCGCTCGCCGCGAAGCTGCTGCGTCCGCACGGCGCGCCGAAGGATGCGCTCACGCGCGGGCTCGACCGCGCGTTCGGCTGGCTGTTCCGTCCGTTCAACCGCTTCTTCGACCGCAGCTCGGACCGCTACCACGGCGTCGTCTCGCGCACGCTGAAGCGGCGCGGGGTGGTGTTCGCGGTCTATGCGGCGTTGCTCGGGGCGACCGCGCTGCTGCTCAACGCGGTGCCGGGCGGCTTCATCCCGGTGCAGGACAAGCTGTACCTGTTCGCGGGCGCGAAGCTGCCGGAAGGCGCGTCGCTGGCGCGCACCAGCGAGGTGACCGAGCAGATGACGAAGATCGCGCTCGGCACCGACGGTGTCGAGATGGTGCCGGCGTTTGCCGGGCTGAATGCGCTGCAGGGCGTGAACACGCCGAACATCACGAACTCGTACGTGATCCTGAAGCCGTTCGACCAGCGCCACCGCAGCGCCGCGCAGATCAATGCGGACCTGAACGCACGCTTCGCGACCATCGGCGGCGGCATCACCTATGCGCTGATGCCGCCGCCGATCCAGGGCCTCGGCAACGGCTCAGGGTATTCGCTGTACCTGGAGGATCGCGGCGGGCTCGGCTACGGCGCTTTGCAGAACGCGCTCACCGCGTTCCAGGCCGCGGTCGCGAAGACGCCGGGGATGAGCTACCCGGTCAGCTCGTACCAGGCGAACATCCCGCAGCTCGAGGTGAAGGTCGACCGGTTGAAGGCGAAGGCTCAGGGCGTCGCGCTGACCGACCTGTTCAGCACGCTGCAGGTCTATCTCGGCTCGATGTACGTGAACGACTTCAACCTGTTCGGCCGCGTGTACCGCGTGATGGCGCAGGCGGATGCCGGCCACCGGCAGACGGCCGCCGACATCGCGAACCTGCGCACGCGCAACGCGAAGGGCGAGATGGTGCCGATCGGCTCGATGGTGACGGTGGCGCCCGCGTACGGGCCCGACCCGGTCGTCCGCTACAACGGCTATCCGGCCGCCAGCCTGATCGGCGACGCCGATCCGAAGGTGATGTCGTCGTCGCAGGCGATCGAGAAGCTGCAGCAGATCGCGAAGGACGTGCTGCCGCCGGGGATCGTGCTCGAGTGGACCGACCTCAGCTACCAGCAGGTCACGCAGAGCAACGCGGCGATCGTCGTGTTCCCGCTCGCGGTGATGCTCGTGTTCCTCGTGCTCGCGTCGCTGTACGAGAGCTGGACGCTGCCGCTCGCGGTGATCCTGATCGTGCCCGTGTGCATCTGTGCGGCACTGTTCGGTGTGTGGCTGTCGGGGGGCGACAACAACGTGTTCGTGCAGGTCGGGCTCGTCGTGCTGATGGGGCTGGCGTGCAAGAACGCGATCCTGATCGTCGAGTTCGCGCGCGAGCTGGAAATCCAGGGCAAGGGCGTGATCGAGTCCGCGCTGGAAGCGTGCAAGCTGCGGCTGCGACCGATCGTGATGACGTCGGTCGCGTTCATCGCGGGTTCGGTGCCGCTCCTGATCGGCGGCGGCGCGGGCAGCGAAGTGCGGGCCGCCACCGGCATCACCGTGTTCGCGGGGATGCTCGGCGTCACGCTGTTCGGGCTGTTCCTGACGCCCGTGTTCTATGTGGCGATCCGCAAGCTCGCGGGCGGCACGCCGGCCGTGTGGAGCGAACACCACGGCACCCTCGAAGGAGAAAACCGATGAGCGCCGCTTTCCGTCTTTCCGCGCTCGCGATGTCGGTGACGCTCGCCGCATGCGCGGTCGGCCCCGATTTCAGGCGGCCCGATACGGCCACGGCCGAGCGGTTTGCCCGCGACGCGCATCCGGCGGCGCCGCGCGACGCGTTGCCGTCCGGCAAGACGCCGGATACGCCGCCGGACGCGTCGGCCGATGCCGATGCCGCATTCTGGCGCGGTTTCGGCGATCCGCAGCTGACGCAGCTGATCGACACGGCGCTCGCGGCGAACCAGGATCTCCAGGTCGCCGTGTCGCGCTACGACGCATCGAATGCGCTGCTGTCACAGGCCACGTTCGACCGCTACCCGACGATCACCGCGAGCGGGAAGATCGGCCATCAGCTGATGAGCAAGGACCAGGCGTTCGGCGCGCCGCGCAGCCAGCGCGATACGCCGACGTCCAGCGTCGGGATCAATGCGGCGTGGGAACTCGACCTGTTCGGCCGCGTGCGTCGTTCGATCGAGTCGCAGCGCGCGGAGACGGCCGCCAGCGCGGCGGACGTGCGCGCGGTGCGCGTCGCGATCGCCGGCGAGGTGGCGAGCACGTACGTCGACTTGCGCGGCTCGCAGGAGCGGCTGCGGATCGCACGCGAGAACGCCGACAACCAGAAGCAGACGCTCGCGCTGATCAATGCGCGCGTCGGCGCGGGGCGTGGCTCCGAACTCGATGCGGCGCGGGCGCGCGCGCAGTACGAATCGACGACGTCGCGGATCGCCGTGTACGAGGCGGCGATCGGCGTCGACGAGCACCGGCTCGCGGTGCTGACCGGGCAGACGCCGGATGCGCTGATCGGCCGCTTCGATCTCCCGAAGGCCGCCGCGTCGGCGGGCACGCCCGTGCCGCTGCCGGTGCTGGCCGCCGACATCGATCCCGGCACGCCGGGCGACCTGCTGCGGCGCCGGCCCGACGTTGCGGCCGCCGAGGCGCGGCTGCACGCGGCGACCGCACGCGTCGGCGTCGCGACGGCCGACCTGTTTCCGCGCTTCACGCTGTCGGGCCTGCTCGGCAGCGCGACGAGCAGCTACGGGTTCTTCCGCGCGGGCAGCGATACGAACCTGATCGCGCTCGGCATCGACTGGTCGTTCCTCGACGTCGGCCGCGTGCGCGCACGGATCGCCGCGAGCGATGCGGAAGCGGCCGGGCAGCTCGCGCAATACCGGCAGACCGTGCTCGGGGCGCTGGAGGAAACGGAGAACGCGCTGCTGCGTGCGGCACGCACGCGTGACGAGACGGACCATCTCGTGCGGGCCGCGACCGACAGCGCGCGTGCCGCGCAACTGGCGCAGGCGCGTTTTTCGGCGGGCGCGATCGACTACTACGAAGTGCTCGACGCGCAACGCACGCTGCTGCAGGCGCAGGATGCGGCGGCCGACGGGCAGATGCGCAGTGCGGCGTCGACGGTCGCGCTGTACAAGGCGCTTGCGGGCGGCTGGCCGTCGGGAACGGGGCAGGGGCCGCAACGCCCGCTCGCGCAGGCGGGGCAGTAGCGCGGGCAAGGCGGCGCGGCAGGCCGGCGCAACCTGCCTGCCGCGCGGCGCGTGACTACACGCTGGCCGGATCGATCTTGTCGATGTCGATGCCGTAGCGCCGGATGGCTTCGCCGACGCGCGCACGCGGGATCGCGCCGTCGTCGGCGAGCGCCTTCAGCGCCGCGACCACGATGAAGTGCCGGTCGACCTCGAAGAACGTGCGCAGCGCGTCGCGCGTATCCGAGCGGCCGAAGCCGTCGGTGCCGAGCGACACGAAGCGCCGGCTGTCGACGAACGCACGGATCTGGTCGCCGACGATCTTCATGTAATCGGTCGCGACGACCACCGGCCCCGTGCGGCCGTCGAGGCATTGCTGCACGTACGGCACGCGCGGCGCTTCATCGGGGTGCAGCAGGTTCCAGCGTTCGGCGGCCAGCCCGTCGCGGCGCAGCTCGTTCAGGCTCGTCGCGCTCCACACGTCGCTCGACACGCCGAAGTCCTGCGCGAGCAGGTCGCTCGCGGCGATCGCTTCACGCAGGATCGCGCCGCTGCCCATCAACTGCACGCGCGGCACGTCGGCCGCGCGCGACGCGCCTTCGCGCAGCAGGTAGAGGCCCTTGAGAATGCCGGCCTCCGCGCCGTCGGGCAGCGCCGGATGCGGGTAGTTCTCGTTGAGCAGCGTGATGTAGTAGTAGATGTCCTCCTGTTCCGCGAACATCCGCCGCAGGCCGTCGCGCACGATCACCGCGAGTTCGTACGCATAGGTCGGGTCGTACGACACGCAGTTCGGAATCACCGACGACAGCACGTGGCTGTGCCCGTCGTCGTGCTGCAGCCCTTCGCCCATCAGCGTCGTGCGGCCCGACGTCGCGCCGAGCAGGAAGCCGCGCGTACGCGCGTCGCCGGCCGCCCACGCGAGATCGCCGACCCGCTGCAGCCCGAACATCGAATAGAAGATGTAGAACGGGATCGCCGGCAGTCCGTGGTTGCTGTAGGCGGTACCGGCCGCGATCCACGACGCGATCGCGCCCGATTCGTTGATCCCTTCCTGCAGGATCTGCCCGTCCTTCGCTTCCCGGTAGTAGCTGAGCTGGCCCGCGTCCTGCGGCGTATAGAGCTGGCCGAGATGCGAGTGGATGCCGATCTGGCGGAACAGCCCCTCCATCCCGAACGTGCGGGATTCGTCCGGCACGATCGGGACGACCAGCTTGCCGAGTGCCGGGTCCTTCAGCAGCGTGCCGAGGATGCGCACGAACGCCATCGTCGTGGACAGCGCGCGTTCGACGCTGTCCTTGAGCTGCGCGTCGAACGCGGCGAGCGGCGGCACCGGCAGTGGCGCCACGTCGCTGAAGCGGGCCGGTACGTGGCCGCCGAGCGCGGCGCGGCGTTCCGCGAAGTAGCGTGCCTCGGCGCTGCCGGGTTCGGGTTTCAGGTACGGCAGGTCGTCGAGTTGCGCGTCGCTGACCGGCAGCGCGAAGCGGTCGCGGAACGCGCGTACGGCGTCCGCGCTCATCTTCTTCAACTGGTGGTTCACGTTCTGGCCTTCGCCGGCTTCGCCCATTCCGAAGCCCTTGACCGTCTTCGCGAGCACGACGGTCGGCCGCCCGTCCGCGTGCATCGCCTGCGTATAGGCCGCATGCACCTTTTCCGGATCGTGGCCGCCGCGCGCGAGTTTCCAGATGTCGTCGTCGGACAGGTCGGCGACGAGCTCGAGCAGCTGGGGATACTTGCCGAAGAAATGCTCGCGCACGTATGCGCCGCTCTGCGACTTGAAGGTCTGGTAGTCGCCGTCGACGCATTCCATCATGCGCTGACGCAGCAGGCCCGTTGTGTCGCGTTCGAGCAGGCGATCCCAGCCGCCGCCCCAGATCACCTTCACGACGTTCCAGCCCGCCGCGCGGAACGTACCTTCGAGTTCCTGAATGACCTTGCCGTTGCCGCGTACCGGGCCGTCGAGTCGCTGCAGGTTGCAGTTGACGACGAAGATCAGGTTGTCGAGCCGTTCGCGCCCGGCGAGCGAGATCGCGGCGAGCGATTCGGGCTGGTCCATTTCGCCGTCGCCGAGAAATGCCCAGACCTTGCGGCCCTGATGCGCTTTCAGCCCGCGATATTCGAGGTAGCGCATGAAGCGCGCCTGATACGCGGCCGTGAGCGGCCCGAGCCCCATCGACACGGTGGGGAATTGCCAGAAATCCGGCATCAGCCGCGGATGCGGATACGACGACAGCCCGTCGCGTCCCGCTTCGCGGCCGGTCTCGCGGCGGAAGTTGTCGAGTTGCGCGTCCGTGATGCGGCCTTCCAGGTACGCGCGGCCGTAGATGCCGGGCGCCGAATGGCCCTGGATGTAGACCATGTCGCCGTCGAAGGTATCGGTGCGGCCGCGGAAGAAGTGATCGAAACCGACGTCGTACAGCACCGCGGCCGACTGGTAGGTCGCGATGTGGCCGCCGACGTTCGAATGCCGGCCGGCACGCAGCACCATCACCATCGCGTTCCAGCGAATCATCGCGTTGAGGCGCCGTTCGAGCGCGAGATCCCCCGGATAGGCCGGCTGCCGTTCGCGCGGCACCGTGTTCACGTACGCGGTCGTCACGCGGCCGTGCAGGTCGCCGTGGCGCGCCGCGTCGAGGTCGGAAAGCCGGTCGATCAGGTAATGCGCGCGCGGGCGGCCTTCGAGCGCGATCACGGATTCGAGCGCATCGAGCCATTCGCGGGTTTCCTGCGGGTCGATGTCGGGTAGCGCGAGAGGTGCGGTCATGCAATGTCTCCAGAAGCATAAGGCTGCGCGGGGCGGCGGTCGTGGCGCCGCATCGCGCGACGGGACGCCCGTCGATCGGCGGGCAGATGATTGCAATTGCAATCGTATGGCGGCAATTGTTATCGAGGTAAAATTTAATTGCAACTGCAATTCAATGAGAGGAACGACCTGACATGAGCGCACCCGAACCCGATCTGTGGTTCTCGTTCGTCCGCGCGCACCGGACGATGATTCGCGAAATCGAGCGCCGCCTCGCGGCTGCCGGCCTGCCGGCGTATGCGTGGTACGACGCGTTGTGGGGGCTCGAGAGCGGGCCCGACGGCACGCGCCGGATGCACGAGCTGGCCGACGTGCTCGCGATCGAGCGTTACAACCTCACGCGGCTGGTCGACCGGCTCGAACAGGAAGGGCTCGTCACGCGCGCCCGTTCGGCGGACGACGGCCGCGCCGCGTACGCGAGCATCACCGACAAGGGGCGCACGCTGCGCAAGAAGATGTGGAAGGTGTACCAGTCGACGGTCGCGGAACTCTTCCTCGATCAGTTCGGCGGCAAGGAGCAGGCGGCGATGGCCGCCGCGCTCGATCGTGCGACCGCCGCGGCGCGCGAGGCGGCAGCCGACGCGAAGTAGCGGCCGGCCGCCGGCACGTCAGCCGCTCGCGTGGCGGCGCATCGCCTGCACGGCCCAGTCGGCAGGCACGCGGCCGTCGTCGGCCAGCAGGCGAAGCGCGACCGCGGCGATCCAGCGCGCGTTCGGCGCGCGTGTGCCGGCGTCCGGGGCCGCCGAGTCCGCACCGAGCGCCGCGAAGCGGGCCGGGACGAACGCGCCGATCTGCGCGGCGACGTGCCGCGCATAGCCCGTCACGGCGAGCACCGGCGTGCGGCTGTCGCCGATGCATCGGCGCACATGCGGGACCTGCGGCGCGTCGTGCGGGTGCAGCAGGTTCCACCGGTCGGCCGCGTGACCGTCGCGGGCGAGCTGCGTGTAGCTCGGGCAGCTCCAGATCGTCGAATCGACGCGCCATTCGTCGCGCAGCAGATCGGCCGCCTCCTGCACCTGTGCCAGCGTGCTGCCTGCGCCGCACAGCCGGATCCGGGCGGCCGCGCCGGCCGCCGCCCGACGGCCGGCCCGCACCATGCCGCTGAACGCATCGCGGGCCGCGGTGGCCGACAGCGGTTTCGCGTCGGGCACGGGCTCGTCGTGGCTCGCGAGGTAGCAGAACCCCGGCTGGCCGGCGACATAAAGCGTTCGCAGCGCGTGGCGCAGGATCGCGATCGCCTCATGTCCCGAGGCCGGATCGTATGGCGTGCACGCGGGGTTCGCGGCCAGCCAGTGCGGGACGTCGGGCGTCACGCCTTTCGGCCAGGACGATGCGAGCGTTTCGGCATCGTTCACGAAAATCCCGCGGTCGACGGTTTCGATCGACGCCAGCCGCAGCCGGTCGGTCGCGCGTGCATGCAGCAGGTACAGCAGCGGTCGCTCGAACCGCTTGCGCGCATCGAGAAACCGCAGCGGCCACGCGCTGATGCGGCGATGCGCCCCCGCGTCTGCAAACGGCGCACGCGTGTCCGCTCGCACGATCCAGACGTGTTCCGATGTCGCCGCATCGCGTTCGAGGCAATCGGCGGCCGCGCGCATTGCACCGAGCGGCGACACCGCACGGCCACGCGGCGCGAGACGCTGCGTCAGCAGCCTTTCGAGACAGGCCACCGCGGCGCGGCGGGTGTCGGGCGTCCGCACGGGCGGACCGGATCGCGCAGTCTGCATGTCCCTCCTTCTGGTATTGGCATGTCGCCGGGGCGTCGGTTCCGGCATATGATTGCAATTGCAACGATTGTAGTTGCAACGACAACCGGAAGACAAGGACCGACATGATTTCGACGCATTCCCTCACGTTCTATACGGCCGACACGCCGAACGGGCACAAGATCGCGATCTACCTGGAGGAGGCCGGGCTCGCGCACGAGCGCGTGCACGTGAACCTGTCCGCCGGCGAGCAGCGCAGCCCTGCGTATCTCGCGATCAACCCGAACGGCAAGATCCCGGCCATCGTCGACCACGACACCGGGCTGACCGTGTTCGAATCCGGTGCGATCCTCAGCTATCTCGCTGCGAAGACGCGCTTTCTGCATCCGGAAACGCTGGCCGAGCGCACGGCGGTGCAGCAATGGCTGCACTTCCAGATCGGCGGGATCGGGCCGATGCTCGGCCAGCTCTGGTGGTTCCTGCATGCATCGAAGACGGTCAATGCGCAAGCGATCGAGCGCTACCGGAACGAAGCGCGGCGCCTCTATGGCGTCGTGAACGGCCGATTGGCGGAATCGGCGTATCTCGCTTCGTCGCGGTACTCGATCGCCGACATCGCCGCGTTCCCGTGGCTGCGCGCGGCGGCCGAGCTCGATCTCGACCTTGCCGGCTACCCGCACGTCGAGCGCTGGCTCGCCGATATCGAGGCGCGGCAAGCTGTTCAGCGGGGCCTGATCGCATGCCGCGCACCGGCGGCAGCGCGCGCGAACTGACGTCGCATCGCCCGCGCTGAACGGATGGCGCGGGCGCCAGCCGCCGGTCTGCCGGGAAACATTGTTCTCCTTCGTCGTAAACGTCTCGAATGCGTGATATTTGCGCCGCGCGATCCGGTTTAGAGTGGCCGCGAATCGATGACGATGTGTCGTATCGCCGCAGTCCCGGGCCGTACAGATGCACAAGAGGAGCTGGAGACAAATGAGTGAAGGCAGGATTACGCAGGTCGAATCGTTCGGTTTCGAGCGCATTCCCGATGCATCGCGCTATGCACGGCCGATCGATCTGTTCAGGTTGCTGTTCGGCGGCTGCAATACGTTTTCCACATCGGTGCTCGGCAGCTTTCCCGTGCTGGTCGGGCTGTCGTTCAAGGCCGGTGTCTGCGCGATCGTGCTCGGCGTGCTCGCGGGCACCTGCATCCTCGCGCCGATGAGCCTGTTCGGCCCGCGCAACGGCACCAGCGACCCCGTGTCGTCCGGCGCGCATTTCGGCATCCACGGCCGGATCGTCGGCTCGTTCCTCGCGCTGCTCACGTCGATCGCGTTCTTCTCGCTCGCGGTGTGGAGCTCGGGCGACGCGCTCGTCGGCGGCGCGCACAACATGGTCGGCGTGCCGGTCAACGGCTTCACGCTCGGTGCGGCGTACATGGTGTTCGCGGTGCTCGTGCTGATCGTCTGCATCTACGGCTTCCGCTTCATGCTGTGGGTCAACAAGATCGCCGTGTGGGCCGCGAGCGTGCTGTTCGTCGCGGGCCTGTTCGCGTTCGCCGGCCTGTTTGACATGAACTACGCGGGCACGGTGCAGCAGGGTAGCGCGGGCTTCTGGGCCGCGTTCGTCGGCGCGGTGCTGGTTGCGCTGAGCAACCCGGTGTCGTTCGCGTCGACGCTCGGCGACTGGGCCCGCTACATCCCTCGGCACACGCCGAAGCATCGTGTGATGGGTGCCGTGTTCGCCGCGCAGATCGCGACCTTCGTGCCGTTCTTCTTCGGCCTCGCGACCGCGACCATCATCGCGGCGAAGGCACCCGCATTCATTGCGTCGAACGACTACGTCGGCGGCCTGCTCGCGATCTCGCCGCGCTGGTTCCTGCTGCCGATGTGCCTGATCGCGATCATCGGCGGGATGTCGACCGGCACGACCGCGCTGTACGGTACCGGCCTGGACGTGTCGAGCATGTTCCCGCGCCTCCTGAATCGCGTGCGTGCGACGCTGCTGATCGGCACGATCGCGATCGCGTTCATCTTCGTCGGCCGCTTCTGGTTCAACCTCGTCGAAAGCGTCGCGACGTTCTCGACGCTGATCGATACCTTCAGTTGCCCGTGGATGGCGATCATGGTGATCGGCTACGTGACGCGGCGCGGCCACTATCTCGCCGACGACCTGCAGGTGTTCAACCGCGGGCTGCGCGGCGGCCATTACTGGTTCACGCACGGCTGGAACGTGCGCGCGATGGGCGCGTGGCTGCCGGCCGCGTTCGTCGGGCTGTCGTTCGTGAACCTGCCGGGCCAGTTCGTCGGGCCGCTCGGCCACCTCGCGGGCGGGCTCGACCTGAGCGTGCCGGTATCGCTGGTGATGGGCGGGGTGTTGTATTTCGTGCT
>JABLTH010012387.1_pt1 | contig 19368 bp, 12 predicted proteins | sample 7875711 | NCBI WGS metagenome assembly JABLTH01 (sample SAMN14941262, study PRJNA633318) | bioreactor metagenome | isolation source: bioreactor | place: China | collected 2019-03-05 | reverse complement strand
CGGTAGCCCCGGGGATGCTGTCGTCACCACGGCCGGTTATCATCGCGATCGCGCCGGAGGGCTGGCGCAGGCGCGCCCGGCAAGGGGCGGGAAGGCATGGGAAGGCAAATGGTGGACGAGTCGAAACCGGAACAGCAGGATCAGCAGGGCCAACAGGCGGCGCAGGCCAAGGGGGACAAGCCTGGCAAGGCCCGCAAGGATGCGCGCGACCGCATCGAGGTGCGCCAGTCGGGGGTGCACGGCAAGGGTGTCTACGCGATCGCGCCGATCGCGGCGGGCGAGCGCGTGATCCAGTACAAGGGCGAGCGCATTTCGTGGAAGGAGGCCCTCAAACGCCACCCGCACGATCCCGAGGATCCCAATCACACCTTCTATTTCAGCCTGGAAGGCGGTGACGTGATCGACGCCAAGTTCGGCGGCAATCGCGCGCGCTGGATCAACCACGCCTGCGAGCCCAATTGCGAGGCGCGCGAGAAGAAAGGCAAGGTGCATATCTATGCACTGCGCGACCTGGCGGCGGGCGAGGAGCTGTTCTACGACTACGGCCTGGTGATCGATGCGCGCTACACGAAGAAGCTGAAGGCCGAATACGCCTGCCGCTGCGGCAGCCCCGAGTGCCGGGGCACCATGCTGGCGCCGAAGAACAAGAAGTAAGGGGCGGGCGCGGCCGGTCTCAGGCCGTGCCGGGGGCTTCGCAGGGCACGCGGATGACGAAACGCATCGCCGGCGTGCCGTCGGTCTCGGCCGCAGGCACGTCTTCGATGCGGATGGTGCCCTGATGTAGCGTCACGATTTCGTGGACGATGGCCAGGCCCAGGCCGGCACCGCCCGGCGCCGCGCCTGGCGTGGTCGTGGCCGGGCCATGGTCGCCGCGGAAGAAGCGCTTGAACACCTCTTCGCGCCGCGCCGGCGCGATGCCGGGACCGTCGTCTTCGATCATCACCACCGCCATGCCGCGGTGGCCCAGGGTCTCGCCGCCGGCGCGCACCGTGATGCGCCCGCCCGGCGGCACATACTTGACCGCGTTGTCGAGCAGGTTGCTGAGCGCTTCGCGCATCAGCAGGCGATTGCCGCGCACCACCGAGGGCGCGGTGCCGGTGAAGGTCGGGCCGGGCAGGGTCTCGAAGCCCAGGTCGATATGGCGTGCCAGGGCCTGCGGCACCCATTCGGCGCCGGTTTCGAAGGCCATCTCGGCCAGGTCGAAGTACTCGACCGGACCGAGCCGCTCCAGCGACAGGCCCGGCTCGGCGCGCGCCAGGGACAGCAGCTGGTTGGACAGGCGCACCGCGCGGTCCGAGGAGATCTGCAGTTCACGCAGCGCATGGCGCGCTACCTCCAGGCTGTCGGCCGACATGGCGCGGTCGGCGTGCAGCTTGACCGCGGTCAGCGGTGTGCGCAACTGGTGCGCCGCATCGGCGATGAACTTGCGCTGCGCATCGAGCGCGTCGCGCAGCCGCGACAGCAGCGCGTTGAGGGCGCGGATCAGCGGCTCGACCTCGGCCGGCACCTGGGTTTCGTCCAGCGCCGCCAGCGAGCGCGCGGTCTGCCGGTTGAGCTTGTCGGTCAGCAGCTGCAGCGGCACCAGCTCTTCCTTGAGCACGTGCGACAGGATCAGGCTGCCCACCAGCAGCAGCAGGATCAGCGGCACCGACACCGACAGCAGGATCTCGTTGGCGGCCGCCTCGCGCCGGTCCAGCAGCTCGGCCACCTCCACCACGATGGGCCCGCGCGGCGGCTTGCCCTGCACGCTGGTGGCGAACTCGTCGGCGGCGGCGCTGGGCAGGTTGACCGGCAGGCGCACCGCGCGCACCTGACGGCCGCTGAACCAGGCATAGAACAGCCGGGCATCGTGCAGCGTGGTCTGGCCGGTGCCGTAGCCCAGCCAGGTGTCCATGCCGCCGATCAGTCCGTCGGGGCCGTGGATGCGCCAGTAGATGCGGTCGCTGCCTTCGGCCTCGACCAGCGTCTGGGCGATCATGGGGATGTCCTGCTCGAGCCGCGGGCCGGCGATGCGGATCTGCTGGGCGATATTGTTGGCCACGCCGTAGAGCGCGCGGTCGAACACCTGGGTGGTGTAGTGGGCGGCCAGCCAGTAGGAGAGCGAGCCGCTGGTCAGCACCAGGGCGAACAGCGGCGTGGCCAGCTCGCGCAGCAGGTGGACCCGCAGGCTTTGCGAGGAGGCCGGCCGGGCCGCTGGCGCGCTCCCTTCGGCGGGGGCGCTGGGACTTGGCCTGGAACGCAGCCACATGGTGGAACGGCGCGGGGCGCTTACTGGCCCGCGCGGATCTGCAGCAGGTAGCCGAAGCCGCGCACGGTGACGATCTCCACGTCGCTTTCCTCGAGCTTCTTGCGCACGCGGTGCACATAGACTTCGATGGCGGTGTCGCCCACCGTATCGCCGCCTTCGCCGGCGGGATGGGCGAAGGTGGCCAGGTGGTCCTGCAGCTGCGCCTTGCTGACCACGCGCCCCTGGCGCTGCAGCAGCAGTTCCAGCACGGCGAACTCGCGCGGCGACAGTTCCAGCGGCTTGCCGTCGATGAACATGCGGCGGTCGTTGCCCGACAGGCGCAGGCTGCCCAGGCGCACGTCGCGCTCGGGCGCGGCTTCGCCGTGCTGGCTGCGGCGCAGCAGCACGCGCACGCGCGCTTCCAGTTCGGGCAGCGCGAAGGGCTTGACCAGGTAGTCGTCGGCGCCGGCGTTGAGGCCGGACAGCTTGTCTTCCAGCTCGTCGCGCGCGGTCAGGATGATGACGGGGGTGGTGCGGTTGCGGGCGCGGTAGCGCGCCAGCAGGGTCATGCCGTCGATGCCGGGCAGGCCCAGGTCCAGGATGACCAGGTCATGCTGTTCGCGCATCAGGTGTTCGGTGGCATAGACGCCATCGTGCACCACGCGCACCTGGTGGCCGGCCTGGGACAGGCCGGCTTCGACGCCACTGGCGATCTGGCGGTCGTCCTCGATCAGCAGGATACGCATAACGGCAGGGGGAAAAGCGGGAAAGGGGATGGATACGGCTGCTGGCTGCAGATTGTACAGGGCGCCGGCCCGGCCCGCCGCGAATTCCCCCGCGCCCCCGCCGGCGGCGCGGCAGCGCTCAGCGCTGGCCCAGCGAGGCCGCGGCCTGCTCGATGAAGCGGGCCAGGTTGATATCGCGCATGGTCAGGCCGTTGGCGTCATGGGTGGACAGGGTGATGTCGACCCGGTTGTAGACGTTGAACCACTCCGGGTGGTGGTCGGCCTTCTCGGCGGCCAGCGCCACGCGCGTCATGAAGGCGAAGGCGGCGTTGAAGTCGGCGAAGGTGAATGGCTTGCGGATGGCGTCGCGGTCAGGCACGGCGGTCCAGCCGGGCAGCGTGGCCAGCAGCGGGGCGCGTTCCTGCTGGGAGAGGGCGGTCAGGGTGGTCATAGCGATCTCGATCGGGGAAGGGCGACACAAAGGGCGACACGGCTGCGCTGCGCGATGAGGCGCGCAGCGATCGCGTCAGGGGCGGAACGGGGCATGCCGGCCCGTCCGCGCGCCGCCGTGGCGGCACCCGGGCGCATGCCGGCATTGTTTCACAAAGTGAGGCAAGGGGCCGGGCCCCGCCGGCTCAAACGTCGTCGCTGTCGCTCCAGCCCTCGCGGGTGCCGGCATTGAGCACGAGGTCGCCCTCGGCCACATCGCCCGCGCCCAGCGTGGGCAGCGCGCGCAGCGACTCGTAGAGCGGCGCGAAGTCGGGACGGGTGGCGTCGAACAGCTGTTCGAAGCTGTCGATGACGAAGTAGGTCTTCTGGAAGGTGTCGATGCGGTAGCGCGTGCGCATGATGCGCCGCACATCGAAGCCGATGCGGTTGGGGCTGGCCGAGTCCAGGCTGTAGAGGGACTCGCCCTGGCTGGACAGGATGCCGGCGCCGTAGATGCGCAGGCCCGCGTCGGTGCGGATCAGGCCGAACTCCACCGTGTACCAGTACAGGCGCGCCAGCATGTCGAGCGCGTTCAGCGAGGCCGCCTTGAGGCCGCCCTTGCCGTAGGCTTCCATGTAGTCGGCGAAGACCGGGTTGATCAGCAGCGGCACGTGGCCGAAGACGTCGTGGAAGCAGTCGGGCTCCTGCAGGTAGTCGAGCTGCTCGGGCTTGCGCATCCACCAGCTGGCGGGGAAGCGGCGGTTGGCCAGGTGTTCGAAGAAGACGTGGTCCGGCACCAGGCCGGGCACCGCCACCACCTGCCAGCCGGTGGCGTGCATCAGCGTCTCGTTGAGCTGCTCGAAGTCGGGCACGCGGTCCTTGCCCATGCCCAGGGTCGACAGGCCTTGCAGGAACTCGTCGCAGACCCGGCCGCGCAGCATCGAGGCCTGGCGCTCGTAGAGCTTGCGCCACACCGCGTGGTCGCTCTCGGTATAGCGGTGCACCGGCTGGGCGATGGTGAAGTCGGGGCGCAGTTCCTGGCCCGACAACAGGCCGGCGTCGAACTGTTCCTTGAGCTTGTCGGTCAGGGTGCCCTGGAAGCCGGCGGGGGTGCCGGCCTGGCTGGCGGCGGTGCTTTGCATGTCCATAAGGTGTGTCTCCGCGCGGCGTCGCGCGCATGGGCAGCGGCGATCGGGTATCCGCTGCGGATTATCTGCACAGTCTAGCCATCCACCCGCGAAATTTGCCCGCAAATTCGGCTTGGAATCGCTTTGTGGTGCGCGTAATATGCGCACCACAAGATAATGATGCGGAAATCCCGCATTGCACCGCCGGCCCTGCCTCGGGAGCCCTTCGCCATGGTTTCGCTCGATCCCTACGACCTCGCCCTGCTGGCCGCGCTGCAGGCCGACGGCCGCTCCACCCACCAGCAGCTGGCCGAGCGCGTACACCTGTCGCCCAGCCAGGTCGGACGGCGCCTGGCCCGCCTGGAGGCCGACGGCGTCATCACCGGCTACCGGGTGGCCCTGGCGCCGGCGAAGCTGGGCCTGGGTGTCCTGGTCTTCGTCAGCGTCAAGCTGGCCCACCACGGCGATGCCATCATCGAGCGCTTCCGCGAGGACATCCTGCTGCTGGAGGAGGTGCAGGAGTGCTACTCGGTGGCGGGCGAGGCCGACTACCTGCTGCGCGTGGTGGTGGCCGACCTGCCCACGCTGGCCGAATTCACCATGAAGAAGCTGATGCGCGTGACCGGGGTGGAGAGCGTGCGCTCGAACATCGTGCTGACCGCGCTGAAGCAGGACGGGCCGCTGCCGCTGTCGCAACTGCGCTGAAGTGCGACGTGGCGTATGCGCCACGGGCTTGCGCTCGCCGCGGCCGCATGTCACCCTCGCCGCATGCCAACAGGGGAGAAGGCACAGATGCGGGAGAACATCGCTCGGGCTGTCCGTCGGGCCGTCCACGGAGCCGGCCGGCAGTGCCGGGAAGCCGGCGCGGCGCTCGCCCTGCTGTTGGCGGCGGCGCTGGCGGGGCCGCTCGCCGGCCCGGTGCAGGCGGCCCAGGTGGCGCGCCTGTCTCCCGAGGGGGTGGTGCCGCAGGTGCGCCAGGTGGCGATCCGTTTCGACGAAGATATGGTGCCGCTGGGCGACCTGCAGGCGGCCGCGCCCGCCAGCGTGTCGTGCAGCGGTGGTGCCGACGCCGGCGGCCAGCCGCGCTGGGTCGATGCGCGCAACTGGGTGTTCGATTTCTCCCAGGACCTGGCGCCGGGCGTGCACTGCACCGTGCGCATCGCTGCCGGCCTCGCCAGCGTCGCCGGCAAGGCTTTCTCCGGCAAGCGCGAATACCGCTTCGAGACCGGCGGCCCGGCGGTGTTGTCGAGCCGGCCGGCAGGTGGCGAGATCGAGGAAGACCAGGTCTTCGCGCTGCGCTTCAACGGTGCCGCCTCCGCCGCCTCGCTGCGCGAGCATGCCTGGTGCCAGGCACAGGGGCTGGGCGAGCGCATCCCGGTGCGGCTGCTGGAGGGCAAGGAGCGCGATGCCGTGCTCGACGCGATCCGCTGGAAGCGCTATGCGCAGGCCGACGGCACCGTGCACCTGCTGGCCTGCCAGCAGCGCCTGCCTTCCGATGCGCGCATGCAACTGGTGCTGGGTGCCGGCATCGCCACGCCCGGCGGCGTGGCCACGCGCGAGGATCGCCGCTTCGACTACACCGTGCGCGAGCCCTTCACGGCTGGTTTCAGTTGTGAACGCGAACGGGCCCAGGCGCCTTGCACACCGCTGCGCCCGCTCACGCTCAGCTTCTCGGCCCCGGTGCCGCGCAAGGCGGCCGAGCACATCGTGCTGAAGACGCCGTCCGGCCCGCGCGCGCCGCAGTTCGACGCCGACCTCGCGCCCGGCGCGAGCGTGAGCCGGCTGAGCTTCCCCGCGCTGCTGCCCGAGCGCGCCAGCCTGACCCTCGAGGTGCCGCGCGAGCTGCGCGACGAGAGCGGGCGCGCGCTGTCCAATGCCGACCTGTTCCCGCTCAGGGTCGAGACCGCCGCCATGCCGCCGCTGGCCAAGTTCGCCGCGGCGCCATTCGGCGTGGTGGAGCGCTTCGGCGAAGTGCCCAAGGGCAAGGCCCCGGCCGACTACCCGCCGCTGCTGCCGCTGACCGTGCGCAATGTCGAGGCCGATCTCGCGCTCAAGGGCCTGCGCGCGCAGGCCGGCACCCTGAGCCGGCTCAAGGTCGACGAGGATGGCGCGGTGCTGCGCTGGCTGGGCCTGGTGCGCCGCCTGCACGAGTCCAGCTGGACGCGCGGCGAGCTCGACGCCATCCTGGCCGGGCGCTCGCCGTCGGCCGTCGCCAACCCGCGCAACGCGCCGCAGATCGAGACGCGCAGCGTGTCGCTGCTGGCGCGCGCGCCGGGTGCGCGCCAGCTGGCGCTGCCGCTGGGGGACGGCAAGGACAAGCGGCCCTTCGAAGTGGTCGGCGTACCGCTGCCCGAAGCGGGCTTCCATGTGGTCGAGGTAGCCTCGCCGGCACTGGGCGAGGCGCTGCTGGGCCGCTCCGCGCCGATGTACGTGCGCACCGCCGTGCTGGTGACCAACCTGGGCGTGCATTTCAAGCTGGCGCGCGGCGATGGCGCCGGCAGGCTGAGCGGCCTGGCCTGGGTGACCGCGCTCGACGATGGCAAGCCGGTGGCCGACGCGGTGCTGGCGCTGCGCGACTGCAGCGGCCGGCTGCTGGCGCAGGGCCGCAGCGGCGCGGACGGGGTGGCGCGCTTCGCCGCCTTCGACGACGTGCGCGAGCGCCAGTGCGACGACACCGGCCTGTCGGGCTACTTCGTCTCGGCGCGCATCGGCGCCGATCATCCGCAGGCGCGCGGCCAGGCCGACATGGCCTTCGTCATGTCCGACTGGAACCGCGGCATCGAGAGCTGGCGCTTCAACGTGCCGACCGATACCAGCGCCGCGCCGACCGTGCGCGCGCACACCATCTTCGACCGCACCCTGCTGCGCGTCGGCGAGACCGTGTCGATGAAGCACCTGATCCGCATCGAGACCGCGCAGGGCTTCGGCCTGCCGGGCGCGGGCCAGGCGCTGCCGGCCAAGGTGGTGATGCGCCACGTCGGCAGCGACCAGACCTACGAACTGCCGCTGCAGTGGCGCGCCACCGCCAGCGGCGGGCGCAGCGCCGAAAGCAGCTTCCAGATCCCGCCCGAGGCCAAGCTCGGCAGCTACGACGTGGAACTGGTGACGCGCCGTGGCGAAGGCCAGCAGGCGCAGGAAGACAGCCTCTCCAGCGGCAGCTTCCGCGTCGAGGCCTTCCGCCTGCCGGTGCTGGCCGGCATGCTGAAGGCGGGCACGGCCGCGCCGGTGGTGGCGCCGGCCGAGCTGCCGGTCGACGTCGAGGTCCACTACGTCGCCGGCGGTGCCGCCGCCGGCCTGCCGGTACGCGTGTCGGCGCTGCTGCGCGACAAGGCGGTGTTCTTCCCCGACTACGATGACTACTCCTTCGCCGCGCCGCGCGCGCGCCAGGAGTCGGCGGGCGGCGACGAGGACGTGGAGGAGGGCGAATCCGCGCCGCGCGACGACGGCCAGAAGCTGGTGGCCGACAAGCTGCCGCTGGCGCTGGACAAGAGCGGTGCCGGCAAGGTCACGGTGCGCAAGCTGCCGGCGCTGGATGCGCCGCGCGACCTGCTGCTGGAAGCGGGCTTCGCCGATCCCAACGGCGAGCTGCAGACGCTGCGCCAGACCGTGCCGCTGTGGCCGGCCGCGGTGGTGGCGGGCATCCGCACCGAGGGCTGGGCTTCGGTCAAGCAGAAGATCGTGGTGCATGGCCTGGTGCTCGATACCGCCGGCAGGCCGCAGGCCGGCGTGCCGGTGCAGGTCCAGGCCCGCGCGCGCATCGTCACCTCGGCGCGCAAGCGCGTGGTGGGCGGCTTCTACCGCTACGACAACAGCAGCGAAAGCCGCGATCTCGGCACCGTGTGCGAGGGCCGCAGCGATGCGCAGGGGCGGGTACGCTGCGAGGTGGCGCTGGCGCAGGCCGGCCAGATCGAGCTGGTGGCCAGCGCGCGCGACAATGCCGGACGCAGTTCGCGTGCGGCCACCACGGTGTGGGTGACGCGCCAGGGCGAGCTGTGGTTCGGCGGCGAAGACCATGACCGCATCGACCTGCTGCCCGAGAAGAAGTCCTACGCAGCCGGCGAAACCGCCGTGTTCCAGGCGCGCATGCCGTTCCGCCACGCCACCGCGCTGGTCTCGGTGGAACGCGAGGGCGTGCTGCAGACCAGCGTGGTCGAGCTCGACGGCAAGGACCCGACCGTGCGGCTCAAGGTCAAGCCCGAGTGGGGGCCCAACGTCTACGTTTCAGTGCTCGCCGTGCGCGGCCGCCTGCGCGAGGTCCCGTGGTATTCCTTCTTCACCTGGGGCTGGCGCCAGCCGCTCGAATGGTGGCGCGCCTTCCGCGACGAGGGCGGCGCATGGAGCGCGCCGACGCCGCTGGTGGACCTGTCCAAGCCGGCCTTCCGCCTGGGCCTGGCCGAGATCCGCGTCGGCAGCGAGGCGCACCGCCTCGACGTCAAGGTCAGCACCGACCGGGCCAGCTACCCGGTGCGTGGCAAGGCGCAGGTGACGGTACAGGTCACGCTGCCCGACGGCCGTCCCGCCGCCGGCGGCGAGGTGGCGCTCGCCGCGGTCGACGAGGCACTGCTGGAGCTGATGCCCAACCGCAGCTGGGACGTTCTCGACGCCATGCTGCAGCGGCGCGGCTACGGCGTGGAGACCGCCACCGCGCAGATGGAGATCATCGGCCGGCGCCACTATGGCCGCAAGGCGGTGCCGGCGGGCGGCGGCGGCGGCAAGAGCCCGACGCGCGAGCTGTTCGACACCCTGCTGCTGTGGAACCCGCGCGTGACGCTCGACAGCGCCGGCAAGGCCACGCTGACGGTGCCGCTGAACGACTCGCTGACGCGCTTCCGCGTCGTCGCCGTGGCCGACCAGGGCGTGGGCCGCTTCGGCAGCGGCAGCGCCACCATCGCGGCCACGCAGGACCTGCAGCTGATCGCCGGCCTGCCGCAGCTGGTGCGCGAAGGCGACCGCTACCGCGCCATGTTCACGCTGCGCAATACCACCGCGCGCGCGATGACGGTGGTGGCCACGGCGCGCGCCAGCCTGCCGGGCCAGCAGCAGGCGCTGCCGCCGCAGACGGTGCGGCTGGCCGCCGGCGCCGCGCAGGAGATCGGCTGGCAGGTGACGGTGCCCGACATCCTGGCCGATGCGCGCAGCGCCAGCCTGCAGTGGGAGGTACAGGCCGGCGAACAGGGCGGTGGCGGCGCCGCCGATCGCATCAAGTTGTCGCAGCAGGTGGTGCCGGCGGTGCCGGTCACCGTGCAGCAGGCCACCCTGGGCCAGCTTGCGCCGAGCCTGTCCGTGCCGGTGCGCGCGCCGGCCGGCGCGCTCGCCGAGCCGGGCAGCCAGCGGCCGCGCGGCGGCCTGCAGGTGGCGCTGCAGTCGTCGCTGGCGGGCGGCATGCCCGGCGTGCGCGAGTGGTTCCGCGCCTATCCCTTCAGCTGCCTGGAGCAGCGTGCCTCGCAGGCGATCGGGCTGGGCGATGCGGCGGCGTGGAATGCGCTGATGGCGCAGTTGCCGACCTATCTCGACCGCGACGGGCTGGCCGCCTACTTCCCCCTGCGCGACGACGGCGAGAGCGGCAGCGAAGTGCTGAGCGCCTACCTGCTGTCGATCGCCGACGAGGCGGCGCGCGCCGGCTTGCCGCTGCGCTTGCCGCAGGCGCAGCGCGAGCAGATGGAGCGCGGCCTGGCCGCCTTCGTCGAAGGACGCATCCAGCGCCAGCGCTGGGCCCCGACGCAGGACCTGGAGCTGCGCAAGCTGGCCGCCATCGAGGCGCTCTCGCGCAGCGGCCACGCGCAGCCGCGCATGCTCGATTCGATCCAGCTCCAGCCCGCGCAGTGGCCGACCTCGGCGCTGCTCGACTGGATCGCGGTGCTCACGCGCCTGCCCGACATCCCGCAGCGCGCGGCGCGGCTCGAGCAGGCGCAGCAACTGCTGCGCGCGCGCCTCACGGTGCAGGGCACGCGGCTGGCGTTCTCGACCGAGTCGGGCGACCACCTGTGGTGGCTGATGCAGGGCGCCGACAGCAATGCCGCGCGGCTGCTCGCGCTGGCCACCGAGCTGCCCGGCTGGAAGGACGACGCGCCGCGTCTCGCGGCCGGCCTGCTGGGGCGGCAGGTACGCGGCGCCTGGGACACCACCACCGCCAACGCCTGGGGCACGCTGGCCATCGCGCGCTTCGCGCAGGCTTTCGAGCACGGTGCGGTGACGGGCAGCACCCGCATCGCGCTGGACGGCGGCGGTGAGGCCGGGCGCAGCTTCGACTGGGTGCGCGCCACGCGTGGCGAGGGCCAGGACTTGGCGCGCGGCAGCGTGATGGTGCCGTGGCCGGCGGCGGCGGCCGACGGGGTGCCCGCCACGCTGCGCCTCGAGCATGGCGGCGGCGGCCGGCCATGGGCGACGGTGCGCGCGCTGGCGGCGGTGCCGCTGCGCGAGCCGCTCGCGGCGGGCTACCGTATCCGCCGCACGCTCACGGCAGTGGAGCAGGCGGTGCCCGGCAAGTGGTCGCGCGGCGATGTGTACCGGGTCAAGCTGGAGTTCGATGCGCAGGCCGACATGAGCTGGGTGGTGGTCAGCGACCCGCTGCCGGCGGGCGCCACCATCCTCGGCAGCGGCCTGGGGCGGGACTCGGAGGTCGCCACACGGGGCGAGCAGCGCCGCGGCGCCTGGCCGGCCTTTACCGAGCGTACGCCGCAGGCCTACCGTGAGTACTACGCCTATGTGCCGAAGGGGACGGCTTCGGTGGAGTACACGGTGCGGCTGAACAACGCAGGTGAGTTCGCCCTGCCGCCGACGCGCGTCGAAGCCATGTATGCACCCGATGTGTTCGGCGCGGTGCCGAACGCCAAACTGCTGGTGGGGGAACGGCCGTGAGCTGGCTGGCGATGAGAATACCCGCGCGCGTGCGCGAATGGTGGATGGCCGGTGCGCTGGCCGGGGTGATCTACGGCGGCCTGCTGGTCAGCGCCGCGATGGAACTACCGGAGGGCGCGCCGCTGGCCGGCCAGATCGCGCTGCAGCCGGCCTGGAAGACCGCCATGGCGCTGATGCTGGCGCGCGCGGCCTGGTTCCACCAGCCGCGCCGCGAGCGCCGCTGGCTGGTGGCGGCGCTGCTGTGCTCGGCGCTGGGCGACTTCCTGCTGTGCCTGCCGGGCCTGCCGCACTACTTCGTCGGCGGCCTCGGCGCCTTCCTGCTGGCGCACCTGGCCTACATCGTGCTGCTGCTGCCGCTGGCCGGCGACTGGCGCGCGCCGCGCCTGGTCGGCTGCGGCCTCGTGGTGGGCGCGGCGGGCACGCTGCTGGGGCGCTTCTGGCCCAACCTCGGCACGCTGACCGTGCCGGTGGCGGTCTATGTGTGCGCGCTGGCGGCGATGGCGTGCACGGCGCTGGTGGCGCGCCTGCCCACGCCGCTGGCGGCGCTGGGCGCGCTCTGCTTCGCCGCGTCGGACGCGATGATCGGCATGGCGCGCTTCCTCTCCCCGTTCGACAGCTACCAGCTCGGTATCTGGTGGACCTACGCGGCGGCGCAGGTGCTGCTGGTGGCGGGCGTGACCGCCGGGCGGGACGGATGACGCGGATGGTGCCGCCGCGGCGTGCGCTGGCCGCCGCCTGCCTGCTGGCAGGCGTGCTGGCGGCGCGGATGGCGCATGCGGTGCCCGGCTTCGACGCGGTCAAGGCCGGCTGGCGCAGCGCCGACGTGGTCGTGCTCGACCGTCATGGCGAAACGCTGGCGCGCGTGCGCGAGGACTTCCAGGCGCGCCGCGGCGACTGGGTCGCGCTGGAGGAGATCTCGCCGGCCATGCGCCATGCCATCGTGCTGTCCGAGGACCGCCGCTTCTACGCCCACAGCGGCATCGACTGGCAAGGCGTGGCCGCCGCCGCCTGGGCCAATCTGTGGAACACGCGCACACGCGGTGCCTCGACGCTGACCATGCAGCTGGCCGGCCTGCTCGACGACAACCTGCGCCGCCCGGGCGGCCAGCGCAGCCTCGCGCAGAAGCTCGGCCAGGCCGCGGCCGCGGCCGCCCTGGAGCGTGGCTGGAGCAAGGCGCAGATCCTCGAGGCCTACCTCAACCTGGTGCCGCTGCGCGGCGAACTGGTGGGCGTGGCGGCGCTGTCGCAGGCGCTGTTCGGCAAGGTGCCGGGCGGGCTCGATGCGCGCGAGTCGGCGCTGGCCGTGGCGCTGGTGCGCGCGCCGAATGCGCCGGCGCGGCGCGTGGCGCAGCGCGCCTGCGGCATCCTGCGCGAGATGGGGCGGGCACAGGAATGCGCCGGCCTGGAGGGCTTCGCCCAACTGGTGTTGCTGCGCGGTGCGCGGGCGCCGGCCGGTGCGGCCAGTCTGGACGGTATGGACGGGATGGGCGGTATGGATGACAAGGCCGCGCGTGCCGCGCTGGCACCGCACCTGGCGCGCGCCGCGCTGGCACAGGCGCGCGCCGTGGCGCCGCGCTCCGCGCTGCCGGCGCGCCTGGCCACCACCGCCGATGCCAGCCTGCAGCGCGTGGCGCAGGCCAGCCTGCAGCGTCACCTGCGCGAGCTGGCGGGGCGGCAGGTGGAGGACGGCGCCGTGGTGGTGCTCGACAACGCCAGCGGCGACGTGCTCGCCTATGTGGGTTCTTCCGGCGCGCTGTCGTCGGCGGCACAGGTCGACCATGCCGCCGCGCTGCGCCAGGCGGGGTCCACCCTCAAACCCTTCCTCTACGAGCAGGCGCTCGAGGAGAAGCGGCTGACCGCCGCCTCGCTGCTGGACGACCGCCCGGTCAACCTGCCCACCGGCGGGGGCCTCTACGTGCCGCAGAACTACGACCGCCGCTATGCCGGCTGGGTCAGCATGCGCGCGGCGCTGGCCTCGTCGCTGAACGTGCCGGCGGTACGCACGCTGGTGATGGTGAGCCCGCACCGCTTCCGCCAGCGCCTGGTGGCGCTCGGCCTGCCGCTCAGCGAGGCCGGCGACTACTACGGCTACAGCCTGGCGCTGGGCAGCGCGGACGTGCCGCTGCTGGCCTTGACCAACGCCTACCGCGCGCTGGCCAACGGCGGCCGCTACGGACCGGTGCGGATGCGCCTGGAGGCCGCTCCCGGCAAGCTGCGCCAGGTGATGTCGCCGGCGGCCAGCTACGTGGTCGCCGACGTGCTGTCCGACCGCCATGCGCGCGCGCGTACCTTCGGTCTCGACAGCCCGCTGACCACGCGCTACTGGAGCGCGGTCAAGACCGGCACCAGCAAGGACATGCGCGACAACTGGTGCATCGGCTGGTCCGAGCGCTACACGGTGGGCGTATGGGTGGGCAATGCGAGCGGCGCGAGCATGCACGAGGTATCGGGCGTGTCGGGTGCCGCGCCGGTCTGGCACGAGGTGATGGACACCCTGCACCGCAGCCTGCCGAGCGCGCCGCCAGCGCCCCCGGCCGGCGTGCAGCGGGTGGCGCTGCGTTTCGACGGCGACCTCGAGCCGGCGCGCGAGGAGGTGTTCCTGGCAGGCACGGCGCTGACATGGGTACGCGTCGCCGGCGCGGCTGGTGAAGCCGTCGATGGGGCCGCAGGCGGGCCGAAGCAGCGGGGCCGGCCGGCGGCGAGCGCGCGCGTCGGGGTCGATGCCGGCGTGGTGGCCATCGCCAGCCCGGCCGACGGCACCATCTTCGCGCTGGATCCCGATATCCCGCCGGCCGCGCAGCGCGTGTGGCTGCGCGCGGAAGCAGCCGGCGGCGCGCCCGCGCGCGGGGTCGGCTGGCGCCTGGACGGCCAGCTGCTGGCGCGTGGCGCCGAGGTGGCCTGGCTGCCTTGGCCGGGGCGCCATCAGTTCGAGCTGGTCTCGGCCGACGGGCGCGTGCTCGACCGCGTCGGCGTCGAGGTGCGCGGGGCCGTGGCGCGCACGCCGGCGCCTGCCGGGCGGCCGGGCGGCTGAACGTGCTTCGGCGGCGGCCTGCCTGCTGGCAGCCTGTGTGCGGCATCGCCGATAATCGCGGCTCGACCCCGCGCGGCGCCGGCATCACCCTGGCGACCGCCGTTTTCCCTGTTTTCCCTGTCTTCCTTTTCCTGCCATCGCGAGGCCCGTCATGTCATTCGCCGTTCTCGATGCCGCCAGCACCGCGGCGCGCCTGCCATATCCCGCACTGGCGCGCGCCATCGCCGCCATGCTGGCCGAACTGCGCGCCGGCACGGCCAAGGCGCCGCCCCGCATCGCCTTGCCGGTGGGCGACGCCAAGGCGGGCGCCGGCACGCTGCTGGTGATGCCCGCCTGCAATGCGGAGCTGGTGATGACCAAGAACATCACCGTCCATCCGGACAACCCGCGCCGCGGCCTGCCCAATATCCTGGGCGAGGTGGTGGTGGCGCGGGCCGGCACCGGCGAGCGGATCGCCCTGCTGGACGGCCCGACCGTCACGGGCCGCCGCACCGCGGCCGTGTCGCTGCTGGCAGCCCAGTCCTTCGCCGCGCGCCCGGATGGCGAACTGCTGATCGTCGGCGCGGGCGTGCAGGCCTTGACGCACCTCGAGGCCTTCGTGGCCGGCCTGCCGGTGCGGCGCGTATGGGTGCACTCGCGCACACGGGACAAGGCGCAGGCGCTGGTGGCGCACGCGTGCACGCTGGGTGTCGAGGCCGAGGTGGCGGACGCGGTGGCGACGGTGCTGCCGCGCGTGTCGATGGTGGTCACGGTGACGTCCAGCCTCAGCCCGGTGCTGCCGGATCTCGATGGCGGCCTGTGGCGCGATGAGCATTTCGTGGCCGCGGTGGGGGCCTTCCGGCCCGAGATGTGCGAGCTGCCCGCGCGCCTCTGCCTGGCGGCGCAGCAGGCCGGGCGGCTACTGGCCGATACCCTGTTCGGCATCGAGGAAGAAGCCGGCGACCTGCTGCAGGCCGGCGTCGACTGGGCGCGCGTGCAGCCGTTCGAAAGCGCGGTCCTCGAGGCCGAGGCGATCCGTGCGCGCGCCGGCAGTCCGCTGGTCTTCAAGAGCGTCGGTTATGCGCTGTGGGACCTCGCGGCCTGCGTGCTCGCCAGCCAGCAGGACGCGGCGGATTCGACCGTGGCAAATTAGTCACAGTTTGGGATCCATCTGTACGGATAGTCGGGGAGTTCTTGATGGTTAACCCTCGGTTTAGGTGAGTTCTTCTATGATTCCCAGCAGCGTTTGAAACAGTCATACGATTTCTGACGAGATAATGCACGCTCGCGGTAACGCGGAAATTCAGCAGGATTCAGCAGAAATTCAGAACAAGAAATCGGAAATCGGAAGACGGAGTGCGAGGAATGAGTTTTCAGTACAAGAAGATGCTGATCGCGGGCGCTGCCATGCTGCTGGCCGGTGCTGCGCAGGCACAATCCGCGGGTAGCAATATCGTCAGCCTGGGCTGGTTCCGGGTCATGCCGACGGGATCGGCGGATCCGCTCACACTGGACAGCGTCAACGGCGTGCCGTTCGGCCAGCCCCAGCCAGGCACCGGCGCCAAGGTGGAGTCGGCCGATACGCTGGGCCTCGCCTTCACGCATTTCTTTACCGACAACATCGCGGGCGAGATCGTCGCCGGCATCCCGCCCAAGCATGACATCACCGGCCAGGGCTCGTTCGCCCAGTACGGCAAGCTCGGCTCGGTGCGGCAGTGGAGCCCGGCGGTGCTGGTGCAGTACCACTTCTTCGATGCCACCACCAAGCTCCGCCCCTATGTCGGCATCGGCGTGAACTACACGTGGTTCACCGCTGCCCAGGTGACCAACCAGTCCTTCGTGACCGGCACCTACGGCCCCGGGGCTTCCATTAGCGCGAGCGCCAAGTCGTCGTGGAACCCGGTCTTCAACATCGGCGCCAACTACGCCATCACCGACAAGTGGTTCGTGGGTCTCTCCGTGTCCTACTTGCCGCTGTCGACCACCGCCACCTTCACCACCCAGCGCGGTCCGGTGACCATCGTGTCGCATACCAAGATCAAGCTGGATCCGGTCGTGACCTACCTGAACGTCGGCTATCGCTTCTGACTTCCGTCTTCGGACGCGGCCCGACGCCACGCAACGGAAAAAGCGCCCCGCGGGGCGCTTTTTTTCTTGCCTGCGATGTGGGATCAGGCCACCGACTTGACCGGATAGCCGGCCGTCTCGATGGCCTGGCGCAGCGCCAGCACATCGGCCTGGCTTTCCACGCGGACGGCCTGGGCGGCCACGTCGGCCGACACCTGCGCGGCCGGATCGACGGCCTGCACCGCGCGCGTGATGGCGCCGACGCAATGGCCGCAGGACATGCCTTCTACCTGGAACTGGATCATCTGATTTCTCCTGGAGGGATGAAAGGGTGACTGGATGATGGGATCGCGATGATGCTAGTCTGGACCTTCCCATCGTGGGAAGCGCAAGCGTTGCATGCGCCGCATGGCGTGCCCGCCAGCCTTGACCTTCCCATCATGGTAACGTCCATGCTACGTCCATCGCCCATTGCGGAACCGACGGTCCATCATGTCCAGCGCTTCTTCCTCCCTGTCCCCCTCTGAATGGCGCCTGCCGATCGAAGGCATGACCTGCGCCTCCTGCGTGCGCCGTGTCGAGAACGCGCTGGCCAAGGTGCCCGGCGTGCACGACGTGGCCATCAACCTGGCGACCGAGCAGGCCACCTTGCAGGCCGACGACGGCAGCGTGCTGCCGGCGGCCGCGCGCGCGGTCGAGCAGGCCGGTTATGCGGTGCCGCACGAGGAGATCGAGCTCGACGTCAGCGAGATGAGCTGCGCTTCCTGCGTGGGCCGGGTGGAGCGCGCATTGCGCGCCGTGCCCGGCGTGCTGGAGGCCCAGGTCAACCTGGCCACCGAGCGCGCCAGCGTGACGGTGCTGCGCGGCACCGCCGATGCGGACACGCTGGTGCAGGCGGTGGCGCGGGCCGGCTATGGCGCCGTGCCGCACGGCGGCCGGCCGGCCGCGGGCGAGGCGCGTCCGGCCTTCTGGGACGGTCCCTGGCCGGTGGCGCTGTCGGCCGCGCTGTCGCTGCCACTGGTGGCGCCGATGGTGCTCGAATGGTCCGGTGTGCACTGGATGCTGCCCGGCGCGGTGCAATGGCTGCTGGCCACGCCGGTGCAGTTCGTGTTCGGCTGGCGCTTCTACAAGGCCGGCGCCAAGGCGGTGCGGGCCGGTACCGGCAATATGGACCTGCTGGTCGCGCTGGGCACCTCGGCGGCCTATGGCTTGTCGCTGTGGCAGATGCTGGCCGCGCCGGCCGATGCCATGCCGCACCTGTACTTCGAGAGCGCCGCCGTGGTCATCACGCTGGTGCGGCTGGGCAAGTGGCTGGAGGCGCGCGCCAAGCGCCAGACCGCCGACGCCATCCGTGCGCTGGCGGCGCTGCGGCCCGATACGGCGCGCGTGCGCCGTGATGGGGTCGAGAGTACCTTGCCGCTCGCCGCCGTGCGCGTCGGCGACGAGGTGGTGGTGCGTCCGGGCGAGCGCATCCCGGTCGATGCGGTGGTGATCGAAGGCCGCAGCCATGCCGATGAGTCGATGCTGACCGGCGAAAGCCTGCCGGTGCCGAAGCAGCCCGGCGACCGCCTGACCGGCGGCGCCATCAACCAGGAGGGCTTGCTGGTGGCGCGCACCGAGGCGATCGGTGCCGAGACCGTGCTGGCGCGCATCATCCGCATGGTCGAGCACGCCCAGGCCGCCAAGGCGCCGATCCAGCGCCTGGTCGACCAGGTCAGCGCGGTGTTCGTGCCGGTGGTGCTGGGGCTGGCGCTGCTGACGCTGCTGGGCTGGGGCCTCGTCGGCAGTGACTGGCAGGCGGGCCTGATCAACGCCGTGGCGGTGATGGTGATCGCCTGCCCGTGTGCGCTGGGACTGGCGACGCCGGCGGCGATCATGGCCGGCACCGGGGCCGGCGCACGCGCCGGCATCCTGATCAAGGACGCCGAGGCGCTCGAAGTGGCGCACCGCGTCAAGGTGGTGGCCTTCGACAAGACCGGCACGCTGACGGTGGGCCGGCCGCGTGTGGTGGCGTTGCGCGCGGCCGCAGGGCAGGACGCGCAGGCCGAGACGGCGCTGCTGGCGCGGCTGGCCGCGCTGCAGGCCGGCAGCGAGCATCCGCTGGCCCATGCGGTGCTGGCCGCGGCGCAGGCACGCGGGTTGGCCGTGGTGCCGGCCGACGAACTGCGCGCGCTGCCGGGGCAGGGCGTGGCCGGCAGCGTGGATGGTGTGGCGCTGCGGCTCGGCAGCGAAGGCCTGCGTGCAGCGATGGGCGCGCCGGCCGGCGCGCTGGAGGCCGATGCCGAGGCGCTGCGCGCGGCGGGGCGCACCGTCTCGTGGCTGCTGCAGGCCGAGCCGCCGCGTGTGCTCGGCCTGGTGGGCTTCGGCGACGAGATCAAGCCCGGCGCGCCGGCGGCGATCGCGCGGCTGCGCGCGGCCGGCATCCGCACGGTGATGCTGACCGGCGACAACCGCGGCGCGGCCGCGCAGGTGGGCCGCGCGCTGGGGCTGGACGAGGTGCAGGCGGAGGTGCTGCCGCAGGACAAGGCGGAGCGCGTGGCCGCGCTCGGGCGCGACGGCATCGTGGTGGCGATGGTCGGCGACGGCATCAACGATGCGCCGGCGCTGGCGGCCGCCAGCGTGGGCATCGCCATGTCCACCGGTACCGATGTCGCCATGCAGGCGGCCGGCATCACGCTGATGCGCGGCGACCCGTCGCTGGTGGCCGACGCGCTGTCGATCTCGCACCGTACCGTGGGCAAGATCCGGCAGAACCTGTTCTGGGCGTTCATCTACAACGTGGTCGGCATCCCGCTGGCGATGGCCGGCCTGCTCAACCCCATGCTGGCCGGCGCGGCCATGGCCTTCTCCAGCGTCAGCGTGGTCAGCAACGCGCTGCTGCTGCGGCGCTGGCGCCCGGCGCCGCCCGCCGCCACGCGGCCCGCT
>JABLTH010057699.1_pt1 | contig 19372 bp, 14 predicted proteins | sample 7875711 | NCBI WGS metagenome assembly JABLTH01 (sample SAMN14941262, study PRJNA633318) | bioreactor metagenome | isolation source: bioreactor | place: China | collected 2019-03-05 | reverse complement strand
TGCGCCCACTGGTGCGAGACGAGTCCCATGCGTTCGATCGGCGAGAGGCGCGGCAACGACGCGACGATCTCGCGCAGACCCCTGGCGTCGTGGAGCGGACGGAAGAAGCCGCTCTCGTCGGCGTTGCCGTAGACGAAGCGCGCGCCGTTGGGGAGCGGGATCGAGTCTTTCGCGCGTACCAGCAGGTGCCGCTGCACGCGTGAGGCGGCGCCGCGAGCCCCTCCCAGACGCGCGACGACCGGAATCGGCCAGCGCGCCGCGCCCGCGACGCGCGCGGGACGGGCCCGGAAGCGACGCTGCTCGAGCGCGAGCCGGGTACTGCCGCCGCGCACGGTGCGGCGCAGCGAGAGGCAGGGGAACCCCGGCTGCTCGATCCAGGCGCGGACGATCGGTTCGACGTTCTCTCCCGACGCCTTCGAGAGCGCGCTCCACAGGTCTGCGGCGACGGCGTTTCCCTCGCGGTGCTCGCGGATGTAGGCGCGGACGCCCGCGCGGAAGGCCTTCGCGCCGAGGTAGCGCTCGATCATCCGGACGACCGCCGCTCCCTTCTCGTAGGTGATGAGATCGAAGTTCGCCGTCGCCTCGGCCGGGCTTCGCACTTCGGTGTAGATGGGGTGCGTGCTCGCGAGCGCATCGAGCGAGAGCGCCGAAGAGCGGCCCTGCTCGAAGCCGTGCCACATCTTCCACCCGGGCTTCCAGTCGTCGACGATCTGGTACGCCATCCACGTCGCGAAGGCTTCGTTCAGCCAGAGGTCGTCCCACCACGCCATCGTGACGAGGTCGCCGTACCACATGTGCGCGAGCTCGTGGCAGATCACCTCGGCGACGCGCTTCTGCTCGTTGAGCGTCACGGTGGACGGGTCGACCAGCAGCAGCGTCTCGCGGAAGAAGACCGCTCCCGCGTTCTCCATCGCACCCGCCTCGAAGTCGGGCGCCGCGACGAGGTCGAGCTTCGCGTACGGATAGGGAAGATCGAAGTAGCGCTCGAGCCGCGCGAGGGTCTCGCGCGCCGCCTCGAGCGCGAACCCCGTGAGGGCGCCCTTGCCGGGAACGTGCCAGACGCGGATCTCGGTCTTCCCGCAGCGAACGGGTGACGAGGAGTCGAGCGGGCCGACCGCGAGCGCGACGAGATACGTCGAGAGGGGCGGCGTCGGGAGCAGGTGCACGGTCCGTCGCCCGTCGCCTGCGGGCTCCTCCCGGCCGATCGGCGAATTGCCGACGACTGCATTCGACGCGGCAGTGGTCACCGCGACGTGGAAGCGCGCCTTGAACGACGGCTCGTCGAAGCACGGGAAGAAGCGCCGCGCGTCGGCCGCCTCGAGCTGCGTGAGCGCGTAGCGATGCTCACCCGAGGCCGCGCGGTACAGGCCGCGCAGGTCCTCGCGCAGCTTCGCCGAGAACGAGAGCCGAAGCCGCGCGGGGCCCGCCGCGACCGGCCGCGGGAACGAGATCTCGGCCGTCTCTCGCGCGGGACGAAAGCGGATGCGGCCCTCCTGCGAATCGCCAGCGGCCTCGATCCGCGCCTCGCCGATCGCGAGGTCCGCGGCATGCAGCTCGATGCTTCGCCGCGCGCGGCCGAGCCGCAGCTCGATCGTCACCTCGCCGCGATACGCGTCGCTCGCCTGCGGATCGACCTCGACATGGAGGTCGTAGCGCACCGGGACGCAGTCGGTGGCCAGGCGAAGGCCCGTCCGCGGCACCGACTTCCGCCTTCCGGGCTTGCTTCCGGTCTTGCCAGCCGTCACGCAGCACCCCCCGGCGCCACGGCGGGCGCCGGGGGGGCATGATAACCGGGAGCGCGGCGCGTCCCTATCCGAGCATCACGGATCGACGGCCGTGCAGGGCGCCCCGCCGCACGTGTCGATCACGGCACCGCCCGTCTTCATGAACTCCGACTTCTGGAGCTGCGCCTTCGGGTCGCGCCGCGGCGTCTCGTGCGGGTCGACGCCGTAGGTCGGCGGCCGCGGCGGGATGATCGCGGTGGGCGGCGTCGGCGTTCCGCTGTCCCAGACGATCATCGCCGAGCCGTCGTACGGACCGGCCGGGAGCGGGTCGATCGCGAAGTACGCCTTGTTGGTCGGGTCGTCCGGGATCTGCTCGTCGAAGTGGCGGCCGGGTGCGAGCGCGGGCTGGTGGATGCGCGCACCCATCGACCGCGCCTCGACCTCGGCCGAGACGTTCGCGACCTGATGATCGCCGAACGCGACGTGGAGCAGGATCTTCTTGGGCGGCGTGTCGGGATAGGTGTCGCTCGTGACGTGAGTCGCGTTGCCGCTCGTCTCGACGCGGTCCCAGCTCATCTGCATCAGCGCCGTGTTGAGGCCGGTCTCGTACGGATCGGGGTACGAGGCCTTCATGAACAGGAAGAAGTCGTCGAAGTCGACGCTCCGGCGCAGCAGCGTGCTGTAGTTCATTCCGGGGACGCCGAGCACGGCCCGCGTGTAGTCCTGTGCGTAGGCCGCGAGCCCGCCGCCCGCGATCGCTCCCTGGCTGTTGCCGTCGTAGAACAGCTCGCTCGTGTCGATGATCGGATGGCCGCTGCCGTCCTGGAACGCCGCGTTCGACGCGAGGCCCGCCGGATGCTTCATCAGCCGGCCGAGCACGAGGAAGTCGAGGAAGCCCTGGTGCAGCCGATCGCTGAGCGCCGGGAAGAGCGAGAAGCTCGCGAGGATCGAGTAGACGGTCGGCCGATCGTCGCTGCTCATCCCGGCCCACTTCGTCGCGCAGTAGACGAAGTTGTACGTCGTCGTGATGTCGCGGATGTTCCGCGCGCCGACCTCGCTCTCGCTTCCGAGAAGCCCGTGCCCGTAGAGGACGATTCGCGCCGGGTTCGCCGCCGTCGGAGTCGCCGGGATCGTGCAGCGGAAGGTCGCGACGAAGTCCTGGCTCGGGTCGCGCTCGGGGAGGCCATCGGCGCCGAGGCGCAGCCGCGATCCCGGGACGCCGCCGGCCGTCATGTAGAGCGGCACCGTGAACGTTCCCTGGACGCGCCGGAACTGCGCTGCGGGGTTGCCGTTGATGGAGTCCGTGTAGGTCGTGTTGCTCGTCACGGTGAAGGCCGGCGCGGCGTCACCGAGAGCAGCGAACGTCTCGTCGCGCATCTTGAGCAGGCGCTCCGACATGTTGCGCTTGCTGATGACGGTGAAGTCCCAGGCGAGGAAGAGATCCTCGCGGCCGATCCCGGCGCGTGCGAGCTCGGAGAACATCGTCTCCATCTTCTCGCGGCGCGCCTCGACGGCCGGGAGGAACGTCGGGATCCGGTCGCGGTAGACCTGGAACGCGCGCCGCGCCGGGATCGTCTCTCCGGCGGCGTTCTCGATCCTGCGCATCGCGACGATGTAGCGGTGCCCGTTCTCGAGGTTCTTCCCGACGCGCATGATGACGACGCCCGGTGCGAAGGGGTCCATCTCGGTCCAGAGCAGCCGGTGCTCGCCGGTGTCGGCGTCGACGAGCGCGATCGGCGCGTCGGGCTCGAGCGAGCGCGCGATCTTCGTGATGAGGACGGCGCCCGTCTTCGCGAGGTCGATCCCGTCGACGTAGGTGATGATCTTCGCGCCCGGGCTGAACCCGTCGTTGCGGTTCACCTCGGTCGGGTCGGTGTGGACGCCGAGGTAGTTGGCGGGCATCGAGTCGAGCGCGAAGTTCACGCGCAGCCCGGTGTCGGTGCTCGCGTCGGTCCGCGTGAAGCGGTCGTTCGGGAACGGGAACAGACAGCGCGAGGGGTCGAGCCAGTCGCAGCGGTCGGCGTTCGTGACGTCGATTCCGGGCTCCCACGAGAACGTCGCCGACGCCGTGGCGTCGGGCCGCCCGTCGCCGTCGCGGTCGACGGAAACGAAGAGCGAGCTGCGGCCGGGAAGGAGGTCCGCCGGGCCGAGGCTCGCCGTCGCCGAAGCGCCCGCCACTGCGAGCGGGACGGCGACGATGCTGCGCGCGCCGCCGTCGATCCCGCGAACGAGGTTCGCGTGAACGCTGCCGCCGGCGGCCAGGACGCTGCCGAGGTCGATCTCGACGGCGACGTTCCCGCTCGTGTCCGCCTGCGAGAGGTCGGCCGGCGAGAGGATCGCGAGGCGCGGCGCCTGCGAGCAGCTCGCGCCGGAGAGCCAGCCTGCGAGGACGACGACGGCCGCCGCGAGCGCACGGCGGCCGGAGAGGTGGCTTGCGCGAGTCATTCTCCGCGGCCCCCCGCGCGCCGCGCACGCGCGAGCGCGACGAGGCCGGCGCCGACGAGCGCGAGGCTTGCGGGCTCGGGAACGGGAGTGAAGCTCGCGCTGTCGAGCCAGAAGCTCGACGTTGCGTTCGCCTCGCACGGCCCGGAGACGCAGAGCGTGAGCGCCATCGCCTCGATGTCGAAGAACGAGCTTCCGAGCGGCGCCGTGAGCGTGAGCCGCTGCTCGTGGAGGCCACTGTCGCCGATCTGGTTCGGGTCCGAGACGACGACGATCGGCGCCTGATTGAGGCCGGTCGGCGCGCCGCGCAGTGCGACGGGCAGCGTGAGGCCGTCGTTCTCGATCGAGAGGATGTCGATCGAGAAGCTCGTCACCGGAACCGCGAACGTGAAGTGGATCGTCGGCGCGAAGGTGTTGAGAAGGCCGTTGGCCGGCGAAGTCGCCCAGGTGCCGGCGGTCGGAAAGCCGGTGAGCGTCTGCGCGTCGGCCTCGGAGAGGACCAGCGCCGTCGACACCGAGACGCCGGGGAGCGACGCGGCCGCCACGTCCGAGAGCGACGCGAGGTCGTCGAAGCCGACGTCCACCGCGGCGGCCGGGCTCGCGGCGAGAAGCAGGCCGATCAACAGGGGGCACACAGACCTGGGAGCACGGGCAGACCACTTCACGCGGCACTTCCTCCTCGTTCAGGGAAGTGGCCGCGGAGCGGCGTTTGTGTCACGGAGGGGGGCGGGGTGCCTCAGGGCCCCGGCTGCGCCGCGGCCCCGCGCCGCAGCTCGGCCTCCGCGAGCTGCCGCAGGAACCCCGGATATCCTGCCGCAATGCGCTGGAGGATGGCGGAGGCCTCCGGGCTCTCCATCGCGCCGCGCGACCGCAGGGCCGCCCGGGCCACCGCCGGGTCGGGGTCGGAGGTCCGCTCGGCGAGGGCCCGGGCGTGCTCGGCGTGCCAGGGATGGCCGAGGGCGTACGCGGCCTCGCGGCGCAGCGTCGCGTCCGGCGCGACCAGCAGGCTCGCGAGCCAGGCCGAAAGGCCGGCGTCCTGCGCCGCGGCCGCGGCCCGGACGAGCTGCACGCGCTCGGTCGTCCCGAGGGGCTCTGCCGTGAAGCCGCGGATCGTGGCGTTCGCGTCGAATCCGTGAACACCGTCGAGGACGCGCGCGAGCGCGACGCGCGTGGTGACGGGAAGGCCCGCGTCGCGCGCGAGCAGCGCCGAGAAGGGCGCGACGTTCGATGCATCGGGAAACAGCGCCATGAACAGCGCGTGCGCGTCCCGGGCGCGCACCAGCTCGGACATCGCGTCGTCGCGCAGCGGAGCGGAGCCCGAGCGCAGGCTTCGCAGCAACAGGCCCCGCAGCGCGGGCGCCGCAGCGGCTGCGGTCTTCGCCCCGAGATCGCGGTAGCCGACGACGGCCGACCGGATGGCCTCGCCGTCGGCTCCCGCGAGCTTCCACTCCTGCCCCGGCGGCTGGATCGTGAAGTACGGGAACCGCGCTGCGAGGCGCGAGAGCTCGGGCCGGCTGGCCGTCGATTCGAGAAAGATCAGCACCGTGTCGCCCGGCTGCCACCCGGGCAGGCCCTCGGCGTGCGGGAAGACGTCGAACCGCGCGGGCGGCGCTTCGCCGGCGATCGTCTCGACCGTTCGCAGCGTGAAGTATTCCTGCCGGTCCGAGCCGTCGGGCGCGCTCCACATCCGGATCGGAGACGCGACCTCGACGATCGCCGTCGTCGCGCTCGACTGAAGGAGCTGGCGCAGGCCGGGCTGCTGAACGACGACGTGCGCTCTCGCCGCGCCGGCGGCGAGGAGCAGCACGGCCGCGAGGCGTCTACTCATTCAGCTCGTCGAGGAGCGTCGTCATCACGCCCTCGAGCTGCGGATCGGCGAGCGCGCCGATGTTGTTGGCGAAGACCGTTCCGCAATCGAGCGTCGCCGCGAGCGGGCACTGATCCTCCATCCCCTGCGCGACGTAGAACCAGCACTGATGACAGGTCGGGTTGAACTTCTCGGCCGGCATCTGGTAGCCGATCTCGTCGTTGCCGAGGCCCGCGAGGAAGCGGTGCTGCGCCTTCGTCATCCGCGCGCGGTAGCGATCGCCGATCTGCGGATCGAGCTCGTTCGGCGTGACGGCGATGTTGGCGCTCCCGATTCGCAGCGCGTTCACCTCGCTCGTGATGTAGCGCTTGCCGTCGGGCGCCGTGTCGAAGCCCCGGCGTCCGAAGACTCCCTGCAGGCCGGCGATGACGAAGAAGCCGTTCTGCACCAGCACCGAGACCGATCCCGAGCTGCGGGTGTCGATCGGCGGCGCGGCGTCCCACTGCGTCTCGCCGTCGAGCGCGATCGCCGCGCGATCGGCGAGCTTCTCGCCGATCGCCTGCGCCATCTGGAAGGTCCTCCGCGGCAGCGGCTGGCCGTTCGGGCCTGCGACGTCGACGTCGAGCGGCCCCTGCAGCACGCCGAGGTCGGCGCTCATGTAGATCGCCATCCCGCCGTAGCGGCTCTCGATCGCCTCGCGCATGAAGTGCGGGAAGTCGGACGTGATGAGGTGGTTTCCGCTTCCGAGAGACTCGGGGTGGCTCGCGAAGTTGACGAGCGTCGCCATCACGGGCCCGCCGCCGCGCTTGCGGATCTGGAACGCCGGAACGCTCGAGTTGATGATCTCGCCGGGGTCTACCTGCACGACGATCGGGCCGCTGCCGGGAGGCGCCGGGTTGAACGGGTTCTCCGGATCGACGAGCAGGTAGGGAATCGTCATCGCCTGCAGCACCTCGCCGTCCGCGACGAGGTCGGTGTGCGGCGGAAGCGACGTTCCCGCGGTCGATCCCGTCGCGAACTTGATCTCGGCCGGCTCGAGCGCGGCGTTCGCTTCGGCGATGCAGTCGGCGACGCTCTGGTTCACGAAGTCGAGGTAGCCGAGGTCGACGCCGGTCGTCAGCTCGTCGGGACCCCACAGGCCCATCGTGTCCGGCCCCTCGTGAACGTGCGTGCTGGTGACCGTGATCGAGTCGAGGCCGAGCGCCGGGTCGACGAGGCTGCGGATCGCCTGGATCTCGTTGTTGAAGTAGCCGATCGTGTCGAGCACGAAGAGCGCGATCTTCTTGCCGCGCGACTCGAGGACGACGCCGCGCGCCCACGTGTCGTCGTGAACGCCGGTGGCATGCCGGTCGTTGTCGAAGCCCGCCATGTAGATCGGGTCCGTGTGGTTGACGCCGACGACGGGCGTGATCTTGCGCTTGCACGCTGCCGCCCGGAGTGAAGCGTCCCACGTGAAGGTCGAGGTCATCAGCACGTCCGGCCGGCCGTCGCCGTCGCGGTCGATGCGGACGAAGAGGGTGTTGCGGCCCGGGGAGAGGTCGGCCGGCGAGAGCTGCGCGCTGGCGGCCGTTCCGGCGACGGCGAGCCGCGCGTCGAGCGACGCGATCTTCTGCGGCGGGAAGTCGACGCCCGAGAGCAGCGATGCGCCGACGCTGCCGGGAGGCGTGACGGCCGTGCCGAGCTCGATGCTGACGGCGACCTCGCCGTCGGCCGCGACGGTCGAGAGGTCGGACGGAGACAGGATGGAGGGCTGCGGAGGTGCGGCGCAGTTGTTTCCGAGGCCTCCGACGGCCCCCGCCAGCACCAGCGCCGTCCAGATCTTCGCGTTCATGGCCGTCCTCCCTCGCTCGGGCTCCGCAAGTCAAGTGGGCGCGCAAGCCGGATTGTGGCACGAAGGCCCCCTTTTCCGTGACACATTCGCACCCGACCGACCACCTCCTCCTACGGGACATCCACCACGGAGGCAGCGGTGCAGACTACGCGGAAGATGGTGCGGAGGACGGTGCGGAGGACGATGCGGAGGACGACGCGGGTCGGGAATGGGATCACGAAGTGGGCCGCGGCAGCGGCGGCGGCAGGGTGGATCCTCGGGGGGTTCTCCGGGGCGGCGTCGGCGACCCCGGAGCCGGTGAACGGCCGTGACACGCGCGTCACGGTGACGGGCGCCGACGAGCTGGCGGGGCTCGGGATCGGCCTCTCGTCGAACGCGCCGGTCGACGGCGTCGGCCGCCTCGTCTTCGCGATCACCGGCGGAATCTTCGACTATCCGTTCCTCGACGGAACGCTCGAGCACCAGGCCGACCAGGCCCTGACCCTCACGCGGGCCGGGACGACGGTCGATCTCGACCATCTCGTGATCGACACGACCGGTGTCGACTTCCTCCTCTTCGCGACGGCGACGGTGACGCCCGGCGGCGGCGGGCCGGCGCTCGTGGTGCCGGGCCTTCCGTTCGCGACGCTCACGCTCTGCAACTTCCCGGTGATCTTCCCGCCGTGCGTCAACAACGACGGGAGCTACCAGGCCGACGGCTACGGGCTGCTCGTGACGCCGGACGCGGCCGACCTCATCGGCGACGCCTTCGGGATCGATGCGAGCTCGCTCACCGACACACAGTTCTGGATCGCGAGCCTCGCCATCACGGTCGTTCCCGAGCCCGGCACGCTCGCGCTCGCCGGCGCGGGCCTCGCGGTGCTCGCCGCGGCCCGCCGCAGGAGCGCCGCCTGAGGGCGCGGCTCGCCCTCGCAGGCATCGCGTCTCTCGCGCTCGCTCTCGCCGGGTCTCAGTGTCAGCCCACTGCGGGGCCGGCGGGAACGCCGCTCGCGATGGCGGGGCTCGCGGCGCCCGTTCGGGTCGTGACCGACCAGCTCGGGGTCCCGCACCTCTACGCCGAGAACGATCTCGACCTCGCACGAGCGCAGGGCTACGTGCACGCGCGCGACCGCTTCTTTCAGATGGACGCGACGCGCCGCGAGGTGAGTGGCGACCTCGCCGAGCTGCTCGGCCCCGGCGCGCTGAGCGGCGACATCCAGAACCGCACCATCGGCCTGCGCCGTGCGGCGGAGCGCTCGTACGCGCTCCTCAGCGATCGCGAGAAGGCGATCCTCGACGCGTACGCCGCGGGTGTGAACACCTGGCTCGACACGAACCCGCTGCCGCCGGAATACGCCGCCGTCGAGCTCACGCACGCGCGGCGCTGGAACGCGATCGACACGCTCGCGATCGGCAAGGGCATCTCGGCGAGCCTCTCGCTCGACATCGACGCCGGCCTCGTCGAGAAGCTCGACGCCTACGTGACGACGGGAGCGAAGGCTCAGCCTCCCTTCGACGGCCGAAGGCTTCTGTTCGAGGACGTCGAACGCGCCGCGCCGATCGACGGCGTGTCGACCGTCCCCGACGCCACCGGCAGCTTTCCCTTCCTCACCGCGAGCGCGGCGAAGAGGGAGCGGCGCTTCGTCGCCGACGCAGCGAAGGCCGTTCGCCGCTTCCGCGAGAAGGCTGCGAGCTCGAAGCTCCTCGCCCTCGCGATGGACCGCCGCGACAGCTTCGTCGGCAGCAACGAATGGGGCGTCGGCGCTTCCGCGAGCGAAGCGGGCGTCCCGATGATCGCGAACGACCCGCACCTCGCGCTCGACTGGCCGTCGACGTTCTACGAGAACCATCTCGTCGTGAGTGCCGACCCCGTGGCCGGTCCGATGAACGTGAGTGGAGTGACGTTCGCCGGCGTCCCGTCGGTGATCCTCGGCCAGAACGAGCGCATCACCTGGGGCGCGACGACCAACCCGATGGACGTCACCGACCTGTTCCGCGACCGCATCGTCCGCGGCGCTCCGGGCTGCTCCGCGACGTTCTGCATCGAGAGCGAAGGCCAGCTCCATCCGGTCGACGTCCAGGTCGGCACCTACTTCGTGAATCAGCCCGGAAACGGCGTCCTCGACGACGTCGTGAACGCGAACGTTCCGCTCGACCGCTCGCTCATCCTCACCGTTCCCTTCCGCAGCTTCGGCCCGATCGTCGACGCCGACGACTTCAGCTTCTTCATCGGCGGCGTCCCGGAAACGCACGTGCTCGTCCTCCAGTACACGGGGTTCCACGGAACGGGCGAGGTCCAGACCTTCCTGCGCTGGGCGCGGGCGCGAAACCTCGCCGAGTTCCGCGAGGGCCTCTCGCACTTCGACGTCGGCAGCCAGAACTGGGCCTACGCCGACGCCGACGGAAACCTCGCGTACTTCACGAGCGCCGAGCTGCCGCTGCGGCGCGACCTCGAAGACGGTGCGGTCGCGGGCCTTCCGCCGTTCTTCGTTCGAGACGGCTCGGGGCCGAACAACTGGATCCCGGATCCGGCGCGCTCGCAGGGGCAGGCGATCCCGTTCGCGGTGCTCCCCGAAGCCGAGATGCCGCAGACGATCAATCCGGCGAACGGATTCTTCGTGAACGCGAACAACGACCCGGCGGGAACGTCGCTCGACAACGACCCGATGAACCAGCGGCGTCCCGGCAAGCCTTCGGCGATCTACTACCTGAACGGGGGCTACTCGGACGGGCTTCGCGCAGGGCGGATCACGCGCCTCGTCCGCGCGAAGCTCGCGGGCGGCGGGAAGATCTCGCTCAGCGAGCTGCGCGAGATGCAGGGCAACAACCAGCCGCTCGAGGCCGAGCTGCTGACCCCGCACGTCGTCGCCGCGTTCGCGAGCGCACAGCGCGCCGGAGCGCCGCCCGAGCTCGCTGCGCTCGCGGCCGACCCGCGCGTCGCCGAGGCGGCGGCGCGGCTCGCGGCATGGGACTACACGACGCCGACGGGCATTCCCGAGGGCTACGACGCGGGCCACCTGCACGGCCAGCGGATGCCGTTCGTCTCGGCGCGCGAGGCCGCCGCGAGCGTCGCAGCGACGATCGAGAACGTCTGGCGCGCGAAGCTCATCAAGCGATCGGTCGACGCGACGCTCGCGCGTGTCGGAGTCCCGGCGGTCAGCAGCACCGACTCGCTGAAGGCGCTGCTCCACCTGCTCGCCCGGCAGCCGTTCACGGGAGTCGGCGCTTCGGGCGTCGACTTCTTCCCCGAGCCCGCCGCGCTCCCGCCCGCCGACCGGCGCGACGTCGCGATCCTCACCGCGCTTCGCGACGCGCTCGACGCGCTCGCCGGCGACGACTTCGCGACGGCGTTCGCCCGCTCGGCGAGCCAGGACGACTACCGGTGGGGAAGGCTGCACCGCATCACGTTCGACCACCGGCTCGGCGGCGCGTTCTCGCTGCCGCCCGCTGCGGGCTTCAGCGATCTCGCGCCGGGCCTTCCGGGCCTCGCGCGCGACGGTGGCTACGAGGTCGTGAACGCCTCGGGCGTGAGCGCGCGCGCCGACCGCGAGAGCTCGTTCCGCTTCGGCGGGGGGCCTGTTCGGCGCTACGCGGGCGCGGCCGGGGCGCTGCGCACCGACGGCGCGCGCGTCATGGGCTTCAACACGATCGCGGGCGGCTCGTCCGGCGTCCCGGGCCATCCGCTCGCGGCCGCGCAGCTCGGCGACTGGCTGACCGCCGACCAGCATCCCGTGACGATGCTCCCCGCCGAGGTCGAGGCCCGGAGCTGGTCCGTCGAGCGCTTCGAGCCCGCGCCGTAGCCGGCGCGCTCGTGCCGTCGCCTCGCGGCCGCGGCGCCGGCTCGCGCCGCCGTTACACTCGCGCTCCGGCGACGTGAGGCGGCGCGGGCCGCGGCGGGGCCGGCACGGGTCCGGAGTGCGTCCGGCGGAAGGGGAGAATGGACCGGCGCGAGATGCTCCGATCGCTCGCGAGCGGCGGCTTCGACGTCATCGCGATCGGCGGCGGCGCGAGCGGCCTCGGGGTGGCCGTCGACGCGCAGACGCGCGGGTATCGGACGCTCCTGCTCGAGCAGGACGACTTCGCGAAGGGAACGTCGAGCCGCAGCACGAAGCTCGTCCACGGCGGCGTCCGCTATCTGCAGCAGGGCAACATCGGCCTCGTGCTCGAGGCGCTTCGCGAGCGCGGCCTGCTGTGCCTCAATGCGCCCCACCTCGTCCATCCCCTCGCGTTCATCGTGCCGCGCTACCGCTGGTGGGAGGGGCCCTTCTACGGGGTCGGGCTCAAGGTCTACGACGTCCTCGCGCAGTCGCTGAATCTCACGCCGTCGCGCCTGCTCGACTACGACGAGACGATCCGGCACATCCCGAACCTGCAGAAGGAGCTGCTGCTCGGCGGCGTCATGTACCACGACGCGCAGTTCGACGACGCGCGCCTCGCCGTCTGCCTCGCGCAGACGGCGGCCGACCACGGAGCGACCGTCCTCAACTACGTTCGCGTGACGGGCCTTCTCAAGGAGGACGGCCTCGTTCGCGGCGTTCGCGCGCGCGACGTCGAGACGGGCGACGACTTCGAGGTGCGCGCGCGCGTCGTCGTGAATGCGACCGGCATCTTCTCGGACGCGGTCCGCCGCATGGACGCGGAGACCGCCGAGCCCGTGGTCGCGCCGAGCCAGGGCGTCCACATCGTCCTCGAGCCGCGCTTCCTCGCGCGCGACACGGCGATCATGGTGCCGAAGACGGACGACGGCCGCGTGCTGTTCGTGATCCCGTGGCACGACCGCGCGCTCGTCGGAACGACCGACACCGAGATGAAGACGGCCGAGCTCGAGCCTCGGCCGCGGCGCGACGAGATCGACTTCATCCTGCGCAACGCGGCGCGCTACATGGAGCGCGACCCTCGCCCCGCCGACATCCTCAGCGTCTTCGCGGGGCAGCGCCCGCTGGTGCGGATGGGCGGGACGCTCGAGACCAAGAAGATCTCGCGCGAGCACGTGGTCGAGATCTCGCGCACGGGCCTCGTGTCGCTGATGGGCGGGAAGTGGACGACCTACCGCAAGATGGCCGAGGACGCCGTCGACGATGCCGCGACGGTGGGGGGCCTGCCGCCGCGAAAGTGCGCGACCGAGGATCTGCGCCTTCACGGCTGGCTCGCGGCCGGCGATCCCGCCCTCCCGAAAGAGGGCTGGATGCGGATGTACGGAAGCGATGCGCCGCGCGTCGCGGCGTTCCTCGACTCCGACCCCGCGCACCGCGAGAACCTGCACCCGCGGCTTCCGTACCGGTGCGGGCAGCTCCGCTGGGCCGTCCGCCACGAGATGGCGCGCAGTCTCGAAGACCTGCTCTCGCGCCGCACGCGAAGCCTCGTCCTCGATGCGCGCGCCGCAATCGAGGCCGCGCCGCGCGCCGCGGCGATCCTCGCCGACGAGCTCGGCCAGGGCGCGGCGTTCGCGCAGTCGCAGCTCGATGCCTTCGTCGAGCTCGCGGGCGCGTATCTTCCGCCGGTGGAGTAGGGCGCGGCGCAGCCGGTCGCGCCCGAAATCGGACGCAGCGAGCGTTCAGAGAAGCTCGACCCTCGCTCGTGCGCCCCCGATCTCGACGAGGCGGGTGTCCGTGGTGAGCAGGCGAGCGCCGAGGACCTCCGCCAGCGAGAGGTAAGCGGCGTCGTACGCAGACGCGTTGTGGCGGAGCTCCCAGATGCGGTCCAGGAACACGTCGTGCGGGTAGCGGTTCAGATCGAGATCCTGAAGGTCCTCGAGAGCCTCGCCGGCGCGCACTTCGTCGATCTCCCCGCGTGTGACGTAGCGCCGGAGCACCTGAGCGACCTCGAGATCGAGCAGGTGAGGCGCGTGCAGCGTCTCTTCCGGCCGGGCGATGCGCTCGGCGACGCGGTTTCCTCGGTCCGTGCCGAGCAGCAGCTCGAGGACGGCCGAGGCGTCGAGGACGATCACCGGCGATCGCGCTCGGCGCGGACCGCCTGCGCCGGCGACGGTCGCGGCCGGACGGACGTTCGCCTCGCGAGGCGTCGCAGCAGATCCTGTCGGGTGGGTCTCTCCAGCGACCGGCGCAGCTCCTGCAGCAGGTAGTCGGACACCGACATCCCGGCCAGCGCGGCGCGGGCCTTCAGCTCGCGGTGCAGATCCTCGGGGACGTTGCGAACCTGGACCATCGGCATGCAGGAAGTCCATCTGCATGCGAATCGCATGCAACCATGCGATTGCGATGAAGCCCGCACTTCCGCGACCGGCGCCGGGGCAGGACCTGCGGCGGCGGGGCTACAGGAACACCGGATAGATCGCGTTCGCGGCGAGACCGAGGACGAAGAGCGCGCCGCAACGACGCGTGAAGACGAACGCCCACGCGACGTACCACAGCGGCCAGAGCGGGTAGCTCTCCGGCTTCTCCGCCGGGGGCGGCGATCCCTGAACGCGCAGCAGGCCGCGCAGCTTCGGCGCGGCGGCGAAGACGGCGAGCGTCCAGACGCCGAGCGTTCCCGTGAGCACGAGTACGAGGACGAGCGCGAAGAACGAGACCATGAGGAGCTGATTGAGAAAGCGCGCGCGATCGGCGCCGAGGAGCACCGGCAGCGTGTGGATGCCCTTCGCGCTGTCGGCGTCGTGCTTGTCGATGTGCTTTCCGATGAGAACGGTCGTCACGAGGATCGCGTACGGAAGGCTCGCAGCGAACACCCATGGATGGAGGGTTCCGGTCGTCACGAAGTAGGTGCCCGCGATCATGAGCGGTCCCCAAACGATCGCGACTCCCGGCTCTCCCCAGCCGTGGTGCTTGAGCTGGAGCGGAGGCGCGACGTAGAAGACGCTGATGAACAGACCGAGCAGCGCGAAGACGACGACGAGCGGCCCGCGCGCCTGTGTGAGCCAGACGAGGATGCCGAGGTCCGCGAGGTTCACGGCCGCGATCGCGGCGAGCAGGCCGCCCTTCGACACGAGTCCCGAGAGGATCGGGTGCGGCGCGTACTGCCCGCGCACGTAGCTCTCGCTGTCGACGCCGCCGACCGTGTCGAAGTAGTCGTTGATCATGTTGTTGGCCGCGTGCGCGAGGACGAGCCCCGCCAGCGCCGCAGCGAAATAGAGCCAGTTCGCGCTCGCCGGCGTCGGCCCGGCCGCCGCCAGCAGGCCGCCGATCGCCGCCGACGTGATCGTCATCGGGAAGACGCTCGCGCGGATGATGAGCAGCCACTTCGAGACGAGATCCATCTCCTGCCCGGCGGGCAGGTTCTGGGTCGTGAGCACGCTCTTCCAGCGCTCGGTCAGCGTCGCCATGGGGACCTCCGGGGGACAAAGCGTCGCAGGCGGCGAGTGGGGGAGCAAGGCGGACGGGAGGCGAGTGGACGCGACTCCCGGGTGGCCGTGACCTCGCGCCGCCCGCTCGACCGACGACGGGCCGGACCTCACGCGGGGAGCCCGTCGAGCGCCGCGGACCGGCGCCCGGCGTCGAGCGCGTTCGTGGCGCTGCGTCGCACGTGCGTGTGACGCGCGCGGCGGTTCGGCACGAAATAGGCGAGAACGCGAGAGATTTCGGCGATCTCTGCCACTTCGCGAGAGAAACGACCACCTCCTCGAAGAGCGGTTCTCGTGGGATCCGTTCGCAAAGCGCAACGAAGCCCCGCGTGGGCTGGGCGTCGCAGTGAGGAGTGACATGTCGAAGCGGAAGTGGTGGCTGGAAAGCCTCCTGTTGGTGGTGGCCGGTCTGCTGAGTGCGAACGGAGCCGAGGCTGGGCTCATCTCGGGGCAGCCGGCGCGAGATCTGTTCGAGGCCGCCGTGACCGGGTCGGGCTACGCGAAGGTGACGTTCGCGTACCCGAGCGGGACGTATCTCACGACCCAGATCGCAGGCCTCAGCTTCGCGACGATCCGGAACTACAACGGCACCCCCACCAGCGCTCCGGTGTACGTGTCGGGGTTCTCGGGGCGGACGCAGACGATCGTTGGTACGCCGTGCAGCGGCGGCTGCTCGGACGACGGCCGATACGCCTACCAGGTCGTCTTCACGACGCCGCAGCGCGCGGCCGGGGTCCAGCGCAACTGGAACCAGTGGTCCCGAACGCGTTTCTATGCGCCGGACGGCTCGCTCCTCGGCGAGGGTGCTGGGTCTGGCTACTTCGGCTTCTTCGCCGACGGCGCAGGCAACACCGCGAGCTTCGTGAAGCGCATCGAGTTCGACGGCGTGCGCGATCCGAGCGCGAACACGATCCAGGTCGGCTACAGCGACGACCTCATCTACGGCCTCGGCGCGATTCCCGAGCCCGGCACGGCGAGCCTGCTCGCGGCCGGACTGTCGGGTGTCGCCGCGCTGCGCCGCCGGAGGGCGTGAGACCGGCCGTCGCCGGGAGCGCCGAGCGCCGCATCGGGCGTAACCGCACGTGTCACACGAGCGTGCGATCCTCGCGTTGCGCTCGTAGAGAGCCGGCGCCGGCGCCACGAGCGCGCCGGAGGAAGCTCATCCCGCGCGGACCGAAGAAGCCTCGCATCCCGCAGCCGCGCGCGTGCGGTCTCCGCGTCCCCGGCCACGACGTGCACTTCGTCCAGGCGTGGCTCGCCGGGGAGAGCGAGATCGGCGAAGCCGTGATCGAAGACGTCGCGAACGACGGGACGATCCCCTTCGCCGATGGTCGCAAGCGATGAAACCACGACCCCGCTCGGCTCCGCGCCCTCGCGGCGAGGTGTGGCGCTCGCGTCGTCCTGCGATCGCACGGCGTCCTCGAGGTTCCGGACGGCACGCGCCGCGGCTACCTCGTCTGCCTCGGCGAGCGCACGACGCCCTGCGACCGGGACGCCGCCACGCCGCGGCCCGGAGAGTCGGTGGTCGACGAGCTGCTTCGCCGTGACGGTGTCCTTCGTTCGTGGCGCGAGGCGCGCGCCGAGGTCGAGCTGGCGGACGCTGCGCGCAAGGCCTCGCCGCGGTCTGCGAGGCCGCGCGGTGAAGCTCCACCGCATCGGACAGACCGAGGTCTGTCATCTCTGGAACCTCGTCGCCGAGGAGACGCGCGAGGGCGACGTCTACCGAAGGCTCCTCGAGAAGCTCGAGCAGGCGCGGCAGGCGCTGGGCGGCCAGGTCTTCGACGTTCTCGGAAAGCTCCAGTTCGAGGGCCGCGCGCTCCGCGATCTCCTGATCGAGGCTGTTCGCTACGGCGACCTCCCAGAGGTGCGCGCTCGTCTCACTCGCGAGGTCGAGGGAGCGGTCGACCGCAGCCGGATCCAGGACCTGCTCGAAGACCACGCGCTCGCCCACGACGCCATGGACGCGAGCCGCGTTCCTAGGATCCGCGAGGACATGGAGCGCGCCGAGGCGCGGAGGCTCCAGCCTCACTACATCGAATCCTTCTTCCGCGAGGCGTTCGCACGGCTCGGCGGCACGGCGAAGCAGCGCGAGCCGCGCCGCTACGAGGTGACTCACGTGCCGGCGTCGGTTCGAAACCGCGACCGCATCATCGGCGTGCGCCAGCCCGTGCTTCCCCGCTACGAACGCATCGCCTTCGAGAAGCCGCTGGTGGCCCCGCAAGGCCAGCCCCTCGCGGCCTTCGTGTGCCCGGGGCATCCGCTCCTCGACTCCGTGATCGACCTCACCCTCGAGCGGCACCGCGATCTGCTGCGGCGAGGCGCCGTGCTCGTCGACGAACGCGATCCGGGAACGCAGCCGCGCGTGCTCTTCTACCTCGAGCACGCGGTGCAGGACGCGAGCGCCACTCGCTCGGGAGACCGTCGCGTGATCTCGAAGCGCGTGCTCTACCTCGAGCTCGGAGCCGACGGAAGCGCGCGCCACGTGCACTACGCGCCCTACCTCGACTGCCGGCCGCTCGCCGAGGGCGAGCCCGGTGTGGACGCGCTGCTCGGAAGGCCCGAGGCCGCGTGGATCGGGAAGGAGCTCGAGGCGAAGGCGGTGAGATACGCCGTCGCCCGCGTCGTGCCGGAACACCTCTCGGAGGTTCGCGAGCGCTGGGTGGAGCTGCTCCGGAAGACCGAGGCGGCGGTGAAGGACCGGCTCACCAAGGAGATCAACTACTGGGACCACCGGGCCGAGACGCTCAAGCTCAAGGAGCAGGCCGGTGCCCCCGCGGCGCGGCTCAACTGGGAAGAGGCCCGCAAGCGCGCGGACCTGCTGCAGGGGAGGCTGCAGAAGCGCCTCGGCGAGATCGCGCTCGAAGGCCAGATCTCGGCCCTGCCCCCCGTCGCCCTCGGCGGCGTGCTCGTCGTGCCGCAAGGCCTCCTCGACGCGATGGCGGGCCGCGCTCGCGCGGAGGCCGCGAATCCGATCGACACGCAGGCGAGCGCCGCCCGCGCCCGCGAGATCGTCATGGAGATCGAGCGGCGCCTCGGCTTCGAGCCCACCGACCGCGAGGCCGAGAAGCTCGGCTACGACATCGAGAGCCGGATTCCGGGCACGGGCCGCCTGCGCTTCCTCGAGGTGAAGGGCCGCGTTTCGGGTGCGGAGACGATCACCGTCACCCGCAACGAGATCCTCTACTCGCTCAACAAGCCCGACGAGTTCATCCTGGCGATCGTGGAGTTCATGGAAGGTGACAGGCATCGGGTGCACTACGTGCGCACTCCCTTCCAGCGGGAGCCAGACTTCGGAGTGACGAGCGTGAACTACGCGTTCCCGGAGCTGATCGGGCGGGCGGAGGAGCCGGCGTGACGCCGCCGGGCGCCCTTCGCCTTGCCATATGATAGCTACCGCGGTACATATCTGGTCATGACGAAGACGAAGCTGGAAGAGGAGGGCGAGCGGGAGCTCCGCGCCAAGATCTTCCGCACGGGCCGCAGCCAGGCCGTCCGCCTTCCCAAGCAGGTGCGCTTCGAGGAAGACCAACGGGAGGTGCGGGTCCGGCGAGAGGGTAGCCGGGTCATCCTCGAGCCCCTCGACGAGTGGCCGGCGGGGTTCCTCGAGGCGCTGGGGAGCTGCCCGGACTTTCCGGAGCCTCCCGAGCGGTCCCCGCTCCGCGAGGCGCGGGACCGTTTCGGTCGCTGAGTGCAGTTCCTTCTCGACACGGACACCATCAGCTTCGCACTCCGAGGCCAGGGTGGCGTCGGGGAGGCGCTGCGTCGCCGCTCGCCCTCGGAGGTGTGCACGAGCTCGGTCGTCGCAGGCGAGCTCGAGCTGGGCGTCGTGCGGCGAGGCTCTCGCAAGCTGCGGCGCGAGCTCGATGCGCTCTACTCGGGCCTCGAGGTGATCCCGTATGACCTCGAGGCCGCCCGCCGCTACGGCCGCCTCGCGGCGACGCTCCTCGACGGCGGTGTCGCGATCGGGGTCGAGGACACGATGATCGCCGCGCACGCGCTCTCGCGCGGACTGATCCTCGTCACGCACAACCGCAAGCACTTCGACCGTGTGAGGGGCCTCCGCGTGGAGGACTGGTTCTGACGGGGTCGAGCCGCCGGCATTCCCCGAGTCCACGTCGAGAAGGGCCAAAGCGGACAGATCCTCGCGCGTCAGGCCGACCGAAGCCTCCTGCGGGAGTTGCGCGACGCAGATCTCGCCCGGATGGAGGGGCGGCGGCGATGGGCACGCTGGTTTCCGGTCGGGGGGAGGCGAGAAGGCCGGGCCCAAGACCGCAAAGACGAGCAAACCCGGA
>JABLTH010045450.1_pt1 | contig 19390 bp, 14 predicted proteins | sample 7875711 | NCBI WGS metagenome assembly JABLTH01 (sample SAMN14941262, study PRJNA633318) | bioreactor metagenome | isolation source: bioreactor | place: China | collected 2019-03-05 | reverse complement strand
GCGAACAGGTTCTTGCCATCCTTCCAGATCGACTGGTGCACGTGCATGCCGGAACCGTTGTCGCCAACGATGGGCTTGGGCATGAAGGTGGCAGTCTTGCCGTATTGGTGCGCCACGTTGTGCACCACATACTTCAGCACCTGAGTCCAGTCGGCGCGCTTGGTCAGGGTGTTAAACACGGTACCGATTTCGCACTGGCCAGCGGTTGCCACTTCGTGGTGGTGTACTTCGACCGGGATGCCGACTTCTTCCAGGGCGATGACCATGGCAGAGCGGATGTCGTGCAGGCTGTCAACGGGAGGGACAGGGAAGTAGCCGCCCTTGACGGTCGGACGGTGGCCGATGTTGCCGCCTTCGAACTTCTCGCCGGAAGCCCATGCGGCTTCTTCGGAGGAAATCTTGACGCTGCAGCCGGACATGTCGATGTTCCACTGTACGGAATCGAAAATGAAGAATTCAGGCTCCGGGCCAAAATAGGCGGTATCGCCAATGCCGGTGGACTTCAGGTAGGCTTCGGCGCGCTTGGCGATGGAGCGTGGGTCGCGGTCGTAGCCGCGGCCATCGGTCGGGTCGACCACGTCACAGGTCAGCACCAGGGTTGGCTCGTCGAAGAACGGGTCAATGTAAGCGGTGTCGGGATCAGGCATCAGCAGCATGTCGGAGGCCTGGATACCCTTCCAGCCGGCGATGGAGGAGCCATCGAAGGCGTGGCCTTCGGTAAACTTGTCTTCATTGAAGGCGGAAACCGGCACGGAAACGTGCTGCTCCTTGCCACGGGTATCGGTAAAACGGAAGTCAACGAAGCGGATGTCGTTGTCCTTGACCAGTTTGAGTACGTCGGCGACTGCCATGTCTGTCTCCTGAAATAATAAATTGTGGGTTAGAAAACTGAAGATCGAAAACGTTAATAGTTAGCACGAAATGTGCCAGACTGGATTCGTAGCGGAAGTCATTTTCCCACAGGAGGATACGAAATAAAACCAAAACTTGACCGCACCATAATAGTGCATTTTTGTGGAAATGCGCACATTTATGGTGCGTCATGTTTGTGGTTATCCGCGGTATACTTTTAGCTCGTCAAACATGATTTATCAAAAAGGTGGATGCCATGAGCACACTGAGTGAAATTCTGTCGGAAGCGCAGGCCCAGGGTAGCCAATTAGGCTTGCCTTACGAAGGTGCGGTGACGCCGCAGCAGGCCTGGGAAATATTGCAGCATGCGCCGTCGGCCAAACTTGTGGATGTAAGAAGCCGCCAGGAACTCGACCTGGTGGGCCGCATTCCCGGTGCCATCCATATTGAGTGGTCGTTTTATCCGGACTGGAAGCCCAACCCGGATTTTCTGGCGCAACTCAAGATGCAAATTGACCCGGAATCCCTGGTGCTGTTTATCTGCCGTACCGGCGGGCGTTCCAACAATGCCGCGGTGGCCGCCCATGCGGCAGGGTACAACGAAGTTTATAACGTGCTGCAAGGTTTTGAAGGCGATGCCAATGCGGAAAAGCAGCGCGGCAAGATCAATGGCTGGAAAGCGGCGGGCTTGCCGTGGAGCAACTAATTGACTGATCGTTATGCCGTGATCGGCAACCCGGTTGAACATAGCAAATCGCCCCTGATCCACGCCGCGTTCGCCAGGCAGGCATCCCAGGATATTGAATATGGGAAAGTCCTGGCACCGGTTGATGTTCCGGACGGTTTTTCCCAAAAAGTAGACCAGCTCGTTGCGGAGGGTTACAAGGGGGCGAATGTCACCGTGCCCTTCAAGTTCCAGGCGTTTGGGAAAGCGGATGCGCTGAGCGATCGCGCAAAAATGGCCAGGGCCGTGAATACGCTGAGCTTCCGGAACGGGAACATATTTGGTGACAACACGGATGGCGTGGGGCTGGTGGCCGACATCACGCAAAACCTGGGTTTTGTTATTGCCGGAAAGCGGGTATTGCTGGCAGGTGCTGGCGGTGCCGGCTGGGGAGTGTTGCTCCCCTTGCTGCAACAAAATCCCAGCCTGCTCGTCATCGGCGGTCGCGATATCGCCAAGGCCGAGGAATTATCCGAGGCGGCCAGGAATCTGTTGGGGTCAGTCGAAGCGGCAAAAAACATCAATACCGTTTTTTATGCCAGAAAGTTTACGGAACTGGCCGGCCAGAAATTCGACCTGGTCATCAACAGTACCTCCAGCGGTTTAAGCAATGCCTATCCGGATGGCCTGCCCGAAGACATATTTGCCGATGGCGCGCTGGCCTACGACATGATGTATGGCCGCGAAACGCCGTTCATGCGCATCGCTCGCGAACAAGGCGCGCAAGTCGCCGATGGCCTGGGCATGCTGGTCGAGCAGGCCGCCGAGGCGTTTTTCATTTGGCGCGGCGTGCGGCCGGATACCGCACCGGTACTGGAGCTGATGCGTCGTTCATGAAACGTTTGTTCTGGCGTGTGCTGCTTTGGATTCTGGTGCTGGCTGTGGTTTACCAGGCGTGGGTTTTCCTGCATGTCTGGTGGTGGGTAGGCCACAATCCGGATAGCAGTGCTTTTATGAAAGCGCAGGAAAAAGTCATTCAAAGCAAGAATCCTGATGCCGAAATACAGCATCGCTGGGTGCCGTACAACCGGATTTCCAATCATCTCAAGCGCGCGGTGATTGTGGCCGAAGATGCCAAGTTCGTGGATCACGAAGGTTTTGACTGGGACGGCATAGAGCAGGCTTTCGACAAAAACCTGAAAAAAGGCAAGATCGTCGCCGGTGGCTCCACCATCAGCCAGCAACTGGCCAAAAACCTGTTCCTGTCCGGACGCAAAACGCCGTGGCGCAAACTCGAAGAAGCACTCATCACGGTCATGCTGGAAAACCTCATGAGCAAGCGCCGCATCCTGGAGATTTACCTCAACGTCATCGAGTGGGGCAACGGCGTATTTGGGGCGGAGGCCGCTGCGCGCCACTATTACAAAACCTCCGCCGCAAACCTGGGGCCGGAGCAGGCGGCAAAACTGGCCGCCATGGTGCCCAACCCGCGCTACTACGACAAGCACCGCTCGGCGCGCGGGCTGGGGAGAAAAACCGGGATTATCCTGGCCCGGATGCCGCAGGCCGAAGTGCCGTAAGCGGCAAGCATTGCCGCGCCCGGCAGGGCGACATGCTGGTCAATCGCTTTTCAGCATACTTTTCAGGTATTTGCCGGTAAAACTGGCCGGGTTTGCCGCCACATCTTCCGGCGTGCCTTGGGCAATCACCTGTCCGCCGCCATCGCCGCCTTCCGGCCCCATGTCCACAATCCAGTCCGCGGTTTTGATGACATCCAGATTGTGCTCGATCACCACGATGGTGTTGCCGTGGTCGCGCAGGCGGTGGATCACGTCCAGCAGCAGTTGTATGTCGGCGAAATGCAGGCCGGTGGTTGGTTCGTCCAGAATGTACAGCGTGCGTCCGGTGTCGCGCTTGGAGAGTTCCAGCGCCAGTTTGACGCGCTGCGCCTCGCCGCCGGATAAGGTGGTGGCGGATTGCCCCAGCGTGATGTAGCCCAGGCCCACATCCAGCAGGGTTTGCAGCTTTCTGGCGACGATCGGCACGGCGTTGAAAAAGTCATGTGCCTGTTCCACGGTCATGCCCAGCACTTCGTGGATGTTTTTGCCCTTGTACTGGATTTCCAGCGTTTCGCGATTGTAGCGGTGGCCTTTGCACACATCGCACGGTACGTACACGTCCGGCAGGAAGTGCATTTCGACGCGGATCACGCCATCGCCCTGGCAGGCTTCGCAGCGGCCGCCCTTGACGTTGAATGAATAGCGGCCGGGCCCATAGCCGCGCGCGCGCGACTCCGGCACGCCGGCAAACAACTCGCGAATCGGCGTGAATAAACCGGTATAGGTGGCCGGGTTGGAGCGCGGCGTCCGACCAATGGGCGACTGGTCCACATCGACCACCTTGTCGAAGTATTCCAACCCGTCGATGGCCTGGTACGGCGCCGGTTCGGTGCTGGAGCCGTACAAGTGATGCGCCACCGAGCGATATAGCGTGTCGTTCACCAGTGTGGACTTGCCCGAGCCGGAAACGCCGGTCACACATACCAGCAGTCCCACCGGCAATTCCAGCGTGACATTTTTCAGGTTATTGCCCGAGGCTCCCTCCAGCCGGAGCATGCGCCTGGAGTCGGGCGCGTGCCGCTTTTTGGGGATGCTGATCTGCTTGCTGCCGGACAGGTATTGGCCAGTAAGGGAGTTAGCGTTTGCCATCACGTCGGCCGGCGTGCCTTGGGCGATGATCTGCCCGCCGTGTTCGCCGGCGCCGGGACCGATGTCCACCACATGGTCGGCGGCCAAAATGGCATCCTGATCGTGCTCCACCACGATCACGGTGTTGCCGATGTTGCGCAGATGGCGCAGCGTATCCAGCAGGCGGTCGTTATCGCGCTGGTGCAGGCCGATCGACGGTTCGTCCAGCACGTACATGACGCCGGTCAGGCCGGAGCCGATCTGGCTGGCCAGGCGGATGCGCTGCGCCTCGCCGCCGGAGAGCGTTTCCGCCGAGCGCGACAGCGACAGGTAATCCAGCCCGACGTTGGTAAGGAACGACAGGCGGCTGATGACTTCCTTGACGATTTTGTCGGCAATGGCGAGCTTCTGTCCTGATAGCTTCAGGCTGCTGAAGAAGGTGAGCGCATGCTTCAGCGGCGATTCGCATACTTCATGGATGTTCTTGCCGCCCACTTTGACATGGCGCGCCTCGATACGCAGGCGGGTGCCGGCGCATTCCGGGCAGGGCTTGGAATTGAGATATTTGGCGAGTTCCTCGCGCACCATCGCGGAGTCGGTTTCATGATAGCGCCGTTCCAGGTTATGCAGGATGCCCTCGAAGGTGTGCTGGCGGACTGTGGGCTTGCCGCGTTCGTTGAGGTAAACGAACGGGATGGTTTCGCGCCCGCTGCCGTTCAGGATGATGTTTTGTGCATGTTCCGGCAGCTTTTCAAACGGCGCTTCCACGTCGAACTCATAATGGCTGGCCAGGCTTTGCAGCATCTGGAAATAAAAGTGATTGCGCTTGTCCCAGCTTTTGATGGCGCCGGAAGCCAGGGACAAATGCGGGAAAGCCACCACGCGCTTGGGGTCGAAAAAGCTGATGTTGCCCAGGCCGTCGCACTTGGGGCAGGCGCCCATCGGGTTGTTGAAGGAGAACAGGCGCGGTTCCAGTTCTGCCAGCGCGTAGCTGCACACCGGGCAGGCAAACTTGGCGGAAAACAGGTGTTCCTTGTTGCTGTCCATCTCCACCGCCAGCGCCCGGCCATCGGCCAACCGTAGTGCGGTCTCGAACGATTCCGCCAGGCGCTGCTTGATGTCCTGCTTGACCTTGACGCGATCTACCACGACTTCAACATTATGCTTGGTGGTCTTGGCCAGTTTGGGCGGGTTGTCCAACTCGTAAATCGTGCCGTCCACCCGCACCCGCACGAAGCCCTGCGCGCGCAGATCGTCGAACAGGTCGCTCTGCTCGCCCTTGCGGTTGGCGACAACGGGCGCGAGGATCATCAACTTGGTGTCTTCCGGCAGGTCGAGCACCGTATCCACCATTTGCGACACGGTTTGCGCCTCTAATTTAATACCGTGCTCCGGGCATTCCGGGTCGCCGGCGCGGGCGTACAGCAGGCGCAGGTAATCGTGGATTTCCGTCACGGTACCGACGGTGGATCGGGGGTTATGCGATGTGGATTTCTGCTCGATGGAAATCGCCGGGGACAAGCCTTCGATCAAATCCACATCCGGCTTGTCCATGCGCGCCAAAAACTGCCTGGCATAGGCGGAAAGCGATTCCACGTAGCGCCGCTGGCCTTCCGCATACAAGGTGTCGAACGCCAGCGAGGATTTGCCGGAGCCGGACAAGCCGGTAATGACGATTAGTTTGTCGCGTGGCAAATCCAGCGAAACATTTTTAAGGTTGTGCGTGCGTGCGCCGCGGATGCGAATGGTGTCCATGAGTCTCTTAATCTAGTCAGCCTGACGGGTAGACGGTCAACCTGATAATATACGCAACTTCCCGCGTTTCACTCAATTGAATTTTCAATGACCTCAACCAACGCAAATCAGGACAAAATGACTCCGCTGGAACGCCGCGCCACGGTTTCTCTGGCGCTGGTATTCGCCTTGCGCATGTTCGGCATGTTTTCCATCCTGCCGGTGCTGGCGATTTATGCCCGGCACATGCCGGGTGGCGCCAGCCCGTTTCTGGTGGGCGTGGCGCTGGGGATCGACGGCTTGGCGCAGGCGCTGCTGCAAATCCCGTTTGGCCTGATGTCCGACCGTTTCGGCCGCAAGCGCGTGATTTATGCCGGACTGGCGCTATTTGCGCTGGGTAGTTTCATCGCAGCGGGCGCCAGCGATATTTACATGATTATTTTCGGCCGGCTGGTGCAGGGCACCGGTGCGATTGCGGCGGCGGTGATCGCCCTGACAGCCGATTTGACGCGTGAAGAAAACCGCGCCAAATCCATGGCCGGCATCGGCATGAGTATCGGTGCAACCTTCGGCATTTCGCTGGTTGCCGGCCCTGCGCTGGCCCACTGGGTCGGGGTTTCCGGCATTTTTGCCCTGACCGGCGTGTTGGCGCTGGCCGCCATGGTGGTGGTCTATGCGGTGGTGCCCAACCCCGTGGTCAGCCGCGTGCATGCCGATGCGGAGACTATTCCCGGGCAGATTGCCGCAGTGCTGAAAAACGCGGAACTGCAGCGCCTGGACTTTGGCATTTTCAGCCTGCATGCCGCCATGCGCGGCTTGTTTGTGGTGATCCCGCTCGTGCTGCTGAACGTGGGTGGCTTATCCGCCGAAGAGCACTGGAAGGTGTATCTGCCGATCCTGAGCATCTCGTTTGTGGCGGTGATTCCCGCCATTATCTACGCTGAAACGCGCGGCAAGATGAAAGCGGTGTTCTGCTCGGCGGTGGGAATGTTGTTTGTGGCGACACTGTTGCTGGCGGTGTTCATCAATAATTTTCATGGGGTGATTGCTGCAGTGTTCCTGTTTTTCCTGGCCTTCAACCTGCTGGAAGCCACCCTGCCTTCGCTGGTGTCCAAAATCGCTCCCGCAGGCAGCAAAGGGACAGCCATTGGCGTATACAACAGCTTCCAGTTCCTGGGCCTGTTCCTGGGCGGTGCGCTGGGCGGTTTCCTGGCGCAGCATGTGGGTTCTGCGGCGGTGTTCGTGTTTGTCGCCGGCCTGGCGGCGGCCTGGCTGATGCTGGCGCTCTCGATGCAAGCACCCCCGTTGGTACGTACTCGCATGTATCATGTGCAGGCGGTGAATGAAACACAGGCGCTGGAATTGTCGGCGCAATTGGCGAACATAGACGGCGTTATCGAAGCCGTTGTGATAGCAGAAGAAGGCGTGGCCTACCTCAAGGTGCGCATGGGTGAGTGGGACGAAGCCGCGGTGCGCGGCATGATAGAAAGGAGAGCATGACATGGCGTCAGTCAACAAATGTATTTTCATCGGTAATCTGGGGCGCGACCCCGAAATGCGCTATATGCCTAGCGGCGATGCAATTGCCAATTTTTCCATCGCCTGCACGGACACCTTCAAGGATAAATCCGGCGCAAAGCAGGAAAGAACCGAGTGGATACGCGTCGCCATGTTTGGCAAGCTGGCCGAAATCGCCGGCGAATACCTGAAAAAAGGCTCCCAAGTGTATATCGAAGGCCGCATGCAGACCCGCAAGTGGCAGAACAAGGAAGGCCAGGACCAATACACTACCGAAATCGTGGCAGACCGCATGCAGATGCTGGGCGGGCGCGGCGGCAGCAACAGTTTTGAAGTGGTGGACACCGACCAGTCGGCACCGCCACCACAATCTTCAGTCGGAAGCAGTCGTCCGGCACCGTCGTCCATCAACGATATGGATGACGATATTCCGTTCTAGGATATACCTAGAGTTATTTTGTAAATAAGATCCCAGCAGGCCATGTGCTTGCTGGGATTTTTTATTGTTTACGTTTTTTCAGAACTGGAACAGCGACACCCCAAGCCCCAGGCTGGTCTGGCGGTGGTTGTAGTCAAGCAGTGTTTCGCCATAACCGCTGAACAACTGCACGTACCAGCGTAGCCCGGTTGGTTCGTCAGCAAATACCGGGCGGGTGTAATCGAGTTGCAGCGAGCCACGCTCATTCAGGTTGGTGCGCCAGGTCAGGGCCGTTGTGGACGGACCGGGCGACCAGAGCAAAGTGGCTTCGCCGCGTCCGATGTAATCGAGCAGGTCCGGGTTGTCGTCGATGCCGCGCTCAGGTAGCCGGTGGTTGGCTCTGAGCAGCAGGCTGAAATCCCCATGCTCGAGCCCTGCTCCTAGGTACATGCGGTTCCAGCTTCTGGATAAGGGGTCGCTCTGTCCGTTTGATTGGTGGGCGATGCCGAGTTGCAGCATGCGCGCGGACCAGCCGAGAGGGAGCGCCCCCGTCTCGGCAGGCAGCGGCACGATGTAGATGGCTTCCGGCTGATAGTCTGTGCTGCGGAACGGGGAAGAATCCTTGCCGTCCCACACCTGCCACAGCGAGCGTTGGGTGTAGGCGAACCACAGGTCGGCACCCGGCAGCAGCAGGTTCTCGGCAATCTTGGCGCGCAGTGAAATCTGCAGCTTGGCATCGGTTTGCCGGTAGTCGCGGTTATCCGCGATTGCGGCATGCGTTGGACTGCTGGGCAAGCGGTTGACGCGGGTGGTGTAATGCGCCGGCAGTAAAAAGTTGGGCTGATACGTCCTGACGGTAAAAGTGCCGCGTTTGTCATCCTCTCCCAGTTCCCAGAACTGTGACAGCAGCGACGGGCTGCGCTTGGTTTCTAGTTGGGAGTCATCCCCCGTGGATGCTACCTCTGCCTGGTTTGGCTGGAATTCAGATGCTGGCGCGTTTCTCCCGAAGGCGCGGTCGTAGCAGGCCAGACGTAGACGGTCATCCGGCTCGTTGGTGCAGGATGCAGCAGGCTCGGCAGCCAGCACCGGCGATGTTACCAGCAGCACGGCATACCAAGTTATGGCAATCATGAGTTTGAGTTTTGGCATCACGGCACCTGTGAATGTGGTTGCCCGGCAGCTAGAAAAGTCGGGGTATACGATAGATGATTGGACAAAGTTTAACTGAGGGGCGTGTCGCCGTCGCGCCACAAATCCGGCCGCAATATGCGGAATGCGATGATCGCAACAAGGGCAAGGCTTGCCGCCGCCAGGAAGGCATTGGCAGGCTGCAATAGCCACAAGGCGCCAGCAATTAGCGATGCCGGCAGGTAGAGGATACCGGTCACAAAGTTATACACGCCGATCGCCGAGGCACGGCGCTCCAGTTCAATGTCAGCAATAAAAGCCTTGCTCTGTGCTTCATCAATGGAATAAAACACCCCGTAGATAACGAACAGAACAAAGATTTGCCATTGCGCGGCAGCAAATGCAAATCCCAAGCTCATCAGCAGGTAAATCAGGTAACCCAGCATAATGATGCGCGCCCGACCGATAAGGTCACCGAGCTTGCCAACCAGCGGTGCGGCAACCACGAACGAGATGTTGAACAAGGCATACAGCAGCACGATGTCCTTGACGGCAAACCCTACGCTGTAAGCACGCAGTAGCAGAAAGCCGAAGCTGAAATAAGCCAGCGAAAAAATGCCGGCAGGGATCAGATAGCGTTTGAATTGCGGGCTCAGGGTTTTCCACGCCTCAATCATGCTCTCGCGGGGGTGGCGGGGTCCTGGCTGATCCTTGATGCGGCTGAGTACGGCGATGCTGAACACTGCCGGCACCAGTGCAACCCAGAATAGTATCTGGAACGTCGAGGCACCATCCCCCAGCCACCACAGCAGGCTGTATGCCAGCAGCGGGCCGAGGATGGCGCCGGTTTTGTCCAGAGCCTTGTGTACACCAAACGAGTAGCCGCGGTTGTCCAGCCCGGCCACTGCTGATAGCCAGGCGTCACGCGGCGGGCCACGGAAGCTTTTGCCCAGCCGTTCAATGACACGGAAGATGCTCAATCCGACAACTGAACTGGATATCAGCAGAATGACCTTAGCCAGGGTGGAGAAACTATAACCGGCCAGCGCAAACGCCTTGCGTTTCCCGCTGCGGTCGGATAACCAGCCTGAAAGATAGTTCAGCGAGGACGCGGAAAGGTCGGCCAGACCCTCGACCAGCCCCAGCAGGGCGGCTGAGGCTCCTGCAACGGTGGTGAAGAAGATGGCGAATACCGAAAAAATCATTTCGGAACTGAGATCGGTCAGCAGGCTCACCAGCCCGAGCTTGACCACATCGGGATGCACGCCGAGCTGTTTATTTGCTGGGTCAGATGGGATCAACGTGTTGTTGGGGGCATCGGCACTCATCATCCATGCTGTTGGGGCTTAGGATGTTTGAGGGTAACACATCACGACAACGTCATTGCTCGCCGCTTTAGAAGATTGGCAAGCGAAACCTCGGTGTGGGCTTAGAACGCCGCACTGACCCCGACATGCACCAGATTAGCCATGTTGGCACCTGGCACATCCGTGGTGATTTGCTTGCCCGCATCCACTTTAACCGAGATGTTATGCGGCAAGCTGGCGCGAGCACCGACCCCCCAGGAACTCAGCCGGTTGCTTGACGCCTCGCCCGGTAGCAAATGCTTGTTGCTGAGATAAGCGTTATCGTAGAACACCAGACCTTGCAGTTGTACCGCATTTGCACCGCCTCCCAGTTGCTTGGCCGGAGAGACCAGTTCGGTGCGGAGTACATACCCCTCGTCCCCAAACGCAACAGCCTCGGCAAAGCCGCGCACCGAATTCACCCCGCCACCGGAAAGCTGCTCCGAGCCGAGCAGGTTGCTATCCGCAAACTGGAAATTGCCTTTGATGGTCCAACTCCAGCCTTGGGGCAAGCGAGTCACGCGCTGCACGCCCAGTTGCCAGTAATTGTAATCGGCGGTCGCCCCGGCGCGCGAAGCGTTGAACGCGGCATCGGTATTATCGCTGCCGATCAAATCACCAGGGGAATACACCCAATTGCCATTAAAAGTGGTTTGACCCAAACGGTCTTGCAGCGTGCCGCTATACCCTAAATTGAACTGATAGACTTTGGTCAGCGTGTTGGTCACCGGTATCTGGCTGAACAGCAGGTTGTTGTTCGAGCGCTTGTAATCAAAGCCCACGTTGGCTTCATGCGTGTAGGCGCCGACCTTCTTCAGCGGCGCGTCATAACGTGCGCTGAAGCCCGACGAATTACCGCTTTGGTTGAATGGCGCAAGCAGTTCCGGGTTGATGTGCGAGGCGTTGGCGGTAAAACTCAACAAATGATGCCAAGGCAACGGGATCACGTAATTCAGGCTGTGTGACTGGTATTTGTTCAGGTTCTGGTTGGCATTCAGCGTGTAGCTCAACTGATGATCCAGCCCGAACACATTGCCCCAGCCTGCCGTCAGGGTAAAGCGGTCACGCCCGGTGATGCGGGTGCCGTTGTTGTCGTAGCCCACTGAAAACCCATAAGGACGGCGATCCGTGACCAACAACTCCAGATTGGTCTGCCCGATCTGCTTGCCCGGCTGGGTCATCACCTGCGCATTGCGATAGGGGTTGGAACGGTTGATCCAGTCTATTTCCTCGTCCAGCGTGTCGGCTTGCAGCACGTCACCGGGTTTGATACGCAACAGTGACCGATAGTGGTCGTCAGAAAAGGCCTTCTCACCGGCGTTCTTGACGCTGACTTCGCCTACGCTGGCGCGGGTGATGAGTACTTTTAATTGCCCGGTGCTGATGTCTTGTTCCGGCAGACTGGCAACGCTGAAGCGGTCGCCGGTTTCAGCCAATCGCGCATTCATCGTGCCGACAATATCCAGCAGCAATTCTTGTGTAATGGGTTGGCCCAGTAAGGCATTGAGGTGCAATGCCATGGTTGGGGTGTTCATGCCGGCAAAATCGCCCCAGGCAATACCATCCTGCAGGTTGGCCGCATCGCTATGGGCTACCAGTGAAATGCCGCGCAATACCCCACTCCCTGGGTTGTCGGCCTGTGGGGCTGAGGTCAGTGATGGAGTAGTTTCACCGGCGTATCCAGGCAATGCCGTGGCAGCCATCATGCCGACACAGAATATGTGAATAAGGCGGCTAATAAGCTTGAATCGCGTAAAAGATTCAGCGGTGCTGGTACGTTTTTTCATGTTAAAGGCTCAAATTGGTTTATTTCAGTGATGACCGGAGAGCGTTGAATATCCCGTTCATGGCAGTAGCTAATGATTTATCGGGGTGATGGTGAAATCTGACAAGCCTGAGAAACTGGCAGCCAACAAATTAACCAGCCCCAATCTCCCATCTTCGCTTGATAGCTGAGCCCTCAAGTCAAGCGGTGTATTTTTGGCCATATTGACTGCATTTTGCAGGTTGCCTTCCTGTTCGTTGGAAATGGCTGCTTCGGCTGCGTAAGTGCCAGCCGCCATGGCAACGGAAAGGACGGCTTCAACGACCAATCCAGCTTTGCTGACGATCTTTGAAGCTGCTTTGGCGACTGCTTTTTCTCCAGTTTTTGCACCCAGGTTAATGGCCCTGGAAGTCGTTTTTGCCAATTTGACTGCTTCATCTGCTTTTTCAACAGCAGTTCTGGCTACGGGAAGAGCGGATCTGGCTTGGTCAGCTTTTTCAAGCTGTTTAGCCGCTTTGGTTAATGAAGCAGCCCTATCGGTTTCAGAAGGTTTGATGCCATCAATCCACTGTGAGGTTTTCTTTGCCAGATCGTCGTAACTTCCACTGACTTCCGTGAGCGCCGATTCAAGATCGGCAACATTCTCGATTTGCCTCATGGTGCCTAATTTGGCGGCTTCCTTAGCCCGTCTGGTAGAGTAAGGCATGACCTTCTCAACAAGCTGTGAAGCGATTGTGTCCGAGTTTGCGATGCTCAATGCCGTACCGGTGATGAGCGTAGTCATCACCCCTGCCGCGGCAGAAGACCCTACGCCGATTCCAACTTTTTGCTGCGCAAGCAAGCCAAAATCCGGGGCCATGTCACCAACATCAAATAGCAGAGCTAAAGACTTATTTAGCCTTTCGCCTTGTTTTCTTGCGGCGACAGATGCCTTCCAGTCCTGATACAACTGCAACTGGGTTTCCGCCAAATTTAGCGTGACGTTCTGGGCACGTTGAATCACATTGTCAATCAATGCTTGATCGGCATCAGAGTAAGGCCCAGGTGCCTTCAAGATGTCTGAAACACGCGCCACCATTGCGAAAGCAAGCTGTGCCCTTTGTGCGCTCCCATCAATAGCAGCCTTCTGGGCGGCAAGACCCGCCAATTGGTCTTTCAGATCGTTTAACTGAGCATCACCAGCCAGATCATTGATCCAGCCTGCGAGACCAAGCGTTAGCATGTCTGTTGCTGCCGTGCCTCTTTTGATATCAATTTCGCGTTGCAGGATTTCCTGAGTCAGCTTGTCAATTTCGCCTTGCAGCCGGTCAATTTCAGCCTGCGGGCCAGGCACGTGGTTATAGGCTTGGAATGTCGCCGCCCTCAAATCCGCCCGGTTACCTACCATGCCTTCTAATTGACTCTTTTCATATGCGATATGAGCCTCAACATCTTTTCTGAAGGCTTCCGTCATGTTGGGGCTATTGAGCGTGCTTTCCCAGTAAGCAATTGACTCCCGGAGTTTGTTGGGATCCGTCAGTGTCGGGTCTTGCTTGGGAATCACGCCAAGAATTTCGTCCATGGACTCAAGGGCCAAGGGTGGAATGCCGAAATATAATTGGTTCTGGTTGCTTTCCGCTGGGTTAGCAAATGACTGGATGAGCGTGGTGCCAGTGGTGCGAATGCCTCCGCCATTCGCGGCGGTCTGGTTTTGATCTGTGGTGAGGTTGCTGTCGGTGTAGTTTGTGGGGCGGGTTGCACTCTTGTAATAAACGCCAGAGCTGGCGGTTCCCGTATCGTTTACCCATTTGCCGGTGACCTTGTTTGTGGCCGGGTCGGAAAACAGGAAACTCGCGTTGCTTAACCCGATGATGGCCCCTTCATATGGTGCAAATATGCGGTTTGCTCCGGACCCGCCCAGCACCAAACCCGGTGCAAAAGTGATCGTTCCAGGGCCTGCGCCATCTTGAGCTGCGCCGGCGATTAACGTCAGATCCCGGCTGCTGGTGACTGCCGTCATGCCGTCAGGATTGTTAATGGCCAGGTTGCGCCCGGCCTTCAGCGTCAGGCTTGGGTTTAACGTTCCATCCACGACGGCCAGTGATTCATTCACCGTGATGTCTCGTTCAGCGTCAAGAGTCAGGTCATGCGCACCGAAAAACGTATAAGAAGACGCCCCATTCGCCACGGTAATATCGCCATGTCCCCCACCTGCCGACGAGGTGCTGATCGTCACGTTGGCCAGTTGCAACTCATTGTTCAAATCCGTCACATGGATAATGGAGGTGTTACCGGATACCGCGATTGAACCGGTTGGGGCGCCGGCATCGGTAATCGTGATGTCGGTCGGATCAAGCAGCAAATTGCCGGTTTTTCCCAGCGGAGCGCGCAGGTCCACGGTTCCAGCATAGCCCAGCGTCTTCTTGCCGGAGACCTCGGCAAAGCCGCCATTGCCGCCATAAACCCCGCCGCGCGCGCTGGCATGGCCCAGGTATTGGGTGGTGTCGTTCGCCCATATCGTGATCTGGCCGCCGTTGCCTTTAACGGTGGCATCGGCATTCAGCAATGCACCCTTGGCAACACTGGTGGTTTCCGCGTTTTGCAGGCTGGCGTCTTTGCCCTGATAACCACCACCCACCGCAATCCGGCCGCCGCCTTGTTGGCCGCTGGCGTTTAATTTAGCGGTTTCGGTGAGATTGACGTGCTGCCCGGTGGCAACAATCTCACCCCCGTTGTTCCCCTTCTGTGCAGTCAAATCGCCGGAAACTTGAGTAGTACCGGATTTGGCATTCAGCACAATCTTCCCGCCCACCTTATTGAGGCTGATGGCGCTGATACTACCGCCCGCATTCACCGCCAGCGCATACGGATTACCACCCGCGGCCTTCAGCTCAACCTGCGCGGCGGCAATCGCGCCCTCATTGACCACGCTGCCGCCGTCCTTCAGTGCAGTCGCCTTCACCACCACGCGCTCATTGGCGGTAGGGGCGTACAGCAACTCCGTGCTGCTCGCCAACGCCACGCTGCCTGACGGGGCACTGATGTCGCCCTGGTTCTCCACGGTATGCGCCAGCAGCACCACATCGCCGCCAGCCGCGCTGATCGTCCCCAGATTCACCACCGAAGCATTGGAACTGCCGAAGAAATCCAGATTGCCGCCATCCATGAACTGCTGGTTGTTCACGTCACGGGTGGATGCAAAAAAAGCGTTGGTATTGATGGTGGCGCCGGCACCCACCAGGATGCCGTTGGGGTTAATCAGAAACACCTTGCCGTTGGAACTTAACGAGCCCAGCAATTCGGAAGGATTGCCGCCGGTGACCCGGTTCAGTACCGCGGAAGAAGACGAAGGCAGATTGAAGCGGGTGGATTCGCCACGGTTGATAGAGAACGATTGCCAGTTGATGACGGCACGGTTGCTGCTTTGATTAACCGTTGTCTGGCTGCCGGCTGACTGAATGGAAGCGCTGCCGGATACCACTTGCCCGCCGGTCGGGTTGGCTTGCGCGGATGGTGCGCACAATGCAGAGGCAATAGCTAGCGTTAATGGCGAAAGCCGGAGCGTTTTTTTCTTCATGTTAATAACCCTTGGTGCCTGCTTTGGCAAGGAATATCGTGGTTTTGCCGCCACGGAGATAGGCAGCCGGAAGGTTACTGGCAGAAATCGGTAAAGACCATACTGCGAATGCAGTAGTTAGTGAGTGGAGGACGCGGCGGGGATATGCCGGATTGCCCAGGCCGTCATTTCCGCGGCGTTGTGCAAATCCAGTTTTTCCAGGATGTTCTGGCGGTGAGTGCGCACGGTATGTACGCTCAAGGCCAGCACATCGGCAACCTCCTGGTTGGATTTGCCGCGCGCAAGGAGGGTGAGGATTTCCTGTTCGCGTGTTGTCAGCACGGCTAAAGTGGTAGCTCCGTCGTCCACTGCTTCTGCCACCACCGGGCTGATAAAGCACTGCCCGGCCAACACCGCCGGGATGGCGCGCAGCAATTCATCGCTGTTTTCGTATTTGACTACGTAACCATCTGCCCCTGCTGCCAGGGCGCCACGTACGCTGGCAGGGTGCATGCTGCCGGTCAGGATTAACACCTTGATCCGGGGGAACCGCTGCTTAAGGATCGTGGCCACTTCGGCGCCATGGCATTGCGGCAGGTCAAGGTCGAGCAGCACCAGGTCGGGCTGCAATGCCTCTGCCATGTGCAGAACAGCCAAGCCATCCCCGGTGTCGCCAACCACCAATAATGTGGGGTCGAGCGAGAGCAGCATTTTCAGGCCTTCGCGTACCAATGCGTGATCTTCGGCAATCAGGACTTTGACAGGGGGCATGAGGGAGCGAGCGTGCTTTTTATTTTTCCGCCATCTTATACTATCCGCGTGAAATCGCATCCTTCGCTTGTCAGCAACCCTGCCGCCGCCAGTATTCAGGCCGAAATGGTGGCGGTGTTGTTTCGCCAGTCCACGCCGGTATTTTTTGGCAACTACGTCGTGTCCGCGTTGTTTGCGTTCATGCTGTGGAGTCGCGCGGATCAGTCGTTGCTGCTGTTATGGGGCGGTGCGGTATTTGTGCTGACTGCCATCCGGCAGTGGGTTGCGCGCTATTACCTGCGCCACACCCCGGGGCCGCAGCATGCGCTGCGTTGGGGATGGTTGATGGCGGTGATGTCCGGGCTTTCCGGGTGGCTCTGGGGCATGGTAGGCCTGTTGTTCATGCTGCCGGAACATCCTGTCACCATCGTGCTGGTGGGCTTTGTGTTGGCCGGCATGGTTGGTGGTTCGGTGGCGTCGCTGTCGGCATTTGTCCCGGCGTATTATGCGTACGCGATTCCCGCTGTGGCGCCGTTTGCGATTCGCTCGTTCATGATAGGCGGCGAGCTGTTTTCCGTGCTGGGCATCCTGTCGCTGTGCCTGCTGGGCGTGAACCTGTATTACAGCCGCGTGATCTGGCAAACCCTGCAATCTTCCGTGCAACTGCGCTTTGAGAACCTGGCGCTGATCCAGCAATTGCAACAGGAAAAAGACCGCGCGGAATCGGCCAACCAGGCCAAAACCCATTTCCTGGCGGCTGCCAGCCACGATTTGCGGCAGCCGGTGCATGCGCTGGGCCTGTTCGCCGGCACCTTGCACCTGCTGGCACAGCAAGCCCAGCCTAGCCGGGAGATGCTGGCAACCATCGCCAGCCGGATCCAGGCGTCGCTGCACAACATGGGGAATCTATTGAACAGCCTGCTGGATGTCTCGCGCCTGGAATCCGGGACGGTCAAGGTAAGGCTCGAGCCGTGCCCGGCGCAGAAGCTTTTTGATGCGCTGGAAAACGAGTTTGGCGCCACGGCGCGAAACAAGGGGCTGAGTTTACGCATCGTGCCCAGCTGTCTTTGGGTGGAGGCCGATTCCATGCTGCTATCGCGCATCCTGTCCAACATCCTTGCCAACGCGATCCGCTACACTCCAAGCGGCGGCATCGTGGTTGGGTGCCGTCGCCGCGGGAGCCGGGTTGCATTTCAGGTGTGGGATACCGGGATCGGTATGGACGAGCAGCAACTCCCCCATATTTTCCGGGAGTTCTACCAGATCGAAAATGTCGCCCGTCAGCAGGAGCAAGGGTTGGGGTTGGGGCTATCCATCGTCAAGCGTTCAGCCGCGCTGATGCATGCTGCAATCAGTGTGGAATCCATGCCGGGAAAAGGCACGGTGTTTTCAGTGGAGTTGCCTCGTGCTGACACGATTCAGGCGACGGTTGTTCGCATGCAGGAAGGGACAAACCGCGCTGCACGCACACTGGCCATTTTGCTGATGGACGATCAGCAGGCAGTGCTGGATGCGACATCGGCACTGATGACTGCCTGGGGGCATACGGTCATTACCGCCCGCAACATTGCCGAAGCGGTAGCCGCTGTTGAGCGGTCCGGCCAGCGTATTAACCTGATTCTTGCCGATTATCGTCTGGAGGAGCATGCGACCGGTACTGACGCGATTCATGCGGTTAATGCGCGCCTGCCACAGCCCGCGCCTGCCGTCATCATCACCGGCGATACCTCGCCGGAGCGCATCCAGGAAGCGGCAGCCAGTGGTTTTACCATTTTGCACAAGCCACTATCCCCGGAAATGTTGCTTCAGGTGATAGAAGATATTCTGGAGTAACGGCGGTTTTACCAAGGCTTGATTTGTTGCGGGTTAGCCCTCATTTCAGAATCTGCTGCCTGTTCAGGTATAATTTTGTTTTTTAAGGAGGTTCCTTATGCCGATTTATGAATATCGCTGCACCAGTTGCGGTGTTGAAAAAGAAGTCATGCAAAAAATGAGCGACGCTCCGCTGACGGTATGTCCGGAATGTGGCAAGGAGACTTTTGCCAAGCAGCTTTCCGCAGCCGGATTCCAGTTGAAGGGTAGCGGCTGGTACGCCACCGATTTCAAGGGCGGTTCCAAGTCTGCTGCCAAGGAAGAAAGCGCGCCTGCGGCGACGCCATGCGGCGGCAATTGCGCCTGCCATTAACCTGCCTCAACTTGACCAAACAACAAATGTTCCGACGCTATCTTGTAACCGGCCTGCTGGTGCTGGTGCCGCTGGGAATTACCGTCTGGGTGCTGAAAACGCTGATCGGCGCGATGGACCAAAGCCTGCTGTTGCTGCCGGTAGCCTGGCGCCCGGATAACCAACTGGGGGTGCATATCCCCGGGTTTGGCGTCATCCTGACGGTGCTGATCGTGCTGATGACCGGCATGGTGGCCACCAACTTTTTTGGCAAGCGCATCATCCTGTTCTGGGAAGGCTTGCTGGCACGGGTACCGGTGGTTAAATCCATTTATTACAGCGTCAAACAGGTCAGCGACACGCTGTTTTCCGATTCCGGCAATGCCTTTCGCAAGGCGCTACTGGTGCAGTATCCACGTCAGGGAAGCTGGACCATTGCATTCCTGACCGGCCAGCCGGGCGGCGATGTCGCTAACCACCTCAAGGGTGATTACGTCAGCGTTTATGTGCCGACCACACCTAACCCGACCTCGGGTTTTTTCCTGATGATGCCGGCCAGCGATGTGATCGAGCTCGACATGAGCGTGGATGAAGCACTCAAATACATTATTTCCATGGGCGTGGTCACACCTGACAACCGCCCGCTTAACGACCCAAACTAACCTCTTAAACAGCAAACAATCATGCGTACTCACTACTGCGGCGAGCTGAATCGCCAACATATCGGCCAAACTGTCACCCTGTGCGGCTGGGCACATCGCCGGCGCGACCACGGCGGCGTTATTTTTATCGACCTGCGCGACCGCACCGGCATGTCGCAGATCGTGAT
>JABLTH010098805.1_pt1 | contig 19420 bp, 15 predicted proteins | sample 7875711 | NCBI WGS metagenome assembly JABLTH01 (sample SAMN14941262, study PRJNA633318) | bioreactor metagenome | isolation source: bioreactor | place: China | collected 2019-03-05 | reverse complement strand
CTCAACTCGACGCATCCGCTCGGCGGCTGCGCGATGGGGCCCGACCCCCGGACGTCCGTCGTCGACGCCTTCGGAAGGCACCATCAGCTCGAGAACGTGCTCGTGATCGACGGCTCGATCTTCCCGACGAGCCTCGGGGTCAATCCGAGCCTCTCGATCTACGCGCTCGCCGCACGGAGCGCGACGGCGCTCGCCGAGCGCATCGGAGGACGTGTGGGCGATGCGCAGAAGGAGAGCCGGCGCCCGGACGACGCGCAGCAGGAGAGCACGCATGCGGCGCGCTGAGCCCGAGAGCGATCCGGCCGCGACCACGACCGAGGAGCAGGCCCTCTCGCTGATGCGCCTCGTCCATCTCATCGAGGCGGCGCATCACGACCGCGCGACGTCGCAGCTCGACCTTCGCCAGCGGCTCGTGATCCAGGGCCTCGGCCTCTGGGGACCGACACCGATCGCCACCGTCGGACAGCGGCTCGGCGTCTCGCCGTCGACGATGACCGGGCTCGCCGACCGCCTCGAGGGCGGCGGCTACGCCCGTCGCCGCCGCCATCCGAGCGACCGCCGCGCGACCGTGCTCGAGCTGACGCGCAAGGGCAAGCGCGCGTTCGACGGCGAGAAGCAGTTCTACCGCCGCCTCGTCGGCGAAGCGCTCTCGCCCCTCGGCGCCGCCGCTCGCAGCCTCGTCCTCCGCGCCCTCGCCCAGCTCTGACACTTCACGGCAGCGCGCCGACGCGCCGCATGAACGCCTCGACCGCGTCGGTGTACGCGCCGGGCTCTCCGAGATCGGCATTGATCTCGCCATGCGACCGGTCCTCGCGCAGGACGTCGGCGACGCCGCCGTGTGCACGCGCCTGCGCCGCGAACGCGTCGGCCTGCGGGCAGGCATCGGCGCGGCGCGCCGAGCACACGAGCAGGAGCGGCGCCGGCGCTTCGGCGAGCCGGTGCAGCGGCGACGCTTCGCGCCAGCGCTCGGGGTCGCCGCCGAACGCGCGGTCGTAGAGCCGCGCATGCCGCGCGCTCATGATCGCGACGACGTCGTACGCCGCGCTGTCGAGCGCCACCGTTCCGAGCCACGGCCCCGCGCCCTGCCGCTGCGCGATCGCGCGGTCGGCGGCGAGCAGCGCCACGAGGTGCGCGCCGGCGGAGTGCCCCATGAGGAGCACGCGGCCCGCGTCGCCGCCCCACTTCGGCGCCTCGCGCTGGACGTACGCGAGCGAACGCGCGACGTCGTCCGCCTGCTCGAGCGGATCGGGCGCGCTCGCGTCCATGCGATAGTTCACCGACACGACGAGGGCGCCCATCGGCGCCCAGCGCGCGACCTTGTTCGAGACGACGCGCCCCATCGCTTTGTCGCCGCGCGTCCACCCGCCGCCGTGCACCATCAGCACGATCGGCGCCGCGGCGCCCGGAGTGGCCGCGGACGGCGGCAGGTAGGCGTCGAGGCGCTGCTGCGGGTCGGGGCCGTAGGCGAGATCGCGCAGGACGCGAGCACCGGCCGGAATCGCCGCGGTCGAGGACTCTCGCGCGCCGTCGCCAGAATCCGCCGCCGCAGCGCGCGCGCGGCGCGCCTCGATCGCATCGCGCAGCGCTCCCGCGGAGGCGGACACCGCCCCGCTCACTCCTGCCAGCAAGACGGCGACGACGAGAACGCGCAGGTAACGGAAAGGCATGGATTCCCCCTTCGTGCGCAGGCCGAGCCACCGCGCCGCCCCTCGCGCTGCGAGCGCGCCTCGCCCCTGGAGACGCCGCGCGCGAGCCGCAGCGTCTTCGACCGTCTCGGCTCCTTCGCCGGGCTCGGCCTCTTCGCCGCATCCAGCGGGCCGGACGCCGCTCGATGCGGTAAACCCGCCGCGACGAGAAACGTTCCTCCCGATCCTTTCGGCGCCGCCGACCTGCACGTTCGCGGCCGGAGATCTGCTTGACCGAAGACCTGCGCACGTATCTCGCGCCCACTTCGTTTCTCGACTTCGACGCGCCCGCGGTCCGGGCCTTCGCCGCCCGCGCCACGGCCGTCGCGAGCGACGAGACCGCGCGCGCCGTCGCGCTCTTCTACGCCGTGCGCGACGGCCTGCGCTACGACCCGTACTCGGTCTCGGCGGACCCGGATGCGTACCGGGCGAGCCGCGTCGCGCGCGCGCCGGCGGGATTCTGCGTTCCGAAGGCCGTGCTCCTCGCCGCAGCAGCTCGCGCGGTCGGCATCCCGGCCCGGCTCGGCTTCGCCGATGTTCGCAACCACCTCACGAGCGAGAAGCTGCGCGCGCGGATGGGCACCGATCTCTTCGTCTTTCACGGCTACGTCGAGCTGCGCCTCGGGGAGTCGTGGCGCAAGGTGACGCCGGCGTTCAACCGCGAGCTGTGCGCGCGCTTCGGCGTGCTCCCGCTCGAGTTCGACGGGACTGCCGACGCGATGCTGCACCCCTTCGACGCCGAGGGACGGCGGCACATGGAGTACGTCCGCGACCGCGGAACCTTCGCCGACCTCCCGTTCGACGAGATGCTGCGCGTCTTCCGCGAGGTGTATCGCTCGGCCGAGGCGAACCCCGCCGAGCGCGACGACGCCTTCCACGGCGAGTAGCGGCGCGGCTCGCCGCCGGGCGCCGCGGCGTGGTCGTCGCCGGGCCGACCGACCGCGACGGTGCGCTCGCACCGGCGCTCACCCACCTTCTCGACCTGCCGATCCTCTTCGTGAGCGTCGCGCTCGGCGTGCTGCGGCCGGGAACGTGGATCCTCGCCGCGGTCGGAGCGCTCGCCGCGGTGGTCATCTCGGGGCTGCTCACCGCCGTCGTGCCGCGCCGCAACCGGGGCACGCGGCTTCCCGGCCGACCCGCCACTTCGCCGGCGCAGCGCGAGGCAAAGACGCCTCAGCTGCTCGGTCCGTGCGAGCCTCGCCGTGACCGCGCGAGGCGACATGTCAGCCATCATCGGGCTCGCCCTCGAGCGCCCGGATGTCGTCGAGATCCTGTCCGCTCGCGCGGAGGCGCTTCATCGCGATGAGCCCCGTGCGCGAGACCACCGGGAGCGTGCCGTGCTCCCACTCGATCCGCTCGCGGCCCTCCCACACCGACGCGAGCGCGGGCGTCACGAGCAGGAGGTCGAGGCTCAGAAGGTCACCGGACTCGGGATCGGGCTTCGAGAGGCGGTGGATTTCGATCACGCCCTTGCGGATGACGAGCGCTCCTGCGTCGAGGCGGTAGCCGAGGCGCTGCGCGATCTCGCGCGCCCCTCCGATCTGTTCGAGGGGCACGAGGAGATCCACGTCGACGGTGGCCCTCGGGCGCGCGTGGACCGCCACCGCGAGCCCGCCGCAGACGGCGAACTCGACGCCCTCGGCGTCGAGAGCCCTCACGAGCGCACACAGCTCGTCGACGAGGTCCAGCACGCCGGCGCGAGACTAGGAGACCGATCCGAGCGCCGCACCAACGCGACGCTGCCAGTGCCTTGCTGCCTGCACGCCGAGCGCTGCGCAAGGCGGCGCGGCCGGGTCGCAGGCCGGCAGCCCGACGGTCGGCCGTACGAGCCGAGGGCCGCCGCCGGCTGCCCCGGCCCGCGCTCCCACGCTACGTTCCCGCTCCGTCTTTCTTCGAGCACGCGCAAGGGCTCGCGGGCTCCCGGACAGCGCCGGGAACGCCCCCTAGACCGGGCCCGCACGGCGCCAACAGGAGTGCAGTCGCCATGACCGAGAGCCCTCGCCTTCCGAACCTCGCCGACGCCCGCACCGCCCTCGAGGCCGCAGACGCACTCGTGACGCAGGCGCTCCAGGAGGCCACCGGGATCACGGCGAAGGGCGAGCGCATCGACTATCACCAGGTGCTCGCCGAGCGCGTGGCGTACGCCGCGACCGAGGCGCGGGCCGCGCGCGAGCTGGTGGGTGCCGTGGCGGCGGCGCGCGCCGAGGGAGCGGGAGACGCGCTGCTCGAGGCCGTCGCGGCCGCGTCCGCAGCGCAGCTCGCGACGAGCGTCCGCGACCGGCTCTCGCCCGTGATCAACGACCTCGGCCTCGGCGACGCGGCGATCGAGGCGGCGTATCCCGCGACCGTTCGCTCGCTGCTGCGAACGGCGGCGCACGAGTCGGTGCTGCGCGGGATCGGCCGGCACGTGGCCGAGACGAAGGGCCGCAGCGAGTGGCCGCTCGACGAGACGCACGAGCAGGTGCGCGACACCGTTCGTGAGTTCGCGAACAACGAGGTCGCGCCGCACGCCGAGCGAATCCACCGCCACGACGAGCTCGTCCCCGAGACGTTCATCGCCAAGATGAGCGAGCTCGGCTTCTTCGGCCTCTCCGTGCCCGAGGAGTACGGCGGCACCGAGTACGGAAACCTCGCGATGATCCTCACCACCGAGGAGCTCTCGCGTGCGTCGCTCGCCGGCGCGGGATCGCTCATCACACGGCCCGAGATCCTCACGAAGGCGCTGCTGCAGGGCGGCACCGAGGAGCAGAAGAAGCACTGGCTGCCGAAGATCGCGTCGGGCGAGCTGATGGTCGGGATCTCGGTGACCGAGCCCGACGTCGGGAGCGACGTCTCGTCGGTGAAGTGCCGCGCGGAGCGCGCCACGGTGAGCGGCAGGGCTGGGTGGGTCATCAACGGGCCCAAGGCGTGGTGCACGTTCGCCGGCCGCGCGAACGTGCTCGCGCTGCTCGCGCGCACCGACCCCGACCTCTCGAAGGGTGCGAAGGGCCTCTCGCTCTTCATCGTCGAGAAGGACGCATTCGACGGGCACGCCTTCGAGATGAAGCAGCCCGGCGGCGGGCGCATGGTCGGCAAGGCCGACGCGACACCCGGCTACCGCGGGATGCACAGCTTCACCCTCAACTTCGAGAGCTACTTCGTGCCGGCCGAGAACCTCGTCGGCGGCGAGGCGGGCCTCGGCCGCGGCTTCTACCTGCAGATGGCCGGCTTCGCCGCGGGGCGCCTGCAGACCGGCGGGCGCGCGACGGGCGTCGCGCAGGCCGCGCTCGAGAAGACGGCGGAGTACGTCGTCGATCGCGTGCAGTTCGGCCGCCCGATCTCGGACTACCAGCTCACGCAGTACAACCTCGGGCACATGGCGATCCGCCTCGCCGCTGCGCGCGCGATCACGTATGCCGCGGCGCGCGCGATGGACGAGGACGAGCGCAAGGCTGCGCCGCTCGCGGCGCAGGCGAAGCTCTTCGCCTGCGACGTGGCCGTCGAGGTCACGCAGATCGGGCAGATCCTGCACGGCGGCTGGGGCTACGCCGAGGAGTACCCGATCAGCCGCTACGTCGTCGACGCGAACGTCCTTCCCATCTTCGAGGGCGTGAAGCCGATCCTCGAGCTGAAGGTCGTCGCGCGGAGCCTGCTCGGCTCGTAGCCGACCGGCCGGTCGAACGCTGGGGGAAAATCTTTTCCCTCATTCCTCAGCCGAGTGAACCGAAATTCCCTGCCGCGAGCCTGAGTAGTCTGCATCCCGTCGGCTCAGGGTTTTTACCAACCCGATTTTTGCTTTGAATTCCAGCCGCTTGCGCGGCAAGGCGGAGGGCCGGCCGCCTGCCGCCCGCTCCGCCGGGGTTGGCCCGTGGCTTGCAGCTCTTCGGGGCACTGGGAAGGCGGCCAGGGAAACCTGGGACCGAAGGTCGCCTCCCCCGTCTGGAGCGCGGCCTTCGTCGTTTTGAGGGTTGCCAGTTGCTGCGAACCCCCGGCCCCCCGGCCGGGAAGCTGGAAAAGGGGAATGGCTATGACGAGAAGTGCAAGGCTCTTGGTCGCCGCCTCGGCGGTGGTCGGGTTGGCGCTCGGGGCCGGAAGCGCAAGCGCGCTGACGATCTCCGGCGTGGCGGTCACGAAGAACGGCGCGAACACCGCCAACTTCTTGAACGACACCCTGACCGACTACCGCGAGTTCAAGTCGGCGGTTTCGGTGCTCGACAGCGGCGGAAGCGCCGTCGATTGGTTCGCGGCGACGGTCGACGCGAAGACCCGCTACTCGGCGACGACGGACGCGGACGGCGGCGTCGCGACGGCGCCCAACCAGTCGGGTACGAGCGACTACCACATCACGTTCACGGTGAGCGCGGGAACGGGCTGGTCGTACAACGTGACGATCAACACGTCGCGCCTCGGCGCGCTCACCCGCGTCGACGACGGCACGGGCGGCGGCAGCGCGAGCATCGGCGCCGTGACGGGCAAGCTGAACGGCAGCACGAATGCGACGCTCGGCTCGGGCATGAGCGCCGTCTCCCTGTCGCAGGGCACGGGTGCGGCGAACACGCCCTTCAGCCAGAGCACGCCGACGCTGACGCTCACGGGCCTCACCGGAACGAACACCATCACGCTCGACTTCTCGTGGACCTCGAATGCGAACAGCACGTGCACGGGCACGGGCTGCAGCACGACGGGCAACGACGAGATGGCGGTTCGGCTCGGCGAGGCGGACAGCACGAGCGGCGCGAGCGCGGGCGACTACCCGGGCGTTGGCTCCCGCACGGCGAGCTCCGATGGCCACTTCGTGACGATCGGCGCCACGCTCACGACCTACGTGCCGGAGCCCGGGAGCCTCGCGCTCCTCGCCGTCGGCATGGCAGGCCTCGCGCGCTTCGGTCGCCGCAAGACGGCCTAGCCGCGAAGGCGCGGGGCGGGAGCGGACGGACTCTCGCCCTCGAAAGCCCGAAGGGGCGGTCGCAAGACCGCCCCTTCTCTTTTCTCGTGCAGCGCGATCGGTTCGGGGCGCGCTGCAGCGTTGCCGCGCGCGGATGCGCCGCCGCCGCCCTGCGGGCCCGAGCTCGCCCGCGTCGCGGCTGCGAGCGACCCGCCGCCCGCGACGAATCGCGCGACGAATCTGGTAGGCTCGCCGCCCGATGCTCCTCGCACTGGCGACCGCGCTCTGGGGAGTCGGCGCCGGAGTCCTCGCCCCGGGGTGGGCGATCTGCCGCTCGCTCGGTCTGGCTCGTTCCGGCGGCGCGGCGGCCGAGCTCGCGCTGGCGTTCGCCGCCGGTCGCCTTGCGATCGCCGCCGCGACGGCAGCGGCGATCGCGCTCGGCGCGCCCTCCGCGCTCGTCGCCTGGCCCGCGCTCGGATGCGCCGCTGCAGCTCTCGTCGTGCTGCGCGAGAAGCGAGGGCCGTTCACGCCGCGTCTTCGCGAATGGGGGCGCGCGTCGCTCCCCTTCGTCGCCGGACTCGCGGCTGCAGCCCTGCTCGTCCACGCCGTCGCCGGCCGAAACGGAGTCGAGAACGCCGCCGGCCGGCTGCTCTTCTTCGGCAGGGACGCCACCAACGACTCGCTCATGTACCTCGCCCAGTCGCGGATGCTGCTCGAGATCGGCTTTCCGATCGCGAATCCGTTCTTTGCCGGGGTCGTGAGCTCGAACAGCTACGTGCCGTTTCTCGTCCGCGCCGGCCTGCACGCCGCCGCCGGCGTCTCGTGGCTCGACGCGACGTTCCGCGTGATGCCGCTGCTCGACGTGTGCAGCCTTGCCGTCACGAGCGGCGCGCTCGTCGCTGCGCTCGGCGGGTCGCGGCTTGCGGTCGGCCTCGGAGCGGTGCTCGGCGTTCTCGGGAGCGAGGCGTCGTTCGTGCTTCCGGCGCTCGCGAAGCTCGGTGGAGGCGAGGATCTGCGCCTCGCCTCGTGGGGATTCGGCGGCCCGGCGCTGCTGCCGTTCAACTCGATCGCTCCCGCCGTCCAGACGGCGATGGCGGCGCTCGTGCTGCTCGCGATTCCGGCGCCGCGACCGCGCGCCGCGGCCATCGCGGTGGGCGTGCTCTTCGCCGCTCTCTTCGAGCTCAAGCTCTTCCTGTGGATGACGTCGATCGTCGCGCTCGCCGCGGTGGCGGCGGTCGGCGCGCCCCGCGCGCTTCGCAGCGGACTTCGCCTCGCAGCGGCGACGGCCGTTCTCCTTTCGCTCCCGTCGCTCGTGGACAAGGCGCTCTACACCGCGCAGATGCGCGCGCAGGGCATCTTCGACACGGGGATTCGCCTCTGCCCCGGCTGCTTCCCGCGCTACCTCGCCGACGGCGCCCTCTCGCGCGAGGCGGCCCCCTGGAGCCTCTTCTCCGAGCTCCAGCCCGGGGATCTGCTGGACGCGGAAACCCTCGCGCGCACGCTCCTCGCCTGCGCCGTGTTCGCTCTCGTTCTGCTCGGAGCGCGCTGGATCGCCGTCCCGACGCTGGTCCGCATCGCGCGGCGCGGAGCGAGCGACCCCTCGGATGCGGGCGCGGCCGCGGCGGCGCGCATCACGCTGGTCGGCGCCGGCATCGGCCTCGGGCTGTCGATGCTCCTCGCCTGGCGCCCGCACTATCTCAACGTCGGCCAGTTCGCGTGGAGCGCGACCTTTCTCCTCTGGCCGTTCGCCGCGCTCGCGATCGGCCGCTGGTGGCCGCAACACCGCGCCGCCTCCGTTCTCGCGCTGGCGGCGTCGCTCCTCTCGACGAGCGGCGTCGTCTTCGCTCGCGGCTACGGGGCGCCGCCGTGGCTCGCCGTCGAGCCCGGCGAGCGCGCGCTCGTCGAGGAGTTGGGCTCGCTCTCGCGCCCCGGCGAGATCGTGATCGAGCCGTCGTTCGGACTGCGACCCGAAGTTCCTTCGATCGTTCCATGGCTCGCCGGGCGGCCGGTCGTCTTCACGGACCGCTCGATCGCGACGCAGATCAAGGATGCGCCGCGCCTCGAGCGGCTCGCGCAGCTCGAGGCCGTGTTCAAGGGGGAGGATGCGGAGGCCGCGGCCGCTGCGCTGCGAGCGTCGGGAGCGAGCTGGGTCTACGCGCCGGCGCCCGTCTCGCTGCGCTTCCCGGTGCAGGGGCTTCTCGTCCCGGCCGCCGAGAGCCGCGCGGGAAAGATCTACCGGGTCGTCGCCGGGCGATCTTCCGAACGGCCCGGCGCGCAGCGAACGGGATCCGGCCCGTAGCCCCGCGCGCCGAACGGCGCGATCACGCCGCGTAGTAGCGAGCGATCCGCAGCAGCGCCTCGACCACGTCGTCCTGGTCGTCGTCGCTCATGAGCGTGTGGAGCGGGAGCGAGAGCAGTCGGTCGGACGCCTCGGACGCCACGGGGACGGCTTCGGGCCCGACGCCGAGCGTGTCACGAACGTGCCGGTGCGAGGGCAGCGCGCGGAAGTGCACGCCGACGCCGACGTTCTCGGCGAGGAGCGCCTTCAGCAGCGTGTCGCGGTCGATGCGCAGCGCGCCCGGATGGACGAGCACCGGGAAAAGATGCGCCGCCGTCTCGGCCTCGCGCGGGCCGACGACGGGCGTGAAGACGGGGACCTGCGCCAGCAGACGGCGGTAGCGCGCATCGAGCGCGCGCCTTCGCTCGACGAAGCGCGGGAGCTTTGCGAGCTGCGCGAGGCCGATCGCCGCCGCGAGGTCGCCCATGTTGTACTTCCAGCCGAGAGAGATGGCCTCCCAGTGGGCGTAGTCGAGCCCGCTGCGCCTGCTCGCGTCGAGGTCGACGCCGTGCAGCCGCTCGATCCGCAGGCGCTCGACGAGGTCGCCGCGGTCGGTCGTGATCATCCCGCCCTCGCCCGTCGTGATGTTCTTCGTGACGTAGAAGCTGAACGACGCCGCGTCGCCGAGCGATCCTGCGGAGCGGCCGCCGTACGTGGCGCCGGCCGCCTGCGCGGCGTCTTCGAGCAAGGCGAGGCCGTACTGACGCGCGAGCGCGCGCATCTCGTCCATCGCGCACGGCCATCCGTAGAGATGGACCGGAAGGAGAGCCCGCGTTCGCGGCGTGATCGCGGCCGCCGCGCTCTTGGGATCGAGCGTGAGGCGCTCGGGATGCACGTCGGCGAGCACCGGCCGCGCGCCGGCATGGAGAACGGCGTTCATCGTCGCCGGGAACGTGATCGCCGGGATCACGACCTCGTCACCGGGGCCGATGCCGAAGGCGCGCAGCAGAAGATGCATTCCCGCGGTCCACGACGTGGTCGCGACGGCGTGCGCCGTTCCCACGCGCGCGGCGAAGGCGCGCTCGAGCGCTGCGACGCGCGGGCCGGTTCCCAGCCAGCCCGAGCGCAGCACCTCGATCACGGCCTCTTCTTCCTCGCGGCCCAGCTCGGGGCGCGCGAAGGCGAGCAGGCGGCTCCGGATGGGCCGCCCGCCGTCGAGAGCGGGCCGCGGATCGCTCCGCAGCTCTCCCGGCAGCACCCGCTTCACGAGCTTCTGCATGGCCGTGTAAATCGGCCGGTGGACGGCGGGAGCTTGAGCCGCACGCCGCGCTTGGCCCGGCCTTCGCTCGCGGCCGGCCGGCGGCCCCCTCTGCGGCTGCCGCGCGCGCGTCGCCGAGCCGCTCCGGTAGTCTTGCCGCATGTCTGCCGTCCGCCTGCTCGCTCCCGCCGACGCCCCGGCGCTCGAGCGATTCTTCGAGCGGCATCCCCACACGACGCTCATCTTGCAGGGAAACTTCCGGGAGGCCGGGCTCGTGGACGAGGGCCGGCCGTATCAGGGTGCGTGGGCGGCGGCGTTCGACGGCGGCGAGATCGAAGCCGTCGCCGCGCACTTCCGGAACGGAAACCTCGTCCTCGAATGCCCGGCCCAGCTCGACGCGGTCGTGAGGTTCGCACTCGCGCGGTCGGGCCGGCCGCTCGCGGGCCTCCTCGGGCCGCGCGCGCAGGTGACGGCGGCGCGCACCGCCCTCGGGGCGCGAGAGCGCACGGCGAGCGTCGACGGTGACGAGGATCTCTTCGCGCTGTCGCTCTCGCGGCTGCGCGTTCCCGATGCGCTCGCGGGCGGCCGCGTTCGCTGCCGCGCGCCGCGCGACGGCGAGCTCCTGCTGCTGACACGCTGGCGCGTCGAATACGCGGTCGAGGTCCTCGGAGCGAGCGACGGGCCTGCGCTTCACGCGAGAGCCGCCGAAGAGATCGAGGGCCTGCAGCGCGACGCGCGGCACTGGCTGCTCGAAGCGGCCGGAGAGCCGGTCGCCACCTCGGCCTTCAATGCGCGGACGCCGCGCTGCGTGCAGGTGGGCGGCGTGTGGACGCCTCCGCCGCTCCGCGGCCGCGGCTACGCGCGCTGCGTCGTCGCCGGAAGCCTGCTCGCAGCGAAAGACGCCGGCGTGCGCGACGCTGTGCTCTTCACGGGCCGCGACAATGCCCCCGCGCAGGCCGCCTACCGGGCGCTCGGCTTCGAGCGGGTCGGCGACTACGGAATGACGCTCTTCTGACGCCGCCGGCGATGCCGGGGGCCTCGACGAGCACACGGCGGGAGAGGCCGACTCGCCCGCCAGCGAGGGCGCAACCCTTCGTCGTGACAGGCGATTCTCGGGCGTCCCGGGCGCGCGCCGCGGCCCCGCGAAGATTCGCTTGACGCGCGTTCAGCCGGAGTGCTAGCTGGGGTGTTTCCGGGACGACCCCACCGACGCGAGGTACCCATGCGACTTCCGATTCTGGCCCTTCTCGCCTGCACCCTGCTCGCCGCGGGCCCGGCTCGCGCCGTCCAGCCCCCGCCGCCGGACGCCGTCTATCCGACCGACCGCTGCGTCGCGGCCAAGCTCTCGGCGGCCGCGACGGCGTGCCGGCAGGTCTTCGACGCGATCGCGCTCCAGGAGATCGACCCGCGCGTCTATCCCTACGACAAGCGCCTCGGCGACGCGCGCGCCGCGCTCGAAGCGGCCTGGAGCGCCGCGGAGGGCGAGTCGCAGGAGGCCGGCGTCGACTGCGCGCAGACGACGGCGACGGCCGGCGAGGTGTTCACGAAGATCTCGGACGGAGCGACGGGCGTCGCGGCGCAGGTGCGCAGCAGCGTGGCCGGCGCGCGCTACCTCAAGTCGATCCGTGCCTTCGGCGGCATCCGCTCCGCCGGCAACGGCTGCTGGCAGCTCGTCGGCGCAGACGGGCGTCACCTGCTGCGGCGCAGCCACGACCGCGAGCGCGTCCAGCTCGACCGCGAGCGCAGCCTCGCGGCGACGTGGCTCGAGATCCTGCTGCGCTGGTCGGCGCTCGGAAAGGACGGCGCCGCCGCGGTCGTCGACGCAGTCAAGTCTCTGTCGCGCGAGATCGTCCTCGCGAACATCGTGTCGCCGAACGTCTCGAGCGACTTCGCGATGATCTCGCCGCCCGCACAGGTGCCGTACAAGGGCAAGACGCTCGAGCCGATCTGCTCGCGCGGAACGCCGTGGGTGCACTTCGTCCGCCGCGGCACGGTGAACAAGCTCCTCGTCTACTACCAGGGTGGCGGCGCGTGCTGGGACTACCTCACGTGCGAGTCGATCAGGAGCTTCAAGCAGACGGCCGGCGCGGGCGACAACCCTGCGAATTCGAAGACGGGCTTCGCCGACATGAACAACCCCGAGAACCCGTTCCGCGACTGGAACGTCGTCTTCGTCCCGTACTGCACGGGTGACGTGCACTGGGGCGACGCGATCGTCGAGCACCAGTGGCCGGATCTCCCGCCGTCGACGATCCGGCACAAGGGCTTCGTGAACGCGCAGGTCGCCGAGAAGTGGGCGCGCGAGCACTTCGTGAACCCCGACGAGGTCTTCGTCACCGGGTCGAGCGCCGGGAGCTACGGCGCGATCCTGAACGGCGCCTACCTGCAGGAAGGCGTCTATCCGTCGAGCGACTTCGCCGTCCTCGGCGACGCCGGCAACGGCGTCGTGCCGCAGTCGTTCCTCGAGAACCAGATCTCGAAGTGGGGCATCGCGAACACGCTGCCGAAGTGGATCCCCGCGCTCGACAAGCCGGTTGCCGAGCTCGACGCCTCGAAGCTGTGGGCCGAGGCGGCGAACTTCTACCCCACGCACCGCTTCGCCAACTATGCAGCGGCGTACGACGGAGGAAACGGCGGGCAGGTCGGCTTCTACAAGATCATGCTCAACCCCGACAGCTTCGTGACTTGGCTCGACTGGTGGACCGTGAGCTGCGAGTGGAACGCGGGAATGCGCGCGCAGACGAGCGGCGCCTACGCGCAGGCCCCTGCCAACTACCGCTACTACATCGGGTCCGGGTCGCGGCACACGATGTGGGGCAACAACAAGGTCTACACCGACACGACGGGCGGCGTTCCGACGCTCGTGAGCTGGGTGAACGCGATGCTCGCCGGGACGCCGGACTGGGTGAACGTCGAGACGACGGACCCGGGTCTGCTCCTCTCGGGCGACCCGCGGCCGAACCCGGCGCAGCCGCCGTACACCGCCGCGGGGCGCATCGTCTGTCCGTGACGCAGCGGCCGGCGCGGAGCGCGCTCCGCGCCGGCTGCTCCGTTCGCGCGTGGCGTCAGGGCTTCGCGCCGTCGGGCGCGGCCGCTGCGCCGGTCTGCATCTCGTACTGGCGTCCGTTCCACGTGTAGGGCTGCGAGCCGAGGGGCCGAAGCGCCGGGAAGTCTCCCTGTCGCGCGGGCGAGACGACGAGGTTCGGCTCCGCCGCCGTGAGCACGCCGATCTCCTGCCAGCGGTCGGAGAGCGACGCACGGCGAACGACGAGGATCGTGCAGCCGCCGAGCTCCTCGTAGCAGAACATCGGATGCTTCACGAAGAAGAAGAGCTCGGGGATCGCATCGCCGTCGAGGTCTTTTCGAGCGGCGCGAATCTCGAGCGTCGTTCCCTTCTGCTTGCGAGCTTCGGCGAGGTTCTCTCCCTCGAGGTCTTCGAGCACGGCGAGATCGGCCGCACCCGGCTCGGCCCAGCCCGTGAGCTCGGCGCCGGCCGCCGGCTTCGGCTCTGCGGCGTGCGCCGCGTGGGCGGCGGCGGCGAGGGCGAGGCAGGCTCCCAGCGCTCGTCTTGCAGGCGTTCGCACGTTCCCTCCTTCGACGATGGCGGGCCGAAGAATCCGGTCCGCGGCGGCCCGCCGCAAGCCGGAGGGCGCGTGATAGCATCGGCCGATCGGTCCGGGGGGTAGAGATGACGTCGAGCGCGCTGATCGCGAGCCTTCGCGATCGCATCGAGATCGAAGAGCTGCTCACCCTCTACTGCACGGCGATCGATACGCGCGAGCTCGAGCTCCTCGACCGCGTCTTCACGCCCGACGCCGTCATCGACTACACGCGCTCGGGCGGCCCGCGCGCCGAGCTGCCGGAGATCCGGGCCTGGCTCGGGCGCGCGCTCGAGCCGTTCGTCGTCCTCCAGCACATGGTCTCGAACTTCGTGATCGAGACCGACGGAGAGCGCGGAACGAGCGTGTGCTCGTTCTTCAACCCGATGGGCCTGCCGAAGCCCGGCGGGGGCGTGCAGACGACCTTCTACGGCGGCTTCTACCGCGACCGGCTGATCCGAACCCCGGCGGGCTGGCGGATCTGCGAGCGCGTGAACGACCAGCGCTACCGGCACGCGGGCGCGCCGCCGGGCCGGTAGCACGCAGCAGGGGGCGGCCCGAGCGGGCCGCCCCGTGCTGGTGGAGCCCCTCCCGGATCTCTGCCTCCGGAAGGGAGAGTGCTTCGCGCAGGGAGCCGGCCGCGGCGCGGACGCCGGCCGTCCCTGCTCGTTCAAACAGTGTTAGCAATCTGCGGGCCAACACGAGCCGTCTGACTGCCAACGTAACCTGTTGATAAGACTTGTCTTTCCTGCTTGGTCCGCGCGGAGCCGCGCCGGAAGTGACTTGCAGTTCTCATGCGCGGAAGAGGTTTTCCTATCCCCCTTCGGCCTGCGCGAGCAGGTCGCGGGCAGCGCGCTCGGCTCCGGCGTCCTCCACCGCGTAATCGGGCCGGGGGCTGCTCGCCGCGACTTGCCGGAGCAGCTCGATGGCCTGTCGCCGCTCGGTCGGCGCCTGCTCGAGGAGCGTCATGCCGAGCAGGAGCTGATTCCACGGCTGGTCGGGCCCGAGGTCGAACGCCCGGCGCACCTCCGCCACGGCCCGCTCCCGCTGCACCCACGGCGTCAGGAAGGGGATCTTCGGCACCTCGGCGTGGATGCGCCCGAGGAGCCGGTGCGCTCCGCCGGCCTCGTACCCGGGATCGAGCGCGATCACGAGCTCGGCCTGGCGGCGCAGGCGGTCGGCGAGGCCCTCCCGCAGCGCGGCGGCCGCGCCGGAGACGCGCCCCCGCGAGGCGAAGACGACCGCGCTCCAGAAGCAGACCGCTGCGGCATCCGGGTTGCCGCGTAGAGCCGCGGCAATCTGCGAGGGCTGCGCATCACCGAAGAGCGTCTCCGCGCCGATCGACGCCGCGAGCGCCGACTCCGCCGCGCGGGCGATCTCGACGCCGCGGCCGAAAACCGCGCGCTTCTCGCGCTCGCCGGCGGCGACGTACTCGCCCTCGAAAAAGAGCGCGCGCACGAGCTTCCAGTGCGCCTCGAGTCCCGCGCCTTCGCGCACGGCCTCTTCGTAGGCCGACACGGCTTCGCGGATCGGGCCGGGCGCAGCTCGCCCTTCGCATCGCCCCTCGCTGCGTCGCGCGTACGCGGCGTCGCCGCGCGCGACGGCTCCGGATGCGGCCTTCGCAGGCGCCGCGCCGAGCAAGATGGCCGGCAGCACGAAGAGGACAAAGCGGACCGCGGGGGGGCCGGTCATGGGGGGAGCCTCCGGCGGCACTCATCGGAAGCCGGCCGCACGAGTGAAGCCCGCGGCACGCTCCGCGCCGCGCGCCCACCCCGGCCACCTTGCCCGCGAGAGGGACGAATTGCGCGCGCACCGCACCCGAGCGCCGGCGAGCCGCGCATCGCGGCGCGGCCTGCGCCGCGCCGCGGCCGCCAGATCCGCCTTCGTGCTCGCACGTTGCGCGTTAGACTTGCCGCACCATGAAGGCCGCCGTCTACGACCGAACCGGTCCGCCGTCCGTTTTCCGCTATGCCGACGTCCCCGACCCCGCCTGCGCGCCGGACGGGGTCGTGATCGAGGTGCGCGCCATCAGCATCGAGGGCGGCGACCTGCTGCACCGGCTGAACGGCGCGCTCGCGAGCAGGCCGCACATCGTCGGCTACCAGTGCGCCGGAGTCGTGAGACAGGTCGGCGCGCAGGTGACCGACCGGCACGAGGGAGACCGCGTCGTCGCCATCATGACGCACGGTTCGCACGCCGAACGCGTCGCCGTGCAGGCGGGCGCGACGTGGCTGCTGCCGGACTCGCTCGATTTCGAGCGCGGCGCGTGCGTTCCGATCGCGGTCGGCACTGCGGACGACTGCCTCTTCGAGTTCGGTCGCCTCGCCGCAGGCGAGACCGTGCTCGTGCAGGCCGGCGCCGGCGGCGTCGGCATGGCCGCCATCCAGCTCGCGAAAAAGGCGGGTGCCACCGTGCTCGCGACGGCGTCGAGCGCAGAGAAGCTCGAGCGCCTGCGCGCGCTCGGCCTCGATCACGGAATCGACTACGCGAAGCAGGACTTCGTCGCGGAGACGCGGCGTGTGACGGGCGGCCGCGGCGCGGATCTCGTCGTCGACTCGGTCGGCGGGCGAACGCTGCAGGGAAGCATCGACGCGGCGTGCTACCGCGGCCGCGTCATCACCGTCGGCTCCGCCGGCCGCGAGGGCGACCGCATCGACGTCGCGACACTACGTCCCGGAAACAAGTCGCTGACGGGCGTCTTCTTCGGCGCCGAGCTGCTCGTCCACACGGCGCGCGTGAAGGAGATGGTGCAGCAGCACCTCGAGGCGGTGGCGAAGGGAGATCTCGCGATCGTGATCGACCGCTCGTACCCGCTCGCCGAAGCCGCGGCCGCGCACGCCTACATCGAGAGCCGCAGCGCCTTCGGCCGCGTGCTGCTGATTCCGTAGCGGCGAGCCGGGCTCGGCGCCTGCAACGGCGGATCCCGGACGCCGTCTCCGCGATGTCCGGGGTCCGCGCGGCGCGCGCGAGGAGCGAGCGGGGCCGGGTGCCGAAGGCCGGGGCGCCGCTGCAGCGGCGCCCCGGCCCGTGCGCAAAGCGCCGCGCTACGAGCGGCGGCGGGTCGCGGCGAGGCCGGCGAGCCCGCAGCCGAGCAGCGCCAGCGTTCCGGGCTCGGGAACCGGAACGGGCGCGCTCGCGGTGAGCGAACCGAACGCGAAGTCGGAGTTCGACGAGCCGTCCTTGCAGCCGATCTTCACGGCCGAAAGCCGAAGCTGCCGGATCGCGAGGTCGCCGAACGGGTCCGCGATCGCCCACACGCCGTTGCCGGCGTTCGTTCCGGGCGAGACGTTCGTAACGGGCCCGCCGCCCGGGCCCGACCAGCTCGCCGTCGTTCCCGTCAGCACGGCGAGGTCGCCGACGACGGTGTGGCCGTCGGCGGTGACCGCGCGCACGCGCGCCACCTCGCTCACGACGTCGCCGAAGTTGCCCTTCTTGAACAGGAAGCCGAGGACGAGCTGATCCAAGACCAGGGGCTCGGCGAACCTGATGGTCAGCGACTCACCCTCGAGGTCGACCTCGCCGTCGACGTAGCCGTTCTTCACGCCGAGGCCGGTGAAGCCGGGCTTCGACTTGTGGGAGAAGACGCGCGGCGACGACTCGAAGACAACGCCCGACACGGTCGCGCTCGAGACACCGTCCGGAACGTCGGACGCGCCGATCGTGAGCGCGCCCGCCGAGGCGGCGCAGACGATCTGCGCGAAGGCCGCGATCGCGACGGCGCGACCGAGCCGGGAGAGCGTGCGAAGCGGGTTTCTGCACATGGGATGACCTCCGCGCGAGGTTCGCGCCTCGCTGGAGCAGGCCCGAGTGCAAGGCCGGTGCCCGCGGCCTCACCGCGCGCGCCCGGTGGCCGCGCGGCGTGCCGCCGCACCGCGTTGCGGGCGCTGCTGCGCATCGCGCGTCGCCGCAGCGATGCGCAGGCACGAGCGCGCGCTGCCGCGGATTCCGATGTCCGGGCTCCGGGGAAATCCTGCCGCGCAATCCGCTTCGCGGCTGGCGGCGGCGCCCCTCGCCGCCTCACCCGCCGAAGACGAGCGAGAATCGGAAGCGCGCGTCGCCGTCGTACCAGAGCGGAAAGTTCGTTCCCCAGACGTTGTCGTGGAGCAGGAAGTGCATGCCTCCGGATGCGCGCGGAAGCGAATCGTCGAACTCGACGAGCGACGGTGCGCCGGGCGCAACGAGCGCCGCGTCGAGCGTTCGGATCTCGAGCGAAGCGCAGGAGTGTGCGAGGCCAACACCCGTGCACACGCCGTGCAGCGAGCGGCCGCCGCGCGAAACGACATCACGCGGCGAGACGCGCGAACCCATCTTGTCGAGCCACCACACGGCGCCCCGCGGGATCCTGGGAACGAAGCCGAGCCACAGCGCCTCGGGAAGCCGCGTCGCGGTCTTGCCGAACCAGCGCAGCTCGAGGTCGATGCGCGGCGCGCCGTGCGCAAAGGCGAGCTCGAGCTCGAAGCGTGCGGGGCATCCGTAGCGCCGGTGCGCGACGGGCGGCGCTGCGAGATCGAGGAGGAGGCGATCGGATCCGCGAGCGGGCCGTGCGTGCAGCCCGGCGAGGCGCGGCGTGAAGGTGCGGCGAGCCGGGCGCGCGCGGGAAAGGCCCGGCTTCCCGAAGTCCGGCACCGCCCAGGCGCGCAGCGACGCATCGGAGAGGTTCACGTTGTAGCGGGCGAGCCGGCGTGCGAAGTCGGCTGTGCCGAACGTGTCGTAGCGAAGCGCCGCGAGCGGATGGCGCGTCCCGGCCCAGCGCCGGCCCGTCGCGCGCTCGACCAGACCGATGAGCGCTCCGGTGCGCGGGTCGATTCGCACGGCGAAGTGCGCCAGCTCGAGCTCCTTTCGCGGGTCGAGCCGCAGCAGCCCGCGGCGCGGCGCAGGCTTCGCGTCGAGCTCGCGCAGCGCGGCGCGCGCCTCGCCCGCGCGCCGCCCCCGGCCGAGCGCGCGAACCGCCCCGCGCACGAGCGAGCGCTTCTCCAGCCAGCTCCGCTCCATGCGCCGGAAGGGCGCGGTCGCTCGCACCCGGCGAAAGTCGGCGTTCGCCCAGTGCGTCCAGTCCGCGAGATGCGTCTTCGCGTCGAGCCCCCACGTGTGCTCCGCGAGGAGCAGGAGCGGCTCCGCTGCACGTGCGGGCGGCGGTCGCGCTTCGCCTCTCCAGCGCGCGTGCAGCCGGCAGAGCGCTCGCAGCGCGGCGAGCTTCCACGGGTCGGACGCGGCGCCGTGGATCCACGTGTCGCCGATCTCGGAGGTGACGATCGGGAGCGACGGCTTCACGCTCCGCAGCCGGCGCGCGAAGGCATCGAGCGTCGAAGCCTCGATCGCCGCGCCGGGGAATGCCGCGCGCACGCGCGCGAAGCTCTCGATCACGCTCGCGGCGCCCGGCGGGCCGACGTTGTCCTCCGTGTGAACGAGGACCAGGCCGTCGCGCAGGCCCGGCGCCCGGGAGCTCGCGCCGTAGCCCGCGCCGTACACGACGATCAGCTCACTCCCGTCGTCGTGGCGCCATACGAAGAGGGGAGGAACGCGCGGCACCGGAGACGCGCGGTTGACGCCGACGTGCAGCAGCTCGACGCCGGCCTCGGCGAGCAGAGGAACGATCGCCCGCGTGTGCCCCGGAACGTCCGTCATCTTCGCGGCGATCGTCCTTCGCCCGAAGCGCGCGTCGAGCCTCCCCGAGATCGCGAGGCCGTCGCGGAACAGGCCCGCGTCCGTCAGCTCGCTGTGCAGCGTCACCGGCAT
>JABLTH010009490.1_pt1 | contig 19439 bp, 15 predicted proteins | sample 7875711 | NCBI WGS metagenome assembly JABLTH01 (sample SAMN14941262, study PRJNA633318) | bioreactor metagenome | isolation source: bioreactor | place: China | collected 2019-03-05 | reverse complement strand
CTGGGCTACGAGCCCGTGGTTGGGGACGGTTGTACACCGTCCCTTGAGGAGGTTGGCCTTCTCATCCCTATCTGCGCGGCCGCTACGCGGCCTTGCATCAGCCGACGACGTTCACGAGACGGCCCGGGACGACGATCACCTTCTTCGGCGTGCGGCCTTCGAGGTGGCGAGCGACGTTCGGCGCGGCGAGGGCGGCGGCGCGAATCGCGTCTTCGCTCGCGTCGGCGGCGACCTCGATCTCGTCGCGCCGCTTGCCGTTCACCTGCACGGCGAGCGTCACGGTCTCGGCGGCGAGGAGCGCCGGGTCGGCGGCAGGCCACGGCTCGTAGGCGATCGTGCGCTCGTGGCCGATGCGGCGCCACAGCTCCTCGACGAGGTGAGGAGCGAACGGCGAGAGCAGGCGCAGCAGCGTTTCGGCCGCGTCTCTCGCGAGCGGCGCCTCCTTCGCGACGTCGCGAACGAGCACCATGAGCTTCGAGATCGCGGTGTTGAACGCGAGGTTCTCGATGTCCTCGGTGACGCCCGCGACCGTTCGCGCGACGAGCCGCGCCTGCGCGGGCGTTCCCGCGCCGGCAGCGAGCTCGCGCAGCGGCTCGCCCGCGCAGTCCTCGTCGATGAAGAGCCGCCATGTGCGCTGCAAGAACCGGTACACGCCCTGGATTCCCTCGGTCGACCACGGCGCGGCCTTCTCGAGCGGGCCGATGAACATCTCGTAGAGTCGCATCGAGTCGGCCCCGTACGACGCGATCACGTCGTCGGGGTTGATCACGTTGCCGCGGCTCTTCGACATCTTCTCGACCACTTCCTCGAGGACGAGGCCGTCGAGCGCCGGATGGAGCGGCGTCTTGTCGGGGCCCCAGCGCACCTGCTGGAGCGGAACCCAGCGCGCCTTCACCTCGGCGCCCGTCCCGGAGGCGACGGCGTGCTCGCCCTCCATCCGAACCTCCGAGGAGGCGTAACAGTGCGGCGACGCGTTCGGATCGTCGGCGAGATTGTCGTCCCAGTAGCGGTAGCTGAAGCCGAGGATCATCCCCTGGTTCACCAGCTTCTGGAACGGCTCCTGCGTGTGAACGAGGCCGGCGTCGTAGAGCACCTTGTGCCAGAAGCGCGCGTAGAGCAGGTGCAGGACGGCGTGCTCGGCCCCGCCGATGTAGAGGTCGACCGGCATCCAGTGCCGCTCCGCGTCGGGCGAGAACGGCGCGCTCCCGTTGCGCGGGTCGCAGAAGCGAAGGTAGTACCAGCAGCTTCCCGCCCACTGCGGCATCACGTTCGGGTCGCGGCGCGCGCGGCGGCCCGTCGCGGGATCGGTCGTCTCGATCCACTCCTTCGCGCGCTCGAGCGGCGTCCCGCCGCCCTCGGCAGGCCGGAAGTCGTCGAGATCGGGGAGCAGGAGCGGGAGCTCGTCGTCGCGAAGCAGCCGAACCGTCCCGTCGTCGAAGTGCAGCAGCGGGAACGGCTCGCCCCAGTAGCGCTGCCGCGAGAAGAGCCAGTCGCGCAGCTTGTACGTGACCGCGCCTTCCCCTGCGCCGCGCTCCTCGAGCCACGCGACGATGCGCCGCTTCGCTTCGGCCGTCGGCAGGCCGTCGAGGAGGCCCGAGCGGACCGCGACGCCGTCGCCGCTGAACGCTTCGCGCGCAACGTCGCCGCCTCGGACCACCTCGCGGATCTCGAGCCCGAACGACTTCGCGAAGGCGTAGTCGCGCTCGTCGTGCGCGGGAACGGCCATGATCGCGCCGGTGCCGTAGCTCGCGAGGACGTAGTCGGCGATCCAGATCGGGATCGATTCGCCGGTGCACGGGTTCTTCGCGCGGGCTCCCGTGTCGACGCCCGTCTTCTCCTTCGCCTCGGCGAGCCGCGCGCGCTCGGTCTTGCGCGCCGCCGCGTCGACGTACGCGCGCACCGCGTCGCGCCGGTCCGGCGCCGTGATCTCGCCGACGAGCGGATGCTCGGGCGCGAGCACGATGTACGTCGCGCCGAACAGCGTGTCGGGGCGGGTCGTGAAGACCTCGATCTCGCGGCCGGGGCGGCCTTCGACCGCGAAGCGAACGCGTGCGCCTTCGCTGCGGCCGATCCAGTCTCGCTGCTGCTTCTTGATCGGCTCGGGCCAGTCGAGATCGTCGAGGTCGGCGAGCAGGCGCTCGGCGTACTGCGTGATCCGCAGCATCCACTGCCGCATCGGCAGCTTCACGACGGGATGCCCTCCGATCTCGCTCTTTCCGTCGATCACCTCTTCGTTCGCGAGCACGGTGCCGAGCGCGGGGCACCAGTTCACCGCGACCTCGGCCTCGTACGCGAGGCCGCGCTCGTGGAGCAGCCGGAAGATCCACTGCGTCCACTTCACGTAGCCGGGATCGGTGGTGTCGATCTCGCGCGACCAGTCGTAGCTGAACCCGAGCGACTGGATCTGGCGCCTGAAGTTCTCGATGTTGCGCCGCGTGGTGACGCGCGGGTGTGTCCCGGTCTTGATCGCGTACTGCTCGGCCGGGAGTCCGAAGGCGTCCCAGCCCATCGGGTGCAGCACCGAGAAGCCCCGCATGCGCTTGTAGCGGGCGACGATGTCGGTGGCGGTGTAGCCCTCCGGATGGCCGACGTGGAGGCCGTCGCCGGAGGGGTAGGGGAACATGTCGAGGACGTAGTACTTCGGCTTCGAAGGATCGATCTCGGCGCGGAAAGTCTCGTTCTCGAGCCAGTAGGCCTGCCAGCGAGGCTCGATGACGCGCGGGTCGTACGGCATGGCGGGCAAAGTGCCGGCGGCCGCCGGGGGCGTCAACCGGGACGCGCCGGGATCGCGCTAGCGTTGCGCCATGCCGGGCGAGCCGCTCAAGCCTGCCGAGATCTTCGTCGTGTCGGACGGCACGGGGGACACCGCGTCGAGCGCGACCCAGGCGGCGATGCTCCAGTTCCGCACGCCGTGGCGCATGCGGACCTTCCGCGACGTTCGCCAGGAGTCGCAGGCGCGCCGCGTGATCGACCTCGCCGCGCGATCGGGCGCGCTCGTGGTCTTCACCGTGGTCGATGAGCGCGTCGCGCGCACGCTGCGCGACCACGGCGCGATCCAGGGCGTTCGCACCGTCGATCTGCTCGGGCCGCTCATCTCGCGCGCCGCGCAGCACCTCGGCGCCGAGCCGCGCCTGCAGCCGGGCCTTCTCCACGGCTTCTCGGACGAGTACTTCCGGCGCATCGACGCCGTCGAGTTCGCCGTGCGCCACGACGACGGAGCGAATCTGCGAACGCTCGTCGACGCCGACCTCGTGCTCACCGGCATCTCCCGAACGTCGAAGACCCCGCTCTCGATGTATCTCGCGCAGCGCGGGATCAAGATCGGCAACGTCCCGCTGGTGCCCGGACTCGATCCGCCGCGCGAGCTCCTCGAGCTCGACCCCCGGCGCGTGATCGGGCTCGTCCTCGATCCCGGCGCGCTGCTCACGATCCGCCGCTCGCGTCTGCGGCAGATGCACGCGCCGCCGTACGTGGACTACGTCGATCCCGACGGCGTGCTGGGCGAGCTCGCACGGTCGCGGCGGCTGTTCCGCGAGCACGGCTGGCGCGTGGTCGACATCTCCGGAAAGGCCGTCGAGGAGACGGCCGGCCGGATCCTCGAGCTGATCGGGCGCAAGGCGTCCGAGCCGCGCGGCGGGAGCAGCGCGACGGGCTGACGGCCGCGGCGCGGCCCGCATCGCGCGTCAGGCGCTGGCGGACGCCGGATCGTCGCCCGGGCAGCGAGCGAGGAACGCGCGCGGCGAGATCACGCGGGCTCCCGCGTGCCGCACGCGCCCCTGCACCTGCCGGTCGCCCGTCACGACGGCGAGGCGCTCGGGCTCGTCCGCCTGCCGCACGCGCCGGACCAGCCAGTCGTCCGCCGACGGCGCGAAGACGAGCTTCGTGCGGGGCGAGGCCGCCAGCGGCTCGCAGCGCTCCGAGCGCTCGTGGGCGGCGTCGAACACGACCCAGACCTCCGCGTCGGCCGCGTCGAAGCGCGCCACGCGCCGCAGGAGACGGAGCTGCGACTCCGCTCGCCACCACCCCGCTCGATCTCGACCGGCGAGGACGCCCGCGTGCAGGACGTTGAAGCCATCGACGAGCCAGACCTGCGGCTCGTCCTCGCTTCGCGGCTCGCGGGGCGGCTCGGCGGTCGGCTCCATGGGCTGAAGATACGGTGCGGAAGGGCTCGGCGGTGCGGCGCCGCCGCCTTCCGGGCGCGCCACGAGCGTCTCGACGCCCGCCCAGCCGAGGCCGAAGGCGACCGTTGCGAGGACCGCGGCGAGCGCGCGCGCCGCTCCGGCCAGCACGGCCCGTCGCGCGGCCCTTCGTGTCCAGCCCGGAGCCTCGGCCCGGGGCTGCGCCGGCTCGATTCCCTGCATTTCGGGGACCTCCGCTTGCTGCCGGAGCTTGCGCCGCGCGTGTGACAGGGGCGGTCATTGCGCGCGCGGCGCTTCCGGGCCGCCCGCGCGGGCCGCGGGGCTTGCGGCGCCGGGCGGCGTGCCGTACCGAAGCCGCCATGCCGGCCCCCGCGAACCGCGGCAGCGTTCCGATCGCACTCGTCCAGATGCGCTGCGGCCCCGACCCGGACGAGAACCTCGCGCGCGCGCTGGTCCGGGCCGACGAGGCCGCGCGGAGCGGCGCGCGGATCGTCTGTCTGCCGGAGCTCTTCCGCTCCCGCTACTTCTGCCAGACCGAAGACAACGACCGCTTCGCGCTCGCCGAGCCGATTCCGGGGCCGTCGACCGAGGCGCTCGCGCGTGTCGCCGCCGAGCGCGAGATCGTGATCGTGGCGTCGCTCTTCGAGCGCCGCGCCGCCGGCGTCTACCACAACACGGCGGTGACGCTCGGCGCCGACGGGAGTATCGCCGGCATCTACCGCAAGATGCACATCCCCGACGACCCGCTCTACTACGAGAAGTTCTACTTCACGCCGGGCGATCTCGGTTTCTCGGCCGTCGCCACCCGCTTCGCGACCGTCGGGACCTGCGTGTGCTGGGATCAGTGGTTCCCCGAGGCCGCGCGGCTCACGGCGCTCGCGGGCGCCGAGATCCTGTTCTACCCGACCGCGATCGGCTGGCAGTTCGACGTCGGCAGCGAGATGGACTGCGCGCAGCACGACGCGTGGGAGACGATGCAGCGCGCGCATGCGATCGCGAACGGCGTCTTCGTCGCAGCGGTGAACCGCGTGGGCCGCGAGGACGGCATTCGCTTCTGGGGCCAGTCGTTCGTCGCCGATCCCTTCGGCCGGGTCCTCGCGCGCGCGAAGCCGGACGTCGAGGAGCTGCTCGTCGTCGAGTGCGACCTCGGCGAGATCGAGCGCGTTCGGCAGAACTGGCCCTTCCTGCGCGACCGCCGCATCGACGCGTACGGCGAGATCACCCGGCGGTGGCGCGGTTGACCGCTGCGCCGCCCGACCTCGCGGCGCAGGGCTGGCGCTGGCCCGCAGAGTGGGAGGCGCACCGCGCGACGTGGCTCGCATGGCCGCACAATCCCGCGACCTGGCCCGGGCGAATCGGCCGCATCTTCGCTCCGTACGTCGAGATGGTTCGCGTGCTCCACGAGCACGAGCCCGTGTGCGTGTGCGTTCGCGACGAGGCGATGGAGGCCGATGCGCGGCGTCAGCTCGCGGCAGGCGGCGTCGACGCCGACCACGGCGTTCGCTTCCACCGCATTCCGACCGACGACACGTGGGCGCGCGACCACGGCCCGGTCTTCGTCGTCCGCGAGCACGCGGGGCGACGGGAGAAGGCGATCGTCGACTTCGGCTTCAACTCGTGGGGCGAGAAGTACGGGCCGTGGGAGAACGACGATGCGGTGCCGGTGCGCATCGCCGAGATCCTCGGCGTTCCGCGGTTCGACGCGGGGCTCGTCCTCGAGGGCGGATCGATCGACGGCAACGGCCGCGGGGCCATCCTCACGACCGAGTCGTGCCTGCTGAACCCGAACCGCGGGCCGGGGCGAACGCGCGAGGCGATGGAGGAAGTGCTCGCGAGGCTGCTCGGCGCGCGGCACGTTCTCTGGCTCGGCGACGGAATCGAGGGGGACGACACCGACGGGCACATCGACGACCTCGCGCGCTTCGTCGACCCGGGAACGGTCGTGACCGTCGTCGAAGACGATCCGTCGGATGCGAACCATGCGACGCTGGCCGAGAACCTTCGCCGGCTGCGAGGCCTTCGCGATCAGGACGGAAAGCCGCTCGCGATCGCGACGCTCCCGATGCCGCCGCCGCTCCGGGTCGAAGGCCAGCGCTGTCCGGCGAGCTACGCGAACTTCTACCTCGCGAACGGCGTTGCGCTCGTCCCCGTCTTCGGCGCGCCGAGCGACGAGCGCGCCCTCGCGACGCTCCGCGAGCTCCTCCCGGGGCGGCAGATCGCCGGCATCCCCAGCGCCGACCTCGTCTTCGGTCTCGGCGCGATGCACTGCATGACCCAGCAGGAGCCGATCTGACACCCGGCCGTGGCACGCTGCCACTCACCGTTACCGGCGCCCGGGTCGGGTCCGTACGGCCGCGCTTTCCCTGACCGGCCGTTCATCGCATGCTAGGGTGTCGCGGGGTCCGGCCCACGACCCGCAGGACTTGCCGCCGCAGGCGGGCAGATCACGAGGAGACGCAATGGCTTCCCCCGCACGTCTCGGAATTCTGGCGCTCGCCGCAGCAGCCCTTGCCGGCCTCGGCGGCGTGTCGAGCTGCCAGCCCTCGGGTCCGGTCAACACGTTCTACTTCACGCTCCCCGGGGAAAGCGCCCTCGCCGGCGCCGGAAGCAGCGTCGACGTGGCCCTCTCGATGCCCATCGACTTCGTCGCCGGCACGTTCGACCTCAGCCTCGACGGGACGCCGGTCGCGGCGACCGTCTCGGGCGGCAGCGCGACCGCGACGCTCGCGTCGGTCGCTGCGGGGAGCCACACGCTCGTTGCGCACGCGAAGGTGCCGGCCGCCGGAGGCGGCCAGACGACGCTCACCGCCACATCGAGCTTCGACGCGATGGCCGTTCCGGCCGCGGGCTGCGAGGAGCTGAACGCGGTCGAGTGCATGCTGCCGTATCCGTCGTCGCGTTTCCTCGAGCCGGCCACGACGCCGACCGGCGTTCGCCTCAACCTCCCCGCCGCCGGGATGCCCGAGCAGGTTGGGCTCTCGGGCGTGCGGCACCGGCTCTCGCCCGAGCCGTACCGCGTCGTCGACGGCTTCAGCCCGACCGTGCAGGTGCTGATGCACTTCCCGGGAGGCGTGGACCTCGCGCAGTCGAACGCGTCACGCCTTCTCACGGATCGCCGCGGCCCCGATGCGCGCTCGCTCGATGCCGACAGCCCGACCGTTCTCATCGACGCGCAGACCGGCGAGCACATCCTGCACTGGCTCGAGAACGACGCGCGCGCGACGAACCCCGACCGGGTCCTCACCTTCCTGCGCCCGGGCAAGAGCCTCACGCCCGGCCGCCGCTACATCGTGGCCGTTCGCAGCCTCGCGCACGCCGACGGATCCGCGGTCGCACCCGAGGCGGCGTTCCGAGCGCTGCGCGACGGCCGCCGCATCCTCGTGCCGGCTCTCGACGCGCGGCGCGCGAATTTCGAGGACATCTTCGCGAAGCTCGCGCAGGCCGGCGTCGCGCGCAGCAACCTCGTCCTCGCGTTCGACTTCACGACGCAGAGCGACGAGGGCCTCACCGGGCAGATGCGGTCGATGCGCGATCAGGCCTTCGCGTGGGTCGATTCGCTTCCGCCCGGCGAGATCCCGTTCACCGTCACGCAGGTGAAGCTCGAAGACGACTGCTCGGCGGGCGGCACCTTCCACAGCGAGGTCCGGGGAACGTTCAAGGTCCCCCTGTTCCTCGGCAAGGACCCGATCACGCACAGCAACGAGCTCGCGTACCTCAACACCGATGCGGCCGGCAGCCCCGTCTGGGACGGGCAGACCTTCACGAACCCGCCCTTCACGATCGCGGTCCCGTGCTCGGCGATGGCGAACACGGGCGCCGTACAGGCGCGGGGAGTCGTCCTCGGCCACGGGCTCTTCGGAACGGGCCGTGACTTCGTCGACCAGCTCATCGCCGCGCAGGTCTTTTCGAACGCCACGACCGGCGGCCTTGCCGCCGGCGCCACCGACTGGCGCGGAATGTCGAAGGGAGACATCGACCCGCTCTCGCAGAGCTTCATCGTGAACCAGGTGCTCCTCGACTTCGACCACTTCGCGGCGCTTCCCGACCGCCTGCGGCAGGGGCAGCTCAACACGCTCGTGCTCGCGCACATGATGCGGGCGGGAGTGTTCAACCGGCACACGGCGTTCCAGTCGCCGTCGGGCCAGGGCGTGATCTCGACTCGGCTCATGAACTACTTCGGCGGCAGCCTCGGCGGGATCATGGGGACGATGTTCGCGGCGCTCACGCCCGACGCGGTCAATCTCAACCTCGACGTCCCCGCGATCAACTTCTCGTGCATGCTGCAGCGCGCGACGCCGTTCATCATGTTCCAGGACCTGCTCACGATCACCGGGATGAACGAGCCGATGGTGGTGGCGCTCGCGCTCGGGATCTCGCACGAGCTGTGGGTGCGCGGCGAGCCGGCCGGCTACGCGACGCACATCACGAGCAATCCGCTGCCCGGTTCGATGGTGAAGAACATCCTGCTGTCGCAGGCGTTCCTCGACCAGCAGGTCTCGAACCAGTGCACCGAGATCGAGGCGCGAACGCTCGGCATCCCGGCCCTCGTCGGGTCCCATCGGTCGGGGATGCCGCAGATCGCCGATCTGCCCGGGCCGCTCGCGTCGGCGTACGTCGAGTACGACACGGGCTCGTTCGACCTCGCGAACCCGGCGCACGCGCCGTACATCCCGCCGCTCGCGAACCTGCAGGCGCAGCCGAACGGCTGCGATCCGCACGGCCGGCAGGGCTTCATCCCCGCGTCGATCACGCAGCTCGAGACCTTCTTCGGAGACTGGGGGATCCTCAACTTCTGCACCGGCCCCGGCGGCGTCTGCGACACCGTGTCGAGCCCCGGCGCGCTGTCCGAGCTGCCGTACGGCGAGGCGGCGTGCGATCCGACGAGCTGACGGCGAGCGGCCGCGCGCTCCGGGCCTAGACGACGCTGCCGCCGTCGACCACGAGCACCGCGCCGTTCATGTAGCTGCCGGCGTCGCTCGCGAGGAGCAGCGCGGCGCCTGCGATCTCGTCGGGCTGCCCGTGCCGGCGAAGCGGGTTGCGCGAGACGTACGCCTCGTAGCCGGCCTCGTTGCGGAACAGCGCCTCGGCCATGCGAGTCTCGACGAGGCCGGGCGCGATGCAGTTGGCGCGTACCCCGCGCGGCCCGAGCTCGACCGCCATCGTCTTCGTGAGGTGGATGAGCGCCGCCTTCGAGACGTTGTAGGCCGCGAGGCCCGGGCCCGCGCGAAGGCCGCCGGTCGAGGCGATGTTGACGATCGCGCCGCGGCCGCGCCCGACCATCCCGCGCGCGATTCGCCGGGTGAGCAGGAACGCGCCCGTCACGTTCGCGTCGAGGACCTTGCGCCACGCCGCGGGGTCGAGATCGAGCAGGCCGCTCATCACCGGGTTCACCCCGGCGTTGTTCACGAGCACGTCGACCGCGAGGCCGGCCGCGTCGACCTCGCCGGCGAGCGCGTCGATCGATTCCTCGCGGCTCACGTTCACGGGGAAGACGTGCGCGTGGCGGCCGAGCGCCTCGACCTCCGAAGCGACGGCTTCGAGGCCTTCACGGCGGCGCGAGCAGAGGACGAGATCGGCTCCGTGCTCGGCGAACGCGAGCGCGATCGAGCGGCCGATGCCGCGGGACGCGCCCGTCACGAGCGCCGTTCGGCCCGCCATCGAGAAGCGATCCGCCATCGTTCCTGGCCCCCTTTGGATGGACTGCGCCGGACCGTTCGGTTCAGGGACGGCGACGGTCCCCGTTTGTCGTCGAGCGCTCCCTCGGCGCCGGCGGCGACAGTCCTACCCGCGAGCGGCGGAATTCGCTAGACAGCCGCCATCCAAGGCTACGGTCCCCGAGCCGGAGCGCCCCGTCCGTCGTGGGCGCTCCGGGCGTTTTCGGCGGCCCGGAGCTTTCCGGGGAACGGAGGCAACGCCGAGATGGAGGTCTTCCGTCACGACATCGTGATCGTGGGCGGCGGCGGCGCGGGGCTGCGGGCCGCGATCGCGGCCGTCGAAGCCGACCCGAAGGCGAGCGTCGCCCTCGTCTCGAAGGTCTATCCGATGCGCAGCCACACCGTCTCGGCCGAAGGCGGCGCGGCCGGCGTCGCCGCTCCGGACGACAGCCTCGAGATGCACTTCAAGGACACGGTGAAGGGGTCGGACTTCCTCGCCGACCAGGACTGCGTCGACTACTTCGTCGAGCAGGCGCCGAAGGAGCTCACGCTCCTCGAACACTGGGGCTGCCCGTGGAGCCGCGACGAGCAGGGGCGCGTCGCCGTTCGCGCGTTCGGCGGGATGACCGCCAAGCGCACCTGGTTCGCCGCCGACAAGGTCGGCTTCCACATGCTCCACACGCTGTTCCAGACGTCGATGCGATACGACCGCATCGTCCGCTACGACGAGCAGTTCGTGACGAAGCTCCTCGTCGACGGCGGCGCCGTGAAGGGCGTCGCCGCGCTCGACGTCCGCGAGGGAACGATGCGCGCGATCCTCGGCCGCGCCGTCGTCCTCGCGACCGGCGGAGCAGGCAAGTGCTTCCCGTTCACGACGAACGGCACGATCAAGACCGGCGACGGGATGGCGCTCGCGTACCGCGCCGGCGTCGCCCTCAAGGACATGGAGTTCGTCCAGTATCACCCGACGGGCCTTCCCGGGACCGGGATCCTCATCACCGAGGCGTCTCGCGGAGAGGGCGGCTACGTCGTCAACAGCGAGGGCGAGCGCTTCCTCGTGACGCGCGACTACGGCGTCGGCCAGAAGGCCGAGCTCGGACCGCGCGACATGGTCTCGCGCGCGATCATCCAGGAGATCGCCGCAGGGCGCGGCATCAAGGGTCCGTACGGCGAGTACGTCCATCTCGACCTGCGGCACCTCGGCGAAGCGAAGATCATGGAGCGGCTGCCGTTCGTTCGGACGCTCTCGAAGACGTACGCGGGAGTCGATCCCGTCTCGCAGCCGATCCCGATCCGGCCCGTCGCGCACTACATGATGGGCGGGATCGACACCGACATCGACGGCGCGACGGTGCTCCCGGGCCTGTACGCGGCCGGCGAGACGGCGTGCGTCTCGATGAACGGTGCGAACCGCCTCGGGTCGAACTCGCTCACCGAGTGCCTCGTCTTCGGCGCCCGCGCCGGGAGCAAGGCGATCGAGTTCGCGCGCGGCGCAGGCGCGGGAAGCGACGCGCCGCTCGTCGCACAGGCGCAGGAGGAGGCCGCGCGGATCGAGGAGCTTCGCGGGCGGCGCAAGGGCGGCGAGAAGATCGCGCAGATCCGGCGCGAGATGCAGAAGACGATGGAGGAGGGCTGCGGCGTCTACCGCGAGCAGGCGTCGATGCACGAGTCGGTGCGCGTGATGGCGCAGCTTCGCGGTCGCGTCTCGGACCTCCAGCTCGAGGACGCGAGCAAGGTCTTCAACACCGAGATCCTCACCGCGCTCGAGCTCGCGAACATGGTCGACGTCGCCGAGACCATCGCGACCGCCGCCGCCGCGCGCCGCGAGTCTCGCGGGGCGCACGCGTGCAGCGACTACAAGACGCGGAACGACCAGGAGTTCCTCCACCACTCGCTGGTGTACTTCTCGCCCGGCGGCCCGCGCCTCGATCGTAAGCCCGTGACCATCACCCGGTTCCAGCCCGAGGAGCGCAAGTACTGATGAGCGACGTGCAGAAGAAGAAGTTCGTCATCACGCGCTTCGATCCCGACAAGGACGAGGTGCCGAAGACGCAGGAGTACACGATTCCGGTGCGCCCGGACTGGAAGGTCCTCGACGCGCTCAACTACATCAAGGACGAAGTCGACGGAACGATCAGCCACCGCTGGTCGTGCCGAATGGCCGTGTGCGGGAGCTGCGGGATGCTCGTGAACGGCGAGCCGAAGCTCACCTGCTCGACGCCGCTCGACGAGTACGGCGACGAGGTGCACATCGCGCCGCTCTCGAACTTTCCGGTGATCCGCGACCTCGTCGTCGACCTCCAGGGCTTCATGGAGAAGTTCAAGTCGGTGAAGCCCTGGATCGTCCGCGCGAAGGAGAAGGCGGTCGAGGAGGGGCCGTGCCGCCAGACGCCCGAGGAGCTGCACGCGTTCAAGCAGTTCAGCATGTGCATCAACTGCATGCTCTGCTACGCGGCGTGCCCCGTGGTGGCGAACGTCCCCGAGTTCCTCGGCCCCGCGGCGATCGCGCTCGGCCACCGCTACAACCTCGACTCGCGCGACGAGGGCGCCGCCGAGCGCAACGAGGTGTTCCGGGGCGACGGCACCGTCTTCGAGTGCTCGTACGCCAACGAGTGCAGCGAGGTGTGCCCGAAGAGCGTCGACCCCGCGGCGGCGATCAACCAGGCGAAGCTGCTCTCGGTGCTCGACTGGATGAAGTCCTTCGTGACGCCCCGGCGAGGAGGCGAGTAGCCATGTCGCGACCTGCGAATCCGCGGGCGATGGCCCCGTCGCAGCCGGGGCGGACCCGAACCGCCGCGCCGAGCGTTCCCGACCGCTTCTGGTCCGCGCCGCGGATGCGTCGCTACCTGCTCTTCGACGCGACGGGAATCACGTACCTGCTCGTCGGCCTCTCCGTCCTGCGCGTCGTCTGGTATCTCGGGAGCGGCCCGGACGCGTGGCAGACGGTGCTGCGCCAGTTCCGCCACCCCGCGTATCTCGTGTTCCACGCGCTCGTGCTGGCCTCGGTCGTCTACGTCGGCGTTCGCTTCTTCGGCCTCTTCCCGAAGGCGCAGCCGCCGAAGATCGGGCCGGCGTCGCCGCCGCCGGGGCCCGTCCTCACGGCGATGCTCTACGCCGCGTGGGTCGGAGCGACACTCGCGCTCGTTCTCGTGCTCGGAGGGGTCCTGCCGTGAAGCATCTGCTCCTTCGCCTCGAGCCCGTGATCTGGCTCCTGTTCGGCGCGGGCATCATGGTCGGGACGATTCTGCTGCCGGGCTACCTGCTCACGATGGGCCTCGGCGTTCCGCTCGGCATCGTCCCCGAGCAGGCGCTGTCGTACGAGCGCCTGCACGGGATGATCGCGCACCCGATCGGCGGCCTCGTGTTCCGGGGGGTCGCGCTCGCCCTCATCGCGCTGCCGCTGTGGAAGGGCGCGCACCACCTGCGCGCGCTCTCGGTCGACTTCGACGGCCACGATCGCGACGGCCTCGTGGGCGGCGTGCTGTACCTCATCGCGGTCGCGGGCAGCGTGCTCGGCATCCTGGCGGTGATCCGGCTGTAGCGACGGCGCGGCGGGCGAATGGTCCCGGACGGATCGCCCGCGCTTCGCGCCGCGTTCATCGCGCTCGCGGCGGTCGTCGCGGCCGCGCTCGTGTGGGCCGTCGCGCGGGCCGGCCGGGCGCTCGGCGAGGAGCCTCGCGAGGCGCGGCGCGCGGCGGCGCTCGCCGCCGCGGGCATCGCGCTCTGGCTCGCCTTCACCGGGGGGCTCGCGGCGCGGGGCTTTCTCGCGTTCGAGCCGCAGCCGACGATGCTGCCGCTGGTCGCGATCGCGCTCGCGGGCGCGCTCGCCGCCGGCTTCTCGCGCGCCGGCGCGCGCCTCGTCCGCGGCCTCCCGCTCGCCGCGCTCGTCGGTTACCAGGGTTTCCGGATTCCCGTCGAGGCGCTGCTCGCCCGCGGCCACGCCGAGGGCCTCGTTCCGGTGCAGATGACCTGGCACGGCATGAACTTCGACGTGCTGACGGGCGTTCTCGCGCTGCTGATCGCCGCGCTCTCGCGCCTCGGCCCCGTTCCGCGCTGGCTCGTCGCGGCCTGGAACCTCATCGGATTCGGTCTGCTCACCAACGTGGTCGCCCTTGCGCTGCTCTCGGCTCCGACACCGATGCGTGTCTTCTGGAGCGAGCCGGCGAACGTGTGGATCACGCGCTTTCCCTTCGTCTGGCTCCCGGCGTTCCTCGTCCCGGTTGCGCTCCTCGGCCACCTGCTCGTGCTGCGCTGGCTCTTCGAGCACCCGCGCGGTCAGGGGCCCGGAGCGGCCACCGCCGCCGGTTCTCCGCGCGCTGCGGCCGCAGGACGGTAGGGCTCCGTCACGGCCACCTTGAGCACCTGCCCCTCGTGCAGCGTCGCCTCGGTGAACAGCCCGTTGGCGACGGCCGTTCGCTGGAGGTCGAGCGCGTTGCGTGCGCGGCGTGACGCCTCCTCGAGCGTCTCTCCCGCTTCGGCGCGGAAGCTCCGCAGCCGCATCACCTCGATGCTGCGGCGCTCGGCGTCGTCGAGCGCGCGAAGGCTGCGGACGGTCGCGGCCGCGCGCCCGCGGTAGCCTCCGAAGGCGGCGGCGGGGGCGACGGTCGAGATCGCGTAGACCTTCCCGCCGAGCGGAACGAAGGTGAGCTGCGCGAGAAGAACGCCGGCCGCGGTTCGCACGCTCAGGAGCGTTTCGACGGCCGGCCGGCCGCCGACGGTGATCGACGCGCTGCGTTCGATGCGCGCACCTCCTCCTTCGAGGTGCTGGCGGAGAAACGCGCTCGCTGCCGCTTCGGGATCGTCTCCGTCTCCGGCCAGCTCGAGCGCGATTCGCGCATCGCGTCGCGGCGTCACGGCGCCCACCGCCTGTGCGGTGTTGATCGGCGTCCAGCCGTCGGGGAAGTAGATCGTGAAGCCGAGGTCGGGGTGCAGGAAGCGCGTCCCGCGGAAGATGCCCTGCGCCGGGTCTTCGTCGATCGCGAGGCCTTCGAGCCGCCGGACGTAATCGGCGCCGTCGCGCGCGATTCCCGGCCGCGGCGTGAAGGCGAGACGGGCACCGCGGTCGTGCGCGGCCCCGGCGCGCTCGGCCGTCGACGGGTGCGTGTCGAAGAAGCTCGGGATTCGCGACGCGCCGAGCTGGAGCCGCTCCGCGTACTCGAGCTTGCGCAGGAACTCCGCCATCGCGCGCGGGTCGTAGCCGGCCGCGGCCGCGAGCGTCTGTCCGCCCGTGTCGGCGTCGCGCTCCTGGTCGCGGCTGAACCCCGCGAGGTACGCGGCGCGCGCCATTCCCACGACGAACGGGTTCGCCGAGCCCGTGATCGCCTGGCGCCCGATCGCGTGGCGCTCCGTCACGTGGACGACCTCGTGCGCCAGCACGTTCGCGAGCTCGTCTTCGCTGCTCGCGAGCGCGAGGATGCCGCGCGAGACGAAGATCGAGCCATCGGGAAGCGCAAACGCGTTCGGCGTCCACTGGTCGACGACGAAGAAGCGGAACGAGGCCCCCCGGCTCGGAGCGCTGCGCGCGACGCGCTGCCCGACCGCGTCGGCGTACCGCTGGAGCGGCTCGTCGTCGACGCGGCCGAGCTCGGCGAGGACGAGCTGGACCGCGTCCGGCCCTGCCTGCGGACGCCTCGTCTGGCTGCCCTCGGCGAGGGCGGCGAGCGCCCCGACTGCGGCGGCGAAGACGCCGGCAACTGCGGCCGCAACTCGTCTCGAAGTAAGGCGGCGTCTCACGGGAGAGCGGCGGCTCGCGTCGTCCGAGCCGGCGCGGTGATCCTCGGCGCTGCCATGCCCGGACCATAGGTCGCCGCGCGCGGGACGGCGCGGGCGCCCGAGTCGATTGACGCTCGGCGCCGCCGCGGGCGATGATTGCGCGCATGCTGCGCTCCGCTCTGCTGCCGATCGTCGTGCTGCTCCTGCTGCTCCCGGCGCTTCCTGCGTCCGCCGAGCCGGACGCAGGCGCCGCCCCCGGGCAGGGCTCGCCCGAGACCTGGTGCGGCGTGCGCGAGGCGCCCCTTGCGAGCCGCGCAGCCCCGCGCGTGCGGGCGAGCGCCGCGGCGGTTCCGCCGTGCTTCGCGTGCGGCGAGCCGGCGACCTACCACGCCTTCGACGGCACGGCGTACGCGCTCACGCGTTACACGGGGCGATTCGTCGATCTGCTGCTCCCGGCCGGGTGGATCGACGGCGACGGCCTCGACGACGCGGCACGGCGGCTGCTCCTCGACCGCGCCGACTTCGTCTACCAGCACTCGAGCGAGCTCATGGGGCGCGAGCCCGCCGGCGACGGCCGCCTCGAGATCGCGGTCGTCTCCGCGACCTGCGGTTATGGCTGCGGCAACATCGGCGCGAAGGGCGTCGAGGTCGTCTCGAGCGACACCGCGCGCACGGAGGTGCGCGGCGACCTCGCCGCGGGCGTCCTGCCCAGAATCCTCGTCCACGAGATGGCGCACAACTTCGATCTGCTCGGCCGCGACCTGTGGCAGGGGGCGCCGTCGACCTTCGACTCTCACGCCTGGACCACCTTCTTCGAGCCGTACCTCGAGGTCTACACGCGGATGGGAAGCACGACGGCCTCGCCCGGCGACGTGCAGAAGAGCTCGACCGACTCGACGTTCGGCGCGTACTTCGGCGACGCTGCGGCGAGCTGGCAGCGCTGCGTCGCCGAGGAGGCGTGCGCCGCGGAGGACGTGACCGCGAATGCCGCCTGGGGCGGCGTGACGAACCGGTTCGCTCAGCTCCACGGGCCGCACGCGGCGCGCGGCTTCCTCGCCGCGCTCTCTCGCCTGCGGGGCGAGCGAGGAGCGCCGCAGACGCTGCAGGACAAGGCCGACCTCCACTTCGAAGCGATGGCCGACGGCGCAGGAACGAACCTCGCGTGCTACGCGGACGCGTGGCGCTGGTCGATCTCGGCGGCGCTGCGCGTGCGGCTCGCGGCGCTGCCGGCCGAGACACGCTGCGCCGACGTCGATGGCGACGGCGTGAGCCCGCTGCTCGGCGACTGCGACGACGCCGACGCGAGCGTCGCTCCGGGCCGCGCCGAGATCGCGAACGGCCGCGACGACGACTGCAACGGCCTCGCCGACGACCTGCTCATCGTCGAGCCTTCCGGCGGCGACTTCGCAGGCGCGCCCCTCTCTTTGCCCGGCCGCGCGGAAGGGACGCTGGCGGAGAACGACTCGGACGACTTCTGGATCGACGTTCCCGCGGAGCAGGACGTCGCGTTCGAGGTCTGCTCGCGCGGCTTCGACGGCTTCTTCTTCGTCTACGACGGGAGCCGCTGGCTCGGCTACCAGTACACCGCGCAGGGTCAGTGCAGCCGCAAGAGCTACCGCCTCGGGGCGGGCCGCTGGCGGGCGGGCTTCGAGGCGCGGAACGTTTCGAAGACGGGAGCGTACGCGCTCGCGGCGGGCCCCGGATCGGAGTGGCCGGAAGCGGCCGAGCCGGCGCGGGAGGCCGAGGCCGACGCCTGCCGGCTGATCCTCGCGTCCGAGAGCGCGCCGGAGGGTGCCACGAGCACGCCCGACCGCACGCGCTTCTGGGTGAGCGGCGCCGGCTTCGTCGCCGAGGCGAGCCACCCCGGCCCCGGCCGCGCGGCGTACTTCCCGAACGGCGGCGCACCCGCGGTGCTCTCGCTCCGCGAGCAGCCGTTCGAAGACGAGGTTCCGGTGGGAGACTGGAGCGCGGCGCGGAGCGTCTCGTACGCGCCTCCCGCGAACGCTGCGTGCGGGACCGACCCCGACGGAGACGGCGTCGCGAGCGGCCTCGACGACTGCCCGAACGTCGCGGACCCCGCGCAGAGCGACCGCGACCGCGACGGCGTCGGCGACGCCTGCGACGACTGCATCGCCGACGCGAACGGACCGCTCGCGCCGGACGCGGGCGGCCAGTGGCAGCGCGACACCGACGCTGACGGCTACGGCAACGTCTGCGACGCCGATCTCGACGGCGATCGCATCGTCAACTTCCGCGACCTCGCGCGAATGAAGGCGGTCTTCTTCCGCACCGACCCGAACGCCGATCTCGACGGTGACGGGATCGTCAACTTCCGCGACCTCGCGCGGATGAAGGCTCGCTTCTTCCGCGCGCCGGGCCCGTCTGCGCTCGCGCCGTGACGCCGCTACCAGGCCCCGCCGTCGATTCGGAAGACCTCGCCCGTGATCCACGAGGCGTCGTCGCTGGCGAGGAAGACCGCGAGGCTGCCGATGTCCCGCGGAGTCCCGATGCGGCCGAGCGGGATGCTCTTCAGCATCGCCTCGCCGTGGAACTCGAGCAGCTTGTCGGCGATGTCGGTGCGGACCAGGCCGGGCGCGATCACGTTGGCGCGGATCCCGAGCGCGGCGTTCTCGCGCGCGACGACCGTCGTGAGCGCGTTCACCGCCGCTTTCGAAGCGACGTACGGACCGCCGTTCGCGCCGCACGCGTCGGCGGCGATCGACGAAATCGTGAGGATCACCCCCGAGCCCTGCGCGCGCAGGATCGGGAGCGCGGCGTGCAGCGTGTAGAAGACGCCGTTCAGATCCGTGTCGAGGACGCGCTGCCAGTAGCCGACCTCGACCTCGTGGACCGGCTCGAAGCGCGTCGCGACGCCCGCGTTGGCGACGACCGCGTCGAGGCTGCCGAGCGCGTGCGCAGCGCCCTTCACCATGGCGTCGACCGCGGCGGCGTCGCGTACGTCGGCGGCGAACGCGAAGCCGCGCCGGCCGCGCGCCTCGATCTCGGCGACCGTCGCGAGCGCCGCCTCACGGTCGCGGCGGTAGCCGATCGCCACGTCGGCTCCCGCGTCGGCGAAGGCGAGGGCGATTCCGCGGCCGATTCCGCGCGAGCCTCCCGTCACGAGGGCGCGCTTTCCGTCGAGGCGTGCGAGGGCGGTCGTCATCGAGTCCTCCGGTGGCCGGGCGCCGGAGGATAGCCGCCCGCCCTACGCGAAGCCGAGCTCGCGGTCCTGCCGGTCCGGGTCGTCGTTCTCGAAGCGCAGGATGTCGAGCTTCTCGAACGCCTCGCGCACGCGCGGCGTCAGCAGGCCGAGCCGCTTCAGGTTGGGCACCACGCGCTGGAAGAGCGTGCTGCGGAACATCTTTCCGACCGGAGACGCGAGGACGAGATCGCGCACCTCGTTCTCGTTCCAGCCGAACGCGCGCGCGAGCTCGCTGCCGACGAGCCGGTTCCGCATCAGCTCGGCGGCGTAGATGATGAAGTCTTCGCGGTCGGAGAGCTCCGTCGCCGGCATGTCGCGGTAGTAGTCCTGCAGCGAGAGCACTCCGAAGGCCACGTGGCGCGATTCGTCGCGCATCACGTACAGGAGCAGGTCCTTGAGCAGCGGCTCCCGGCAGAGCTGGTACAGGTTGCCGAAGGCCGCCATCGCGAGGCCCTCGATCATCACCTGCATTCCGAGATACTTGAAGTCCCAGCGCGAGTCCGTGAGCGTCGCGTCGAGGAGCTCGCGGAGCTGCGGGTTGATCGGCCACTCCCACTCGAGCTTCTCGTGCAGGTAGCGGCTGAAGACCTCGACGTGGCGGGCCTCGTCCATCGTCTGCGTGCCGGCGTAGTACTTGGCGTCGATCCACGGAACGCCGCCCACGAGCTGCGACGCGACGATGAGCGCTCCCTGCTCGCCGTGGAGGAACTGCGAGAGCTGGAGCGAGATCTG